>Ga0209691_1001692_pt1 | contig 12641 bp, 16 predicted proteins | sample YNPMSBMetaG_FD_187120 | JGI IMG/M metagenome (GOLD analysis project Ga0209691, IMG submission 187120) | Anoxygenic and chlorotrophic microbial mat microbial communities from Yellowstone National Park, USA - YNP MS-B MetaG (SPAdes) (version 2) ... | reverse complement strand
GGCTGCCCACCCCCAGCCCTATCGAGATCACCCGGCGGGCGGCAGCCCGGGCAATATAGACGATCTCGCCGCCCTCGAGGATGCTGGCCGAACAGGATTCGCGCAGCTCCTCGCTCACCTGCTCTAACACCGGCTGCAACAACCGGGGCAAGGGAGTGGAGGAAAGGTAGGCGTGGCCCAAGCCCAGCACCTTGGGGGTGAGCCAGAAGTACTTGCCGTCGCCGGCGACATACCCCAAGGTCTGCAAGGTGAGCAAGAAGCGCCGGGCAGTAGCCCGGTTGAGCGCGGCGCGCCGGGCTACCTCGCTGATAGTTAGGCGCTCGTGTTCCTCGTCAAAGCTTCGTATTACGGCCAGGCCTCGAGCCAGCGCCTCCACGAAAAAGCGCCCATCCGGGGGTGTCCCGCCCTCTTTCGGGGCCGAAAGTACTTGAAGGTTCATGACAATTAGTGTACCATGCGCTTGCTCAAAACTTGTACATATGTTCGCTCTACGAACAGGTACGGGCTCCAGGTGCCGCCACCCCCTGGGTTCACAAGACTGCCCATAATCCGGGCTAGGACGGCGGTACCGGCAGAAACGTGAAGGTGTGGAGGTATTAGGATGGCCACAGTACAACGCAGACAGGTTGTCAAGGCAGGGCTTGGGCTCATGGGGCTGGCCGCTTCGAGCCGATTCTCTTTTAGCCTGGCCCAGCAAGATCCCATCCGCATCGGGGTGGTTCTTTCCTACTCGGGGCCGTATGCCCGGCTGGGTCAGGAGATTACCCGCGGGATGGAGCTCTATCTGGACAAGGTGGGCTACCAGGCCGGCGGGCGGCGCATTCAGCTTCTGAGGGAAGATGAGGAGGCTGACCCCGCTGTGGCAGTGCGCAAGGTGCGCAAACTGGTCGAGCAGGATCGCGTCGACCTCCTTAGCGGCATCATCCTCTCGTCTTCGGCCTACGGCATCCGTGATTACGTGCACGAGCGCCAGATTCCGCTGGTTGTTGCCAACGCCCAAGCCAACGGCATCACCCGTGAGCGGCGCAGCCCTTACATCTTCCGCACCTCCATTAGCGCCTGGCAGCAGCATTACCCCATGGGCCCCTGGGTGGCCCAAAATGCCGGTAAGAGGGTCTTCCTGCTGGCCCTGGACTACGCCTTTGGTAGGGAGGCCACGGCTGCCTTCAAGGAGGGCTTCTTGCAGGCCGGTGGGGAACCGGTGGCCGAGCTGTACACCCCGCTTGGCAGCACCGACTACAGCGCGGTCATCTCCCGCATCGCGGCTGCTCGCCCCGAGGCTGTGCACGCCGTGCTGTCCGGCAGCGACGCGGTGATCTTCCTACGGCAGTTTAGCCAGTTCGGGCTCAACCGCACGGTGCGGCTCGCCGTGAGCGGCGAAGTAACCGACGAGACCGTTCTAGAGGCTATCGGAGACGCAGCTGTGGGAGCCATGAGCACCAATCAATGGGTTTACACCCTCAACAACAGCGCCAACCGGGAGTTCATACGTGCCTACCGGCAGAAGTATAACGCGGTACCCAATCACTTTGCCCTAAGGGGCTACGACGCCATGCAGTTTATCGTAGATGCCATCAACACTGTGCAGGGCGATGTGACAAACCGCCAACGGCTGCTCAGGGCCTTTGAGAGCGCAAAGATCATCAGTCCGCGCGGCTTTGTGCAGATGGATTCGGTAACCAACAACGTCATCCAGCGCGTGTACGTACGGGAAGTTGCTCGCATCGATGGGATTCTAACCAACCGCTTGCTGGCAGACCTAGGCGTCATTCGCGACCCCGGTTAATAGACATGGCGCTGCTTTTCCTCACCCAGCTGCTCAACAGTCTGGCCTTCGCCATGCTGCTCTTCCTGCTGGCCCTGGGGCTATCCCTGATCTTTGGGGTGGCCTGCGTGATCAACCTGGCCCACGGAGCCTTCTACCTGCTGGGAGCCTACCTAGGCCTGGCGCTGGGTTCCAGCCTCGGCAGCTTTTGGCTGGCACTGGGCCTGGTACCCCTGCTGGTGGGCCTTCTGGGGGTTCTGGTGGAGCGCTTTTTACTGCGGGGCCTGCACGGGCAGGAACTCGAGCAGGTCCTGATCACCATTGGCCTGGGCTTCGTGTTGGCCGACTTGCTGCGGGCCTTCTTTGGCGCAGCCATCCGCTCCGTACCTCCCCCGGCAGAACTGGCGGGGCCGCTTCTCCTAGGATCATTCGTTTACCCCAAGTATCCGCTGTTCGTGCTGATCATGGGGGTGCTGCTCTTCCTGCTGGTGAGGTTGCTGCTGACCAAAACCCCCTTCGGTGTGCAGGTTAGGGCGGTGACGGCCGATCCCGGCATGGCCAGCACTTTGGGCATCCAGCCTGCCCGGGTGAGCCTGCTCACCTTCGGAATTGGCACGGCCCTGGCCGGGATGGGCGGGGTGGTGGGCGCCCCAATGATCGCCCTGGCTCCGGGGTTAGACGCCCAGATGACCCTGTTCGCCCTGATCGTGGTGGTGATTGGAGGCCTAGGGCGTATCGAGGGTGCGTTCTGGGGGGCCATCCTGGTAGGCCTGGTGGACGGGTTTGGGCGGCTCTTTCTGCCCCAGCTGGCTATGTTCCTGATCTTCGCCTTAATGGCGCTTGTGCTGGCTTTAAGGCCTGAGGGCCTCCTGGGCCGGAGGATGGCGTGATGGCAGACTTGCTGCGTGAAGCCCGTCTGGGGGTTGCAGGCCGGCGGCAGACCCTGTTGCGTTGGGGGCTGGTGGGGGTGCTCTTGTTGCCCCTGTTGCTGGGTGGCTATCCGCTATACCTAGCCACCGAAGCAGCCTTGCTGGGCCTGGCCGCAGTGGCCTTGAGCCTGCTGCTGGGTCACGGGGGGGTTCCTTCGCTTGGGCAGGCCGCCTTTTTAGGGCTAGGGGCTTACGCGCTGGGCCTGGCCCTCAAGGCGGGCCTTCCGCTATGGCTGGCCTTGTTGCTGGCGCCGCTTGCGTCCGCCGCGCTGGCCTTGCTCACGGGCCTCCTGGTCTTTCGTACCCACGGGATTTTCATCCTGATGCTGACCCTGGCTTTCGGGCAGATGGTCTACTCAGCGGCCCACAAATGGACGGCCCTCACCGGAGGGGACGACGGGCTGAGCCTTTCCGGACTCACCGTTAGCCAGGTGGTGCTGCACCTGGTGGCGGTGGGGGTGCTGCTGGCCGTAGTGAGCGGTCTACGTGCGCTGCTGCAAACCCCTTATGGCAAGACCCTTGAGGCCATCCGGCAGAATGAGGAAAAGACTCGCTCCTTGGGCGTTCCTACCTTCTACTACAAGCTTTCCATGTACCTGCTCACCGCTGCGATCACGGGGCTGGCGGGCGGTGGACTGGCCTTGCACCGGGGCTTCATCAGCCCCCACGACCTCTTCTGGCTGACCTCGGCCACCCTGATGGTCATGGTCCTGCTGGGCGGCAGCCGGGGCCTCTGGGGGGCGGTCTTCGGCGCCCTACTTTACACCTTTGTGCAAGCCTGGGTCAGCTCGTTTACCGACCTGTGGGGTCTATTTGTGGGAGGTCTGCTGGTGCTGACGGTGCTGTTTGCCCGCGAGGGGCTGTGGCCCCTGCTGGAGCGCTACCTGGGAGGGAACCGTGGCCGCGCTTAAGGTGGAGGGGGTAAGCAAGGCTTTCGGGGGGCTGCTGGCCCTAGCAGGGGTGAGCCTTGAGGTCGCCCCCGGTGAACGACGGGCCATCATCGGGCCCAACGGAGCCGGCAAGAGCACCTTGTTCAAGGTGATAGCAGGGGAGCTGCGGCCCAGTCAAGGCCGGGTTATCCTGCAGGGGCGGGAGGTGAGCGGGATGTCCCAGGAGCGCGTGGCCCTGCTGGGGCTAGGCCGGACCTTTCAGCGCTCCAACGCCTTTCCCGAGCTTCTGGTCTGGGAGAACGTGGCCTTGGCTCGATGGGCGGCACTGGGCCAGAGTGCCAGCCTAAGCCGATGCCTGGTGCCGGAGCCGGAGGTACGGCGTGTGCTGGAACAAGTGGGCCTGGCCGAGCGGCTCCATGTGGCCGCCAGCCAGCTTTCGCATGGAGAAAAGCGCCAGCTCGAGATCGCTATGGCCCTGGTGCAAAAGCCAGCCGTGCTGCTGCTGGATGAGCCCCTGGCCGGGCTTTCTGGGGCTGAGCGGGAGCGGATCGGGGAGCTCATCCTGGCCTTGGATTCGCAGATGACCGTGCTGCTGGTGGAGCACGACCTGGAGTATGCCCTGCGCTTCGCCCAGCGGGTCACGGTCCTGCACCAAGGCCAGGTAATCGCCGAAGGGGAACCAGAGGAGATCCGGCGGAACCCCCAAGTGCAGGCGGTCTATGTGGGAGCCAGCTGGACGCTCGAAACCCCAGCCGTCGCGACCAGGGGCGCGGAGCTGTTGCGGAGTGAAGGGGTAGGAGCTGGCTACGGGGCCATGCAGGTGCTCTCGGGTGTACGGCTCGAAGTGGCCCAGGGCGAGGTGGTGGCCCTCCTAGGGCGTAACGGCATGGGCAAAACCACCCTGCTCTCCGCTCTGATGGGCCTGCTCCCTTTATGGGAGGGGGAGGTGTTTTTTCAGGGCCAGGCGATCGGCCACCTGCCCAGCCACTGCCGTGCCGCGCTGGGCCTAGCCCTGGTGCCCCAAGGTCGGCGCATGTTCGACGGCCTTAGTGCAGAGGAGGAGCTGCAGATGGCAGCCTGGGGCCAGAGTGGCCGCTGGACGGTGGAACGGGTGCTGGAGGTCTTTCCCAGGCTGGCCGAGCGCCGCCAAAGCTCCTCGCGGGCCCTTTCCGGGGGGGAGCAGCAAATGTTGGCGATCGCCCGCGCCCTGCTGCGCAACCCTCGGCTGGTCTTGATGGACGAACCCACCGAGGGACTTTCACCCCTGATGGTGCGGCAGGTGGCCGAGATCATAAGGACGCTCAAGGCGGAAGGGGAGACCGTGCTGCTTGCGGAACAGAACGTGCAGATGGCCCTCTCGGTGGCGGATCGGGTCTACATCCTCGAGCATGGCCGGGTGGTCTGGGAAGGGCGGCCCCAGGAGGCCAGCCAGGCTGTGCTGCACCGTTACCTGGGCGTGTGAGGGAGGTCAGTGCGAATGGCAAGAATCAACACTGGGATCTCTGGCGGGCTCCGCCGAACGCCTGAGAGGGGCATCGGGGAGGGGCTGGTACAGGCCTGGCTCTTCAACGATCGGGAACTTTTCGAGGGAGAGCAGCGGAAGGTCTTCGGTCGTGCCCGGGTTCGTCTGTCCTACACATCGGAGATACCCCAGGCAGGTAACTGCGCTCCGCGCTACGTGGCCAGCAACCCCTACGTCGTGCCGCGGGATGAGGACGGGCCGGCGCGGGCCCTGCCGGATATGTGCCGCCACTGGGCGATGCGGCTCTGCTGGGCTGAGCTGGGCGACGTCAGCTGCTTCCGTGGCCTCCCTTGCAGCTGGACCCACCGCAGCAGTGAGCGCCTAGGCTACAGCATCGAGCTCGATCGGCTGGAGCTGGGGTCCCTTACCTGGCAGCCGGTAAAAACCTCTTCCAGGCGGCTAGCCACACCCGATGGCCCGAATGGGGACGGGGTAGAGGCCTGGCCCCTCTCCTGTAGGGGGGAGCATGCCTAGGGTGCAGGTGGGCATTGTGGGGGCGGGGCCGGCGGGGCTTTTACTGGCCCACCTTTTGGCTGGGGAGGGTCTCGAAGTGGCTGTCCTCGAGGCCCGTAGCCGGGATTACTTGGAGCAAAGCCCCCACCGCATCCGGGCGGGGGTGCTGGAGTGGGGCAGCAAGGAGATCCTCGCGCAAGCCGGTCTTGGCCAGCGCATGCTGGTGCAGGGCTATGAGCACCGAGGGATTTACCTTGCCTTCGATGGAGCGCTCCACCGACTGAGTTTCCCCGAACTAACCGAGGGCCGGAGTATATGGGTCTACGGCCAGCAGTATCTGGTGCGGGATCTGATACGGTTATACCTGGAAAAAGGCCGGACGATCCTGTTTGAGCACGAGGTAGTGGGTCTGGAGGCGCCTGAGACTCAGCCCACCTTGGTTTATCGCACCCCCCAGGGCCGAGCTGAGCGTCTGGTTTGCGAGTTCGTGGTGGGAGCCGATGGTTCGCATAGCTTCCTGCGCAGCCAGATCCCCAAAGCCCAGATCCGGCATAAGACCTACCCCTTCGCCTGGCTGGGTATCCTGGCCCAAGCCCGCCCAGCGGCGGAAGAGCTAATCTACGCCAGCCATCCCTGCGGTTTTGCGCTTTATAGCATGCGCTCGCCTACCATTGCCCGCAACTACCTGCAGGTTCCGCTGGAAGAAAAGCTCGAGGACTGGCCCGACGAGCGCATCTGGGGGGAGCTGAGCCAGCGCCTAGACGGGGTGGCCCAGCTAGCGCCCGGCGCCTTGCTGGAAAAGAGCCTGACACCCCTGCGCGCCCTGGTGGTGACCCCCATGCAGCATGGGCGGTTTTTCCTGATGGGCGATGCGGCGCACATCGTCCCCCCAACAGGGGCTAAAGGGATGAACATGGCGCTATGCGATGCCGTGCTGCTGTACAAGGCCCTACGGGCCTATTACCGCCGGAAAGACCCCGGCCCACTCGAGCGCTACACCCAGGAAGCCCTGCGGCACATTTGGCAGGCCGAGCTTTTCTCTTACTTCATGACCACCCTGCTGCACACCCCACCCGATCCCTTCGACGAGGGGCTGCGCCAAGCCCACCTGCGCCACCTTGGCCAGAGCCCCCATCTCCAGCGCTTCCTGGCCGAAAACTACGTGGGCTTGCACACCAGCGGGCGCTACGTAGGGATGCTGCACGAGTCGATTTGGGGATAGGAGGCCGAGAGTTTGCTGCTTCGAGCTCAGCTTTTCGTCTACTGAACCCTGACCGACAACTTACGCGGCCTCCACCTATGCCAATAACAAAGGGCCCAAATCCAGCCGCAGCCTGCCCGCGATGAGTTTCCGTCAGCGCTGGTGAAAGCTCAACCCCGAAGCCAAATGCGCCAGCAGCTTGGCCCTGTGCCAGTGCCGGTGCCCCTCTACCCAAGCCCCCGCTGCAGCCCCTGGAAAAGCTCCTCTTAGGTTGGCCTGGGGGTCCACGTCCACGAGAAGTACCTGCTTTCCCCTCGAGGCCATCTCATACCCTAGGTCACGCGCCAGGGAGGTCTTTCCTGCTCCCCCGGCATGGGTGAAGAGCGTGAGAACTACCCCATCGCCCCCTGGAGCTTCCACCTCCTGCACCACGTACCAGTAGCGCCCAAGACGCTGTGCGTTAAGCCTTCCCTCCTGGATGTACTTGAGAGCACTGGAATAAGAGAGTCCCCGTTCCAACGCCCACTCCTTGAGGGGAGCCAGCGCTGTTTTCTTCATGCTGGGAACACTATAAGTGTCAAAACTCACAAGAGTTGTGTTTCTGCTCAAGAGAAGAGAAGGGGGCGATCCCGTCCTCTCAGAACCAGTGAGGATGTTTAGAACCATCAGCAAACGAGATGGTCCAGGAGGTCCTTATGCGGGGCCTGTCCGAGTGCACCTTAGGACTCAAAACTTGCACCACCTGCAGAGCCCGCATGAACCTGCATCCGGCGGTGGGTGCCAGAGGCCCAGGGCATGGAGTTCCCCCAGCACTGTCTGAACCGTGAAGACCCCCTGCCCCGCCCACAGGCGAAAAAGCAGAGCAGCAGGATGGGGTCGCCTCTCATGGCTTTCTGCCCCACAGGAGCACCACCCTTCTGAACATGGCCACCACACACCGCCATCTGAGTTCAGGGGGCGCTGACCGTTTCGTAACCCATCGTCATCCCTTTCACCCCTCAAGGGGTTGACGACGGGCCACTGAGGGAACCTGGCTCGCTCGGCCTTCCAGTTTTCCAGGGCCCGCTCCAGGTCCCGGAAGGCCTCCTGGGGGGCGCAGGAGACTCCGCTCCACCAGGGAGCGTTCTCCCGCTTCCACCGGTTCCACTCCTGGCGGGCTGCCCCCACGTGCCGGGCCAGGGCCTGGCGATCTAGCTCAAAGCGGAAGGCCTGGTTCACCCGCATCCCATGAGCTCCGGGGCCCTTTTGGCCCGCTTCCCGACCGCCTCCACCACCAGCCGCTTACCTGAGGCATACAGGGCTGCTTCCAACCCCAGCTTGGGCGAAGGCTTTGTGGCGCTTTGGGTCCGCCCTGACGTGGGCGTAGCGCACGGTGCACCTCCTGGGGCTGGGTTCCTCCACCAGGAGGAGCTGGCGGGTGGGGAGCCTCCCTCAGGCGGTGAGGTAGCGGATGTCGTGCTTACGGGCCCAGTGGGAGAGCTTCACTGCTGATATGGATGATAATAAAAAGGCTAGGTACACGACAAAACTTGCCAGAAGCACGTAGGAGCTGATAAAAGTAGGGACTGCCCCACCAGAGGTAGTCCCATGCATCATCATAGTGAACTCAGCGAAGTTTTTCGACCCCACCTGCAGTGGCATCGAGCCCGACTGGACTTTCTGGCCGCATTGGTGCTGGCCTTGATCCGCGTCCGCAGTGTCAACCTGGCCCAGATCGCCGTAGCACTGAACCCCTGGGTGCACATCGCCTCCAACTACCGCCGCTGCCAAAGGTTCCTGGCCGGGTTCAGCTTCGGCCAGGAAACCATCGGACGGCTGATCCTGCACAAAACCCGGAGCAAAAGCTGGTCTTGAGCCTGGATCGTACCGAGTGGAAGTTGGGCCGTCTCAGCATCAACCTGCTGTTCATCGGGGTGGCCCATCAGGGGGTAGCTTACCCCCTGGGTAAGGCCGGTAGCAGTAACCTGCGGGAGCGACTGGGCTTGCTCCGACGGCTGCTCACTTTCTTACCCAAAGCGCGCATCGTGCGGATCGGGAGTTTGCCTTCACCGGCTTTCTGCGCTACCTGCGCTGGCGGAAAGTGCCCTACACCCTGCGCATCAAAGCGGGGAGCCGGGTCACCTACAAGGGCCACAGCCGACCCGTCCAGCGGTTGTTCCGGCATCTGGGGAAGCCTTGCCCAAACCGGTTCGGCTGTGGGGGCAACCCACCTACCTGATGGGCAGCCGTTTGCGGAAGGGGGAGTACCTGCTTCTCACCGAGGCCGATCCCCAGCAGGCCCCTGCTCGATACGCCCGGCGCTGGGAGATCGAAACCCTCTTCAAAGCCTTCAAAACCCAGGGCTTCGACTTCGAATCCACCCACCTGACCCGGGCTGAACGGGTGGAGTCGCTGATTGCTTTGATGAGCATTGCCCTGGTCTGGGCGCATCAGGTGGGGGAATGGCTCTCACGAACCAAGCCTATCCCCATCAAAACCCATGCGCGTAAGCTCTACTCCACCTTTCGCTATGGGCTTGATTATCAGGGATGGGGTCTATCTCGTACCAGGCGTGAAAATTCCCCGTCGCAGGGTTGACCAGAACCAAGCTGGGCGGCAGGGCGGCCAGCCGCTCCTCCGCCTGGATCCACGGCTGATCCACGTCCAGCACCAGGCGGTTTACCGCGTGGGGGTAGCGGCCCACCTGGATGTAGCGGCACCAGATGGCCCGCTCCCGCCGGCGGGGGTGCAGGCCCTTGCTGGGGTCGTCCGCGGCGTAGGGGTAGCGGGGCAGGTGCCCGGTGAAGAAAGTCAGGTACTGGGCCTGGGCGATCTCCCCCAGGGCCCGCTTGAGCTGGGACCTGAGGCGGGCCTTCTCTCGGGGTCCTGGGCCTCCAGAAGGCGGGCGTAAAGCCCCTCAAGGGCGTCCTTGCGGGTTTCGGGTCCACCCTCTATCCCCATCCCGCCCCAGCAGGCTAGATATGGAGGGGAGTCCCGGCGAAGGCTCCCCCATCCTCGCTATCAGGACAGGGTTTTTTTTTCATGCTTTCTTGCCTAGCAGCGTTCATACCCGAAGCGCTGGGGGCAGTCTACCAAAACCCAAGGCCGCTTAGTCCCAAAGGCTGGCCAACCTTGGGTAGGCCCGGAGGCGTTCGTCCTTGGTCACCAGCACCGCCCCCGTGCGAAGGGCGGTGGCCGTGATGAAGCGGTCCGCGGGGTCGGGGTGGGGAAGATCCAGGTGGGCCGCCTCCAGGGCGATCCCCGCGTCCAGGGGGACCACCTGGATCCCCCGCACCCCCAGGGCCTGCTCCAGCCAGACCTGGGGCTCTAGGCTGAAGGTGATCCGCCCCTTCCGGGCCAGGACCGCCACCTCCCAGGGGGTGATGGCCGAGACCAGGAGGCCCTCCCGCTCCCGGGCCTCATCCAGCATCCGGAGGAGGAGACTGGGAAGGGCCTCAGGGCTCGCCAGGTAAAAGACCCAGGCGTGGGTATCCAGGAGGTAGCGCTCCTTCACAGGGCCTCCCAGGCCTCCCCCGTGGGCTCAGTGGGGGCCTCGTAGCGGAGGAGGGTTCCCCTAAGCGCCTCCCTCAGGTCCTCCTCCCGGTAGGGGCGCACCTCTAGGACCGGCCGGCGTCGGTTGGTGATGATGAGGGGCTCCCCCGTGGCCTCCACCCGCCGGAGGAGCTCCAGGGCGTGGGCCTTGAAGTATGACTTGGAAACCTTCATGACCATGTCCACTATACCAGGTCACAAGCCTCAGCGCAGCGTTCCCCTCCCTCAGGGCCCTCACCTCCGCCTCCTCCAGCTGGGAGAGGGCTTCCTCCTGGGACAGGCCCCGCCGCGCGGCCAGCTCCCTGGCCGCTCGGAGCCGGGCCAGGGCGGCCTGTGGCCACAGCCTCCCCCCTCCAAGGCCCCGGGGAAGGGGGCCGAAGCGCCTCGTAGCGCCGCAGCGTGGACGGGCTGACCCCCGGGGCCTCCGCGGCCAGAATGGGGGGCAGGAGCCCTTCGAACTCGGGAATCAAGGGGGCAGTCTATCTGCTGAGCGCTCACCGCTCGGAAGGGGCGCTGAGCGGGGAGCGGGGGTGTGCTCAGGGAGTCCTGGGGGGTGATGACCAGGAGCAGCTCCTCCCCCGGAAGAGGGCGTAGACCAGAAGGCCCTCCCCCTCCCAGGTCCGGGCCCGGGAAAGCCCCTCCAGGGCCAGGCTCAGGGCCTCGGGCTCGTCCAGGGGGATCACCGTCAGGACGAAGCGCTCAGGCAGGGAGGCCAGGAGGTGGGGATCCTCCAGGGCGAGGGCGTGGAAGCGCTCGCTTAGGTACAGCAACACAAAACCCTCGCCCACCGGCGGGGGTTGCGCTTTCACAGCCCGGCTAGGGCGAGGTCAGGAGGGTGCCGCCAGACCCCACACCCTCCCCCACCGCCACGAACCGCCCGCTGCCGTAGGCGATGCCCCGGAGCAGGTCGATTATCCCTGAGCTGCGCGAAGTCCAGCTCACCCCGTCGGAAGAGGTCAGGATGGCGCCGTCAAACCCTACCGCCACGAACTGGCCGGCGACGTGGGCGATGCTGTAGAGTGCCGGAGCACCCCGCATCCGCAACGTCCAGGTGGTGCCGGGGCTACCACCCCCACCTCCGCTACCGCCGCTACTACCTCCGCCACCCCCGCTGCTCCCGTTGCCGCCGCTACCACCGCAGGCCGCCAGCGAGAGGGCCAGCAGGACCAGAAGACCTGTCAGCCAGGATGGACCGATGCGGGTCTTGCGCTGCACGGGTTCACCTCTCTTGAGGGCGATTGTACAGCAGCAGGCCTTTGGTTCAGCCCGGTCAGCTTGGGCTAGACTCCAGGAGATGCAGCGCCCAGACCCCCAGCTCGCAGCGGTCATCCGGGAGACTGCCCGCCTCTGGCGCAAGGCCCGTCTGGACTACGACCAGAGCAGGTACGTGGTCGAGCGGGTGCGCCAGGTGGTGCAGCGGCTCAGCCGCGAGGAGGTCGAGCGCCCTACCGCCTCCACCCCAGGAAGCCGGTCTACGGCCTGATGCTCAAGACCGGAGTCCGGGTCTCGGAGTTCGTCTTTCTGTGGGTTCAGGATCTCTACCTGGAGAGGAGGCCCCCCTCCTCTACGTCCACAAGGCCAAGAAGGGCGCGGCGCGGTGCGCTACGTGCCCCTGCTGCCCGCCCTGGCCCGGGCCTTGCGCTGGGGGAAGATCGAGCGCACCCACCTGCTTACCCAGGGCCACGCCATCCCGGCCTCGCTGGAAAAGTGGGGGGCGCTGATACAGGGCAGCTTCCGCGCCTATGGGACCGAACGGCTGCTGGTGATCACCCTACGGAAGAAGGCGGTCCCGGTCGCGCTCGCCCTGGAATAAGAGGCTTCCCCGGAAGAGGGATGGCCGCGATCCGGCTGCGGCCATGAAAGCACCCCCGCTTTCCTGAGGAGGGCGGCTACGGATCCCCCGCCCCCCTTTTTTCGGGCTGGCAGAGTTCTGCCAGGATTGGAGTTAGGGGGGGTAGAAATAGGCGGTGAGAACAGCGTGCTGGACGGGGCTAGCAGGGTTTTTTCCAGTTTTCGACCTAGCCCCGACCCCGCGCCAACCCCTCGCTTGCGGGGCCTCGGGCCTTAGGTAAGGTGGGTGCAGCGGATGAAACAAGCCCTCCGGCCCGGACGGAGCCGGGTGGAGGAGCGGGAGGCGCTACAGCGGGCGGCGAAACAGGCCATGCCGCTGGTGCTGGAGGGGCTGCTGGAGTACCCTGCGCTGGCGGACGAGATGCTGGCCCTGGCCTGGGAGCTCGCCGTTCCGCGGCCCATCGTCATCTCTTTCACCCCTCAAGGGGCTGACGATAGGCCGCTTCCCATAGCTCGTAGACCCGGCCCGCAGACCGGTTCCGCCGCCAGAGGGGTCTCC
>Ga0209691_1001687_pt1 | contig 12664 bp, 10 predicted proteins | sample YNPMSBMetaG_FD_187120 | JGI IMG/M metagenome (GOLD analysis project Ga0209691, IMG submission 187120) | Anoxygenic and chlorotrophic microbial mat microbial communities from Yellowstone National Park, USA - YNP MS-B MetaG (SPAdes) (version 2) ... | reverse complement strand
ATTTACCACAAGAACTTAAAAATGAGTTAACTGAAATATACAAAAATCTAAATCTTGTTGAGTTAAGGAGAAGACAAAGAGAGTTGATAGAAAAACTTATGAGGTTAAGAGAAAAGAAAAATAGTAAAATAATAGTAGAGGAGTTAGAAGTTTATGCATAGATTTCGGGGACATCTTTTTGATCTAACGGATATTACTTCAGGGACATCGAATTTTGATCTAACACCTGAAATTCATTATAAATTTTCCCTTTTTTCATTATTTTTCTCCACACTTTTTACACTTCTCATATTTTTTATGATAGACAAGTATTTTAAATCAAAAATCTCACCATTTTTAAGTGTTGATTATTTTTCATACATATTTTCATCATTTCTTATATTTAATTACTCTTCAAATCAAATTATAACAAACTCAATTACATCTGATATAAATATGCAGATATTTGAAAATCTGGTTGAAAATAAATTTATCAACTATTACCTATGGTCCCTAATAATATACTCATTTATAATCTCTACAACAGAACTTTTTTTGTTTTTGATATTTGCTAAACTTATAGGAATACTTAATTTTAATATAAACTACACTTCACTTATTATCCTAATATTAATCTCATCACTATCTTTTTCAGCATTATCAATAATTACAGCATCATTTACAGTTTTATTTAAGCGTGGAAATATAATTAGTTTTTTACTATCAGTAATTGTGTCATTTTTCTCTGGTGTATATTTTCCAGTAGAAGTAATACCAAATTCTTTAAGACCTATCTCAAAAATCATTCCAATGACATACTCAATAAAAGCATCACAAAAAATTTTTTATTCAAATATCAAATTTTACGATATTTCAGAAATAAAAATGCTAATCATATTTTGCTTTCTTATTCCAGTTTCTTTCTTATTATTTAAAAAAGTGGTGTATATCTCCAAAAAATTAGGAAATTTAAATCAATACTAAAATTAATAAGTGACTATTCCATTTGATTTAATAAACTTTTTAAAATCTTTTAACTTTTTTTTGTATTTTTTAATTATGTATGATGGCTTTTTTCCACTTTTAAGGATATAGTAAAAATCTTTATCACCAACCATTTTTGAAATCTCATCTTCTTTAATTATAAGTTTATCAGAATGATATTTGTTTATAAGATAAATTGCATTTACAAAAATATCAAATGCCCTAACCTTTTTTTTATCATAGACATCAATACAAACGCCTTTTACCCTCTCGCCTACATACAAATCTAAAGAAGGTATTTTCTCACATGGACTAAATCTTACACCTTTTAACTTTTTCTTATTCATCTCATTTGATATTTTAATATTATCCATCCAAGGAGCACCAAAAAACTCAAAAGGCATATCAGTACCTCTTCCAACAGATATATTTGTTGCTTCAAAACATCCAATCCCGCTATATAAAACCGCTGCATTTATATTTCTTATATTAGGTGATGGATTTATCCACTTAAGTCCTGTCTCATCATAAAACATACCTCTTTTGTAATTTTTCATCTTTACTATTTTTAATTTTAGATCAAGGTTCATTTTTATCTTATGAAAAATAGCCATCTCTCCAGCTGTAAGTGAGTGCCTTGTTGGAACTTTAAAATAGGCAGTAAATGCTGATATATTATCATCAAGAATAGCTCCCTCAATTATATCCCCAACAGGATTTGGTCTATCAAGAACAATAAATTCAATATTTCTTTTTGCTGCCTCTTCCATTGAATATCCCATTGTTGTTAAATATGTATAAAACCTTGCTCCAACATCCTGTATATCAAAAACAAGAACATCAATATTTTTTAGCATCTCATCAGTAGGCCTTTTTGTCTTTCCATAAAGACTATATATTGGAATTGCGTTATATGTTGAGTTTTCAATATAATACCCACCCTCAATATCTCCAAAAAAACCATGCTCTGGACTAAATATTGCAACAAGATTAATACCATTTTTTATAAAAATATCAACAAGATTATTACCATTTCTATCAACTGATGTATGATTTACAATAACCCCAACTCTTTTATTTCTTATCTCAGAAAAATTATTTTCTATAAGAACATCAAGCCCAGTTAAAACTTCAGAATATATATTTATTGATAAAAACAAAAAAACAAAAATGAGATATCTCACCTACCTTCCTTTATAACAAAGATATAAAGATTTCCCTTATCCCAAACAGAATATGCAAATTTTTTTGCTCTATCACCAGTTCCAGCAAAATAATCAATTCTTGCCCCTTTAATTGCACCCCCAGTGTCATGAGCAAATACAAATCTTTCTTTATTTGAAAAACCTTTTATATTAAGATTTTCATCAACATCAGGAAGTTTTAAATTTATATAACCTATAATTCCAAGTGGAATTATTGAATTATCAACCGCAACGGATCTCTGTGCAACAAGATTTAAACCATATGTTCCTATAGGTCCTTCATCAAATGATTTAACATCATCAAGCATAAAAAAAACATATCTTTTATTTGAACCAAAAACCTCCTTCCAAAGTTCCGGCCTTGAATTTATAAAACTAACTGCTCTATCATAAAATGTCTTATCCTTTCCAACATTACCCTCCCTTTTAATATAACCCTTTTCAAGAAGATAACTCATCCATCCCTTAAACTTAAGTGAATTTGTTGCGGCAAATCTTGCCCTTAAATATTTTCCATTATCTAATCTTAAAATACCAGAGCCCTGAGTATGAAGATCTAAAACATCAGTCATAGTTTTTAAATAAGCAATTTCATAACCTTTATTTCTCAAAACACCATCAAAGTCAATCTCCTTTCTTGAGTAATATGGAACAAATCTTTTATCAACAATTCTTCCTGTAAGTTTTTGTCCTTTATATTTATCTGGATCAAACTCTTCAAGATTTATCTCATACAAATCATCTGGTTTTTTATATATAGGAAATTTGTAAATATCCTTTTTAGAAAGAGATGCATCAAAAATTGGCTCATAATAAGAACTAAAAAGAACTGGTTCTGTTCCTCTTCTAAGTTCATAAATATCAAAATTCTCACGAAGTTTCTTGTTAAAATCCTCATCATCTTTTGAGTTTTGAAGTATTTCTCTAAGTTTTAAAACAGTATCTTTAACTGTCTTTATATCAACTTTTCTTGATCCAAAATCATATGAAATATTTTTATCAAGGTTTTTATCCAGATACTCAATTGTAAGATTATATGCTCTTTTAAATGACTCATCAAAGTCCCTCTTAAAAAATGGAATTTCTTTTTCATTAAGTTTATAAAGTTCAACTTTAATTTCAATTTTCTTACATACCAAAATCTCATCAGGAGCGCATTTAATAGTTGGCTCACAAATATTATTAGAAATGCAATCAGATTTTACATTTTGCACTTTGCTTACATTAAAAAAACATCCACTTAAAAAAACAATAAATCCAATTAAAAATCTTCTCATAAAACCTCCATTAAATAGTATGCGTTACTTTGCTAAGCCCTTTTGGATTATCTGGATTTAGTCCTTTGATAACAGCAAATTTAAGCGCAACAAGCTTTAAAAGAATATCTATCTCAAGAGAATTAAATGGATAGTTATTAGAAAAAGGAGTTATAATCTTATAATCTACATTTTTTTCTTTCAATTTATTTTCAACAAGAACAAGATCTGGTGTAAGTTTTTTTGATGGAGATAATATGAATATAAAATCCCCTTTTTTATATGCTCCAACAGGTCCATGAAGAAACTCAGCAGCTGAATATCCAAGAGAATGCATCATTGCCATTTCTCTAAATTTAAGAGCAGCATCCTCACTTATAGCATTATATGGCCCTCTTCCAACAAAGCCGACGACAGTAGAATTTATCGCATATTCAAAACTATAATCTTTATAAATTTTTTCAAAATTCTCTATTATATAATTTAAATTTTTGATTGTATCATTAAACTTCTTTTCACTAAAACCAGCACCAAATATATTTGCAATTCTTAAAACAAACCAAATCTGAAGATGAAAACTTTTAGTTGCTGCAACAGGAATTTCCTTTGAATTAGATAAAAGTATATGAATATTTGAAATCCTTGCAAGTTTATTTTTTTTTAAATCACTTTCATTTGTAACACCAACAAGAAAAACTCCCATTGATTTTATAATCTTAGAACATTTAACTATATCAGGACTTTGGCCTGATTGTGAAAAAGATATAAGAACCTTTCTTTTAAAATCAAGTTTCTTTTTACAATTAAATATTGAAAATGGATGAACAATATTGCTTATAACCCCACAATACATCTCCCAGACATATTTAGCAAAAAGTGTAGCATTTCCAGAACTACCTCTCCCAAGAAGAAAAACCTCCTTAAATTTACTAAATACTTTTGCATCATTTGGAAGTTTAAAATTCAAGAGAAGTTTTGGAATCTCAGATATATCAGAATATGTTAAAAAATTCTTATAATCCATAATCACTTTCAAGTTGTTGATTTTAGTTTTGGAAGGGCAAAATAAAATCTGCTTCCCTTTCCCTTCTGTGATTCAAACCAGATCTTTCCATTATGTTTTTCTATTATTGTCTTTGCAATACTTAAACCAAGTCCAGATCCCTCTGTATTTAGCATCATGTTTTTTGCTCTAAAAAATTTCTCAAATATATATTTTTTATCCTCATCATCTATCCCATATCCAAAATCCTCCACCATACAAACTACTACACTTTCCCTATCAAAAACCTTTACATTAACAACTGATGAATTTGGTGAGTATTTTATAGCATTATCTATTAGATTATTTAAGGCCTGAAGAAGATAATGTTTGTCCCCAAGAACATAGAGCTCATTATAATTTTTTTCAAAACTTATTGTTATTGATTTGGTATATGCTTTTATTTTCATTAGTATAACTGCATTCTCAACAATTTCAATAAAATTTATCTTCTCAAATTCAAGAGAAGACTCATTATTTAATTTTGATATATCAAGAAGATTCGTAATTATATTTATTAAACGATTTGTTGCTTGATTTATAATATTTAAAAAGGAAATCTGCTGATCATTTAAAGATCCACTTTCTTCACTTAAAAGAAGAGATACAAAACCTTTAATGGTTGTAAGTGGAGTTTTTATCTCATGATTTAATGTTACTAAAAAGTCATCTTTTATTCTATTTAGATTTGCAAGTGTCTTTGCGTCCTCACTCACCTTTTTATATAGTTCAAAAAGATATATCATCATTCCTATTTCTTTAGAAATTATATCAATAAGCGAAAGGTCATCCTTGGTGAAAAAATCTTTTTTTCCTCCTCCTATTACCAATACACCATATCTTTCTTTAAGATATCCAACAGGTATTATTATAAGAGAACTTACTTGCGAAAAAAATTTATCTTTTATATCACCATCTTCAAGGTATATAATTCTATTGTCAACAAAAGATTTTACTATATAATCATTATGTTCAGATAAATTTATACTAATTGGAAAATTTTTTTTCTCCCCAAGATTTATAGAAAGAACGAGCGAATTTGAAAAATGAGCAAAAGAATAGTAAACAAGATATGATGGCTCAACAAAATTATATAAAAGTTCTGTAAGTTTTTTGACAGGATTTTCATTTTCAAGATTAAAATTTGATATTCCATCATAAACAATTTTTGCCTGCTTATGTTTTTTTATAAGTTTAAATTCTTGATTCTCTATTTCCCTAACAACACTTTCAAGTTCAAGTTTTAATTTTTTGTTTTCAACATTTAAATGCTCAAATACTTCGTAATAATTTTTAAAGAATTTTAGAAAATTACTTATAAATCTAATGTAGTTGAGTATAACCTCTTTTTCTATATCATCAAGCAAAGTAAGAATATATATGTTTTTTGAAGATACTTTATATGGTAATAATATAAACCTTTCCTTTTTACCATCAAAAATCTCACCATCCTCAACAAATATTATTTCATCATTATCAGATTTTATAAATTTCTTTAAATTTGAAAAATCTATAAGTGTATTTGAATTATTTACTCCACCAAGATATAAAAATGTATCTCCTGCCTCTTCAAGAATATATATACGAGTTTGAGGAAAAACTAAATTCAACTTTGAAAAAATCATACTTAAAAGATTTACATAATTATCTTTATGAAAATTAATTGCAATATTTAAAATAGAATGAACAAACTCATCAAATTTTACATAGAATTTTTCTAGATGATCTACTTTATTTAATACAGGAAGAAAATACTTAAACTTCATATACCAATAAACAAAGAAAACAAAAACTATTATGATGGTTAAATATATCAGATGAATCATATAATTTCTAATATTGTATTTAGATAAGACGAATCACCTTTAAGTTTTGTAAAACTAATATAGCCAAACTTTATATTCATACTCTCTGCTATTTTTTCAGTTAGATGTGAAAACTCAACTTCTTTAGCACTTAAAGGAGAAGTTGAAGGCGGTCCTATTAATATAAGACCATTTACATTTTTTTCAAGAAGATAATTCCCTATCCTAAAAGGAAGCCCAAATGTTTCATCTGTATCATACTCTTCAACAAAAACAGAACTCCAACCAATATCTGTTGAAAGATACTTCTTAGATACCTCATCAAGTTTTAAAAAAACATAATTTATATAATCTTTCATTCCTTTTGGATAGAAAAATCCCCATTTATAAATACTTTTATTTTCTTTAAAAGATGGAGTATAATTTGAAGCATTTCTAAGATCAGAATCATTTACCATTGATATATCATCCTTTTCTCCAAGCAAAATTGATAACATATCCTGATGAAGCATCGAGTTAGAAGATGCAATTAAATACTTTTCAAATTTTTTCATTCTAAAAAGATATTTATTTACATTTTTAAAATCCATTAATTTTGTAACAAAAAACCTATTTATATCTCCTTCCGAAAGTTTTATGTCCATATTTGTGAGTATTTGATTTAATATCATTCTATATGCCTGTGGTGGTGGCTGTTTAATATCAACCATCCACCCTTGAGAAAGATTTATTTCAAGAAGATTTTCAAGAGGTTCAAGTTCTGATGGTGGAAAAAGCGATGAGAAAACAACCTGTTTATTTGCCTTCATTGATGAATCAATAATTCTCGATATGAACTGTTTGTTATCTTTGTTTATAAGCATTAGATGAAGATCATCTATTATTATAACTTTACATTCATTTATTATTTTTTCAAGTTTGTCTATAAAATTCTCTTTTATTGCAAGGTTTACCCCTATTGAGAACTTAACACCATTTGTAACGAATATATTTTTCTGACCTATACTCGAAGAAAGTCCATATGACATAGAGTGTATAAAATGTGATTTACCAACCCCAATTCCACCATATATAAGTATTGGATTATACATCACCCCTGGATTTTCAACAACACTCATACTTGCTGCATGAGCAAATCTATTATGAGAAGCAGTTATAAGCGTCTGAAAACTCATCATCGGATTTAAAGGTAATTCTATGGACCATTTAAGTCTTATCCTATCATATTCTTTATCATCTTTTGGTTGTCTAACAGTTTTTCTATCTTCAATAATATTCTTTTCTTTTTTTTCCGTAAGTTTAATATCTTTTTTCTCTACCTCAGTTTTTTGGAAGTGTGTTTTTGGGTGTAATTCTTCTTCTTTTACTGGTGAAGAAGGTGGTTTTGGAGGAGGTGGTGGGGTAGGTTCTATTATCGTTTTTTCTTCTTTTTTAGTTTTAACATCTTCAATCTTTGGTAGAGCAATTTCTTCTTTTATTTCAATATCTGGAATTGGAATTTCGATTTCTGAAGTTTTAGATTTTTCTTCCTCAACTTTTTTGGAAGCCTGACTAATGTTTTTAGAAATTATTTTTTCTATTTCTTTTTTAACTTTTTCCTCTATCTCTTTATTATACTCAAGAAGATATATAACAAAATTATAATCGCTTGATATAATTCTTTCTGGCCTTGAACAAATAGCACCTAAATTTTTTACAAGAGAAAGTATATCTTTAAGTTCACATTTTAAGAGAAGTTTATGTTTTTTTGTCTTTTCATCTGGTTCAAGAATTTTCCACTTCTCTATCATATCACCTTATTATTAACTCCATTATAAAATCTATAACAGAACTTTTTGTAAGATTTGCTTTGTTAAAATTTATAAAATAAATTCCCTCTTGCGAAAGTGAATTTTCAAACTCATATTTTTTATCTGGTGGGATCTGCCCAACAAAAACAACCGCAATTACTTTTTCATTTTTAGCATTAAAGATAATTACATCGCTACTAATTGTATCATCATAATTTAAAACAAAACTTCTATTTACAAACATTGGTTTTTCTTTTGATGAAAGGCATATTTCATCAATCATCTTTAAAAGTTCGACAAATGTTTCCTCCTCAGATAGATAAACAAAACCAACATTTTTAATTCTTTCAGACGGTATATTTTGTGGTGGTGTTATCTCTATAATTTCTTTAAGATTTTCTTCAAATTCATTTTTTTTGATAATAAATGTTTCCTTTTTTTCTTCTTTTGCTTCATCTTTTACAACCTCAAATGATGGGAATTTTTCAATTTCAATACCTTCTTCTTTTCTTATATCTTTTGTTTCAATTTTTAAATCTTCGTCCAATGAAAAATCAGAAATAATATTTTCATCTATTTTAGGTTCATTTTTATCCTCTGATTTATCAATTTCAAATGATATCTCATCAAGTTTCTCTTCTTCCTCTAAAACTTTATTAGCATTAACTTCTAAAGATATTTTGTTAAAATCATTTAAAGATGTCTCATTAGATAATTCTATTTCCTCATTTTTACTTTCAATTTCTTTTTCATTTTCTAATATTTTTAAATCTTCTTGAGGCTCAATTATATAAACCTCATCTTTTTTTTCTTTTTCATTTTCGGTATTTGACAAATCTTTTTTATCTTCTACATTATTATCAAGTATACTAATATCGTATATTAATTCTTCTCTTATTTTTTGATCCTCTGACAAATTTATATTTTCTGTTTGTAAGTCTTCTTTTGATATCTCATTTTTATCTATAGCATTTGGTTGTAATTCAACTTTACTTTCTCCAATATTTATATTAACATTTTCATTCCCACTTTCAGATAAATTTATATTCTCTGTAATATCTTTGGTATTAGAATTTAAAGGTTTTGATTCAGATTCAATCTTATCACTTCTTAGATTAGCATCTATATTACTTTTATTTTCCTCAAATTTGTTTTCCTTATTTATATTTTTTATTTCCTCTATATTAGAAATTTCTTCTTTTTTTTCTTTAGTATTTTCAGTCTCATTTCCTAAAATATTTTTTTCTTTTTCAATTATGGAAGGCATACTTTGAAGAATTAAGTTAAGTTCATTTAATATCTCCTCAAAACTTTTTTTTCTATCTTTTTCTTCCATCAAAACTCCTTAAATTTATCCTATATAAATTATACAATTTTTAAACCTTTTAAAACCTAAATTTTTATTATATAATTGTTTTATGATTAAACTTCAAGATATAAACCCAAATTTACTTAATACCAACTATGCTGTGCGAGGTAAAATTGTTCGCAGGGCATATGAACTTGAACAAGAAGGCAAAAAAATAATATACACTAACATAGGAAATCCTCAAGCCTTAAAACAAAAACCTATTACGTATGTAAGACAACTTCTTGCTTTAACAGAATACCCATATCTTATGGAAGATAAAACAATTGCTTCAAAGTTTCCAAAAGATGTTATAGAAAAAGCCAAATATATTCTTTCTGAAAACCCACATGGACTTGGAGCATATACTCAAAGCGAAGGAATGAGTTTTATAAGAAAAGCAGTTGCAAAATTTATATCAAAAAGGGATGGGATAGAGGCAGATCCATCAAAGATAATGCTTACTGATGGTGCTTCTAAAGGAATTCAATCAATATTTACACTTTTAATGAAAAACTCAAACTCTGGATTTATGATCCCAATTCCACAGTACCCTTTATATAGCGCAACAATAGCATTATATGGTGCAAAGCAAATAAATTACTATCTTGATGAAGAAAAACATTGGGAATTAAATAAGGATGAACTTGAAGAAAGTATAAAAGAAGCAAGAAGAAATGGTATTGAGCCAGTTGCAATAGTTGTCATAAATCCAGGAAATCCTACAGGCTCTGTTCTTTCAAAAGAAAATATAAAAATGATAATAAATTTTGCAAGAAAACATAATCTTTCTATCCTTGCAGATGAAGTATATCAGGAAAATATATACACAACAACACATAAATTTTATTCTTTTGCAAAGGTTATGGATGAAATGAATATAAAAGATGTTCCACTTTTTAGTTTTCACTCAACATCAAAGGGATTTTTAGGAGAATGCGGGCATAGAGGTGGATATCTTGAAGCAAGAAATATAAGTGGTGAAGTTTATAACGAACTAGTTAAACTTCAATCAATAGGTCTTTGCGCAAATACAGCTGGACAAATTGTAACTTATGCAATGGTAGAACCACCACAAGAAAATGATGAAAGTTATGAACTTTACAATAAAGAAAAAACAAAGATACTCTCGGACCTAAAGAAAAAAGCAGAGATACTTGACGAAGAGATAAATAAAATAAAAGGTATGAGTTTAAAAGCACCTTATGGCGCAATGTATGCCTTTGTAAAGATAGATCTCCCCCCAGATGAAAACATGAAAAATATGAGTCAAAAAGAACTAATAGAATACGAAACAAAAAGGGAGTTCAACTACTGTCTTGAACTTCTTGAAGAAACAGGCATATGCGTTGTTCCTGGTTCAGGATTCGGGCATAAACCACATACATACCATTTTAGAATGACAATACTTCCACCAGTTGATGAAATAAAAGAACTTGTAAAAAAACTAAAAGATTTTCATTTAAACTACTTAAAAAGGTTTAAGTAGAAAAAATAATTTAAATTTTGGATAAAAATCAAATTATTATAAAATATATTGATAACTGGGCTGGTGGCGGAAATGGTAGACGCGACGGACTTAAAATCCGTTGGCTTTTAAAAAAGCCGTGCGGGTTCGAGTCCCGCCCTGCCCATTTTTAAATACATTAAATTTCTTATTTTTTTGATAGTAGATTATTAAGGCTTTATTTTCTTTTTTTGTATAATTTAGTTATGAAGATAGTTAAAGAAGGTATTTATATTCTTATTTTTTCTTTTGCTGCAATTATAATATCATTATACTGGGCAAGGTTTTATAAAGTTCTCTATATAATAACTTTTATTTCTGGAATACTTTTTTTATTCTCACTTTATTTTTTTAGAGATCCACAAAGAAACAAGCAATTTAGTGAAAATGAGATAGCATCACCTGCCGATGGAACAGTTTTGTCAGTAAAAACTGAAAACGGGGTTACAGTAATAAGAATTTTTTTATCAGTTTTTAATGTCCATATTCAAAGATCCCCAATAGATGGTAAGATTATTGAAACAAAATTTACATATGGAAAATTTCATATAGCATATAAGCCACAAGCAAAAGACAACCAAAGAAATATGATAAAAATTGAAGGAAAGGACGGAAAATGGGCATTTGTTGAACAGATAACAGGAGCAATTGCAAGACGAATAGCTTGCTATGTTAAAGAAGGAGATACTGTTAAAATTGGTCAAAAGATTGGAATGATATATTTTGGTTCGCAAGTTGCTCTATATCTTCCACAAAATGCTGTAATTACTGTTAAAGAAGGAGATAAGGTCTTTGCTGGTGAAACTATAATAGGATTATGGAAAACCAATTAACTAAAATAGATTTAATAAAAACAAAAACGAAAAATACAATTCCATCCCTTTTTACACTTACAAATATGGCATTTGGAATTATGGCGATTTTAAGTGTTAGTGAAGAACAATTTGTAAAAGCATGCTATTTTATAATTGGGTCATATATAATGGATATTCTTGATGGAAGGGTTGCAAGAATAATAAAAGCAGAAACAGAGATGGGAGTTGAACTTGATTCATTTTCTGATCTAATTTCATTTGGAATTGCACCAGCATATATGATTTATGAGTTTGCATTAAAAGGTTATGGAATTGCAGCCTATCCTGTAGTTATTATATATGTAATATGTGGTGCATTAAGACTCGCAAGATTTAATTTAAAATCACTCTCAGGGAAAAGTTCAAATGAATTTTTTCAAGGGCTTCCAATACCTGCAGCATCAGGTGTTATAATATTTTTTATATTATCATACTCTTTAATTGAAGATGATACACCAGCAAAATCAATACAAATACTTTCAAGACAAATGCCATTTCTATATGGAATATTTCCGTTTATAATAATAGGAATATCACTTCTTATGGTATCATCTGTTCCATATGTAGCAATGAAGTCAGGAAATATATTTAAGATAAGGTCTCCTCTTTCTTTGATAGTGGCTATATCAATAATATTTCTAATTATTTTCTATCCTCAAAACTCATTGTTTATATTTTTTGTCCTTTATGCACTTTCTGGAATAATATACTTTTTATATCGCTTGTTTTTCAAAAAAACAGAAGAAAACTAATCTCATATTAAGAAAGTGAGCAGGTATCTTGTCAAGTGATAGTTTTAAGGTCAGGTTCTCTTAAAAAGTTAGTATCACTTAAAACAAGATAACTGCCTTGCTCTACCTCGTTGTTTTTAGTTAAAATTAGTTTAAAAGCATT
>Ga0209691_1001684_pt1 | contig 12690 bp, 10 predicted proteins | sample YNPMSBMetaG_FD_187120 | JGI IMG/M metagenome (GOLD analysis project Ga0209691, IMG submission 187120) | Anoxygenic and chlorotrophic microbial mat microbial communities from Yellowstone National Park, USA - YNP MS-B MetaG (SPAdes) (version 2) ... | reverse complement strand
AGGTGGGCGCGTCCTGCGCCGGCGGGGCGTATGCCGCCCAGAGGGGCGCATCCCAGGGCGCGAGCGCGGGCTCGCGCTGCCACAGCGCCTGCCAGTGAGCGGCGATGGATTCGGTAGCCTGGTCGTAAGCCTGGCGGGCGGCGGCCAGGGCGCTGGCTTCTTCTTCGGCAGCAGACGCATGGGCGGCGGCGAAGCGCGCCTCCAGGTCGCGCAGGCGAGCCGCGAAGCGCGCTTGTAGATCGTCCAGGTAGGCCTGGCGCGCTTGGCGCAGGCGGGCGGAGGCCGCGGCCAGGCGCTGCCACGCCTGGCGGATTTCGGTTTCAGCCGATAGGGCGGACGGAGCGCCGGGAACGGCCTGAGGTCGTTTCGCTGGTGCTATGACAAGATATGCTCGAGAAGGGTGCTGTTCGTGCATCGCATTCACCTCTCGCGGGGATGCCGGCCTACGCCGGCCCCCAGATTTTCACCGTGTTGTCCTCGGACCCCGAGGCCAGGAGACGGCCGTCGGGCGAGAAGACGACGCTGAGCACATGATGTGTATGCCCCTCGAGCGTCCGCAGCAGCGCCCCGCTGGCGGCGTCCCACAGCCGGATGGTGCTGTCGGCAGACCCCGAGGCCAGGAGACGGCCGTCGGGCGAGAAGGCGACGCTGTTCACATCATCTGTATGCCCCTCGAGCGCGCGGAGAAGCCGGCCGCTGGCGGCGTCCCACAGTCGGATGGTGTTGTCAAGAGACCCCGAGGCCAGGAGACGGCCGTCGGGCGAGAAGGCGACGCTGAGCACCCAGAGTGTATGCCCCTTGAGCGTCCGCCGCAGCGCCCCGCTGGCGGCGTCCCACAGCCGGATGGTGTTGTCCTCGGACCCCGAGGCCAGGAGACGGCCGTCGGGCGAGAAGGCGACGCTGCGCACATCATCTGTATGCCCCTCGAGCGCGCGGAGAAGCTGGCCGCTGGCGGCGTCCCACAGCCGGATGGTGCGGTCCCCGGACGCCGAGGCCAGCGCCCGGCCGTCGGGCGAGAAGGCGACGCTGCGCACCCAGAGTGTATGTCCCTCGAGCGTCCGCAGCAGCGCCCCGCTGGCGGCGTCCCACAGCCGGATGGTGTACCAGGACGCCGAGGCCAGGAGACGGCCGTCCGGCGAGAAGGCGACGCTGTTTACAGTGTATGTATGCCCCTCGAGCGTCCGCAGCGGCTGGCCGGAGGCAACGTCCCACAGCCGGATGGTCTTGTCCTTGGACCCCGAGGCCAGGAGACAGCCGTCGGGCGAGAAGGCGACGCTGAACACAGTGCCAGTATGCTCACCAAACTCGCTTATCTCCCCGACGTCGCCTTCGAGCCAGGCCAGCATGGGGTATTGTCGCGGCCACTGGGCGCTGTCGCGGTACTGCGGGTGAACTTTGCGCAGCGCGCGCAGGTCCCCGATAGCCCGTTCCCACTGCCGGGACTGGATGGCCGCCAAGGCAGGGCGGTAATAGCTTTCGGCCAGCAGGTCGCGGGCCTCGGCGTAGAGAGGCGCTTCGGCGTCTTTCAGCAGGGGCTGGGCGGCGCGGCGGGCGTCCTCCCAGCGGCCGGCCTCCAGGTAGGCCTGCGCCAGGGTCACCAGCGCAAGGCGCAGGTCGGCGTAGGCGGTCTGCGCCTCGGCGAAGGCCTGGGCGGCGTCGGCACGGAGTTGGGCGGCAGGTTTGCTGGCCGTGGGGGCCGGCGCGCCGGCGATGTAGGCCAGGCCGGCCTTCTCCAGCAGGGCGCGGGCGGCGGCTTCCACGCCGTCAATGGCCGCTTGCAGATGGCCCAGGCGCTCTTGTTCGGCGCGCAGCACGCTTTCCTCGGCGCGGCGCTCGGCCTCCAGGTCTTGGCGCGCGCGGGCTTCCTCTGCTCGTAGCGCCTCTTCGCGCTCCTGGCGAGCGGCGCGGGCCTCCCATTCAGCGCGCAGGCGGGTGGCGCGGGCCAGTTCGTAGGCGCGCAGGGCGTCCAGCAGGGCGGTCTGAAGCTCAGAGGGCAGGGGATGGTTGGACATAGACGCAGCGCCTCATCCGTTCGTTACTAGGCAACGTTACAGGCGGCTTCCAAGACGGCGTTCAACTGATCCAGGGCTTGCTGGAAGCGTTCAGTCTCTGCCTCCAGCGGATGCCAGTAATGAGCGAGAAAGTGGTCGGCGGTGACGTCGTTCCAGTGCTGGCGAGCCTCTTCCCATTCGGCGCGCAGGCGCTGCCAGGCGTAGCGGGTGGTTTCAAGGGCGCTGGACATCATCCCTCCAGTGAGACGGGGCCGCCCAAGGGGCGCCAGTCGCCCGCGTCGCCGCGGACGTAGACTTGGCTCCAGCCGGTCTCCGGGTTGGTCACCACAGTGATGGTGGGGATGTTCTCCGCCCCCAGTGCCTGCACCAGGCAGGCGATGCGCTCGTTAGCGGGGCTCCATTGGGCAGATGAAGGGTCGGCCATCTGCGCTGCTTTGGCTGCGATCCATTCAGGGGAGGCCTGCGCGCCGGCGCGGGTCTGCTCGAGATGCAGCTCGCCGCTTGTGCGCACCTTGGACTCGGCCACGATCAGCGGCACCCCTGGCGCCGTGAAGACGCGGTCGAAGCCGTGTTTGGGCTGGTCGAAGGGGAGCGGCTGCAGGCCGAACTTCTCGCTCAGCACCTGGGCGGCGATCTCCTCGCCCAGCGCGCCCTTCAGCCGGGCCAGCTCTCCCTGATTGCGGCGGATGGCGGCGATCACGCCGCCCATCAGCGCCAACGCGCCGGCGACCGCCGCCCCCACCACCGCGGCCTGCAGGCGGGCGGCCAGGTAAGCCTCCAGGGCGGTGATGCGGCGGTCCAGGTAACTGGTGGCCTGGGGCAGCAGGCTGGCCAGCGCATCCTGGTAAGCCTGGGCGACCGCGCGGAAAATCTCCGCCTCCTGGCGGACGCGGTTCTGCCATTCCAGGATGCGCACCAGGTGTTCCTCGGCCTGGCGCAGGGCGTACTCGTAGTAAGAGCAGTCCACCGATTCGCCCTGTTGGGCGGCCAGCATCGCCTGGAAGAAGCAGGCCTCCAGGGCGGCGCGGGCCTCTTCCACCCGCAGGCGGGCGCGGGCTTCGGCCTCTTCCAGGAGTTGCTGCGTGCGGGCGATCTCCTGCTCGGCCATCTCCATGGCCTCATACTGGCGGCGGGCGAAATCGGGCAGCGCGCCGCGCAGCGCCTTGAGGGCTTCTACTTCCACATCAGCACGGGTCATTGTTCCCTCACCGGTATTCCAGATACTCGCGCAATCGCTCAATCAGCCCGAGCAGATGGGCCTCGTGGCCCTCGATTGTGCTCAAATAGCGACGGACGCCCTGGGCGGCCTCCTGGAGCGCTTCGCCGAACTCGTGGTACTTGGTATCAGTCCAGACATCGCCCAGTCCGCGCCAGTGCGCTTCCATGGAGGCGAACTCTTCGGCCAGGGTGCGGTTGAAGCGGATCAGGTGTTCGCGGAAGTCGATCATCGCTTGTAGGTCGGCGTCAACAATTCGTGAACTCATCGCGTCGTTTACTCCTAGCGCCCAAGGTGAACTGAGCGTAAGTTTGTCGATCGTCATTTTAACGTCAGTTCGGATTTACGCGGGTGCATTCACGGCCAGGGGCAGAGATCTGGGTGAGCGACGGCACTGCCGTCGCCCACCCTCTACAATTGCCTTTCGCTAGTCAGCACAGCCTGCGGAGCCTTGCCCCTATTGGTGAATGCACCCATTTACGCGAGGTCAAGAGGGGCTCTAACTTGTGCTGACGACCAACAAGCCTCCAACAGAGCCCAATGGATAGTTTACTCGAGCTGTTCTGCCACGTCGAGACCCTGCGCCCCGTGAACACATTCGGTTATAATTTTGCATTAGGGGGCGTGCAGTCGTCAGTTTCGTTGCGCATTTACGCTTGGCTGCCGGCGGTATATCAAGTGCTCGGACCGGGATTGCGCGCTGTTGTCTGGGTGCAGGGTTGTTCACTACGCTGTCCGGGTTGCATGGTGCCAGAGACCTGGTCAACCAGCAGTGGGCAGTGGGTAAACCCCTCGGAGCTGGCGCGCGCCATCCTTGCTCGGCAAGACATTGAAGGCATCACTGTGAGCGGCGGTGAACCGACGGAACAAGCCGCAGCCGTAGCGCACCTGTTGGCCGAGATCAAAGCAGCCGGCAAAAACACATGGGTTTACACCGGCTACACCCTGGAAGAACTATTGCGCAGGCACGATCCTGACACCGACTATCTACTGTCGCTGATTGATGTGTTGGTGGATGGCCGATACGACCTCAGCCAAGCCGGAAGCTACGCGCTGCGAGGCTCTGCCAATCAGCGCATCATTCATCTCACCGACGCGATTCCTCCTGAGAGGGTCTCCCGAGAGGCAGCAGGTCAGTTTGAGATCCGGTTGGATAACCAAGGACGCCTGACGCTGATTGGCATGCCACCGCCAGGCTTTCTGAGCGCGCTGCGACAGGCTTTGCTACTGCGCGGCTTGCAGATCGCATCAGACTCGCCGTGGAAGTAACCAGAGCGCTAGGAGGAGGATGCCATGCCTGTCTCTTCAACGCATCGCTTTTTATATGGGCGTAAGCCTGACAAGTCGGGTAAGCGAGTGTGGGTTTGCCACGGCCAAATACACGACTGGTTCTATCACGACCTGTTTCATGGCTGCGTGGATATCCGTCGCACGCTTGAGCTGTGGGCATTAGAAGAAGGGTTACAACTGACCGTCACCCTGCGCCACGATGGCGTGTTGGACTTTAGCGGCAACCCTAATCCACAAGAAGCTCAACGGCGCCTCGAAAGTGTCCAGCCGCGACGACCGCCAAGATACAGCCATGTACCAGGCGAAATACGGAACGCTCAGCAATCGGCCCAGCCGGCGGTGAGTGAAGAAGTTCTCGATCAAGCCCGCGAGCGGGCGGATGAGGTTCGCCAGAGTGCGGCTGGTGAGGCTCTGCTCAACAGGCTGACAAAGCTGACCAACCTTATCTGCGCAAAAAATTCGTCGGCCTTAGTCCTGATCGAAGAACTTCCGGCGCTGCTCCAGAGGCTTGAGAACAATCATCAAAGCAACATCGCCGTAGATATATTGCATAAAATAAAAAATTTTTGGATTAGTGAAACAGGGACGAGCAATCTACTGGTCTTTCTGGCGATCGATAAAGAGCCACTTGAGGCGATCTTGCCCAGAGCGCAGTTTAGCACAAAGGTGGACTGGATAGAAGTGCCCCCGCCAAAGGCGGCAGAAATTCAAGCCGCTCTTAAGCGGCTGGCGCGCCGACACGGTTTGTCATTGCAGAATGCGTCAACGATTGCCGATCGCTTAGTCGAAGACCGCGACATGTGCGTAGCGCTTGGGCGCGTGATTCGCTTGGTTAGATCAGGATGCAAAGAGATAAACTTGCAAAATATTTATTCTCTGCCGCCCATTCGTGAAGAAATAGTCGAAGAGCTGAGGAGCAAGCTAAACAGCTTGGTAGGCCTGCACGAGGTCAAGCAAAAGTTCGAGCGCATCGAGCGCAAAGCCCGCCAACTGCGAAAACAGTTTGAAAGCGGCCAGGCACCACTGCCAGAGGAGACAATGCATCTGGTCTTCTTGGGCAACCCAGGTACTGGCAAGACCACCGTCGCTCGCATCATGGCCAAGCTCTTCCACGCCCTGGGAATCCTCCCCCGCGATGAGGTGATCGAGATCAGCGCCAAAGATATCATGAGCTCGACGGTTGGCAAGACGCGAGAGAATATGCAGAGCGCACTAGAAAGAGCGCGCGGCGCGGTGCTCTTCATCGACGAAGCCCATCAGTTCGGCGACAAAGATTCGCCAACCGCTCGCGAAGCCATTGACGCGCTCGTGCCTGCGGCGTGGAATCTGCGCCGTGAACTGGTCATCATCCTGGCCGGCTATTCCAGCAGAATGATTGACTTCTTCAAGATGGATGAAGGGCTGCAGCGACGCTTCCCTCAGCACGGCCGGATCGAGTTCCGGGATTACTCGCTGGAGGAACTGTGGGAGATCCTCGAGCGCAAGCTGGCCGGACAGGGATATTCGCTGGATGCGGCAGCGCATGAGCCCCTGCGCGCTGTGTTGCGGCGCCGCGCCAAGCGCCATAGCTTTGGCAATGCAGGCGGGGTGGACAACCTGGTGAACGAGATCCTGGAAAACCACCACCATCGCCCCGCAGCAAAACCGGGATTGATCACCAAAGACGACCTCCCACCGCGCATCCGCCAGCACCCGCAAGTCATAGAGGAAGCTCAAAAGGCGCTCGAGGAGCTGGTAGGGCTGCGTGCGGTGCGAGAAAAGGTAGAGACACTCGTGGCACAAATTCAATACGACCTAAGGATGGAGGAAAGCGGAAAGGGCGCAGGCGAGGTTCATCTACATCCCGGCAATATGCTATTTAGCGGGCCGCCTGGAACCGGCAAAACCACTGTAGGAAGCATTATGGCTAAACTGCTATATGGCATTGGCTGTATCGAGCGCAATCATTTCGTCGGTGTAGGCCGTGCCGATCTGGTTGGCGAGTTTCAAGGTCAAACGGCTATCAAGGTAAGAAAAGTGATTGAACAGGCCCGCGACGGCGTGCTCTTTATCGACGAAGCCTATGGCCTGGTGACGGGCGACCAGGATGCGTTCGGCAAGGAGGCCCTGACAGAGCTGGTCAACCAGATCACAAACCCGGAGAACGCGGGGACGGTCTTTATCTTGGCGGGGTATCAAACTGAGCTCAAGAAACTGCTGAGCAACAATCCGGGTCTGCAAAGCCGCTTCCCTCACGAGATCTGCTTTGAGAACTTCACCCCCGATGACTGCGTTGAATTGGCCCAGCGTCGGCTAAGGAAGAACGGCTACACATGGGATGACGAGGTGATGAAGCGAATACGCAACCTAGCCGAGGAAGCAATTGCCAGCCAGGGAGCGCATTTCGGCAACGGCCGCTGGGTTGAGAACTTGACGCAACAAGCCATTCAAAACATGAAGCTGCGCGTCGTTCGATCGGATCTGCCCCCCCAAGATCCGGACTACAAGCGAATTAAGCCAGAAGACCTGCCGGCGCCGCAGCGCACGACGACTTTAACATCTTCTTCTGGATTGGCAGTGCCGACGAATTGGACTCCTCAGCCCGATGCCCGCCGGCTGGCCTCATTGCCGGCGGATTTAGCTGAACTATCAGATGAAGCAATCGGCGAGCGGGTGGCTGCTTGTTCGTATCAGATCGTCGTCGAGGACGCCGGCGGTAAGATCGGTGCTGGCACGGGTTTCTTCGTCACAGCCGATGGTGTGATGGCCACATCAGCGCACGTCGTCGGCCAAGCGCAGATGATCCAAGTATACTGTGGCCGTAATCGGGCTGCCCGCATGGCGCGCGTTATCCGGCTGAATCCAGACCTCGATCTGGCGCTGCTGGCCGTAGATATCGAAGACCGACGACCCTATCTTCCGCTTGGCGGCAGCCTTTCCGTGCCACCGCTTACTGAATTGATCGTCTTCGGCAACGCTCACGTTCAACCGGGTGAGCCAGGCCGGCTGATCATGGCGCGCGTGGCGCGCAACAGCAAGGACGACCCTCTGCACATCGAGACGGATGGGGATATTGAGCCTGGCTTCAGCGGCGGGCCAGCCGTGGAGAAGAGCAAAGGCGTGGTTGTGGGCATCGTTCGAGGCGGCTACGGGCGATCGGCGACGCTGCTGGTGCGCTCAGAGCAACTGATGGAAATGCTGATCGAATTGGGTTATCGTTTTGAGTGATCAAACGAACAATGGCGCATTTTGGCATTGATTTAGGCACTTCAAACACGCTCGTCGCAAAGCTAAACGCTGCCAAAGAGCCAGTGATAGTGTACACTGATGAAGGCAAGATGTTGCCTTCCGCCATTTACATCGGCCCATCAGGCGATCAGATCATCGGCCAACGGGCGCTCAACAGTTGGGCCGATCCATCCTGCGATCCAGCTCGCTCTTTCCTTAGCTGGAAGCCAGCAGTTGGCGAAGACAAAGTGCTGGCCAGGCTGCCCTGCGGACAAGACTTGGTCGAAATCACGCCAGAATATCTAACGACGCTGCTTATGGAGCACATAATCGGGCAACTCACGGCAGGGGACTTGGGCAGCGAGAGCATCGAATCAGTCTTGATCACGATGCCTCATGGCTGGCGCCGCAGAAACCCCAAGAAATGCGACGCCATTCGGCGGGCGGTGGAGCGCGCGATCAGTCCTAGGAACATCACTCTCCAACCGCACGTAGTTAGTGAGCCGATAGCCGCTGCCGCCTACTGGATATGGGAGGCGCGCAAGAAGGGACTAGAAAGCAAACTTCAAGGCAACACCGTGCTTGTCTGCGATGTTGGCGGGGGCACTTTCGACCTCAGCCTGGTTCAGGTTGGCAACGAGCACAGATCTCTGGATGTGGTGGACGCGACAAATAACGACATTGCCGGCGACTACGTGGATGCGCTGTTGCTCGCTCATGTATGCCAAAAGTTCAACGAGCAACACCACACAAACTACCCAACGACGGCAGAATCTGTCTTACAAGCCTTACCTGACTCTCCTCTTCTGCGTCAATGGTATATAACTGTGCGAGATCTAAAACGCGAGCTTTCGGACAACATCAGACGTTATTCATCTCCTCTTCCCAGTCAGCGAGCATTCATAGGAGACACAGTAAACAGTAAGATGATTATAAAACTCGAAAGTGAAGATTTTATAAGTTGCTTGCAGCCTTTTTATGCTGCTAGCCGCAAATTGATTCAAGAGTTTCTTAAGAGAAATCAGAACCGACTTCCAGCCGCTGTGCTGCTGGCCGGCGGCGGCAGCCGCGTCGCCGGCTTGCGGGAACACGTCCTGATACCAGCCTTGAAAGGCTTTTACCCAGATGAAGCGACAGTTCTCTCAGTGATTGATCGCATCCCAGTTAACCAGATAAGGACCGATGAAGTAATCGCCTTGGGCGCTGCGCTCATCGCCAACGGCGTGATCTCGGTCCAGGAACGCCTCCTCAACGACATCGGCCTCATTCTTACCATCGAAGACCATGGTCTAGCCAGCAAATTGGGCCTGTCTAACGAGCAAGCAAAACAAGTGCTGATAACGCCGATTCTGCGCAAGGGCGCGCCCCTGCCCGCGGTGTTCAAAGGCGCCGACCTGGGCGTGACTTTGTTGATCACACAAGGAGAAATTCTGGAACTAGAGTTGGTGGTGGACGAATTCACAAGCCATCCCTGGATTCAGCGTCATGAAATCCGCCATCCCGGCAGTGAGCAAGGGACGATGAAAGTGGACTGGGAAATTAGCGCGGATGTAGATGGCAGGTTGAAGCTGCGTCTAAAGCCAGAAAAAGGCAAGCCTGTCGAGATCGAAGGCCGCTGGGAGCGCGGCGACACTGGCCGACTCGTCATCGCCGGCGGGCCTTCCCTCCCGCGCATCACCCCAGAGCAGTTACGCCAGGCGGCCTGGCAGCAGGCCGCTTGACAATCTACCGCCTATGAGCCTTAGCGATCTGGTGATCTGCTTCGACCGCTGCGCGACGGAGGACAACATTCGTTGGTCAGATCGTCCGCCGCCGCTGTTGAGCAGCTCGAGCAAGTGGTGAGCGCTCCCCGAGGAACCTGCGGGGATTGACCACTGGTCTGGGCCGGATCGAAAGCCGGAGATTTGCCCGTGTTTATCACGCCGATAAGGAGAGAAATGTAATGAGCGCATCCATAAAAGCCACTCAGAAAGCGTCGCAGAAAAGCCTGTCGTATGACGTCGGTCTGATCGCGGATATAGAAGATAACCTGAAGGACAGACTGGGCCTACCTAGGGAGCAAGCAACGCAAGTGCTGATAACGCCGATACTGCGCAAGGGCACGCCTCTGCCCGCCACGTTCAAAGGCGCTGACCTAGGCGTGCCCTTGTTGATCTCACAAGAAACCAATCTGGAACTGGATTTGGTGGTGGACGACCGAACCGACTTCCCTTGGATTCAACACTGGGAGATCGCTTACTTTGGCGGTAAGACAGAGCGGATTGCAGTGGAGTGGGAGATATGCGCAGACGCAGACGGCGCGCTGACGCTGCGTCTAAAGCCAGAAGAGGGCCAGCCCATCGAGGTCAAAGGCCGCTGGGAACGCGACACCGCCCGCCTTGTCGTCGCCGGCGCGCCTTCCCTTACCCGCATCACCCCGGAACAGTTGCGCCAAGCCTGGCAGCAGGCTGCTTGACGATCTACCGCCCATGAGCCATAGCGATACAAGCCCTAGCAGACTGATGTATTGGTTTGCCAGCCGCAACGCACAGGACATCGGCTGGCTGGACTGGCTACCGCTGGCCCAGCTTGCTGCTGAGCAGACTGAGCAACTGACAGATGCTTTCAACCGGCTCGATAACGATGCGAAGAACGATCTGTTGGAACGACTCACAAAGCCCGATGCCGGGCCGCTCGCAGGCGCCATCTTGGTCGCCTTGTCCAATCACGCTGATCAAATCGAGAATCTGGAAGTGCGCCGCTTCGTCTTGGAACACGCCGTTTCTTCCTATGCTTGCCAGGCTGACGCACTGAATAGGATAAAAACGCGGTTGACTGCTGCGCAAGACCGCCTGCGCGAGGATTTCGACCTAGCTGTGGAAATCGCTGGCTTGGAGAAGGAGCTGGCCAAGCTGCGCAAGGAGGATCTGGATCAACGCCTCGCCGCACTCCATAGGCTGTATAGAGAAGTTATCAAGCTGGAGATGCGCCGGCAGAGCCTGAAAAGCTACGAGATGCACGGGCTTGAACAGAGGATAGAAGCATTGAAGCGCGAGTTAGCACAACTTGAGCAGCAACGCGAACAATGGCGCAATCAGCAGGCCAAACTCCAGGCTCAGCTAGAGCAGGAGAAAAGAGAATTCGAGGGGCAGAGGAGCCAACTTGAAGAGCAGCTAACTCAGGAGAGAAAGGAGCTTGAAGAGTTGAGACAGAGCGCTAACCGATGGGGGCGGGAAGAGCTGAAGCAAAAGATAGAGGAGATATATAATCTACTACCGAAAGACCGCGCTGATGAAAGCTTAACCACTAGTTAAAAGGGGGACATGCCATGAGCGGACCGAAGAAGGCAGATGTAGAAGCCCAGCTCAACATCGCGCGCAACGTCCAGCGCAAGTGCGCCAACCTGCTGGCCGACCTGGAAGAAGCCACCACCGCAACCATCCTGAGCAAAGTCAATTCCCTACTCGACCAGGCCACCACCACCATCACAGCCCTGCGCCGCGAACACAAAGCACTCACAGGTGACTTCGCCCACACCGCCAAGGCGCTCATCGCCCAGGCAGAACAAGCGCTGGACAACGCCCGCAGCGCGCTGCAGCAAGCCCATCAAAAAGCAGCACAGGCCGAAAGCCTCAAACAACAGGCCAACCACACCTTCGCGCAAGGCGAACACCTGTATGAGCGCGCCGCAGAATCCAACCGCCGCCTCGATCCACACTATCGGCAACCAGAAATGGAGTGGGCCAAACAAGCCCAGGCCCTGTTCGAACAGGCAGCCTCCGAACTCGCCCAAGCCGCACAGGCCAGGCGCAAGGCAGAGCGCGCCGCTGTGGAAGCGCTCCGGCTAGCCGGTCAAGCCGTCGCCACCGCCATCAGCAGCCACCAGCACATCCAGGCCCTCCAGGCCGAAGCCGAAGCGCGCCGCCGCGCCGAAGAAGAAGCCCGCCGCATCGCAGAACAGCAAAAACGCGAAGCTGCCCTAGCCCTGGCGCAGGCCCACGCTGCCTTCAACCGGCTGGCCACCCTGCCGCACGACAAGTTCTGCCCAGGCAAAGCAGACCGCATCAAGCGCAGCCTGGACGCCGCAGACCAGGCGATGGCAGCAGGCCAGTTCACCGAAGCAACCAGCATAGCGCGCCAGATCCCCGAAGCCGTGGGCCAGCTAGAGCAGGAAGTCATACAAGCCCAGCAGGCCTTTGAGCGCCGGCGCGCCGAGGCCGAAGCCGAAATCAGCGCACTGGCCGCGGCCATTGGCAGCGCAGACGCGCAACTGGTCGCTCAATGGTCAGACGAACCACAGGCCCTGGCGCAGGCGCAGTCGGCCCTGCAGGCCGCCCAGCACGCCGTGGCGGCAGAGGACTTCGCGGCGGCTGCCCAGCAGGCCCAGGCCGCTCGGCAAGCCTTGGCGCAGGCGCTCAATTCGGCTGCAGAGAACCGAAGCGCCGATGAGAAACGCCGGTTCATCGGTCAGGCCATCATGGACGCGCTCACCGAACTCGGCTTTCAGGTCTCGTTTGAGCCGGGCAGCCGCACGGAACCTCTGCGCATCGCCGGGCAGACTGCCGATGAGCAAGGCCGGGGTGACTTTGACATCGCGCTGCCGCTCGAAGGCGAGGTTGACTTCGAGGTGAACGCGCCCGCAGGCGACACCACGTGCGTTGCGGCCGTCCAGGAGCTGCAAAAGCGGTTGGCGGAGCGCGGCATTCGCTGGGAGACGACCGACTGGGGGCACGCCAAAGGCGCCGTTGACCGCAGTACAACAGTGGAACATAAACCTCGGAAGCGAGAGGAGCAAGCGCAACATCCAAGCCGTTCGCACCAAGTGTCGCAGCGCTCCCCTGGGCGCTCCGGTCATTAAATAACGTGAGTTCGGATTATCCGCGTCTTCTGCCAATAGGTTGCTCAGGCAGAGGTGCGGAGCACGCGGGATATTTGCATAGGTCATGACTATTACAGCGGTTAGTAGTAATAAGTTTGCTAAGAGTA
>Ga0209691_1001682_pt1 | contig 12697 bp, 11 predicted proteins | sample YNPMSBMetaG_FD_187120 | JGI IMG/M metagenome (GOLD analysis project Ga0209691, IMG submission 187120) | Anoxygenic and chlorotrophic microbial mat microbial communities from Yellowstone National Park, USA - YNP MS-B MetaG (SPAdes) (version 2) ... | reverse complement strand
CTGTTTATGGTTCTTCTAAAGCATTATGGCTCAACAAAATAGGTGATATTGGTTTTTTAATTGGTATTTTAGGTTTATCTGTTGAATATAAAAGTTTGGATATAACTAAATGGACAGAATTAGGACCTATTGCTCAGGAAAAATCGTGGATATTATGGTTTTTTATTTTAGGAGCACTTGCAAAATCTGCACAAGGACCGTTTATGATATGGCTTCCGGATGCTATGGCTGGACCTACTCCTGCCTCAGCTTTAATTCATGCTGCTACCATGGTTGCTGCGGGAATTTATTTATTGTTTCGTTTACAGGATATTTTTACTCCTGAAGTTAAGTCTTTATTCTTATGGTTAGGTACCTTAACTGCCTTATTAGGAGCTATTTACGCTCTATTTCAATTAAGAATCAAAACTATTTTGGCAGGCTCTACTATTTCCCAGTTAGGCTGGATGCTCTCTGCCTTAGGAACCTCTTTTCCGTATACAGCCATAGAACACTTATGGGCTCACGCATTTTTTAAAGCAGGTCTTTTTCTTGCGGCTGGCTACATCATTCATTGCCAAAAAAATCTTAATAATCCCTCTATTGATAGCCAAGATATTCGCTACATGGGGCATTTTTATTATAAAAATCCTGCATTGTTTTGGTTTTTTGGGCTTTTATTGTTTGCTTTGATGGGCTTCCCTTTTACCTCAGGTTTTCTAACCAAAGAAGCTATTCTTGCCGCCCATAATTACTCTTTTACGTTTTATATTCTCCTTTTATCTGCTTTGTTTACTAACTTGTATGCTTTTAAAGTTTTGTTTTCTTTGAAAAAAAATCCTATAAATCATCAAAAATTTAAACCTTTTAAAGACTTCAAATTTACAGTAACTATCTATCTATTAGCAATTTGTTCTTTATTTTTTTTAGTGAGTAAAAATCCTCTTCATATAGACAAACCTTTGATGCCCGAAGTATCTGTATTTATATCAATCGCTTCATTAAGTACATTTTTTTTGGCTTGGTTAATTTTTAAAAAGTTTTCAACTCATCTACTCAAGCTAAATTCTGAGCTGGTGAACAACTTTTGGGGCTTGAATTACATTTATGATATATGGATAACCCAAAATTTTATTACTCGGATAGAGTATGTTAAGCATGAAATACAAGTATTCAGTTTTAAAGTAATAAACCCAATCCTATGGTTTAGCTATCTTTTAAAATGGCTTGAAGAAAAAATATTGGATGGACTTATTTTAATGTTCAAGTCTTTATTCGTAACGGGGAAATGGATGGGCTTGCCGGTATCTATCGCTCATTTTTTTCAATGGATGGATACTTTTGTTTGGGATTTTAGTATCCACGGGCTTTCTTATAGGATTGTTCAGCTTAGCAAAAATTATAAACAAATTTCCCTTTCTTCAATTCAAATTTATTTGTTATACGGCTTAGGCGGAGTTCTTTTAGGAATTATTTTATTCAAATATCTATAAGCGGCTCTTATAAGTTTTCTTATTACCTTTGCATTGGCTTACTTCATGAACATAATCATCATCGGAGCAGGACCCGCCGGTTTAACCGCTGCTTATCAACTCTCTAAGTATTTTCATAATCCTGTTCAATCTATAAAATTGTTTGAAGCTAGTAAGGAAGTGGGGGGAATGTCTAAATCTTTGAATTTATGGAATCAAATCGTGGATTTAGGTCCTCACAGGTTTTTTAGTGAAGATCTACGAGTTAATCAATTTTGGTTAGAAATCGCTGAGAATGAGTATGATATGGTTAACCGGTTGACAAGAATTTATTATAACGGAAAATTTTTTTACTACCCGCTTAAAGCGTATAATGCGTTGAGCAATTTAGGTTTTGTAGAAGCCATAAAATGCGTTCTCAGTTATTTGCCATATAAAATAGGCATTTCAAAAGCTGATTTAACTACGTTTGAAGGTTGGGTAATTCAAAATTTTGGTGATAGATTATACGATATTTTTTTTAAAACTTATAGCGAAAAACTTTGGGGCATACCATGTAATGAATTAGACGCCGATTTCGCTGCTCAACGTATTAGAAAATTATCTTTATTGGAAGCCATTTTAAGTGCTTTTCAAATTATTGATAACCAAAAACATAAAACACTTGTAGAACAATTTGCTTACCCTAAGTATGGTACAGGTTCTATTTATGAAAAAATGAAAAATCGCTTTATTCAAAATGGCGGTCAAATCTTTTTTCTATCTCCTGTAAAAAAAGTTATTATCAAAAACCAAAAAGCTATTGGGGTAGAATTACAAAACCATGATTTTCATCCTGCGGATTTTGTGGTTTCTTCTATGCCCCTTTCTTTATTAGTTCAACAATTAGATAATATTCCGAAAGAAATTTACCATCAAGTTCAACAGCTTCGCTTTCGTAATACCATTTTAGTGTATTTAAACGTGGATTCCCCTCACATATTTCCGGACCAATGGATTTATGTACATGATAAAAATCTTCTTACTGGTAGAATTACTAATTTCAGAAATTGGGTTCCTACGCTCTACGGTAATGAAAAATCTACCATTTTGGCTATGGAATATTGGTGTAATGATAAAGACCCTATTTGGAACGATAGTGAAGAAAATTTGATTAACTTAGCTACCAAAGAACTCTATTGGACTGGTCTTATTTCTTCTAAAATTCGTGTTCTGAATGGCAAAGTCATTAAACTAAAAAATTCTTATCCCGTATATTTTAAGAATTACAAGCAAGTATTAGAACCTGTTCAAGAATATTTAAAGACTATTCCTAATTTATATGCTATTGGTCGTTACGGTGCTTACAAATACAATAACCAAGACCACAGCATTTTAATGGGGCTTTTAGTGGCAGAAAACATCATTCACGATGCTATGCATGATTTGTGGGCTATCAATACGGATTACGGTAGTTATCAAGAAAAAGCAAGAATCACCAAAACAGGTTTGGAAGTATTAAGGAAATAGATTTTGTCTACTTCTATGCCAGCAATAGAAATTGAGCATAATAAATTTACAGCAATATGGACTTACAGCAATATGGACTGCTGTTTACAGCGAAATCATTATCTATGGATTGTAGCAACAGATTTTCTTTATTGCAGCTAAGAAATAAAAATAATGGAACTTTAGAATGGCAAGTTTAAGTAAAAACACAAATGCATTTGAAAATAAGAATGCGTTTGAAAAAGAAGTAATTTCAGGGTCTGAATTTGTTATTATTGAAACTGTTATCAACCTAAATAATAACGAATGATAATAAAGGCAGAAAATATTTTATAGCTTAACGAAAGCGAGTTATAATAAGTAAATGCCAGTTTTTAGTATCACATTTGTGATTTTGTGATTTTTTTCTTGATTATAAAATGCTTTTTGAACCCCTGAATTCCCTATTTTTGTGGCATGAAAGACCATTTTTTGAATTTTTATCATTACGAAATATGGGCTAACCAAAAAATTATTTCTTCTATTGAAAAGTTTGCTCCTCATGACCAACAAATTTTGCGTTTATTCAGTCATATTCTTTCTGCTCAAACAATTTGGCTTCAGCGTTTAAATAATCAACCTAATTTAACGAATGCGTGGCAAGTCTTAGGTGTTGAAGAGTGTAAAATGCAAATGCAAAAAAATCATGAGGAGTTGTTTGAATTGCTTCATAAAATAGATGATTTCAACCATAAAATTACCTATCAAAATACCAAAGGGGAATGTTTTGAAAATTCCATTTATCAAATTTTGACGCACCTGTTCAACCATTCTTCTTATCATCGCGGGCAAATTGTTTTTTGTTTGAAGAACTATACGCAGGAATTACCTGTTACAGATTGGATATTTTATTTGCGTGAAAATGCCTAAATATGGAATTCTGCTTATCAATCTAGGAACGCCTAAAAGTCCTTCTACATGGAACGTTGCAAGGTATTTAACACAATTTCTTAATGACCGACGCGTCATAGATATTCATCCGTTAGCAAGAACCTTGTTAGTCAATGGAATTATTGTTCCTTTTCGTTCACCTAAATCTGCCAAAGCATATAAAAAATTATGGACTGAACAAGGCTCTCCTTTGCTATATTACGGAAATGAACTGAAAAAAAAACTACAAAACAGCTTAGGCTCTGAATATGGTGTTCATTTAGCAATGCGTTATCAAGAGCCTTCTATTCAGTCTGTTCTAAAACAAATGGAAAAACAAAGTTACCAAAAACTACTGATTTTGCCTTTATTTCCGCAATATGCTTCCTCCACCTCAGGCTCTGCTATTCATGAAACATTAAAGCATTTAGCCAAATGGTACATTATCCCAGAAACCTACATTATTTCACAATTCTTTGATAATCATCATTTTATTGATGCATGGGTTCAAATTGGAAAAAAATATTTAGCTTCTCAATCTTACGACCACGTGCTTTTTAGTTATCATGGTTTACCTGTTCGCCAATTAAATAAGGGCTATCAAGATGGAAAACTATGCAAAGAACATTATTGCAAAGAACAGTGGGGCGATGTCAATTATTATTGTTATGAGGCAACTTGTTACGAAACTACACGCCGCATAGCTCAAGGTTTAGACCTGAAAGATTACACCGTAGCCTTTCAATCTCGTTTAGGGAGGGATGAATGGATACAACCTTACGCAGAACCCACCATTATAGATTTAGCCCGGAAAGGAATGAAAAAATTGATTGTATTTTCACCTGCATTTGTTGCTGATTGCTTAGAAACCTTCATTGAAATTGCGCATGAATATAATCAAGTTTTTAAAGAAAATGGCGGAGAACTTTTGCAATTAGTACCTTCCTTGAATGACGAAGATGTTTGGATAAACGCTCTAAAAAACATCATACAACAAAAGTTGCAAATTTAAAATCGTTAAATTGATCTTATTTTTCAATGGAAAACATCTTAGAAATCAAAAATTTAAGCTTAGAATTTCATAAAGGAAACGAAGTTTTAGAAGTATTAAAAAACATTAGTTTCAGTTTAAAAAAAGGGGAAACTCTGGGCATAGTAGGAGAATCAGGTAGTGGAAAGTCCGTTACGGGGCTATCTATCATGAAACTACTTCCCCCAAATGCTAAAATTACACATGGCGATATTTTATTTCATGGGCAATCCATAAGATATGCTTCTGAAAAAGATATGGAAACGATAAGAGGAAAAAAAATTACCATGATATTTCAAGAGCCTATGACCTCCCTAAACCCTGTTTTAACCTGTGGTTATCAAATTGAAGAAATGTTCTTGACCCATCATAAACAAAAAAAGTCCTATAAAAACGAAGTGATTGAGTTACTTCATGAAGTTCAAATAGACCAACCGGAACGTGTGTATAAGGCTTATCCCCACCAAATCTCGGGGGGGCAAAAACAAAGAGTAATGATTGCTATGGCTATCGCTACTCAACCTGATTTACTTATCGCAGATGAACCTACCACCGCATTAGATGCAACTGTTCAATTCAGTATTTTAGAGCTATTAAAAAAACTTCAAGCTAAATATGGAATGTCAATGATTTTTATCAGCCATGATTTAGCCGTAATTAAAGACATTTGTAACCAGGTCGTTGTAATGTGGAACGGAAAAGTTATGGAAAAAGGTTCTACCCACGAAATTCTCACAAATCCACAAAACGCTTATACACAAGCACTTATTAAGTGTCGCCCAAAACCTAATTATTACCCCGAAAGATTATTAACCTTGAATGATTTCTTAGAAATTCAAAATGACCAAATCATTCCTAAAAATCCGCAACCCCCACAATTGATGGATAAAAAATTAGTTTCCTTGCAAAATACTCAAAAATCAGAGGTTTTACGAATTGAAAATTTAAGCGTATGGTATCCCTACCAAAAAAATTTTTGGGGCAAAGTGATTAATTGGAAAAAAGCTGTAAATGAGGTTAGTTTTAGTATAAAAAAAGGCGAAACATTAGGGCTAGTAGGAGAAAGTGGCTGCGGAAAATCTACTATCGCAAAAACTTTAGTTCAACTAATTCAGCCTACTTACGGAGAAATATTCTTTCAAGGTATACCACTCTGTAAAATGAATAGTAAACAAAATACTGAATACAAAAAAAAGGTACAAATGATTTTTCAAGATCCTTATTCCTCGTTAAACCCAAGAATGAAAATAGGTGAAGCAATCATGGAACCGATGGTCTACCACCAAATTTATTCTTCTAAATCGGATTGTAAAGAACAAACGTTTATTTTGCTTGAAAAAGTAGGGCTTAAAAAAGAACATTTTGACAGATATCCTCATGAATTTTCGGGCGGTCAAAGACAAAGAATTTGTATTGCTAGAGCCTTAGCCCTTAAACCTGAAATCCTCATTTGCGATGAATCCGTCTCAGCATTAGATGTTTCTGTACAAGCACAAGTCTTAAACCTTCTAAATGACCTCAAACAAGAGTTTGAACTTAGTTTTTTGTTCATTTCTCATGACCTTAACGTTGTGCAATATTTTTGTGATAGAATTTTGGTAATGTATCAAGGCAGAATTGTGGAAGAAGGTTTTACACATGAAATTATGATAAACCCCAAAGAAAGTTATACTCAAAAACTGATGAATTCTGTTTTGAGTATTTGAATGTAGGGAACTATTTAAGAATTTTTTTCGTTGAACTTAGTTAAAAAAGATATGAAAAAATTTAGTTTGATTATTGTTATAGTAGCGTTATTTTCATGTAAAGGAAATCAACAAGCGAATTCAGAACAAAAAGAGCATGAGCGTTATGATGCAACCATTGCAGAGAAAATTGCAGTTTTTCAAGCATTAAATGCACCGGATACAGTAGCAAGGTTAGATGACCCTCTTGTTAATTTAGGTTATCACTTATACCATGATACTCGTTTATCCTTAGAAGGGAATAATAGTTGTAACTCTTGCCATAACTTAAATACTTTTGGCGTAGATAACCTGCCTACTTCCAAAGGAGATAAAGGAAAAAACGGTGAAAGAAACTCTCCTACAACTTTGAACGCTGCTTTGCATGCTTTTCAATTTTGGGATGGCAGAGCAAAAGACGTAGAAGAACAAGCAGGCATGCCTATCCTGAATCCCGTAGAAATGAATATTCCTAGTAAACAATTTTTAGTGGATCGGCTTAAAAAAATTCCTTTGTACCAAGATTTATTTAAAAAAGCTTTTCCCGATAATAAGGATGCTATTACCTATGAAAATTTACAAAAGGCTATCGGTGCTTTTGAACGTAAGCTTATCACTCCGTCTCGTTTTGATAAATATTTAAACGGAGATAAAACCGCTTTATCTTTGCAAGAAAAAAAAGGTTTAGTTGCATTTTTTACCAATGGTTGCACTCAATGCCACACAGGTGCTCTTTTAGGTGGAAATCAATTCCAAAAATTTGGTGTTTATGCAAAGTATTGGGAACATACAGGCAGCAAAAAAATTGATGAAGGTAGATACACAGTTACAAAAGATACTAATGATAAATATTTGTTCAAAGTACCGTCTTTAAGAAATATTGAAAAAACAAGCCCCTATTTTCATGATGGTTCAGTTGCAAGTTTAGACTCTGCCATAAAAATTATGGGAAGAGTACAATTAGGTAAAGAAATTGATAACGAAGATACACAAAACATTGTGGCATTCTTGAAGTCTCTTACTGCTGATATTCCAAAAGAATATAAACAAACTCCTAAGTACAATTAAAGCTGTAAGATAAAATTTTTTCATTGAAGTTGCTCTTCAAGGGCAATTTTTTTTATTTTTTAAAAAATTAGTGCAAGAATACTTAAAATAATATTTTTAAATACTTTAACTCACGAAAAATCCACTGAATCCTTATTTGTAAACAATTTATATAAAAAACGTATAAAATTCTTACAAAAAAATTTAAAAAATTGAAACCATAATTTATTGATTATCAGGAACAAAAAGTAAAAACAAATTTTATGCTATAAATAACGCAATCTAATTTTGTGCCATCAAATGATATGAAAAGAGATACACACCATCTTAATTTTTTACTTTTATTAAGAGTGTGTATGTTCAATCAAAACAAGGATAGCAAAAGCCTTGCAAGTTATAAACGTTTTATGTATCCTGTCAAATTTTATTTGTTAAAAAAATTAAAAAAATTATTATCGTCTGAAATAAAAATAAATTGTAAAACATAACATGCAACGATTACTAAAAATAACTTTCAAAGGGCTATTAACGTCAATTTTATTTTTTAGAATCGCTTATTCACAAGAAAAAGCAATGAAAAGTGGTGTCAAAGGAACCATCAAAGAAAGTACAGGTTACCCATTGGAAGGAGTAACAGTTAAAGTAGAAGGCACAACCTATGGAATGTATACGGATAGCTCAGGAAAATTTCAATTTGAATTAAAACCTGGTGATTATCAACTTAAATTTTCTTATGTCGGTTATAATGATACTTTAATCTATGTAAAAGTTCAATCTAATAAAATAACTAATCTTGATTTTACTTTTTCAGAGGGCGGAGTTACAATGACGGGCGTTGAAATTGTAGCTTCCCGAAGTACGAACACGGAAGTTTCTGTTATTGCGGATATCAAAACCCTTGATAAAGTAGCGAACGGAATTTCCAGTCAACAAATTCAAAAAATGCCGGACCGTAATGCCAGCGAGGTTATCCGCAGAATTCCAGGTATCACTTTGCAAGAAAATCGTTTCGTATTAGTAAGAGGTTTAAATGAACGTTACAACACCGTTTGGCTAGATAGAGCCTTAACCCCAAGTTCAGAAACTGACCGTAGAGCTTTTTCTTTTGATATTATTCCTTCCCAAGCTATTGAACGAATCATGGTCTATAAAACTGCATCTGCTGATATTCCCGCTGATTTTGCAGGCGCTTTTATTCAAGTTTCTACTCATAATATTCCCTCCGATAAGTCTTTGACTGTTAATTATACAACAAGTTTTAGAACAGGTACAACTTTTAAAGAATTTCTACAATCCGAAAGAGGAAACTTAGATTTTTTAGGTATGGATGATGGTACACGTGCTTTGCCCCCCGGCTTACCAAAGTTAATCAGTTCTAATGGTACCATAGATTACTATAACGATATTAACAAAAAAACTACTACAAATTACTCTTTTGATGTGCATACATGGTTTACAAACTCTTCTTTTAATAATACTTTCATCAAAAACTTCAATGACTTACAATTAAACGCTTCTCAAAATTATGTACCTAATCCAGGCTCTCCTTTATTAAGTGGTGGTAGTACTTCGGTAGGTTATTTGAATGGTGATAGCTTCTTTACGAATGTTACTTTCCGTGGTGCATTCGGTACTACTAACTGGGCTTCAGGTTGGGCTAACTTTGACCCACAAAATACAGAATACAAATAATTTTTATCACTTTATTCAGTTGCATGATTATCATAACCCATCTCCCATGAGATGGGTTTTATGTTTTACGTTAATACAAATAATTTAATACCTTTGCAATCAACTTTTAAATGTCATTTGTTTTCACTGAATTTATTTCTGTAAGATGTTCTTAATAAAACAGCATTTATTAAATTGCTCAAACGGCATAGCAAATGGTTGATATCATCATACCTACGTATAACAATTTCCTTGAATTGAAAAAGTGTTTACATGCCTTAGGTAACCAAACGGTGAAACAATTTTCTGTATGGATTGTAGTAGATGGGTCAAATGATGAAACTTTGATACATTTACCTGAATTCATTTCAAATTTACCTTATACTACACACATTTTAGAACATGCAGACAAACAAAATCATGGACGTTCGGCAGCCAGAAATTTAGCTATACCGAACATTCAAAATCCTTTCATTTGGTTTTTGGATTCTGATATGATACCTGAGCCTACTTGTCTGCAAGCCCATTTAAAAATTTGTTCTCAATATCAAAATTCGGTTTCTGTGGGAACTATCTTTTATGAAAATGCTTCCACTCACCTTTGGGCAAAATATCTTTCTACACGTGGACACGCTAAATTTAAACATCTCAACATTTTACCATGGAATTACTTTATTACCGCAAATAGCCTTATCCCTGCTGAATACTTCGTTCATCTTAACGGTTTTGATGAAAACATCAAAAAATATGGTGGGGAAGATATGGAGTTTGCTTACCGAATGCATGTAAAATATTCACCGAATTTTTATAAAAATGACTTGGCTGTTTGCAGAACAGTCCAAACTAAATCCATCTCTCAAGCATTATTGCAATTAGAAGAGTACGGCAGAGAGGGGCTGCCTTATATTTTTCAGAAGCATCCTAATATGCCCCCCATATACCTTCTTGATAAACTTCAAGGAAATAAATTCAAACGAAGTTTTTATCAACTTCTAACTCACTCCCTTTGGTCAAAAAGACTTATTCCCTTTTTAGATTTTTTACCTTTTTCTATCAGCAAACACATTCTGAATTATTTAGTTATCAGTGCTATTTTTAAAGGGTATTCAAACAACCTTAATTTTTAATATTTCATGAAACAATTACAAGAATAAAAACGTTAAAAAAAAAGTATGTGGAAAGTAAGAATAAAACTGATAATTTTGATGTTAATCTGGGTAAGTTGTCATCAAAAAAATACACAAGCACAAAGCAGAAATGAAAGAAGTATGAACATAGATTGGAAGCAATTCAAACCAAAAGCAAAAAGTAATTATAACGAGTTGAGCCCTGATGAAGAATATGTAATTGTAAAAAAGGGTACTGAAAAACCTTTTACAGGCAAGTATTACAAGCATCATGAAGAAGGAATTTATTTATGTAAGCGTTGTGAAGCTCCTTTGTATTTATCAAAAGATAAATTTGATTCAGGTTGTGGTTGGCCTAGTTTTGATGATGAAATTCCAAATGCTATAAAAAGAATACCGGATTATTCTCATGGGATGGTCCGAACAGAAATAGTATGCGCAAACTGTGGCGGTCATTTAGGGCATGTATTTGAAGGTGAACATTTTACACCTAAAAATGTACGTCATTGCGTTAATTCTACATCTTTAAAATTTGTTTCTGCCAAAGAGCTTCAAGCCAAGAAAGAATATGCATATTTTGCAGGCGGATGTTTTTGGGGAGTAGAATATTATTTTGCTAAACAAAAAGGTGTTATTTCTACTCGTGTTGGTTATACAGGTGGTAAAACTCAAAATCCTACGTATGAACAAGTCTGCTCTAAAACTACGGGGCACGCAGAAGTCTTAGAAGTAGTATTCAACCCACAAGAAACGGATTTTAGAACTTTATGTAAATTATTCTTTGAAATTCATGACCCAACCCAGCTCAATCGACAGGGGCCTGATATAGGTGAACAATATCGTTCTGAAATTTTTTATGTCAATGAAGAACAAAAAGCTATCGCTCAAGAACTTATTGATATCCTGAAGCAGAAAGGATATAAGGTGGTAACTAAATTAACGCCTTTTGAAAAATTCTGGGTTGCCGAGGAATACCATCAAATGTATTACGAAAAAACAGGTAAAATTCCGTATTGCCATAAATATACCAAACGTTTTGACTGAACTTCAATAAGTTTCAATCAATCATTCTTTTGAAAATAGCTTGAGAAATAAATTATTACCGTTTTAATTTAAGCTACGAACTACACGAACTACATGCCTTCCATGTCTTCACAAATAAAAATTTTTAAAAATCATTTTTTCCATAAAAAGTCAAATTGGTTTTATGTTAGTTAAAATAAATTTCATTAACTTTGTAATCAAAATTTTAAAATGAAAAGTAGACAAAAAACCTTATTACAAAAGGGAAAAAATGTTGAGGAGGTTTTAAATGAATTACAAGAATTAAAAAAGTTAGATTTAGATTGGAAAAAAGGGCGTGCTTTTAGTATGGTTTATTACCTTGGAGAAGCAGAGATAGAATTGATGTCCCAAGCTTATAAAATGTTTATGAGCGAGAACGCATTAAATCCGGGGGCATTCAAGAGCCTTAAAAAAATGGAAAAAGACTTAGTTTATACGGTTGCTTCGCTCCTAGGAGACCCTGATATACTCAAAGGAAGTTTTACTTCGGGCGGAACAGAAAGTATTCTATTAGCAGTCAAATCTGCACGCGATTACGCCCTTAAAAAAAATCCACGTATCGTTCCCGAAATGATTATTCCACTTTCTGCACATCCCGCATTTGATAAAGCAGGGCATTATTTTGGTATCAAGGTTATTCATGCTCCCTTAAACGAAAATTATCAATTGGATATCAGTGCATTAGAGCAATTAGTCAATTCCAATACAATCCTGTTGGTAGGCTCAGCTCCATCGTATCCCCATGGAATTATAGACCCCATTCAAGAATTATCTGAGTTTGCAATTCGGAAAGATATTTGGTTACATGTAGATGCTTGTGTAGGCGGTATGGTTCTTCCTTTTATGGAAATGTTAGGTTATTATGTTCCGGCTTTTGATTTTCGTTTAGAAGGTGTTTGTTCTATGTCCATTGATTTGCATAAATATGGATATGTTTCAAAAGGTGCGTCCATTATTCTCTATAAAAATAAAGAACTCAAACGAAATCAATATTTTGTTTATGGAGGTTGGAATGGTGGTTTATACGGTTCAACTGGCATCTTAGGAACTCGGTCAGGTGGAAATATTGCAGCGGCATGGGCTTTAATGAACCATATCGGTTTAGATGGTTACAAAAATATCGTCAAAACAGTTTTAGATACTGCTCAAAAACTAATCTACGAAGTCAAACAAATACCTGAATTA
>Ga0209691_1001679_pt1 | contig 12711 bp, 8 predicted proteins | sample YNPMSBMetaG_FD_187120 | JGI IMG/M metagenome (GOLD analysis project Ga0209691, IMG submission 187120) | Anoxygenic and chlorotrophic microbial mat microbial communities from Yellowstone National Park, USA - YNP MS-B MetaG (SPAdes) (version 2) ... | reverse complement strand
TTATCCCTCCGGGCCCAATGGTGCTATTTTACGTACTAATACTCTCGGCGATTTATCAATTACCAACTTTACTGGCAACTCTAATCATGTATTAAGAGGAGACGGTACTTTTGGTGCTGTACCTAACAATGCTGATTGGAAATTAGACGGAAACAACAACGGTGTTCTCAGAACTATTGGTACAAATGACAATTTTGATTTTCCTATTGAAACCAATGGAACCGAAAAAATGCGCGTAACTACTGCTGGCGACGTCGGCATCGGGACGGCGGCACCGGGGGCGAAGTTAGATGTTGCAGGAAGAGTTGCATTATCTGGATTAGAAAATCCAGGATATGGAGGAGCATCAGCAGGAGTAGCAATTATAGGAACTCCAAATTCTGGAGGAGGACTTTTATTCAGACCAGCTGGTTTAAATAGTGTTAGTGGCGAGGTTTTATTCAGAAGTGGTTCTTCATATTTTAGCGGCAACGTCGGCATCGGAACAGCAACGCCTCTTGGTAGATTACATGTTTTTGGTGATGCTGTTTTAGGAAATAACATTACGGATGGTCCGAGATTGGTATGGCGTGGAGGATCTGGTGGAAATCAAGAATATAGAGCAAGAGTTTTTACTGATGGTAGGTTATCCTTCTTCCCAGTTGAATTGGGTAATCCTGGTTTTGTTGGAGAAGTTTTAGTTCTTACTCAAAATGGTAGAGTTGGAGTTGGCCAAGTTAATCCCGGAGGTTTATTTGAACTAAACTTGGACGAAGGTCGTAAGCCAGGTACTAACACTTGGACTGTTGTTTCAGATGAACGTTTGAAAAATATTCACGGTCCTTATCAGAAAGGTTTAAAGGAGGTTTTACAACTTCAACCAATTACATACCACTACAAAAACGTTGGTAATAGAGTGTTTCCAGAGCAAGTTTTAAATACTTTGAATGTAGGTTTTTCTGCACAAGAAGTTCAAAAAATTTTCCCAGAATGCGTTGGTACGGATGAAGACGGCTACCTTAATTTTAATATGCATGCCATTTTAGTTGCTTATTCTAACGCTATTAAAGAACTTCATCAAAGTAATAACAAACTTCAGCAAGAAAATGCTTTGTTAAAATCCGAATTGCAAGAACTTAAAAACGAGCTAGATCATCTAAAAGCTTATGTAGGGCTAAAATCTCAAAAATAAAAAGTAATCTAGATAGTGAAAATCATGATTAGGAGGCTGCCCTTTCGGGCGGTCTTTTTTATTTTTCATTATTTTTAAGCCATAAATTTTCACGAATTATCTCATGCTTTGGTGGCAATTTTAATCAGCTACGAATAACACGGGTCAACATGAAATTTCCAAGAAAATATTGGTGCAGTGGTAATTTTTAATCAACCAGAACAGACTTTTCTCATCACAAAATCATTCATCTGAAAGCCTTCTCCAATATCAAAATCTTGAACTTTTACTATCTTGAAGCCGTTTTTAAAATAAAAATTGATAGATTTGAAGTTTTGACGGTTTACGGTTAATTCCAGAGTTTCAGGTTTACATTCTTTTTCCAAAAATTGAAGAAACTTTGAACCGATGCCCTTTCCATGTTTGTCAGGTAAAATGTAAAACTTATGTAAAAACCAATCTTTCCCATCTGTGGTTGACACCGAAGCGAAACCAATAGGTTTCTCATTTTCATAAGCTATATAAAATTGGTGATTTTTTTCAAACTGTTCTTCTAAGCTTTCAATTGAGTACATCATTTTTAACATATACTCAATTTGATTATTCGTGATGATACCAGGATAGTATTCTCTCCAAATTTGCTCAGCTAAGTCATGAATAATTAGGAGTTCTGATTTTTGAGCTTTGGAAAAAGTAATTTTATTCATTCACTGCAAAAAAAAACAAAGTTTTAATTATTTTTAAAACCGATTTGTTTTCCTTTATTTGTTGTCAAATCATTAGCGACAAATTCCTGAACATCTGATAAGATCATAGTAGAAATCATTTCAGGAGTTCTTTGGTCTGGTGGAATAGAAGCTAAACGCAAATGCTGGTTTTTGATAGCTTTTTCCATGGTTTTTCTGACCACTCTACCATTACCAAAAAACTTATCTTTAACTTCATAAAGTTTCGTAAAATACTCTAAAAGATGAGTTTTTGCTTCTTGGTCCGGTTTAATATTTTCTTTTTTAAGGATATCTAATGCAATTTCGAGAAGTTCTTCGGGTTTATAGTCTTCAAAGACGAGGGTTCTATCAAAACGTGATTTAAGACCTGGATTAGTATTGAGGAAATATTCCATGTTATCGGGATAACCTGCCACAATAACTACGAACTCGCCGCGGTGGTCTTCCATACGTTTGAGGAGCGTATCAATGGCTTCTTTACCAAACGAATCTCCAGGACCTTGATACAAAGAATAAGCTTCGTCAATAAATAATACGCCGCCCATTGCTTGTTCAATCATCATATTTGTTTTTTCCGCAGTTTGTCCCGAGTACATAGCTACTAATTTTTGTCTATCCGTTTCCACTAAATGACCACGCTCTAAAATACCAAGCCCTTTATAAATCTTAGCTAGGATGCGAGCAACAGTTGTTTTTCCTGTTCCTGGATTACCTGTAAAAATGGTATGCAGTGAGAAAGTATTACGAATGTCTTTACCAATTTCCTTATAGAAGCGTACTAATTTGACGAGTTCATCTACTTCTTGTTTTACAGCACTCATACCGATCATTTGATGAAGTTCGTTTAAAGCTCCTTTTAAGAACTCTTCATCTATTGGAATATCTGCAATTTTTTTAGATTTATTTTCAAATATTTTTTGAAAATCTTCAAGAGTTACAGTGGATAGTTCTTCTTTGGATAAAGCGTTGATATTTGGTGTTTTCATTAAACGAAGCCCCATATTCATTTTGGCTTCATCCATTAACGAATAAACTAAACGAGCATTTCCAAAAGATTTATCACGGGAACGATAGAAATCAACAATTTTTGTGTATAAGAAATCTTTGGCATCGGGAGCGATTACAATATTTCTTTTTTGAGCGACATGCTCTGCAATTTGCATCAGTTCTTGTGGAACATAATCGGGGAACTCATAAACCATGTTGAAACGAGACTTAAGCCCCGGGTTAGATTCAAGAAAATATTTCATTTCATCGGGATAACCGGCGCAAATGACTGCAAAATCAGGCTGAGAGGTCATTTCTTTAATCAGTATTTCAATAGCTTCCTTGCCGAAATCTTTGGAATCTTCTGATTTACGAGCTAAGGAATAAGCTTCATCAATAAATAGAATACCGCCTTTAGCTTTACGAATCATTTCTTTAGTTTTCGGGGCTGTTTGACCTATATATTCTCCTATCAAATCAGACCTATCTACTTCCACTACATGTCCTTTAGAAAGGAGCCCTATTTTTTGATAAATTTTACCTAATAAGCGTGCAACAGTTGTTTTACCAGTACCTGGATTTCCTGTAAATACAGCATGCAAATTGAAAGTTTGAGGGTCTTCAATTCCTTTTTCATTTCTTATTTTGATAAAATTTAGGTAAGAGGTGTATTCTTTAATTTTAGTTTTGATAGATTCTAAACCAATCAACTCGTTCATTTCAGCCATGACTTCTTCTAAGGATTGTTCTTCTAAAGGTTTGGAGGCAATACCTTTTGGCTTTTGAGATTTTAAAATTGTATACTCACCTTCTAGCTCAATAGCTTCATCACCGACACTGAAAGGAATTAAGGCTATGAGTTCATCCATGAAGATAATTTCTAATCTATAATGATCCTTAAACCAGTGATTACCCTTGTCGTTGCCCCACCCTACTGCTATTGAAATCAAATCATCCCCCGGATAAACAATGAGCAATTTATTGATAGAACCTTTCAGTTGTCCCGTATCAGAATAAAAATTGAACTGAAGTTCACAAGGCCAATAATCTACGTTATATTTTACTAAATTTTCAGCTTCAAATTCTACCCAAACATAACGTGTATTTTTTTCATCAAACTGTTGTAAATATACTCTTGAATTCTTTGGAATATCAAAACTACCTGCTTCATATAATTTGACTGACTTCAATTGAAAATACGGGTTATGATCACTAGTTACTTTACCGATGTTAACGATATAAAAATTTTGGGATTTAATTTTTTTTCCATCAATCCATGCTTCCCATCGGTACTCACCTTTTTTCCAGAAGGTTCCTTGGTCATTACCCCAACCCTTACGAATATATACAATATTTTCATCACTTTTGATGGTACGTGATGCATCTTGTGAACATAAAAGAGTACCTTTGGAATCAAAACATTTCATTTCAATTTTTAAATCCCAGTCCTCTTCATCAAATTTTTTATTGAAAAAGGAAAATTCACCCCATATATATGTTGTTTCAGATTCATCATAAACTAAACGATATTTTTTATGATTATTAGCAAAATACTCACTAGATCCAAATATTTTTAAGTCTTTGACTTTGTAAAAAAGTGTAGAACTCATGAAATATAGATTTTAAAGCGCAAATATACCACGTTTTAACAAAATAATGGAAAACTTTGGGGATTTACTTCATGAAAGAGCATATAAATTTTCTCGTAAGCTTCTTCAAAATTAGGTTTTGAGAAATAATCTCCATCAGAAGCATAAGCAGGGCGATGGTCTTTACCGTGAATTGTAATAGGCTGAGAATCAAGATATTTATAACCTTCTTGAACCTCTAAAACCTGTTGGATCATAAAACCAGTTGCTCCACCTTGTACATCCTCATCTAAAAAGACTATGCGGTTAGTTTTCTTTAATGAACGTCCAATAACGTGATGAATATCAAATGGTAACAAGGTTTGAACATCAATGACTTCAATGCTAACTCCTTCATTTTCAAATTCTTTGGCTAATTCTAAAGCTAAACGACAGTTCGGTCCATAAGTAACTAAAGTCAAATCTTCACCTTCTCGTAATATTTCGGGAACACCTAACGGAACGGTAAATTCTCCGATGTTATCCGGTAATTTTTCTTTGAGGCGATAACCATTTAAAACTTCAATAATTAAAGCACAATCATCAGATTGAAGCATGGTATTATAAAAGCCGGCTGCTTGCGTCATATTACGAGGTACTAATACATACATTCCACGTAAAGCATTGATAATCATTCCCATAGGTGAACCGGAGTGCCAAATTCCTTCTAACCTATGCCCACGTGTGCGTACAATCATCGGTGCCATTTGCCCGCTTTTGGTTCTATATCTCAAAGTAGCCAAATCATCTGAGAGGGTTTGTAGACCGTATAGCAAGTAATCCAAATACTGAATTTCTGCTATAGGTCTTAATCCACGCATTGCTAAGCCTATTCCTTGACCGATGATAGTTGCTTCTCTGATGCCGGTATCAGAAATACGTAGTTCTCCGTATTTTTCTTGCAAGCCTGCAAATGCCTGATTTACATCCCCTAACTTGCCAACATCTTCTCCAAATGCAACCAACAACGGATTTTTTTCAAAATTTTTGTCAAAGCATGCCTGTAAAATTTGTCGACCATCTAAAATTGGGGAATTTTCGCTATAAATCGGTTTTATTTCAGGTACTTTTAATGCAGATTTTGCACTTTCTGAATACAAATGACTACTATATTTTTCAAAATTTTCTATTGCACTTGCTTTTTTAAAGGCTCTAAGTTCTTCTATTGCTGAGTTTTTTTCATATTTTGTTAATCTAAGTACTTTAAAGACAGATGCTTGGATATCTCTTCTTAAGGGCTCGGATAATTTTTGTAATCTATTTTTTTCTTCTAAAATTTGAGAGGAAGATATTGAATTTTGTGCAATATGGTCATAAATTGAACAAACTTTGTTTATATCTGACTTAATCGGGCGAATAAAATCTTCCCAAGCTTCTTTTTTCCATTGATTAACAAGCTTTTTGTCTTCTTCTTCCCAGCTAAGTATTTCTTGTTCAGTAGCAATCCCATTTTCTAAAATAAATTTTCTAAATTTTGCTATACAATCATGCTCGGCTTCCCAAGCTAAACGCTCTTTAGATTTATATCTTTCGTGAGAGCCTGATGTGGAATGCCCTTGCGGTTGTGTTACTTCCACCACATGAATTAATGAAGGAACATGTTCATTTCTTGCTATTTCAGCGGCTTTTTGGAAGGTTTCTATCAAACCCAAATAATCCCACCCTTTTACTACGTAAATATCAAATCCCGAAGGATTACTTTCAGTTCTTTGGAACCCTGCCATTAACTCTGAAATAGAATTTTTAGTTACTTGGTATTCATTGGGCACTGAAATACCGTAGTGGTCATCCCAAACAGCCATCACCACGGGAGCTTTGAGTACTCCAATCGCATTCATTGCTTCCCAAAAAATTCCTTCTGCACAAGATGCATTACCTATAGTTCCAAATGCAACTTCATTTCCTTGATTAGAAAACTGCGTAAATTTTTGTAATTCTTTTAAATTACGATATAAAACCGAAGCATAACCCAAACCGACCAATCTTGCCATTTGGGAGCCGGTTGGGGAAGTATCCGCAGAAGAATTATAAAGCTGTGAAATGGGCTTCCATGAACCATCCTCATTCAAAAACCGCGTCGCAAAATGACCATTCATTTGTCTTCCTGCAGAAGCAGGTTCTAAATTAACATCTGGATTGGCGTATAATTGTGCAAAAAATTCTTTGATATTAGAAATGCCTAAGGCAAACATAAAAGTTTGGTCTCGGTAATATCCAGAACGAAAATCTCCAGGGCGAAAAGCTTTTGCCATCGCTATTTGGGCTAATTCCTTTCCATCTCCAAATATGCCAAACTTCGCTTTGCCCGTTAAAACTTCTTTACGCCCTAATAAGCTTGCTTGTCTACTCTGAAAAGCTAAGCGATAATCTGAAATGATAGTTGCTTTGTCTGGTACAACTCTTGTACTTGTTGAACTACTTACAATCATTCATGTTCGTTTTGACTTCAAAATTACATATATATTTTTTAAAAATAAAATTTTTTCAAAAATTGAATTTGAATTTTCTCTGATGGTCCATTTTTAAAAGTTCTTTCTAAATACTAAATTGCTTATTACAACTTTAAACCTTTACAAAAAATTATCGTAATTTTCTTACATATTTTAACCTTAAAGAATTCATTGGGTCAACAAACATATCTTGTACTTCCTTACGTATAAGTCTTGTTGTTTGCTCGTAAAACAAATAAATAGCAGGGCTCTCTTCTAACAAAATTTGTTCAATTTTTTGAATGATTTTTTTTCTTTTATCAACCTCCAAAGTTTGATTTAATAAATTATAAAGGCTATCTACTTGATTATTAGTAAAATGGGTTGTATTAGGACCTTTGGGGGAATGATAAGGTGAATAAAACAACGAAAAATAGTTTTCCGCATCAGGATAATCGGCCATCCAATTTGCCCTCCAAAAATCAATTTTACCTTCTGAAACTTCTTTTCTTAGTGTAGCAGGCTCTAATAGTTCCAATTTGCATTTAAGACCATGTTTTTGGAATGAAAACTGTATAAACGTGGCTAATTTTTGGTAATTGGGATTAGTAAAAAGGGTAAACTCAGGAACACCCTGAAAATTTTTGTACCCCGCTAAATGTATCAACTCCTTAGCTTTATCAGGATTGTAAACATAACCTGAAATAGACGCATCAAAACCAGGTAAACCATACGGTAAAAATCCCTGTTCAGCAGGCAAACCTATTCCATTTAACAAAAATTTTACTAAGGCTTGCCTATCTATCAAATAGTTTAGTGCTTTACGTAAATACTTGTTTTTAAATGGATTATCTGGCTTATCCAAACGAAAAGCTAAATATTCAGTAGAAAGTTGAGGTACAATTTTTAAATAAGAAAATTTTGCATATTCCGGTTTTAATTTCAAATCAGAACCTAAAATTTCACTTAAAAAAATGGGGTCTAAGTGATTGATAAAGTCTAAGTTACCTTTTTTAAATTCAGCAAATGCTGTAAGTTTAGAGTTTAGCATTCTTACGTGAACGACTTCTAATTTAGGTAAACCTACTTCAAAATAATAGGGATTTTTATGTAAAATTAAGCTTTTATTTTTTTCCCAACTTTTAAATACAAAAGGACCTGTACCAATCGGACTTAATCCAAAATTCGGGGAATTCTCTACAACTTCATGAGGAACAATAAAACCATAGGGCATAGCCAATAAATATAAAAAAGGCGCAAATGGTTTCACAAGATGCATTTCAAAAGTCGTGTCATTGATTACCTTAAAACCCTCAATCTCTTTTGTTTGATTTTTTACATAAGAATCTAAACCTTTAATTTTTCCGTTAAATATCCAAAAACCAGGAGAAGCAACCTTAGGATTACAAATCCTTGTAAATGAATATTTTACATCATAAGCTGTAACCTGACGCCTCTTTTCCTTAAAATAGGACGATTCATGAAAAAAAACATCGTCTTTCAAAATAAATGTGTAAATTGTCCCATCATTTGATATATTCCATTTTTTAGCAATACATGGTTTCGGATTTAACAAAGTATCTAACTCAACGAGCCCATTAAAAATTTGAGAGGTCATCCAAGTGGTATTTTGGTCTTTGGCAAACGCAGGGTCTAAGGTAGTAAGATTACTGTTCAGATTCATTCTGAAAATTACTCCTTCCTCATTTTGAACACACCCAAGAAGTAAAATTATACAAAAAAAAGTTAAATAAATTTTCAAATTTCTAATGCTCTAAAATCAAAAATAACAGTTCTACGTTTTCAATATTTTGACCTTGCTCAATATAAAAAAAACGAAAACGATGTTTAGAAGTAATAGTTACTTTTCCGTACTCTAATTGTAAAGAAACCAGATTTGCTCCTCTTAAAAATGTAACTTCTTGATTATCAATTTTTTTAATAACAAATTTCCTCCAAACCTCTTGATTCCATTTTTCAACTTTATGTAAAACCGTCGGAATATCTAAATACAACTTTTTAGTTTTTGAATACGGCTTTCCAAACTCGAATTCATTAGGACTTACCTTGTATTTATAGAGAACATTTGAAACTAAGTAGTAGGTTATTGATGTTTCAAGTAATCCTAAAACGAAACCCGTAAAAATGGATTGAACAAAATATTCTTGAAAACTTAGTATTTTATCTCCTGTAATCCAGTCAAATAGGGGCTGGAGGATAGTAAAAATGATTCCCCAATAAAGCACGTTTGTAAAGATAGCTCTTAGAAAAACTTTATAAAAAAGTTTCCATTTACCATTTTTTTTCAAAACTGTATCCATATTGTTATTTACCCATTATCATTTTGATAGCTACAATTAACATAATTACACCAAAAATTTTCTTTAGAGTTTCAGAAGGAATTTGATTAGCAATTAAGGCGCCGATATAGCCGCCAAAAACAAAACCAATCGCTAAAAACAGAGCCACTTTCAAGCTCACATTTCCCATTTGGTAATATTTATAAACAGCCAACCCTACCACCGGCATTGCTAACAACATCAAAGTAGTACCTTGTGCCATTTGTTGTGAATAACCTAAAAAATAAACTAATGCTGGCACGAGTATAATTCCGCCCCCAATCCCAACTGCACCACTTAAAATACCTGCAAAAAAACCAATTCCAATGATTATTAAATTACTCATTTTTGTCCTTCTTGATTACCTTCATTGGGATTAGAAAGTTTCTTTTCTGTTTGTTCCTTTTTTTTTCTATTGATTTCTACGGGATCATCGCTTTTAGGTGCATGAATTTCTATATTTTCTTGTTTATCTTGAGAATTTTTCATTTGAGTTTCTTTTTCTTTGGATTTTTGATTCTTTTTATTACAGGAGTTGCCTAATAAAAAAATTAAACACACCAAACTAATCAGTAACCAATATTTTTTCATTTGCTAAGGTTATTTGTTGATTAAAAATTTTTACAAAATACATGCCGGGCGCAAGTGCTTGTAAATTAAAAGTTAAACGATGCTCACCAGGTTTTAATGTTCCTTTAAACAAATCTTTTACAACTTTGCCTTGAGTATCTATAATTTTGATTTCATATGTATCGGTTTCTTTTAATGTAAAATTCAAATGAAAATAATTTTGAACGGGGTTTGGATAAACCAAAATTTTATTATTTTTATTTAAACCGTCTTCAACAGGCGAAGAAGAACTGGAAATCAGCTCTGCAATCCATGTACCATTTACATTAGAATTTGAAAAAGATGATCTACCATAAGAACCTGCAAACCAAACAGTTGGAGTAGATGCATTAAACTTCTTACAAATACCGGTGTAGTCTCCCCATCTTTCAGTGCTTCCGGAGGCTATATCCACATAATCTTCACCTGCTTTTACTAAAATAGAACTTGACCAATTCATATTATGATCTACCACTACTGCTCTACATTCGGGAAATATACTCGCACTTGATCTCAAAAATCCAATACAAACTGTTTTATCACTTGAATTCGTACCCAAGGGAGCAACCGATGGATAGCAATAATCATAACCATTTAATCCAAAAGTAGTTGAAGTATTAGTTTTATTTGATACATTTAAACGATTGTAATTTAGACCATTATACCCATTCTGATATTCTGATGTAAAAACAAAATGACAAACTCCATTTGCATAAAAACCACTTAAACAACGGCAGTCCCCATTATCTAAAACATCACCAGTATTTTTTTGAGGAACGGTACCTCCTACCGAATAACTATTCGTATTTACGGAATAACTCAATAAATTAGGATTTTGACCGTAATCATCCGTAATATCATAAAGAAAAACCTTAGAAGAACCTGCTGATTTAGAAGATACTAAGTAAATACCAGGTCCGTAATTAGAATATCCACCGGACAAAGGCAACAAAGTGAATGGAGTGTTACCATCTCCGTCTTTGATATTTAACCAATAAATATAATTGAGCGTACTTCCACTATATCCTGCTGATTTAGGAATTTGAAGAATTACAGGCTCTGAAAAATTATCATTAGAATCAAATAAATTGCCCGTAATAAAAACATCATTCAATGAAATTCCTATCTTTGGATAATCAAACCAATTACCTCTATTCCCTACATTACCATTTAAAGTATAAACCCAAAAACCATCCGTTGGGTTACCTGATTTTGAAAAAGAAACTATAACTCTTGATTCACTAGGCGTAGTACCATGTAAATGTACCATAATAAAACGATTTTCTCCCGGATCATACAAACAAACAGGGTCGTAATGCGAAGCTGTTAACTGAGAGTTGTTCGCAAAGTCAGACAATGAGTAAGAATTCAGAAGATTACCATTTTGGTCATAAAATTTTATTTGAGAATTGATTGCACTCACTATGTAACCAGAATTTGATATGGCTATTGTATTGTCATTAGGATAGTACCCATTAAATGTATTTCCCATAAATTCCCTTCCTTTCGTTGGTGGAGACGCTAAAGTTTTAGAACTTTTTTCTGTTTCAATAAAGTTGTTTTTCCGCTTTAAGTCTGTCTTAATTTTTTTAATTCTTTCCACCTCATTATCAGTAGGATGTAATTTTTGCACTCTTGAAATTCTAAAATTCAGATTATCAGAAACTTGTATCTTAGGATTAAAAAAATAGGGCTTTACGGCCTCACCTTCATAAGATTGACCACTTATTTTTCCATCCTTTAAACTTATCTTTCTTTCTTGGGCTATCACAAAGGAAACAATTATTCCCAAAAGAATTACTACTTGCTTAATCATATTTTTGATGTTTAAATTAAGCAAATTTCGCACAAAATTTTTAAAAAACAAAAAAATTTTAATTTTCTTTACAATTTATTTTATTTGGGCGTGCCCCCGCCTTCCTCGCCCCCGTACTCTTCCCTCCAATTAGGAGGGATATAGGGAGGTCGCTTTCCCTCCTATTAGGAGGGATATAGGGAGGTCGCTTTCCCTCCTATTAGGAGGGATATAGGGAGGTCGCTTTCCCTCCTATTAGGAGGGATATAGGGAGGTCGCTACGCTCAGCCCCCAAAGGCAGTGCCAGCTTCGCTGCCCTCCGCATCCCTCACGCTTACCCTTTGCTAAACGTTTCAAAACCATACTCTTTCCTTATTTAAATGCATTCCTTTCATTTATTTTCAATATCCCTTCAAAAAAAATTAACAATCCCAGCGGAAAAACTACGTATAAATAACGCATAAAAATCGCTGATGTAATCGATATAAAAATCCAGTAAAATAAAATATACCCGTTTAAAAAATCTAAAGGTTTGTAAATCAAATGTATTAAAATAATAAACAAAAGCATCAATATCCACTCATACCGATAAACAAAATCAGGGCGTTGATGTTTACCAAAAAAATTTTCTATATAAGAATAAGTTGGTTCAATATTTATTTTTTCCTCTTTTAACTTAAATATATTTAAAAAATTGGGCAAAACAAAATAATAGAAATAAGATGACCAAGAATTTTCATTGATTAAACGAATTGCCGTATTTTGAACTATATCATTAATTTCCACGGGATTAAGATGATATTTTGAAGCAAACGCTAAAGCAGGAAAACTATCATTCCACATGTGATGAGTTAATAAAGCATTTTCAGTAGAAAAAATACTATCTGGAAAATTTAACAAAAATCTTTCAAATTCATTTTGTGGATTTTTTTGTACACTTGACTTAGGATACAATACCGATACACTGTTCCATAAATTTAGTCCATCATAAGCACTTACACGAAAGGTTTGAAAAGTATAATAATGAACAACTCGTACAGGTATTG
>Ga0209691_1001674_pt1 | contig 12727 bp, 9 predicted proteins | sample YNPMSBMetaG_FD_187120 | JGI IMG/M metagenome (GOLD analysis project Ga0209691, IMG submission 187120) | Anoxygenic and chlorotrophic microbial mat microbial communities from Yellowstone National Park, USA - YNP MS-B MetaG (SPAdes) (version 2) ... | reverse complement strand
GCCACAAGCTCCAGTTGTCTACATACCAGACATCCAGCTTAAATCGCTCGTCCCAGCTCAGGTTGTTTCGTCCGTGGATCTGCGCCCACCCTGTGATGCCAGGCTTGACTTCGTGGCGGCGTGCTTGCTCAGGCGTATAGCGCTCTAAGTATTCCATCAGCAGGGGGCGCGGTCCCACAAGGCTCATCTCCCCGCGCAACACATTCAATAGCTCTGGGAGTTCGTCCAAACTGGTGGCACGGAGCCAGCGCCCGAAAGGCGTCAGGCGCGTCTCGTCGGGCGGCAACTCACCCGCAGCATCCCGTAGGTCGCGCATCGTGCGAAACTTATACATCACGAACGGCTTGCCATGCAGTCCAGGACGCACATGGCGGAACAGCACAGGACGCCCCATCATGCGCCAGACCGCAAGCGCAATCAGCCCCATCACTGGCGCCAGCGCGACCAACGCAATCGCAGAGACCACAACATCAAACACCCGCTTGAGGTGTGCTTGAACTCGTTTTAGCATCGTCGGCTATTTTCGGGAATTCTGTCCCGATTCCTGCTACGCCCAGCACCGCCAGGATTCGCCGATTGATTTTATGCACATCGAACCGCTCTTCCGCCAACTTTCGGCTTGCCTGCCCCATCGACACAATCAACTCAGGCTGCAGGATAAACCGCTCCATCGCCGCAATCAGCGCGTCCACATCGCGCGGGGGCACCAGAAAGCCGTTCACGCCGTCAATCACTGTCTCGCGGCACCCCGGCGCGTCGGTCGTGATTACAGGGCGCGCCATCGCCATCGCCTCCTGCGTGCTGCGCGGCACACCCTCACGATAGTATGAGGGCAGCACATAGACGCTGGTCTGGGCAAAGTAGGGACGCACATCGGGCACATGTCCGTGCCATTCCAGAATGCCTGCATCTGCCCATTGGCGCACTTCGTGTTCCTGCAGTGCGCCTGGATTGGTGTCCATCCCGCCCAGTAGGAGAAAACGGGTGTTGGGGTAGCGTTGGTTGATGCGTTGGGCGGCTTCAGCGAACTCTACAATCCCTTTCTCCCGAAGCAACCGCGCAGCGAGGGTGAAGGTGATGGGTTCGAATATCGGCGGTGTAGGGAGCCATTCACTCAGATCCACACCGGAAGGACCTATAAGCACTGCTTTTTCGGAGGGCGTTAGCCCCATGTAAACCATCTCGGAGAGGTCATCGGAGTTTTGAAAACATACTCTATGCGCTGTGCGAAGCGCGAGACGATACATCGTCCTGACCATGCGACGCAGTAGGCGCTGCCTCAATCCTGTGTTGGGATCATCGATAAAATTATAACCCAATCCGTTAATCCATGCAATTCGTTTTGGGCATCGTGTGATCCATGCCGCGAGCGTGCCGTAAACTACAGGCTTGATATTGTATGAAAACACAATATCTGGGCGGAGTTGGTTCAAGATGCGTATGAGTTGACCGAGGGTACGAAGATCGCGAAGAGGGTGAGTCCCTGCGCGGTCGAGAATGTAATCCACGGGCATGGCTCCTAATATGCAAACCTGCTCTCGTATGGTGGGGGTGTAATCTGGTGCAAGAACATACACGGTGCAGCGTTGCTGGCACAGCGTTTCGATGAGCTTCCCTCGAAAACTAATGAGGCTCCGCGCGTAAGGAGAGATGATTGCTACTCTTGAGGGAGCTGTTTTCGGTGCGAGTCGATCATTTGCTTGTAGAGTGTTTCCCATCGATTCGTAATAACCTCCAATTCGTGATTATCCATTATGTACTGTCGCGCCATTTGTCCCATGTGCTTCCGTGTGCTGGCGTCGAGCTGCATTAGGCGGTGCATTGCCTGCGCCAGTGATTCACTGTTGCGCGGTGGTACCAAATAGCCAAAGACGCTGTCTCGGATAATGTGGGGCACATCTCCTACGCAGGTAGATACAACGGGCAGCGCCGTCGCTGCGGCTTCCAACACAGCGTTCGGCATACCTTCCCACGCAGAGGCAAGCACAAAGGCATCCGCTGAGCTTAGCAGACTCGGGATGTCTGTGCGTCTTCCCAGCAAGCGCACAGAGGATTGGAGATTTGCTCTTCGAATAATTTGATCCACAACGGGACGCAGGCTGCCGTCGCCGACAATCAGCAGCTGTATGTTGGAGCGCACTTGCTGCCGCAGCTGGCAAAACGCATCCAGCAGGTTCGGATAGTCTTTTGGTGCCTCCAACCGCCCCACTGTAATCCAGGTGAAAACGGTGTCGTCAATCTGTAGCTCTCGGCGGACGCGGGCGCGCGTGTCGTTGTCAGGCATGAACACAGAAGTCTCAATGCCGTTTGGAATGTGAACAATCTTGTGGCGTGGCACTTTACCGCGCTGGATGTCAAGCTCAAGCCCGACGCGACTTACATGAGTGGTCAGATCGCACCAGCGATCCGTGAGCCGATAGGCAAGGGTGCGCCAGCAAGAGCCTTCTTGGATGCTACGAATCGTATTGATGAGAACAGGCATTGGGCTCACGGCGCGTGTGACGCGCGCTAACAGATTCGCGTGTACCATATGCGCGTGAACGATTTGGGGTTGCACGCGTCGCACGATGCTTGCCAGTCGCAGAATGGCGCGCGGGTCAGCAATCTTTCGGCGCATCCCAAGCACATCAACCGAGATGCCTGCCCTCTCAAGTTCCTGCTGATACGCCGTAGGCGGAAGCATCGAGACCACACGCACTGTCCAACCGCGCTCTAACAGTTTCAAAGCGATTCGCTTCGTCTGCGTCTCCGCGCCTCCGTACGCCAATCCCGTAATGACTATCAGCAGTTTCACTATAACCTCCCATGCCGAGGCATAGTCGCAAGAAGCCACCCAGCAAATGTCCAGAACATGACTATACCCGATGCGCTCAGGAGCGGAGTGAGCGTTATGGAAGCCACAAGGACAACACATAGAATGCCTATCGCCCAGAACCCTATCAGTTGGCGATGGGGCTCCGAGCTGTCGACAGCTTGCCATCCTGCTATCAGGTAGCCAATGAGCATCAAGACAAAAACGCCTAAGAGTACAGGCGTCCCTTGAACCAGCAGGAATACAAAGTAGTTGTCTATATCTACTCCAAGGGCATAGGTCGGTGCCACAAGGGTTCCTGCAGGGTACGAAAGTTCGTACTGGTTGAGTGCATTTTGCCAAAACTCGGTGCGCCCTGCTAAGTTTTCGTCCGCAGAGATGCCTTTCGTGAACACGCCCGACGCCCAAGAAATTCGCTCGTAGGCATACGGCATCACGAAAGCAATAATCGACGCAAGCCCCCCCACTAACAAGAACATAATCGCAACTATGCGTGCGAGACCTCGCAGTGCGAGGGCTGTTCCTATCGATGACGCAGATACGAATCGCAGGAGTATAACACACATTCCAAGCACAGCACCTAAAATCGCCGACCGAGAGCCTGAAGCGAGGGTCAGGAACGCGCCAAATACAAGGTAACCCCACCTCACGCGCGCACCCTTCTCGAATGCGGAGATTTCCAACGCTAGCCAACCTGCGAACACCATCGCCGCGAGAGCGCCCAAATTGTTGGGGTTATGAGCTAATCCCGTCGCACGATGAAGACCCAGCTTGTTCTCACCCAAGGGAAATCGTTGAGCATACACTAAATCAAGAGCCGTCCACTCTGCAGGGATAAACCCTCTAAATGCAAGCAATTGAGTGGTTCCGTACGCTGCGTGCAAGAGAACGCTGAACAGCAGAGCTATCAGAAAGGTGCGCAGCGTAGCGTCTGTGCCGTAGCGACGCATGATCCCGTAGCCGAACGCAGCGAAGCTAACCCACTCTATGTGTCGCACGCCAGGAGCAAGGTACGAAAATGGATATCCATGTACCAAAACACCGACAACAGGAAGAAAGACACTAATCCCCAAAAACACCAGCACGAGCAGGGTTAACCAGTTGCGAATCTTCGGACACATTAGGAGTCCACCCTGAAGCCAGTGCGCGCCCCAGACGGCTGTGAAAACAAGCCAAAGCAGGTCGCCCAGCCCGACGCCGCCGCGTTGCCACGCCGTGTCTGCAGGCGCCAGTGGGAGAATTGTTCGATTGTAGACCGTTAACCAGACAAAGCAGAGCGCGCCATATGCGGGAAGAGTGGCATGGAACGCCCACCACCCCCACAAGAGCAACAACGGTGCACTGGTGAGCAAGGCAAGCGATGGACTCAGAGGCACCATAAATAGCGTGCAGAGCGCTAATGTAAGCCCTGTACCCACGCTCCAACGGCTTGGGCGCGGGTGAACTGCCTGTCGACAGCCCCGTAGGGATTGCCAGTCAGGACGCCGAGAGGAGTGTTGAATGAATTCCGAGAACATGCAGGTACTCCTCCGTTATCTTCTCGACAGTGAAGTCCATCGCCCGTTCCATAGGATTGACCAACAAGGGACGCGCAAGCGTCTCGAGTATAGCATGCGCTAATGCTACCGAGTCGCCCACAGGTACAAGTTTACCCCACTTGCCATCTTCTAAGATTTCGCGCGGACCGCTGGGGCAATCGGTGCTGACCACGGGCGCGCCGCACGCCATTGCCTCAATCAGAACGTTGGGCAGCCCCTCCCACCGCGAAGACAGCACAAACACACTGGCACGACGCATGTAGCGATACGGGTTCGCATCAAAGCCAGCGAGTAGCACATCTTCATCAATTCCGAGCTGGTGAGCTAACGCGCACAGGCGCGCACGCTCTTCCCCATCGCCAACAATCACCAAGCGCATGGGGCGCTCGCGACGCACGAGCGCGAAAGCGCGCAGCAAAGTCGAGAAGTCTTTCTGCCGCGTGAGTCGTCCTGCTCCAAGCACTACAGGATGGGTCGCGTCTGCAAACCATGGATGCGCCAACGGTTGTTCGGCTAAGTGCAGTAGCTCAGGGGATACAACAGGGTTGTACACCACTCGGATCTTTTCGCTCGGCAACCGATTGTGTTTTTGAAGACTCTCTGACGCTCCGTGTGAGTTCGCGATAATAACATCTGCCTTGACATAGTATCGACTTCTAAGCAGATCAACGGTTGCGCACTTTAGCGATGACCCACTTCTGCGCTCAGCTTTAGAAGTATTTGCTTCGCGGATGGCTACTAAAGTGGATACCCTTGCAAGGCGCTTGGCGGCAATTGCCGCTAAGTTCGCGTGGGCGATTGTGGCAAGGAGTGCATGCGGGCGACGCTCGCGCAAATATCTCGCCAAGCGCGGAATACTCCACAGCACGCGAGATGCGCCCAGATTTATTAGATTCGCCTCTGCGGGAACTTCACCGCGAAGCGGTCCTGTGGCGTTTGCCAGTACCAGGTCGACCTCATGACCACGCTGGGCAAACCCTCGCGCCAGCCGAAAGAAGACGCGCTGTGCACCGCCTACACTTAGCAACGGAAGAAACAGAGCAATCCGCGCCATCTTACAATCTCCTGTGCATGCGAAGGAAGTGTTTCGCTCGCAGCCTTCCGCGAAGCACACTTGACCAGAGCCAACTAAACACCAAGTCGCGTCTCTGAGCAGGTGTGTGGGACGCGAGGCAAACTGCCTCCTCGAAAGTCATAAGTTGTGGACGAAACCGCTCCAAAAACCGCTCTAAGTTTTGAAGGTCGCGGACGCTCCAGTGATTCGGATGACAGCAGACCGTCCACACACCTGCAGGCATCCGACGAAACTGCCATATCTGCTGAGGAATCCACAACAGTCCCTGATAGCTGCACGGGCGTCGGAAAAAGCCGTCGCTGATGATTTGGAGCCGAAGGTTCCGAAGCGCCTGCAAGGTTGCCTCGTCGAAGCTATGCGCAGGCGCGACAAAAGCATCTGCTCGGACGCCATGCGCCTCAAAAATTGCCAATCCTCGCCGAAGCTTGTCTTCCTGAACAGCGACAGGTAACCCCGCGAACTCGCTGCGCGCGTTGATGCATAGCAAGCCTGCTTCAGAGGTCTCATACCGATGCTGGTATCCGTGCAATCCGATACACCAGCCGCGCAACTGTTTCTGTCGCACCCATTCCCAAAAGTCGCTGCGAAACGCCTCGACCACAAGCTCTGGGTCGTGATTGTCAGGAACCACTGCAAGAATCGGGTGCACATCGTAGCGTTCCAGAAGCGCTTCTACAGCGTTCCAGAGGCTCCAGCGCATCGTCGGGCAGATATCGTCAAATCGAAGCAGGTATTTCGCTCTCATCGCCGCAAGCCGCCCTCTTGAAAAAGATAATATCTCGGTCGTGGAGCGTGTAGTCGATAACCATTTGCTCGATTGGATACCTCAACAACAGGCGCGGCACTTTCCCACGAGGAGGATACGGGTGTCCAATCTTGAGATTGAGTCGCTGGTAAAGCCAATACCGCGCCTTGAGAGAGAGGCTTCGTTGAGAAGCTCCCATGAAAGCGTTGTTTGTACGGATGTAGCCGTAACCGCCGGGTTTGACTAATGAGTATATGATCCGAGCAAATGGGGCATCTGCCCAAGCGTAGTTAAAGCAGCCCTTGTTAAAGACTAAATCATATTGTCGTTTCAATCGGTCATATGCCTCATCCAGATAGCCAATTACAAACTCCGGCACAACCCGATGTTCAGCTGCCTTTTGGGAAGCAATCTGGAGGTAGGTTTTAGAGACATCGTACCAAGTGACCTGAGCACCGCGCTGCGCAAAAGCAACGGCATAGTGTCCAGGACCTGCGCCCAAATCGAGCACGGTTTTGCCCGCGAAACCTCCTATGTATGACTCCAGACGCTCGATGAGGCAGTAGTCAATATGGCTCCATTCGTGTTCTGCATAGACACGAGCGTGCTTATCGGGTACTGGATCCCAACCGCGCTCGGGACGTTGCCACAGTGCGAACATACGGTTAATCATTTCATGTCTCCCTTAAACGTCGGCTGCTGTTCACAACTGGCAGGTTGACAAGCAGCTCGCTTAGTTCTCTCGGCGTGTTCAATCCATGCTTGAAAGACAACGATAGGCCATATCAGATGCCCTGCTCGATGATCTCCGCGCAGGTGCGCTTGCCATACAGCGCGCACCGTCGTCGGCTTGAGATAGCCTTCCTGTTTCAGGCGGCTTTCCTCAAGGAGCGACTCAACCCAAGGGCGCAAGGCACTGGTGAGCCATTCGTCAATAGGGACGGCAAAGCCTTGCTTGGGACGCTCGTAGAGTCCTTCAGGAAGGTATCGCGCAAGTAAACGGCGCAAAATCCGCTTACCTTGACCGTTCCTGATACGCATCTCTATCGGTAATCGCCATAGCCACGCAACTATGCGATGATCGAGCAGCGGGGCGCGCGTCTCTAAGGAGACAGACATCGAGGCACGGTCTACCTTGACTAACACATCGTCAGGCAGGTAAGTCGTCGAGTCAATTGCCATAAAACATAGGTAGGGTTGACTTACTGGATAGTTATCATATAAAGAACAATTGTCCAACGAGTGGGTATAGAACTCGCTGAGAATAGTATCACTAGTGCGCCAACGTTTGCGTAAAATCTGATAAAACCGCGCCAAGTTATTGTGCGAATCTAACGCCAGCGCAAGCATTTCCATCTGTCGCTTCGTTAGCGACTGTCCACGCACAAGAGACATAAGTGTATGACACAGGCGCGAGCGTGCTGCTCTTTGAAGAAGTGTGCGGGGCAAAGGAGGGATGCGCGACAACCGCCTGTAGAACTGAATTGCTCCGTCGTAGACTGCATGGTAGCCGCCTGTGGGCTCGTCGCCACCGTCGCCAGTGAGCGCCACTGTGACCGCGCTGCGCGCCAACCGCGAGACGAGCAGTGTCGGGATTTGGGACGAGTCGGCGAATGGTTCATCGTAGACCACGGGAATGTACGGTATCAATTCAAGCACATCATTTGCTGACACATAAAGTTCGTTGTGTCGTGTACCTATGTAGTGAGCAATCCTGCGAGCATACGGCGCTTCGTCGAGAGATTTTTCCTCGAATCCGACACTGAACGAACGAATGGGGCACGAGGACTGCAATTGTGCAACGGCTGCAACCAGCGACGAATCGATCCCTCCTGAAAGGAACACACCAACAGGCACATCGGCAATCATTTGCTGTTGAACGACAGTCGTCAACAGGCTTTGCAGGGTCTCGACAGCGTCTTCTTCAGACCCCTGAAAGGGCGACTCTATTCCCTGTAAAGCAACCTCGATTAGCGACCAATACCGCTTCGGTTGCGGGCACATGCCCGCCTGTGGCGAGCGCAGTTGAAGATATGTGCCTGGAGGCAATTTGTAGATGCCGTCGTAAATTGAGTACGGAGTGGGCACATAACTGTGCTGGAAATAGAGGCTCAATCCCAGTGGAGATATACGCCCTTGAAATGCAGGGTGCGCGTACAACGCTTTCAGCTCGGAAGCAAAAAAGAAAGTCGTACCCTGCCAGCCGTAGTAAAGCGGCTTCTCGCCCATCCGATCGCGCGCCAGAGTAAGGCAACGCGCCTGACGATCCCATAGCGCGAAGGCAAACATTCCTGCTATTGACTGAAGAGCCGCCTCGACCCCCCAAGCGCGAATTGCTGCCAAGAGAACCTCTGTGTCAGAATGACCGCGCCAAACTATGGAGCGGTCTTCGCTCTCGAGACGCTCGCGAATTTCTTGATGATTATAAATCTCCCCATTGTAAACGATTACGAACCGCCCGCACATCGACAGCATCGGTTGATGCCCTGCAGGGGACAGATCTAAGATGGCTAACCGTGTATGCCCAAGGGCAAGGTGCGCCGCCTCGTCAATCCAGATGCCGAAACTGTCTGGACCGCGATGTCTCAAGCAGCTTGTCATCGCCTCGACAACCTCTCGGCGAACTTCTCCAGACATCTCCCAGCAGCCAACGATTCCGCACATACCTTCTGCTACCTCCTGCGAGTCGCACATATCCAAGTATACCCAACAGCAACACCGTACATCGCGACTGTAGAAAGAGCTACACCTGCAATCCCCAGCAACTCACTAAGCCACACCCCAGTAATCAGCTTGGTTATGATTGCAATGGTACAAGCCCATACAATTGGATAGTAATTCTTGGAGACCGCAAGCCATGTTTGGAGCACAACCCACATCAAGTAGAGCGGTGCTTGGAAAAGCATCATCTGTAGGACATGGCTCACCACAAGTGTATCTTGCGATGTGAACGCACCGCGCTCGAACAGTAGACGCACGATTATTGGTGCTGCTAACACGCCCAGCAGGGCAATGCCTGCCCCCAATCCAAAACTTGCATAGCTCCACCGAAGTGCCGCTGCACGCGCGTGAGTGTATCCTTTTCCTAACAGCAGATCTGAGAAGACAGGTAAGCACGCGCGACCAAAGCCCGAAGCGAAGATACCCAGCAGCAATGCATTCACCCGAAGCGCGTAGCTGTACCGCGCCAAGGCGCCTGCCTCCAATCGTGTTGCAAGCACTGTATCGATCAACCCACTCACCGAAAGAATCGCCTGACCTACCGCGAGTGCTCCCAGTCCGCGTAAACACCGTCGCCAGATTGCCTTGTTCAAGTGTCGCGAAGGGAAAACAGGGTCGCCGTAAAATCTCGTCAAGATGCCCAAAATGACTACTTGACTGACAAATCCCATTACAGTTCCCCAGACAAGCGGGCGTACATCTGCAGCTGCCCACAAGCCAATCACAAAACACATTCCCAACGCTGGAACACCCTCGAGAAGGTTTCCCCAGTGGCGTTCTCGACTGATGAGTGTTGCCGTGAACACACCAGAGACCAGCCCTGTTGTAATCAGCCACGGTATCCAAAGGTTAGCATACAGTGCAGCGTCGTACGCTTGTTGCTCCATTCCCACCCATGCAATCAAGAACGGGAACATTCCCCACATCGCCAGCCCAATCGCCAGACCGACCACAATCGCAACGAGAATCGCCTCCGAAACAAATTGCTTTGATGCGAACCAATCTTTTTGCCTAAGTTCTATAATGAATGGTACTAAAATAAATACGAAAACGGACACCATCAAGCTCACGAACCAGAAGTTCCATTCGTAAGTAAACAGATATCCATCCAAGGTTGCGCTTGCTCCATAGCGCGCCGCAATTACGATTTCTTTAACGCCTCCAACCGCTTTAGCAGCGACTGCGAACAGCAGAACCTGGACAATCCCACGAAGGACACGCAGACCGTCCACTGAAGGGCGAGGGGTTTTCATGGATTCTGGCTCCTGCTTGTCACGCGAAGTACCTTCCAGTGCCCATATCGATACACCTCTGGAAAGCGAGAAGGCACATTTTCAAGAGTAATCCAATAATCAATTCTGTATTTTTTTCTCAGTTCATTGACCTTCCCGTCATCGAGACTGAGGTACTTCTCTGACGCAGTACGGATAATGTGACGATAGTTGGCAACTAACTCACTCTCGCTCTGTCCAGCAACAGCATCCAAGCACCCCAGCGTGCGAATCCGCTCTAACCAAGTGGGAGCGTACCACGGCGCGTACGGCCACGATACCCCGTCGGACCAAGTGACAAACACTCCACGCTCAGACAAATGGCGGAACGAGTCCCAGTAAGCCGGTGGCGCATCTGGGACAACGGAGACACTGGTCACAGGAATAAGAAAAACCGAGTCCACGCGCGTATGACTCCTCGCCCATTGTGCCATCGCACTCACAGCAGAGTAGTCAACCTTTCTCAGAGCCACGAACGAGCTAAGTGCGACATATCTCGCAATAGATGTAAGGGTCACAAAACATAAGAACGATACCAACGCAATGATTGCTGGGAGCGTTAGTGACTCTCCAAGCCAATCCTTGAGCTTATCAACACCGAAATACTGGCGTATGAATAAAAAATATATTATGATTACGAATATCCACGATACAAAAAATACAGACAAAAACAAGACGAATCTTCTTGGAGATGCGGATAACGATGCATATAACAGACCTGCTCCTGAAACCACAATATATCTTTTCAAGATGCTTAGTAAGTCGTACCTGTTTTGTTTATTGATATAACATACACACAGAAAAGAAATAATTACCACTGAGAAAATGAGCCAGATGCTATGTCCTCTTATAGGATGGAGTTGTAGAAGAGCGAGCGAACGGATGAACAGAGGGTTTACCCAAGCAATAATGTACCACCCAAGCGAGGTCAAGGTAAACAGCACTGTCAAGTATCCCAAAGACCTTCGCGTACCAGTCAGCAAGCCTCCCACAAGCAGAATAAAAGCTAATAAAAATAAAAATATAAAATGACTATAACAACCATAAAACTGTATAAAAAAGTGTCCTGGAAAAGCCAATGCAGCAGTTTGCCAAACCAAGTCGCTCGTCCCCTCAATTGGAGTGCGATTAACTGCTGAGAACACCAGCCAAATGCCAGGAAGCCCCACACAAACGGCGATAGGAAGCATCGTTAGAAACATACGCCATTGGGGGCGGTATTCTGGGTGGAAAAGGACAACAGTGACTGAATAGGAGAGAGCGAAGATTGCGTACATCAGGTTCAAGTTGAAAACAATCCCCAGACAAACCATTGCCCTCAACCACTGCTTTAGGATTGCATTCGCAAGGAACAGGAGCGCACATGCAAACGCAAACGCTGTCTGCTCTGCAAAAGACTTTACATATGCCTCACTGCCAATCGGTAGCGTTGGCACAGTAGCAGCAACAGCAGTCGCCACCACCCGTACTACACCATCTTTTGGAAAAAGCGCTCCGGTTAGGAACCAGACTGAAAATACATATAAAATTCTTGATATAATAAAAAAGCAAATTAATAAGTTTTCCAAATTGAAAAAGTACGATAGTTTAGCGACCAAATGCCAGTACACAGTTGCATATGCGTTTGCTGTATCTACAAACGGATCTGTGGGGTAGCTCTCGGGTTTTTGAATGCGATGGACAAGAGGTAGCGAGTAGCATAGGGTCGCTCCATGAAGCCCATCATAACCAGTGAGCAGTATTGACACTGAAGCCGCCCAGAGAATCCACAACCAAGAATACAATCTTTTTTTATAATTTTTTAAGATTTCTGCAGAGTGCATTATTAGTTTCATATGTTGACTTATACTGATTGCATTTTTATACACGAACGAGTCCTCCCTGCCGCATCTGCCGCCAAAGTTACTGCCAGCGTGCGCACGCCGTCGCTGTAGTCGGAGCGAATCAGGCTCCGATTGCCTGTGCGAATCGCCTCCAGAAACGCCTCCGACTCGCGCAAGTACGGGTTGTCGCGCGAGAAATACTCCTCCTTGCGGTTCGGTTCCGTCTCCATCATGCGCCCCCATGATACCTCAACAACGCGCTCAGGCGTGTAGACCTTTAGCCCGACTTCGCCAGGGGCGTGCAGTCCGTTCGTGTTAGTGATGACGCCGACCGCGCCGTTTTCGAACTTGAGGCAGACCACATCCGCTACGGCGATGTCGCCGTCGGGGTGGTGCAGCAGCGCGGGGTTGTGGAGGCTGTAGGTGAACACTTCCGCGATTTCGCCCACCAGGTAGCGCGCGAGGTCGAAGATATGCGTGGTCTGCTCCACCAGTTGCCCGCCAGAGTGCGCATAGGTGCGCCACCAGAGAGTGCTTGTGGGCATCCCGCCGTCCCACGCGCCTTTGACCATCAGTACAGGCAGCCCCTGCAGCCGCTCTTTCGCGCGCTCAATCGCGCCGTAGTAGCGGAAGTGGTAGCCGACCATGTTGATAATCCCCGCCTTGCGAATCGCTTCCTCCGCGCGGCGGGCGTAGTCGAGGTCGCGGGCGACAGGTTTTTCTACGAACAGATGAATACCCC
>Ga0209691_1001662_pt1 | contig 12778 bp, 15 predicted proteins | sample YNPMSBMetaG_FD_187120 | JGI IMG/M metagenome (GOLD analysis project Ga0209691, IMG submission 187120) | Anoxygenic and chlorotrophic microbial mat microbial communities from Yellowstone National Park, USA - YNP MS-B MetaG (SPAdes) (version 2) ... | reverse complement strand
AATTACCATCGATTCAGCGACCCTGTTGAACAAGGGGCTCGAGCTGATCGAGGCACACTGGCTTTTCGATCTTCCGTTCGAGCGTCTGGACGTGGTGATCCACCCGCAGAGCATTGTGCATGCACTCCTGGCGTTCGTAGATGGGTCAACTGTCGCGCATGCAGCCTACCCGGACATGCGCCTGCCCATCCAATACGCACTTTTTTATCCAGAGCGTGTCGCGAGCACAGTTCCTCCACTCGATCTTGCGCGGATCGGCCCGCTCGAATTCTTCCCCCCTGATACCGAGCGATTTCCCGCGCTCCCCTTGGCCCGCGAAGTCGGCATTGCCGGCAGCACCTATCCAACCGTTCTCTGTGCCGCAGATGAGATCGCGGTCGAGGCCTTTCTCGCCGGCCAAATCCGCTTTACGGATATCGTTCCACTGATCCGCAGTGTCCTCGATCGTCACCAGCCAGCGACCGAACCGCTGACATTGGAAGCCATTCTCGATGCCGATCGCTGGGCACGATCCGTAGCCCGAAAACTTGTTGGGCGTGCGATCCGTCACGCTTAAAACTGCTCCGTTGCCCGCGCGAAGGCGAGGACGACCACTGCCGATGCGCCTGCCCGTACCAGTGCAGTCGTCCCAGCGGCCACGGTCGCTCCGGTGGTGATCGTGTCGTCGATCAGTAACACCGTCCCGTGCAGCGGAGAGCCAGACCAGACGAAAGCACCAGCGACGTTCGCCCAGCGTTGCGAGCGAGTTCGTCCGACTTGAGAAGCCGTGTCTCGCGTTCGCTGGAGTTGATCATGAAAGGGGATGTCGAGTTGGCCAGCGACCGCTTTTGCCAGTATCGCGCTTTGATTGAACCCGCGCTCACGCCGGCGCAACGGGTGAAGGGGTATCGGTACGACGCAGGTCAAGTCACTTCGCCACGGTGCCAGGATTTCCGGGCTGGCCCGCCCCAACTCACTCGCAAGTTCCTCCATCCGGCGACGCTCGCCCCGGTACTTCGCCCGATGCAACGCGGCACGAACGGGTCCTCGATAGAGAAACAACGCTCGTGCCGCGATGAGTGCTGCAGGCCAGTCGACGCAATCGGCGCATACTGCACTTGGTTTCGGCACGAGACCATCACAGCGCACACACCGGGGGTGGCAATCCGCGACACGGACCAGACTCCGCTGGCACTCCGAGCACCACCACGCACCAGGCCAACCACATCCGCCGCAGGTTGACGGGAAAAACCAGCGTTCCACGCAATCACGAAGCGCCACTAGAACGGTTCGGTGACCGAGTTGTCTTGCCACGGCACTCTTTCCCCATCGGCTCGACAAAGAGCCAACCTGCATCCCGGAGCTAATCCGAACCGCCGAACGGTTCCAGCGGGTAATTCTATGACGATTTGACTTTTCCAATGGATCGGACCGATTCGCTGTGGTCGCACTTGTTCGACGACACGTTGCACTGTCCCCCGGTGATCGAGAAACAGAACATCGATCGGGAAGCGCATCTCGATGGTGTGGATCGCCGAGCACGGACGAAGCACGAGTGCCTGAGCAGCGCAGAACTCCTTGCGTGCGATTAAGCCGCGGAGCCGGTTCCACCAGCTGGCAGCGAGCTCGACCCGTTCAGCGATGCAGCGGCCACCGTCCAGGTCGATAAGCCGCCACTCTGCGCTCTGGCTCATTCCGCTTCACCTCGCTTTACCTGCTACCATGATGCTTCGGGCGGATGCTCGATGAGGGACAGGAGGCTGACAACCCGACTCTCTCGCTTCGAAATCCTTCTGCTCCTCCTCGTTGTTATCGGTTTCCTCGCACTAACGCAACATGCCTTTGCTCACGCCGTCCTGCTTTCAGCCAACCCAGCACCGAATTCCCTCCTCGACCGTCCGCCGAAAGAGGTCGCCTTGACCTTTTCCGAGCCGGTTACACCGATCGGCTCCGGACTGACTATCGTCACGCCCGACGGGCAAACGATCCGTACCTTAACTATCGCGACCAGCCCGGAGGGCACCGTTTTGCGACTCCCCTGGGATGCAAACCTCTCGCAGGAGGGGACATACCTTGTCCAGTATCGAGTGATGGGACGCGATGGTCACCTGATTGCTGGTCACTATGTCTTTTCGATCGGTCGTGTGACTGAACCCCCGCCGCTGTCGGCTTCTGGTAGTGCGCAACCGCTTCTGGAAGCCATTGCGCGCTGGCTTAACCTCTTAGGACTCGTTCTCATCGCCGGAAGCGTGACCATCGGACTCCTCGGACGCGGTATTCACGAAATCGAGGCGGTTGCTCGACGACTCATCCGGATCGGTCACCGCGGACTGCTTCTCATCGTGATGGCCAGCTTCCTCTGGATTTGCGCGCTGTTCGCACCGCCGCCGAACATGACGGACTCGCTCGTGCTGCGTTCGATCGCCGCGACACCAACTGGCCAGCTTTGGTCAGCCAGTATCCTCGTTGCACTCGCCGGGTATCTCTTGCTCCTCGCGCGATTCTCCGTCAGCATCGCCTCGGGATCACTCCTGCTCGTCGGACTGGCGCTCGTTGTACTCCGTGCCGCCGCTGGCCACGCCGCCACGAGCACCTATCCTCTCGTCGGTATCGTCCTAGCGACGGTTCATCTGGTCAGTGCCGCGGTGCTCGCTGGAGGTACGCTCGTCGGACTCTCTCTCGCACGGCCTCTTCTCAGCGCTTCCGATCGCTGGCGTGCAGCTGCTGAGCAGATACTTCGCCGGTTCGCGCCCGTTGCACTCGTCTGTGTCGAACTCTTGACGATCAGTGGTGCGTACGCGCTCTGGACGAATGTGGCCGATCCCGCACAGCTGCTCACGACTACCTATGGCCGCATCCTCACTCTGAAATTTATCGTTGCGAGCATCTTCGGCGTCACAGCCGCCGGGGCCACTCTTTACTGGTTCCGCAGGCGCGCCGTTCCGTGGTCGCTCTTACGCCTGCAGGGAATGGAGATGCTGCTTCTCTTCATTCTCGCTACCGGGCTTGTCATGCTCCCACCAGCACGTCGTTTTCGAGCCGTCAGGTTTTTCGCAGCCTACCCTCACGCTCGCGGCCAATGCTGGTCCCTACTTGGTAACGCTCTCGATCGAGCCGGCACTCCCTGGACCGAACCAACTCTCGCTCACGCTCAGCGCACCGAACGGGGAACAGATCAGCGATGCACATGTCGTCGCCGAGTTCAGCGCAGCCGATGGACCGCGCGTTGTCCACCTCCGGCGAAGCTCCACAACCTATACAGGGACGATCGCTCTCCAACAAGATACCTGAACGGTTCTGGTTTACGTCAGGCGACCAGGTGAGTCGACGCCACCACCGGCTCGCTTTCGGGTACCGATTCCGGTGCCGAATGCACGGATTTTGCTCGAGCGCGCTGATGCGGCGATGAATCGCCTGCGGGCAGTGGAAGAACGAACGACGCTGACGAGCGGAGGTCCGGTTGTAGAAACCGTGATCCGGTACCAGGCACCGGATCGTGCAGCGTACACGGTGACAACCTCCGGTCGCCCTCCTACCGAAACGATCATCATCGATGACCGACGATACGATCGTGCTGGCGATGGACCATGGACTGTGACACCATGGCCGGGAAGCGAGCCGTTCCGGTGGCCAAATTTCCGCTATGCTCGAACAGCTGAAGAGGCTCGTCTCCTCGGCGTCGAATCGATCGACGGCACACCCTGCTATGTTTTATCCTTTTACGATCCGGCGAGCGAAACGCGCTACCAGATGTGGATTGGCCTTGCGGATTTCCTGGTTCGCCGATACGAGATGATGGCGATCGGTCACTATATGGTTGGATCCTTCGCCCGCTTCGATGACCCGACGATCGTGATCGATCCCCCTCCTCTGAGCAACTGATATCTCTCGTCGCTCGCTAGCGGAACGCCTCGACGATGCGCGGGATGGCTGGCCCCAAGATCACGACGTACAAGGCAGGGAAGATGAGGAACACCATCGGGAAGATCATTTTGATGGGGGCCTTGTGCGCCAGTTCCTTCGCGCGTTGCCTCCGGCGCAAGCGCATCTGATTCGCCTGCGCCCGAAGCACTTAGCTGATGCTGACGCCGAGTTGGTCTGCTTGGACCGGCGAAGCAATGAAAACGTTCAAGTCATCGACGTTCACCCGTCGGGCGAGATCACGGAGCGCCTGCCGGCGAGGAATTCCCATGCGCATCTCCGAGAGGGTACGGGCAAACTCTCGGGTCAACTCGTTATCCCATTTCTCGACCACACGCTACAAAGGCTGATCGAACCCCGGGCCCGCCTCGACGCTGATGACCAAGAGGTCGATGGCATCGGGAAGGGCTCGCTGGATGGCTCGTTTCCGTTGTGCGATCCGTCTACTCAACCAAGCGTTGGGCACTATCCAGCCGAGAGCAGCCAGTACGAACGGCAAGCCAACCCGGTACTGAACTGGCCCACTCCCGGCAAGAGTCAGGACGATCGCAAAGGAGGCCATGGTGAGCGCGAGTCCGAAGCGGAGACCGAGAAACGTCAAAGGGCGCAATGATCCATCCAGACCTGCCTCGACGAGTCGTTGTTCGATCCTGTGCAGCGATGCCCCAGGAGTGAATCGCAAAACGAAGTGCGCGAGCCGCTCGACCAGAGGCAGAATCACCCGGTGTCGAAACGGAACCGCAAGCTCGAGATCGTCGAGAGACGGGGGCCGCTGTGCGAAACGAGCCAAGCGCTCTTCGAGCACGACTTGGCGGCGTTCGGCCCGAAGTCCGAGCACCATCACCACCAGGCCAGCAGCGGCCAAAACGAGACTTGCAGCAGCCAGCATCGTCCACTCCGAACGACGAGCTCCTAAACCTCGATCGCCACGATTCGGCGCATCACCATGAATCCGAGCACCATGCAGATCACGGCCCCGATCGGCATACAGATCCAGGGCCATCGCAATAGGCTCAGCAAATAACTGGGGTTCAAGAGAAAGATAAGAATCGCGAGCCCCACAGGCAGAAGCGAGATAATGTAACCAGATAGACTCTGCTGGGCTGTCAAAACACGAATTTCACCCTTGATGCGCACGCGCTCTCGAATCGTTTCACCGATTATTTCGAGAATCTGGGCGAGATTGCCGCCGACCTCGTGGTTGATGGCGATCGCTGTCACCAGGAGATCGAGATCCTCGCTCGGTATCCGTTCGAGCAGATGGTCGAGTGCGTCCTGGAGGGGAACACCGAGGCCCACCTCGCGAACGACCCGCCTGAACTCCTCGGACATCGGGGGGCCGACTCTCGCGCGACTAAGTCCATCGTTTGGAGTAGGCTGTAACCAGCTCGCAACGAGTTCGCCACAAGCCCGATCGTGTCGCCCAGCTGATTCACGAACCGTTGCAAGCGGCGCCGTCCTCGCCAGAGAACATAGTAGTGCGGTGCCAACCAACCACTGACTGCGAAGACGAGGCCAGTGAAGAGCCCGAGCAGAGGTTGCGTTATCCCCCGCCCCAGCAGAAATCCGATCACGAAGGCGAGCAGCGTCACGAACCCGCGCAAGAAAAGGAACTCTCCCACGGTCAGACGGATATCGGCACGAGCCAGATTCATCCGGATCGCTTCGGCGAAGGGTCGCCCGCGCACAGCACGATCCAGCTGGCGAGCCAAGAGATGAGGACCCGCTGTCACTTCTTCCGGCGCCGACTCGCTGCGCGCGAACTGTTCGAGTCGATGATCCAGTGAGTGACCGCGAGACCGCGCGTGCAAACCCGCCAGAACGAGCATCACAGCGGCTCCAGCGAGGGAAACAGCGATGAGGAGGAGCGGATCCTCGAACACCGACTACCTCCCGAAAGGTCGTTGGTAGTTCACACCGAAGATCTGTGGAGGCAAGTAAATGTTGGCAACCTCGAACTTTTCCACGAACTTGGGTCACACGCCGGTCGGCCTGATGCGCCCGAGTACCTTCCCGTTTTCGAAGCCTGTCTGCTCGAAGACGAAGATGTCTTGCAGGACGATGACGTCCCCTTCCATTCCCTGGACCTCGGTGATCGCGACAATCTTCCGCGACCCGTCCTTGAGACGCGCCATGTGGATGATCAGATCGAGTGCGGATGCGATCTGCTCACGTATGGCCCGCACTGGCAAGTCCATCCCGGCCATCAGCACCATCGTCTCTAAACGGTGGAGTGTGTCGCGAGGACTGTTCGAGTGGACTGTGGTCATCGAACCATCATGACCCGTATTCATCGCTTGCAGCATGTCGAGCGCTTCGCCACCACGGCACTCGCCGACCACGATCCGGTCGGGTCCCATCCGCAAGGCATTGATCACCAGGTCACGAATCGTGACTTCACCCTTCCCTTCGATGTTGGGCGGCTGCGACTCCAACGTGACGACATGCTCCTGACGGAGCTGAAGTTCGGCAGCATTCTCGATGGTCACGATGCGCTCATCACTAGGAATGAACGACGAAAGAACATTGAGGAGCGTCGTCTTGCCCGACCCGGTTCCTCCCGAAACGACGATGTTTAAGCGCGCATTGACGCATGCCTTCAAGAACTGCGCGATCTCGGGTGTCATGGTCCCGAAGCGAATCAAATCATCGACCGTCAGCGGATCACGGCTGAATTTCCGAATAGTCAAGCAGGGGCCGACCAACGATATCGGCGGTATGACCGCATTGATTCGGGAGCCATCAGGGAGGCGAGCATCCACCATCGGCGAGCTTTCGTCGATGCGCCGTCCGAGCGGTGACACGATCCGGTCGATGATGCGCATGACATGGTCGTCATCATCGAACTCGATCACCGTTTTCTCCAATTTGCCGTTCCGCTCGACCCACACCTGCTTCGGACCGTTCACCATGATCTCGGTCACGGTGTTGTCCTTCAGCAAGGGTTCGATCGGGCCATAACCGAGAATTTCTGCAACGATCGCTTCGAACAGCCGGTGCCGTTCCGTGCGACCGAGGACGATTCCCTCCGATTCCAGCACCGAGAGAAACGTTTCCTCGAGGGTACGGCGCACACGATCAGGGTCACTGAGATCCATGCGCGGATCGAGTTCAGCGATGACCCGCTGTTGCACTCGCCCCTTGAACTGTTGAAAGGCATTCTCGTTGGATGAAGCCGCAGCACTCGCTCGCAGACTCGGTCGTTTGAGCGTCTGCGCGAGTTGGCCGGTTCCCATCGGTCCGCGTGACTGCTCCGGCTCGTCTGGACGATCGGCCGGCACTTCGGTTGCGAGCGGACCAGTGTCACCTGCCGTACTCAATCGCCGGAGCAGCGACATGGCACTCATCTCCTCCCGTTGGTCCATCGGTGAGAGACGCTCAAGAAAGGCAGGCGACGTTTGCGAACCCCTGCGTGCAGCACGGCTTCTCGCGACGCGTTCGCCAGGAGTTCTGCCAACTGCATCAACTCAGCCGTGATGCGATGCTGTCGGTGCTGCCAGGCGAGCGGCGTTCCCTCGTTGATGCTCGCGATCACCGCCTGAGGATCAGACGAGATGCGGATCGGAATGGACAAGCGGAGACTCGCTTCTACCTCATCCACAGTCAGTCCGCTTCCGGAGCGCTGCTGATTCAAGACGAACATGATTCGCTTCTGCTGGAACCCGAGTCGCTCGACGAGTTCCAGGAACCGTTTGGTCTCTTTGATGGCCGTCATTTCGAGCGTCAAAATCCAAATCAACGTCGAGGCGACATCCGCACAAGCCAGCGTGATGTCATCATACCCACCACGTGTGTCGACGATGACGAAGTCAGCACGACTCCGGAGTTCTGTCAGCACTTCCTGTACACGCTCAGCGCCGATCCGTTCTGCGTCCTCGAGTTGCGCCGGGGCGAGCACGACTCCAACTTGACTGACATGACGGGTCACGAACTCGTAGATGAGTTCGCCATCGAGTGGACCAGCGAGCCGCGCCAGATCCGTCCAGGAACGGTGCGCCGGGAGATTGAGAAGGACGGCAACGTCTCCGCGCATGAGGTCGGCATCGACTAGTACGACCTCACGTTGCAGCGCGCGCTGAAGACAAATCGCGAGGTTGGTGGCGATGAACGTTCGACCGACGCCGCCCTTGCTGCCGAGTACCACAACCACTTGCCCCTCGCGCTCCGTGACTGGTTCGTGCACCGGAGCGAGGGGAGGAGCAAAGAACGCCGCTGGGGCGGACATCATCGACTGTGGATTCGCAACGCGCCCCACACGCCGGACAGCCTCGATGAGGTCATCGTAGCTGAATGGCTTACTGAGATACTCCCGTGCACCGGCCAGCATCGCCCGACGCAAGATCTCGGGATCCTGTTCCACGCCGAGCAGAATGACCCCGATTCCTGGCGCGCGAGCCGTGATCGCGCTCGCGACCTCGATCCCATCGAGGTCTGGAAGTGTCTGGTCGAGCAGGACGACGTGTGGAGCCAGTCGAAGCACAAGGTCGATCGCTTCTTCGCCGCGCGCCGCTTTGCCGACAACCTGGAAGTCCGGTTCGAAAAAAAGCAGTCGTTCGAGGTTGTCCCGACTCTCCGGGATATCGTCGACGATCACGATGCGCAAAGTACTTTCGCCCGTCATCGCGGCCCCCCGCTGACCACCACCGTCCCTGGAACTGGCAGTCCATACCGCTCGACCAGGCGATCGTAGGTCACCCCGTCCGTTTGCACGGGTTGTGCATCGCCACGCGCCCGGAGAATCACCTGATAGCGGACGTTTTGATCGAGGAGAAAGCTGATCAGCCCGGCCTGTTCTGGATCGACCTCGACAATCAAGAGATCGACCGGTGGTAAAGTCGCCTCGTTGGCCGTCGGCATGGGAGTACGCGTCGGCTCGGTACTGGTGAGTTCAGAACGCGCTTGGCCGGGCGAGCTCACGACCACCGACGTTCCCGCAATGACCTGCAGGATGCGAAGGTTTTGAACGATGATTTTTGTGACCGGCTGCTCCTCGCCCGTATCGCTGATTACGACCCGAGAACCTGGCTCACCCGGATAGGGATAACGACGAGCTTGGCTACTCCCGCTTCCGGGTTCGGGGAGCTTGACCGACTCGGGCGGTAAGCTGAACCCCTGTGCGCTGTCGGCGAGTTCGAGCGGTTCGGTAGGAAGGATCCGCACGAGATCGAGTCGTCCGGCATAAATGAGATCGATCGAGTCGTTGGGTTGGAGCAGGCCGCCGAGCGCATTGATTCGATCCACAGGGATGGCCACTGCACGCTTACCAGGCTGCACAGTGTCCGAGACACTGGGTAAGACCAGATTCGCCAGCAAGATACGCTGCCCAGCAACGAGATCGCCGGCGACGACGAGCCCGACCACTTGATCAGGCTGTCGCGCGGTGCCGGGTGCGACTGAGGCAGGATCCGTCTCCACGACCGTCACATCCTCGCTCGTCAGCACTGAGCCAGCACGCACGTCGCGCGCTGCCACGACCACCTGTATGGTAGGCGTGGTCGTCTGCGTTGGCATCACTGGCTCACGTTGGCGCTGCAGGGCGATGATGCCGAGGACGACTGCGACCGTTGCCAGGACGAACCCGGCGAGAAGGTACAGGCGACCTGCTCGACGCATGGTGCCTCCCGCCACGAACCATTCCCATCATCGTTTCCACGGCACAGGAGAAGTCCCGCCACATAGGTGAGAAGTATGAGAGACCCAGCCAAAACGAGGGATGCCTGACCGGGAGAGACAGGTAACTCAGGCGATCTGCAACTCGGGAAGATCGCTGTCCACGTGCGAGACCTCGGTGGAAGTCGCTTTCGACAGGGCTAATCCGATAGCGAGGACTGCACTCACTGAGCGAAAGACGAGAAAGCGCGGTTCCCAGCGAGGATCGAACTTGGCCTTGAAATGGCGGAGCCCTTGGACAGAGAAAAATGGTTCGATGAGCCGGAAAAAGTGTTCCCGAATCGGGTTCGTCCCCACAAGCGGTAGGTCTACTCCACTCAGCGGAGCCAGACCCAGCGAGAACGATGTATATCCCTGCTCACGCAGCCACTGGAAGAGCAGGGCGAACAAGACATCCATCGCACCGTACGGCTGGTGCCGACGCCGCATGAGGTCGATCGTCGCCTGGCCTGGTACCCCACTCGGTATGAGATTCGCGAAGGCGACGACCTTACCGGTTGGATCCCGGATCAGCGCGACAGGGGTCGATCGCACATAGGCCCGGGAAAATTGTCCCTGCGTGAAGCCGTGTTCGCGCCGACCTGGCAGCGACAACCATTCATTGGAGACGTCCGCGAGTTCTTCGACCACATCGTCGGGAAGCGGCGGCTCGAGCACCTCGAACCGGTAGTTCTCGCGCTGCGATCTCCGCACGAGGTAGCGCAACTCTTTCAACCCTGGGCGATCGAGCGACCACGTTGTGAGATCAAGGACTGCCTCTTCACCTATTTTGAAAAGTCGCAGCCCTCGTGTACGGTAGTCGGCCAGATACTGCTCCCCAACTTGATGAAATGCTGGTTCCCAGTCGTTCAGATCGCAGAAATCGAGGAAGCCGTCCAGAGCTGTCCCGAATCGCTCCCCACACACATTGGGATCACCGAGTACCAGTGCGACCCGACCGACGATACGGTAACTCACCACTCCACACACTTCTCGCGGGAAGAAGAAGAGCTTGTCAGGCCAAAACTTGAAGAAGTCGAGGGACGAGTTACCGCATGCTTGAATGATGGCTCGTGCTCGCTGCCGTTCTGATTCGTAGCTCCATGACCGCCAGATCACCGGCCGCCCGATGCTCCAGGCGGCGTTCAGAAGGGATGCACCCGCGAGCAGCGTGACAGAGTCGAGAAACCACCCTCCGTAACGCGACACCGGTTCGACAGCCCAGGGCAAGAAGCCCCATGCCGATCGTATCAGTACCGTTAGTGCATCCCAAAACGAGAGATGCTTGGGAACGAGCGCGTGTCGGCTCAAGAGCATGAGCCCGATCGTGCCGTAGAGCAACGTGGTAGTGAGGCCAAGACCGGCCAGAGCAAGTCCCGTCCAAATACTCGGGATAGCTGACCGAACTCGATAGGTGCGCCAGCGCACGAGCAGAAGCCCGAGCGCGAGCATTGTGAGCGCCAAAAGGAGTGCATCGCGTCGCCAGATCAACTGATGGAACAACGAAACGCTAAGCAGCAGTGTCGCCGCGAGCCAACCTGTACGTTTTCGGCGCCACACCTGCCAAGCGATGATGATCGACAGGAAAGCCACGAGTAATTCGAGATTGCGAGAGAACTCCCACGGTTCGAGCAGTCCACTGGTCTCCAGACGACGAGGCACCACTCGGTGATGGTGCGGCTAGAGAAGCCCGACCATGCCCACGATTCCCGACCAAAGGAGCAGTAATGCGGGAAGGCGATCCAATGCACGGCGGATCACCGGCTCCCGCTGCATCAAGAGTGCAGTACCGAGCAGAAAAGGGAACCAAAGTTCATGGGCCCGCCAGAGCAACACGGCCGCGAGCGCAGTCGGTGCAGGGAGACCCAGAGCCGTCAGCAAGCTCGTCCCAGCGAGTTCGACCGCTCCGCTTCCTTGCGCGAATGGAATGAGGAATGCAAAGAGATAAGCACCTTGATAGGCGATGAGTGCTTCAGCGAGCGTCAACGCCCCGCCGATGACTCGTACTCCACCATACAGAATGGCAACATTGAGAAGGTCGACTGCGAGTGCCAGGACGAGACCTCGTCCGAGTACGGAAATTCGTTACGAGCGACCGGTCTCCGTGAATCTCCGAACGAGCGACATCCTCGACAAGCGTGGCATATCGTGACGCAGTGCCCACGGTAGCAAGAGAAGCAACACGATGGGTACGAGAGCGCCGAGAAAGAGAAGCAAGGAGAGAGGGAGTGAGATAAGCTGTCGAGTGCCGAGGAGCAGCACAGTGAGTGGAAGCAAGAGCAGGAAAGAGAACAATCCCACGACACCATAGGTTACTGTGGCAGCCGCTGCTGCTGTCGTCGGAACACCTGCTGCTTGCAGATCCGCCGCGAAGACCAGGGCACCGGCTGCCGAGCCAGCTGGGGTGACAGTACTAACCGCGACCCGATGGAGATCAGCCCGGAAGAGTCTCGAGAGCGGTACAGAAAACCCCGAAGCAGCGAGCAGGAGACGCAATTGCCAGATGATGGACAGCAGAACGAGCCCTTGGGCAGCACTGGTCAGGAGTAGACATTGTGGTCGGACAACTGGGAAATGACGCAATTCCGCCAGCTCAGTTCGATGCCGCAAGAGAAACAAGGTCACCAGCAAAACGAAGATAAAAAAACCACGCTCGGGCGGCAAATGCGCGAAACCGGGACCAGCTGCCTGAAATCGAGAAATCGCCCGACACGTCGTCCTCCTGAATGTGACGAGCCCTCGGCAGTGCTGCCGAGGGCTCATCGTTCTGGTAGCGGGGGTGGGATTCGAACCCACGACCTCTGGGTTATGAGCCCAGCGAGCTGCCGCTGCTCCACCCCGCGGCGGACGAGCGGATGGGTCATCGCAAACCATCTCGTCGGGTGTGCGAGCAGCGGCCTCACCTCCCACGCGGTTGCCCGCGCAGTACTCTCCGGCGCTGGTGTGGGGCACGACCCGGTTCGGGATGGAGCGGGGTGTTGCCATACCGCTCTCGGCCACGCGCACACGCGACGAGAAGGAAAGACGCTTCGACGGACGGGCTCGATCGCTGAGGTCGGCTCTGCTGTGCCTGCTTGCTCGGTCGACGGGCGAGAAGCGAGGTGAGGACTGGCCTCGGCCATGAGGACGGCTTGGCTCCAGTCGGTTACCCGCTGTCCACCGGCCGCCTCGCTACCGGGTCATCTCCCCGGGGCCTTACCCCCGTGTGGGGTGGGACGGCTCATCTTGG
>Ga0209691_1001655_pt1 | contig 12800 bp, 20 predicted proteins | sample YNPMSBMetaG_FD_187120 | JGI IMG/M metagenome (GOLD analysis project Ga0209691, IMG submission 187120) | Anoxygenic and chlorotrophic microbial mat microbial communities from Yellowstone National Park, USA - YNP MS-B MetaG (SPAdes) (version 2) ... | reverse complement strand
AGGGATCAACCTACAGCACTACAGCAAGAAGGAGGAAAAGATGGATTCATCTATTTATTGGCATGACCCGTTCAACCGGTTCCCAACCTGGGTGTACCACTATCGATCTGGTGATCCGGAATTGGATCTCATGATCCGCGTAACACCGTGGGATTTTCTTCCAGACTGGGATGAACTCGATGAGGAAGATGACAACCCCTGGACGGAAGACGATTCCTGGCTAGAAGAAGACTACGGCAATGGCTGGCCTGATCCCAATGACTGGTAGTTTTTGAGCAAACGGAGCCGGTGGAGTTATCTGCCGGCTCTACTCATTCTGGAGGAAACCGACATGGAAAACAGAGTAATCAGAGCCCTCTTAGAGCAAGCTAGGTACTATGGTCTGCTTTCCAAGAGGGCAGCACGTGCAGCCAAGCGAGCTAGTGGAGCCCAGAGAGAGATCCTAGAAGAGAGGGCTCAGAAGCTATTAGCCGTCTCACAGGACTACTTCCAGAGAGCAGAAGCCTTATCACTACGTGACGCTAACGCGAAAAAGAGAAAGGGGGCACAAGATGGAGAGGGGAGATAAATTCGGCAAGCTGACCATCATCAAGCTGGGGGATCCCCTGACTTGTCGTTGTGACTGCGGCAAGGTTAGGAAGCTACCGGTTTCCAAATGGGGCAAAGTGCAATCATGCGGTTGCCTACGGTTAGAGATCGCACGGGAGAGATTCCTGCGCGACAACCCTGGCAAGAAGCAAAAGCCTGAAGATCTCAAAGGTTATATCTTTGGGCGTTTAAGGGTGATCCAGTATTTCGGTAAAGCATCCTCGGGACACCCGTTGTGGACCTGTAGATGCCAATGCGGCAACATCCACGTAGTGAGGGCTGACTCCCTGCTCCAAGGACGCACCAGATCCTGTGGTTGTCTGAGCGACGATGTCAAGAGACGGAGAAAACATGACAAACAGCGTTCCTTGCCCTCATTGCGGCAACAGTAGGACTTGGGGCAATGGCAGACATAGAGGCAACAAGAGACTACAACGCAGGTTTTGTCCGGCATGTGGCAGAAACTTCACGGTTGGTCCTGTGGTAGGCCATCGACCCCCTATTGGAGATAGGCCCTTAACAAGAGCAGAGATCCAACGCCGATATCGCCAAAGGAAGCAGCTTCAACAGAAGAACGACTTTCTGCTAGACTAGGCAGGAATGGCCCTCACACACCACAGAGACAGGGATCCCACAAGGATCCCGATTTTTTTTTGCAATTGTTATCTCAGGTGCTATACTTAGGTATCCCCCGTAGGAGAAAGGCCATGAAGATACGTTACCTACACGAGAAGGAAGAGGCTCTAGGCAAGGCTGAAGTATTCGAGCGAGCCAAAGTGCTTTTGGATGCCGGATACATCACCGTCAAGGGAGCGCTGTTTGTCGTTCTACTTGGCCTCAAGGAGCTAGGGATCAAGAGGCTAGATCCCGAAGAGGTGATAGAAATCCTGGGCATCAGCAGAGCATCCTTCTACCGAGTCAAGAGAGAGATCGAAGAGCAGGAAGGATGGACTCTATCGGGAAGAGGAATAATGCTGTGGCTGCATGAAGAGGAAGGAGGAAGACCATGAAGGAAACAGCACACCTCAGGATCACGGCCCAGGAAGCCAAAGAGCTTTATCTATCGGGGCTATTCACCACACACGCCTACCTGTACCTTCTGGTCAGAGCACTCAGAAAGGATGGATGGTGGCTCTATTTCAACAGTGTCACAGAGTTCTGCCAGGAATGGGGGATCCATGAGCGAGCGTTCTACAGAGCCAAGGCGATCCTGATCAGCCAAGGCTACCTAGAAGAAACCATCAAGGGCAAACTGGGACTGCGTTGCCCCATAAAAGAAGACCAAGAGGCGACCGACCTGACAGAAGTGTCAGTGACCTGTCAAAAATGTCATGACAAAAATGTCAGTGACCTGTCAAAAGTGTCAGGGGACATGACAAAAGTGTCAGGGGACATGACAAAAGTGTCAGGTGAGACTGACAAAAGTGTCAGTGACGCATCCCTAAAACCCGCTCCAGGCAAGGATTCCACGTTCCCTACAGATCTAGATCAGATCTATACAACTTATATTCATAGGGAAGAAGATGGTTTGAATGCGAACAATCATGGGATGGATCTGGACATGGACAACACAGGATCGAGGGATCCAATGGATCTGAGGGATCCAGGATTGGATGAACCAGATCCAACATGGAATCCAGATCCGATAGGGGATCCAAGGACTAAGTTCACTCAACCTGCTCCATCCCACTTGCATAAAGAAACGATGGGCGGTTTGGGTTCAAACAGTATGAACGGGAACAGTCTAAGTTCGAGGCTTGATGTGAAGCAGATTCTAGAGGAAACGAAACGTAAGCTAATGGAGCAAGTGGAATGGCAGAGAAGTCAACGCATGCAAAGGTGGGCTACCAATGTCTTGCCTGTAGGGACACAGGGATCCTCTTTGACCCCAGGTTCATCCGACCGGGCTATGACAACCACATCCACGTTCCGATCGTCTGTAAAGCCTGTAATGCGGCATCTAGGCTGAGGGATACAATCCGAAGGTTAGACCAGAGTGCATCTGCTGAGGAATGCCGGAGACTCCATGACCTGGAGTGGAAAGCTATCCTTGAAGCCCAGGAGAGAGTATCATGATAGTATTCCTCCTTTCTTGCCGAGGGATCCTCTAGATCGGCTAGGGGATCCTTCTCCTTCGCATTAGCGTCGCGTAGCGACATTAGATCTGCCTATGCAACGGCAACGGAAAGAGATGGCAGACTTCCTTAGGCGCGCAGCAGAGTACCTGGAGAGTCTGGACATCGATCAGCTCACTCCTAGTGACTACCAAGCGGATCTGTTCTATCGACTGTGGAAGGGGATAGATCTAGGGATCCCTTACTCTTGGATGGATAAGGTGGCAGATGAGGCCCGCAAGGATCCAACTCTGCTAGCAGAACGTCTAATTGCAGCAGTACCCAACGACATGACCTTCACGGGGACTACCCGTAGGGAAAATGCCAGGATAGCTATCCCATTGCTCCTACGCTACTGTGAGACCCATAAAGTGTCTTCTCTAGACCACATAGCGTACATAATGGCCACGGTTAGCCATGAGTCGGCCTTTGCTCCGGTTGCTGAGATAGGCCCCAAAGACTACTTCAAGCGCTATGAGGACAGAATCGATCTGGGCAATACCCAGCCTGGAGATGGATACCGCTTCAGAGGACGTGGCTATGTACAGATCACGGGCAAAAAGAACTATGCCCTGTTTGCCAAGGTGTTAAGGATCGACCTGGTGAATAACCCAGATCTAGCTCTCGTCCCAGATACAGCTGCCCATATCTGCGTCAAGGGAATGGCAGAGGGACTGTTTACAGGACGGAAACTCTCAGATTATGACCGGCCCACAGGATACGACTTTGTGGGGGCTAGAGCCATCGTTAACGACCAAGACAAAGCCGATCTGATTGCCAGCTATGCCAGATATTACAGAACGGCCCTGTCCTAGTCCATCTTCCGCTTCCGTCTAGTAGTCGGTTGTAGAACGGTTGGCTCTGGCGAGGACTCATCCACAGCTTCTTCTGGCTCTGTAGAAGACGACACCGGCTCCTCCCAAAGCTGCCATTGACCACGGAGATAGTCCTCACGATTGATCAGTAGCCTCTCTCCAAGATGATTGACTACGGCAACCAGATCGACCAGATCAACATCACTCATCCGAGTACCCTCACCGCAAACTCAGGACGAGGACAGGCTACTCCCCAAAGGATATCGAAACTCCACCGGGTCTGCTTGTACAAACGACTAACCTCCAAACGCATCGTCAGTTGGCTAACCGGATCGCTCATGGTCATTACCCTGCTGCCCAAGGGATCCACATCCAATAGAGGACGAGATACTAGAGCAAAAGCAAATCGGTTGAATGCCAGATTGGCCACGTGACTATTGATGAAGGTGATCGCAGCATCATCAGGGAACGATACCTTGGCCCCAGGTTCATATTGAATGGACGTGATGTTCGGGGATCCAGACCAGCCCGTAACCACATAAGTCTGAGAGTGCCCCGCTACCGTGAAGATATCCCCAATTGCAGGGATCCCAGTCCCAGTATCCACTGCCACAGTCTTAGATCCAGCAGCATGGTTCGTCTGGTTCACCTGATAACCGGCTGCAGTACCCTTGGTATGACGCAGGACATTCTGGCTCATGTACCAGTCAAAGCCCAACTTCCGACCGATCACCCCTTCTTTGATGGTGATGGTGTCTCCAGATGCTGAATATTGGAAAGCAGGTAAACCGGTAGCATTAGCATCGGCCTCTACATCCAAAACCATCCGCCGATCCTGAGGAGGGCAAAGCTGACGGTTCAGCACCAAACGAGCTCGCTGGGCTGCTTGCAGATCGGTGGCAAAGGGAGTAGTACCGGCAGTACCCGCTACCCCGTAAACTTTTTTATACAGCGCAAGGATCGACCGATCCACCTCATTGGCCAGGGACTTCACAGCCTCTGAGATCTGCATCGGAAGGATGCCGGCATCAATCTCAGCCAACTCCTTATCGGTTATCGAGAAAGAAGCCTCATACCAATTGTCCAGACGGATGGGGACCGTAGTAGGCTGCAAGTCAGTCCCAGGTGGAGCAGTACCTCCCGGAGTAACAGGATTAGCCGATACAGCACTGGGGATCACTACATCGATCGTGCTGCCTTTTTGGGCTGCTCTACCTTGATAGTCAGTGTTGACTAGACGGGGCATGACCGTATTCTCGCGCAGAGTCATCATGCCCATAGCAAGAACTTTGGGGATTACAGCCTCTAGATTGTTAGCCATCTTTAGCTCCCTTCTAATTCAGGTTACGAAGAAGGGATCCCCCCCTTTTTGGCATCTCGCCACTCTAGATCTATCACATACGGCTTCACACCGGTGATACCTAGATTCTTAGCACCAGTTTACCAAAGCTGTCACTTACCCTCTAAATCTACGACAACCTCACCTTTGGCAATGGCTTCGATATGTTGGCCCAGTTTATAGGGATCCGTAGTCCTCAAATACTTACGACCTGACACCTGTACCTGGCTACCCGTTGCTCCAGAACCGCCTACAGGATCCACAGGATCGAACAACACGCCAAAGCTGGTGCCCTTAATCTCATTCATCAGATCGGCAAGAGTCATCTGTTTGCCATCATCCCGTAAGCGAGGGGATCCAGACTGATCCACCACGATCAGATTGCCCCGTTGGTCATAGTTCACTTGGCTTAGGAGCTGTTTGGCCAGCATCTTGGCCAGGGTAGCATCCCGCTTACCACCGGCTTGATAAAACGCTTCCGTCAGAGCATAGGTCATCTCGGTTTCCATCAGCGCCTGAGCCATCTGCTCTTTTTCCTGCTGGACACGCTGGAGCTGGGCCTCATAGGTACTCTTGATAGAACCGATCTCTTCAGCACGACGCTTCTCCCATTCAGCCAACATCTGAGCTTGCTGTTGCAGCTTGCGGTACTCCTCAGGATTGATATCCCCCAAGTGCTTTAGTTGCCGTTCCAATTCACGACGAAGGGCACGCTCTTTTTGCAAGGCACTCTTCAGGCCTGCTAGATCGTCACGAGAGGGATCCTGCTGAGCTTCTTCACCCTCATGCACTTGTTCTGGCTCCACCCTATAGCTTCCTGCTTGCTCGCTCATATCAACTGTTCCCCGAATACAACACCAACACTAACACGACCCTTAGTTAGGGGATCCGCCGGACTTAGCATCAAAACGTTCACCAACAATCTGCAGTTCGGCATCGATATCAAAGTCTTTGGGCAAATAACCCTGATCAACCAGCATCTTCAGCAGAGTACGCTTAGAAACACCACCGACCTCTGCGAGCTTCACGTACATAATCAGCATCTGGGAATCAGACTTTTCCTCCCTCAACTTGCCGGATAGCCGGATAGTAGGCGCAGGTTCTACCGCCAAAGTCGCCCAAAGGTTAAGCACCACCTGCATCCCATGCTCAAAACGACGGGCAAACCCACTCAATGTAGCCTCAGCAGGAGCAGTAGAAACCTCCACCTCCGTAGCCGTAGCACGAGATATCCCACGGGCAAAACCCCTGCTCAAATAGTCAAAGCTATAGATATCGATAGTACGCTCCAAGTCCTCAATATCCCGACGGCTTTCTCCCAGACTCATTGCCAACGGCTCTGCCCACTTAAAGTCACCTCCATCCGGTAGATCCACAAACGTATTGGGGCCAAGCACCAGATCGCTCCCTTGAGTCATCGTCCCAATCCTCACCGGAGTAGGCAGACAACACTTGTGCAGCTTTTGACGGTGATCACTAAGCAACTGATAATGGGCCAGGTTCAGATCCGCCAACGTCTTCAACGGTGGATCGCTCACAAATGGGCCGATCTGATAACTATAGATACACACTAAAGGGATCCCTCTCAAAGGGCCACCATCTACTTGCTGCAGAGCACCGGGTTCACCTTCCCAAAGCTCCCAACGATCCGGCCTTAGTACCCGATAACGAGTGACAACCTCTTCACCATAATCCCCAGCAGGCTTGATAACCATTTCCCGAAAGACAGCTAGCTTCACCCCATCATCATCTACACGCCAATTGATCAAATCCAGGGGACTATAGCTCACCAAAAAAGGCTTGCCACGTTCACGCCGCTCCAGCTCACTCCTATAGTTGCCGGGATCCTTATCCACCAAGACAAACGTATGACCGAACATCAAAGCGTTGATAGCTACGCTTGCCCAGAAGTTATAGAAGGGAGTTCCACGCCGATCGACATTACGGGGATCAAACGTGGATCCCTTGGGTATTTCCAGGTAGTGGTCATGCAGCACCAGATCGGCATAGATCCGAAGCGAGCGGGCAAAGCGTCGATCAAACGTGCTCATCAACACCCGCGACCGATAAGCTGCTTCTGGCTCATTCTGTTCAGGGGGCAGATAGATCCGAGCCTTCTCACCCAATACCAAACCTCCACCGGGTAACCGGATCAGCCAGTTATCAGAACCCATAAACATATCCCAGAGATATTCCCAGCGAGGACTCAGCTCACGGTAGAGAAGACACTCATAGCTGGGATCATCAGGTTGGGAGTTACCGATTGAACGACGGGTGAAAAGCATTTATGTGAACCCAAAAAAAAAGAAAGGGGCTGGCGTGGCCTTGCTCCCAGGCGGGGGGGCCTACCCCAGGGGGGGTACTTTTGTTTGATCACACCACAAGAAAACATCATCACCAGATTAAAGGGATCCAAAAAAACACACACCTAACTTCTGGAGACAAGACCATGGCTCCGAGGTCTACTTATAACGGGCTCTTCCCAGACATCACGCTCTACGGTAAGACCAAGGATGTAAGCAAGATTCTTAGCAATACGACGGGCTTCAGCTTTGATGCTCTCTAGGCGCTTATTCTGGAACCAGGTTACGCCATTAGCAAAACGTTGGCCGGCGAAGGGGCGAGCAGAATTGATCTCACGATCTGCTGCCTCCAATTCATCCAGCAACTCACGTGCGCGTCTTACGGCATCATGGCTTTGCTGCTCGACATTAGTCATAGCGGCTATGAGCATGGCAGTCTTCTCCGGAGTTAGAGGGATCCCCAGATAATACCGCACACGTTCTACATCAGTTGTCCACCAGACAGAAAACGGATTAGACATAGCTCTCCACGTTTAGGTCAGGGGTCGTTGCGAGGGATCCAAAGAGTGCTCCAGATCTTCCCGGATCCTTTCTACCGCCTGGTCATAGTCCTTAACCCGATGCACCAAGTTAGTCATCAGAGCGCGGGACTGATCCACAGGAAGACCTATAGCCTTACCCAGAGTCTTCAACTGTGGATCTAACACCGGCAAGACATCGGCAACGTGATCGGGATCTTGACCGGTAACCTTGAGAGACTGGGCGAAGAAGGGATCCGAAGCAGCATAAGCTCTTAGGACATCACGGATGTAGTTATCCACCTGAGAATGTTTCAGTGCAGGGATCCAAGGCTCCACAAGCTGCAACACATCGGCGGCAATAGAAGCGGATCGCTTAAGAGGACGCTCAAGGGATCTGAGGTTAAAGACCGACAGAACCAGTGCAGATAGACTGGCCAGAACAGAGACAACCAGTATGAGATTATCTTCCATGGACACCCACCTTTTCCTCTAAGATGGACAAGCGACGTTCCAACAGGATAAACTCTCTTTGAATTGCAGCTTGGGCAGAATCAAGATTCTGGAGTCGACTGTAAAGAGCATCCAACTTTTCGTTGATTCGAGTCAGGCTGTGAGACATCGACCAGAGTAAAGAAAAGCTACCGATTACTCCGGCAACCAGAACAGAGACAAAGATGGATGCTAGATGACCGGGAGAGAGCTTAAGCAGAGAATGGTCATTATGATGAAGATGATGAGTAGGCGGCAAAGTAGTCATGGACTTCTCTCTGGAACGTAAATGATCACCTGGGATCCTTCGGGCAGTTGAGACTCTTTCACCTCCCTCCAGCCGGCCTGGGTTTTGAGATAGAAGATCATGCAAGTAACGTCTCCTGCCAGAGCCTTAGCATAGAGAGCGCCTGCGATCTGATCGATTGCCTTGAGCTTAGCACGGGCATAACATTGACGGACATCATCACGCCTTAACCAGTTATCCAAGGTACGTGGGGAGACTTCCAGGACGGTTGCGATCTGATCCAACGTAGCTCCGTTTGAGGCCATCCTTTCGATAACGGCAACATGATCAGGGGTGATCTGGAGTTTACGGCCTCCCATAACGACCTCCCGCGATACGATATGACTAAGCGACAGAATGGGACATGAGCTGGAACTCACCCGTTGACAGGGATCGGATAATGGCCGTTCTGGGCTATCCGGTTACAGAAGACAACATTGCCAAAGTTCAAGTGGCAATGGACAGGATTGATGCCAACAGTCAGCAGGCAAAAGCCAGGATCCAGACTACCTTGTCACAGCTCAGTGTCATTGACGGGCAGATTGCTGCAGCCAGGAACACCTCTAACCAGATCTTAAACCAGTTGCGGAGTGAGGGACAGCGTCTAGCCAACAGCATCGGCATTACCATGAACTTACCGGTTCTCAACCGTATTTACACAGCATGATCATCTATCAAGGACACCGGTTTGAGGGATACAACAAGCCTCGACCGTCCTGGTTAAGGGGCAAGAAGATGGTTGTCTTAGCCAAGGTAGGATCCCAAGTCAAGCTGATCCACTTTGGGGATTCCGGCATGCAAGACTTCCGACAGCACAGGGATCCAGAGCGGCGTAGAAGATATCTCCAACGGAGTGCAGGGATCCGTGATAAGCAGGGCCGGTTAACCAAGGACAACCCGCTAAGTGCCAACTACTGGTCGAGACGAATCTTGTGGGCAGCAAGGTAATTATTCGACCTCAACCTACCCAAGAGAAGTTCTTAGCATCCCCTGCAGACATCACCATCTTTGGCGGGGCAGCCGGAGGCGGCAAGAGTTGGAGTCTATTATTGGATCCCCTCAGGAGCATTCAGAATCCCCACTTTAGGGGAGTGATCTTTCGGCGGACATATCCCCAGATCCGCAACAGTGGAGGGCTATTGGATCGCAGCTATCAGATCTATCCTCTGGTGGGCGGCAAGTGTAAGACCACGACATTGGATTGGATCTTTCCCAGTGGAGCAGTCATCTCCTTCCGTCACCTGAAGCTGGAACGCAACATTCATGATTACCAGGGATCCGAGTTCGACTGGATGGGCTGGGATGAACTGACCCAATTTACCGAGCAACAGTTTTGGTATCTCAGTTCACGTCTCAGATCCTCCAGCGGCATGCGACCGTTCATCAGAGCAACGACCAACCCAGATCCGGACTCCTTTGTCAGGCGATTGATCGACTGGTGGATTGGGGATGACGGCTATCCGATCCCTTCTAGAGCGGGGATCCTGAGGCACTTTGAGCGCAAGGATGAACAGATTATCTGGAAGGATGAGCCTACACCCAACAGCAAATCCATCACCTTTATTCCCAGCAGGTTAGAAGACAATCAGATTCTGATGCAATCGGATCCTGGGTACAGAGCGTGGCTACTCAGCTTACCCCTAGTGGATCGGGAGAGGCTGCTGATGGGCAACTGGAACAGTCGGGCCGAGGCCGGCAAAGTCTTCAAGAGGGAATGGATCCAGATCGTGGACTCAGTGCCCAGAGGACGTGAGGGATCCGGTTGGGACTTAGCTGTCCAGGAGAAACAGATCTCCGGGAGAGATCCGGACTACACCGCCAAAGTGAGAGGGATCCTTGCAGAAGATGGCAGCTTCACCATAGTCGATGCTTGGGAGACCCATTGTACACCGGCAGAACTGGACGGACTGATCCGAGCTACAGCCCAACAGGAGCAAGGGATCCTGCAGATCTTTGAGAGGGAGCCGGGAGCTACTGGAGCAGCCTACTTAAATCACATCCGACAGATGATCGGGCCAATTGGAGTAGTACCTCGCAACAAAGACAAGGTTGCCCATGTCAGACCTCTAAGCGCTCTAGCAGAGCAAGGCAAGCTCAAGATCTTGAGGGGGCCATGGAACGCCTTATTGATCAGCAGACTTACCGGATTCCCTGATGGGCATGATGATCTGGTAGATGCTGCGGCTACAGCGTACAACTACCTAGCCGGCATCAACGTCAAGGAATGGCAGGGATCCTACAGCTACTGATACCATGCTGGTGACGCAACTGGGCCTAAAGCATGGTCTTCCAAGTTACCAACAGCAATCTACTGCCTACCATCACCCAAGCCAATCTCACCACAGCCATCAAGAATGCGTTAGCGGCTGCCAACTTTCCCACATTATTCGATGAAGTTAGCGGCAACCCCCGCCGGTTAATCTATGAGATCGTACTCAACAACACAGCCACCTTTGGCAAAGCGTATCTAGAGATCGAGATTACCAACGACCTCAAGGTGCAGCAACGATTACATACCAACTGGGATCCCATTGCCAACACTGGAGTCAACAGTGGCCCATGGGGAGCACAAGTGCAATTCAACGACAGCACCGAGATCACCTTTAGGGGCTTTGAGAAGAGTGACGAGAGCCGGCTAGTTGGGATCCGCCAATCCAATATTATCCACTTCTTGGGCTATCTACGGCCTGCCAACAAACCCACCTGGTGGAATGAGAACAGCTCCCTGTACTGCTTTATCCCAGCAGCCAACGACTTCATTACCTGGCATGGGGCGGCTGCCGGCAACAGTCCCTATGGCAACGCAACATACACCAGTAGTCTGGGACGCGCCCAGATGGCCTCCTCCAACCCAATCACCTCTAAACGGGATGTGGTGACAGGGATCCTCTTGTACTCCAACAGCAACCAGGGAGCCTGTGGACGCACCTCAGGCGATCTGGTCATGGTTAGCGGATCAGGACTGGGCATTTATGACCTCATCCAAGTCACCGCAAACGTAGAGGAATACACCCTACTTAACCCTGCAGCAGGGGGCCTGGCTCTGAGGACGACATGAACCCTACACTATTGATCAACTTCACAGATCGTGTCCGTGATGCTTCACCCAATAACCTCTCTCTTACCGTCAACGGAGTATCTCTTGCTCCAGGTCAATTTGGAGATGGGGGAGACTTTACCAATGGCACGGTTGTTACACCCTCCATAGCAATACCCGCAGACTTCACCCTAGAACTCTGGGTTGCAGGAGGGAGTGAAGGGATCCTATGGGACATGTCTCCCGCCAAATGTCCTGTTGCTTGCGGTATTGCCAGACCTACTTCCCCAATTCGATTTGTCCAGCTCAATAAAGGCCCGGCTCAGAGGATATGAACATCTGTATTTGTCTAGATCCCAAGCAAATAGCTAAGCCTAATTCTCCGATTCGATTTGTCCAACTCAACAAAGGCACGGCTCAGAGGATATGACCGCTTATCTACGCAATATCCAAGTTGACACCGTTACGGATGCAGCAACGGCTATCCACGATCTCCTGGTTGCTGAAGGATGGACGGTGACAACAGGATCGCCCAGTTCTTTGCCAATGGTCTTAGCCGGGAAAGTAGTCAACTCGGTCAGACCTTATCTTAGGTTTTCTAATCCACAGGGAACGATCCTAAGACTGAATGGAGATGCGCTAGGGGATGGATCTAGCCTCAGCATAGATAGAGAATGGATACTTTCATCAGGCTCTAGATTATGGATGGCCGCAGATGATGAAGCCACTTGCATCTATATCAAGTCCAGCACAGGATCCGGTGACGCATATCATGCAGGGGCTTTAGAACGAGCAGATCCTACCGATGGCTGGGCTTGGGCTGTAGGAGAACTTACCTGGTCAAGTTTTGGCGAGACATATCAAATAGCTCAGCAATTAAACTCATCAACAAAGTGGCAAGAAGCTAGCGCATATACCGGGATATATGCAAATATCTTCACGGGCCAAAACTATGATTCAGAAACACTAAACACAAGCCTACTAGGCGTTCCTATACTCGCCCCTTACTTTAGATTCCCCGGCAACGATTTCAGAGGAATTGTCAAGTTTGCCGTATCAGGACTATCAGGAGCAGTAGCAGGAACAGAATACGAACAAAGGGATCCACAAACAGGCAACGTGATCAAGATTTACGTTTGCTCAGGCTTAGGAGCCTTTGAGGTCTTTTCTGCATGAAGCTAGAGCGCACCACCACAGGGATCCGACTCATCCTGGGGACAACCGTCAGGGAAGTAGGGATCCCTTCTCCGGCTCATGTGGCTATTACTCGTCAGGGATCCAACTGGTCGATCTGGGTCAATGGATCTC
>Ga0209691_1001653_pt1 | contig 12828 bp, 10 predicted proteins | sample YNPMSBMetaG_FD_187120 | JGI IMG/M metagenome (GOLD analysis project Ga0209691, IMG submission 187120) | Anoxygenic and chlorotrophic microbial mat microbial communities from Yellowstone National Park, USA - YNP MS-B MetaG (SPAdes) (version 2) ... | reverse complement strand
GCGGCAACCTGGCATACCAGGACAGCCACGGCCAGGTTTACCTCCGCTTTGACTACGGGGTGGTGCGGGTGTGGGAGTTGCCCGGGGAGGAACTGTTGCAAGGGCCGTTGGGGGCGGCGATGCTCGGCTTGCTGACGGAGCAGGTTCAGGGCCGGCTGAAGGAGTGGACAAGGCGGTTTATTCGGCGGGTAGAGCAGGAGGTGTCGGACCGGTCATCGGCGACGGCGTTGTGGGTCGGGGCTTACATTTTGCTGGGGTTGTTGTATGATGCAGGGGAGATTGAGAGGTGGTTTGCGGGGGCGCAAGGGATGAAAGAGCCATCGACCTATCGGAGGATGTGGAGCAGTTGCGGGCCATGCTGGTGTCCCTCTTACACGTCCAACACCCCGAAGACCTTCGCTGGTGACCCCGACTGCCCCTCCCCCGGAGTGGAGTAGGGAGTTGCTTCCCAACCGTTGCTTCAGGTTCTTGAAGAGAGTCAAAGCCCTGCCAGTCCAAGGAGCCTGCTGCACAGGGACGGCTAGACGAGGTTTGTTCGATGACTCAACTAGGGACGCCAGCCGAGAGTCGCACTGCTGGCACCGTGTATGTGCTGGATACCCACGGCCTGATTTTCCAGATGTACTATGGTGTCGGCCCGATGACAGCACCAGATGGGCGGCCTACCAATGCTGTCTTCGGGGTTACCCGTGCCTTAATCCACTTCTATGAAGAAGGAGCGGAATATCTGCTTGCGGCACTGGACAGTCCTGAACCGACGTTTCGCGAGACACTCGATCCGCGCTACAAAGCTCATCGTCCCCCTCCGCCTGCCGACCTGCTTGTGCAGGAGCCGATCATCGATCAGATCCTCCAGGCGATGCACATTCCGCAACTGCGCTGTCCGGGTTACGAGGCCGATGATATTATGGCGACAGTCGCAACCCAGGCGGAACAGCGGGGTCTGCGGGTGCTCCTCTGCACCGCCGACAAGGATTGCCGGCAGTTGATCAGCCCGCACGTCCAGATTCTGCACCTGCGTCGCAAAGGGGAACAGGAGATCATCGATGCGGCAGCTTTGGAGCGGGAATGGGGCATCCGTCCTGAGCAGGTGATTGACTATCTGACCTTGACGGGTGACTCCTCGGACAACATAGCGGGAGTACCCGGTGTCGGTCCGAAGACAGCAGCTCGCTGGTTACAGCAGTTCGGCAACCTGGAAGGTATTATCCATCATCTGGATCAACTCCCCGGCAGTCCCAAGTTGCGTGCTGCTCTTCGGCAGGCCATCGAAGATGGTACCCTCCAGCGCAGCCGCCAATTGGTGACTCTGGATCGTCATGTTCCCATACACTGCGACTGGGAGCACTGGCGGCGCCGGCGCTGGGATTATCCCCGCTTGCTGGACATCTTCCAGGAATTGGGATTCCGCACCCTGGCCGAGCGGATTCGCAAGTGGCAAATCGCCGAGGCACGGATCTCTTTGGAATCCCGACGCACGACCCCGCCTTCGCAGGACACCCCTACCTCTCTCTTCGATAGCTCGGAGGCTCCGGCAGCACGTCCTGCTTCCGCGACCGCTTCGGTTGCCGGAAAAACAACTCCGAGCCGTTCCCGCCGTCGTTCGACCAGCTCGGCCCAGCAAAGCGAACTTTTTCCGCCCGTGGAGGAATCTACTCCCCCGTTACCCGGCGATACCTGGAGTTACGCCGATTATCACCTGATCCACACCCCACACCAATTCCAGCACTTTTTGCAACAACTGCGGCTTCAGAACCGCTTCGCCCTTGATCTGGAAACCCAAGGGTTGGATCCCCTGAGCGATCCGGTTGTGGGGTACGCTTTCTGCTGGCAGGCAGGACAGGCGTATTATCTGCCCGTGCAGGCTCCTCCCGGGGAAAACCACCTCTCTGCCGACTTCGTCCGCGAAGCCCTGCGACCGATTCTGGAAGACCCCACGGTCGCCAAGGTCAATCATAACATCAAGTTCGACCTCGAAGTGCTCCGGGTCAACGGTATCCATCTCAGGGGCATCGCCGGGGACTCCATGCTCGCCCATTATCTGTTGCAACCCGGTGCTCGTAGCCATAGCCTGGATGCCTTGAGTGAACAATACCTGAAGCACCGCAACATTCCTCTGAGCGACTTGATTCATACCGGTGGGAAGAAATCGGGTAAGCCCACCTCCTTGGATCAGGTGCCTGTGGCACGCGTGCGGGATTACGCTTGCGAGGATGCCGATACCGCCTGGCGACTCACCCAACTTTTGGAAGCCGAGTTGCATCGCCAAGGACTGGATCGCCTTTATGCGGAACTGGAAATCCCCCTGATTAGCGTGCTGGCTGACATGGAGTTGACAGGAATCCGTCTGGATGTTCCCTTCCTCCAGTCGCTCAGCCAGGAGATGGCCGAGGAACTCACCCAACTGGAGACGGAAATCCATCAGCTGGCCGGTCACCCTTTCGCCATCAACTCCTTGCGGGAATTGCAGAAGGTTCTCTACGACGAACTGAAGCTGCCCGTGTATCGCCGGACGGGTATCAAGAATGAACCGAGCACGGATCAAGAAACCTTGGAGCGTCTGGCCGCGGAAGGGCACGTGCTGCCGAAAAAACTGATCGAATACCGGCAACTGGCCAAGTTGAAGAACACCTATGTGGATGTCCTGCCGCAACTGGTCCATCCCCGCACCGGTCGCATCCACACCTCCTTCCATCAAACGGCCACGGAGACTGGTCGCCTTAGTTCCAGCGAACCGAACGTCCAGAATATCCCGGCTCGTCGCGAGCGTGGGGCCCAACTTCGCAAGGCCTTCGTACCCCAGCCCGGCTGGTTGCTCATCAGCGCCGACTACTCCCAGATCGAATTGCGCTTGCTGGCCCATTTCAGTGGGGACCCGACCCTCTGCCGTGCCTTCGTCGAAGGGCAGGATGTGCATGCGGCTGTCGCCGCCGAAATCTTTCACGTTCCCATCGACCAAGTTACCAAACAGCAGCGAGCGGTCGCCAAGACGGTCAACTTCGGCGTCATTTATGGCATGAGTGCTGCCGGCTTGTCCAACCGCTTGAGCATTCCCCGGGAGCAAGCCCAGGCTTTCATCGACGCCTACTTCCAACGTTATCCGCGGGTTCTGGAGTATCAGAAGCGTGTGCTGACGCAAGCCCACACCACCGGTATAGTGACCACCCTGCTGGGCCGGAAACGTCACTTTCATCCGGATGCTATCCGACCCGATTCGGATTACCGGCAGCGTTCACCAGCGGAGCGGGAAGCGATCAACATGCCGATCCAAGGCACAGCGGCGGACCTGCTCAAAAGCGCCATGGTAGCCGTACACCGGCAATTGCACGAGGAGAAATATCAGGCCCGCTTATTGCTGACGGTGCACGATGAACTGGTTCTGGAAGCCCCGCCGGAGGAAGTGCCGAAGGTGGCGCAGCTGGTCCGACATCTCATGAGTACCGCTCTGCCGCTGGACGTGCCGCTCCAGGTCGATGTCGCCGTAGGCCCGAACTGGTTGGACGTGGAGGAATGGAAGGATGGAGCATCCTGAGGGGAGAGCAGAAACTCCCACCGCTCCTCAGGGAGGTCCAGTAGTGCTGGCTCCGCCTCCCTCCCGAGGAGGGGCTCGCAAGCCCATCCTGGCTCTGGTGGGTCCCCTGGGGGCAGGCAAAAGCACCGCGGCTCAGTGTTTCGCCCGGCGCGGAGGTGCGGTCCTCGACGGAGATGCCCTCGGTCATGAGGCGCTGCGACACGCGGCCATCCGCGAAGCAGTGATCCAGCGTTGGGGAACAGGCATCGTCCGCCCCGATGGCAGCATCGACCGCCGAGCCTTAGGACGCATCGTCTTCGCAGACCCCACGCAGCGGAACGCTTTGGAACAACTGGTGTTCCCCTATATAGAGCGACGCTTACGTGAGCAGATCGAGCAGGCTCAGCAAGACCCCCGCTGGCGCTTCATCGTCATCGATGCGGCTGTACTTCTGGAGGCGGGGTGGAACCAGGCGGTGGACCGGATCGTGTACGTGGAGGCACCGGCTCCGCTCCGCCACACCCGCCTGTCCCAGCGTAGCGGCTGGAGTCCGGCCGAGATTGCACAGCGGGAAGCGGCCCAATGGCCGGCCGAACGCAAGCGTGCTGCCGCCCACGCCATCCTCTACAACGCCGGTGACCCGGAAGGCTTGCAACAGCAGGTGGATCGCCTGCTCCAGATCTGGAGTCTGGATGATAGAGGGACTGGATGACGCCGGTCAGTTGTTCACTGGCCGAAAGCGGACCAGTAGCTAAGGATATTCTTGGAAACGTTCTTCAGTCCGTAGGAGACGGACTGCTCTCTTTCCCAGGTCGGGTGCGTTCCCTGGAGCGCGGCCACGCCTCCCGCCCCTGACCGAATGGATGCGACGGACCGCGACCCACCCGCCATCCTTGTGAGGTTCACCATGTCCGAGATTCATTCCGAAACTGCGAAGCCTGTGCGGAACCGTACCCGAAACCGTACCCTCAGCGACACGCCCTCTTCAACTACCGTCCCGACGGAGCATCCGCCTGCAACCACCACTCCGTCCCGGCCGCGACTCACCGTCAATGCGGAAGAGTTCGCCGCAGGAATCATCGATATGGCTTCCTCAACCCCCGCGTTGCCGGCTCCCCCGGCGACCCCAACGGCCCTGCCACCTTCGACCCTCACCTCCGGCGACCCTGCTGAGCCGGCTCTCTCTTCTGCACCAGCAACGGCAATTTCCGCGTCGAAGACAGACTCTGCATCGGAAGAGAATCCCGCCACCGCGTTCGACACTGTTCCTGCCGGAGCTGTTGCCACCGAAACGCCCCCCGCGGCTTCGCCTTCCCTCTCCGCCAAGGATACTGCTTCTTCCCCGGCTTCGGACAGCGCTGCTTCCCCCGCCACGACTCCCCCAGACGAGCGTGCAACACCCGTCATTCCTCCGATCGATCCGAACGAATACGGCTTCGACGCCGAGACCAATTCCCGCTTCGAGCAGATCAAGCGCGGTAATACGTACATCAGCGAATTGCAGCACATGACCATCCCGCAGTTGCATAAAACGGCCCGCGAGATCGGTCTGCCTCGGGAAGAATACATCGGCCTGAAGAAGCAGGACCTGGTCTATCGCATTCTCAAAGAGCTGACCAAGGCCAACGGCCTGATGTTCGGCGAAGGCACTCTGGAGGTCCTGCCGGATGGCTTCGGCTTTCTGCGCAGCCCGGACTACAACTACCTCCCCTGCCCGGACGACATCTACGTCTCCCCCTCTCAGATCCGCCGCTTTGGCTTGCGTACCGGTACCATTGTCGCCGGTCAGACGCGTCCTCCCAAGGAAAACGAGCGGTACTTCGCCCTCCTGCGGATTGAAGCCGTCAATTATCAGGCCCCCGATCTGCTGGCCCAGAAGGCCGTTTTTGAAGACCTGACCCCCCTCCATCCCACCGAACGGTTCAAACTGGAAACCACACCCCAGGAGTTGAGCACCCGCGTCATCGACCTGATCACCCCGATCGGGAAAGGACAGCGGGGATTGATCGTGGCTCCTCCACGTACCGGCAAAACCATCCTCCTCCAGAAGATCGCCAACGCTATCATTCACAATCACCCGGAATGTTACGTCATCGTGCTGCTCATTGACGAACGGCCGGAAGAAGTCACCGACATGAGCCGAACGGTCATCGGTCCGCGTGTGGAGGTCATCTCCAGCACCTTCGACGAACCACCCGACCGGCATGTCCAGGTCAGCGAAATGGTGATCGAAAAGGCCAAACGCCTGGTCGAATACGGCAACGATGTGGTCATCCTACTCGACTCGATCACCCGCCTGGCCCGCGCCTACAACGCCCTGGCGCCGGGTAACGGTAAATTGCTCTCCGGCGGTCTGGAAGCCACTGCCCTGCACAAGCCCAAACGCTTCTTCGGAGCCGCCCGCCACCTCGAAGAAGGCGGGAGCCTGACCATCCTGGCCACCGCCCTCATCGATACCGGTTCCCGCATGGATGAAGTCATCTTTGAAGAATTCAAAGGCACCGGAAATATGGAAATCCATCTGGATCGTCGCCTGGTCGATCGCCGCGTCTATCCGGCCATTGACATCAAACGTTCCGGCACACGCAAGGAAGAACTGCTCCGCAGCGAGGAGGAAATGCGCCTCATCTACATCCTCCATCGAGTTCTGGCCGATATGAATCCGGTCGAAGGGATGGAATTGCTCCTGAAACAACTGAGCAAGCACAAGACCAATGAGGAGTTCCTCCGAAGCGTAACCGGTTGAGGGTGTTCCTTCGGCCCTCGACTCGGAGACCGTTCTGTTTCCCCCTGCATGAGGTGAATATCCGCTCCATGTCTTCCCCTGCTTTTTCCAATTCTGGCCCGGGAATGCTCTATCAAGGGGCACTCACCCCTGTGACAGGTCGTTTTGCTCTGATTGCCGCCCGTTTCAATGATCTGGTCGTGGAGCGGCTCATCCGCGGGGCCCAGGAGGCTCTGCACCAGCACGGGATCGGTCCGGAACAGATCGACCTGATCCGGGTTCCCGGAGCCTGGGAGATTCCTCTGGCCGCACTGCATTTGGCCCGTTCCGGTCGCTACGGGGCTTTAGTTTGCCTGGGGTGCGTTCTGCGTGGCCAAACCGATCATTATGAGTACGTAGCGGGTGCCGCTGCTCAGGGAATCGCCCGGGTGGCTCTGGACACCGGCCTGCCCATCGGCTTCGGAGTGCTCACTTGCGAGACTTTGGAACAAGCCATGGATCGCGCTGGCGGTAAAGCCGGTAATAAGGGGGCGGAGGCTGCTCTGGCCGCTCTGGAAATGGCGCACCTGCTCCGGCGGCTGGCACCGCTTTCCTCCGTTTCCTCTCCTTCCTTCCCCGCTCCCTCCTCCCCGGAGACCCTGTAAATGTTGGAAGCCGGGAACAGAAAACACGTGGAAAACAGAAAACAGCTGGGAAACAGCAAACGCTCCAGTTCACCGGCCAGGCCGTCGGCGAGATACCCCAGGCAAGCAGTCCGGATATAATGGGAGCAAAGACACACGGAAGGCACAGGCATCTTCACTCCACGGGAGCAAGGTATGGCTCGAGTACGCGGGGAATCGTCTGGTTCACGCCGGATGATGATGGCCGCGGTGATGCTCGGCGCTTTAGCCGGGACACCGGCAGCACGAGCTTCCCCACCACCCCAGGTAGTCACGGACATCAGCAAATACTGCCAGGCCTGCTGGCGCAACGCCCGTCTCCCTGCCGATCGCTGGGACGACTGCACCCATGAAGTGTTCGTCCGCTTGCTGGAACGTCTCGGAGCGGATCGGTGGATGAACGTGCTGGAGGGGGAAGATACCCTGGAGCGCCGGGAATTTCTGCGGGCCATCGACACGGTGCGCAAACGGGTCCAACGTGAACGGAAGCTGCACACCTTGCCCGCCGACTTGAGTGTCTCCATTCCTGCGACCTTCCCCCAGGAAGAGCGCGAATTCCTGACCCAGCAGGTCCTCAATCTACTCACCCCTCGTCAGCAACGGGTCCTGCAACTGGTGGCCGATGGCTGGAAAGTGCCGGATATCGCCCGCGAACTGGGTACCACCCCCGCTCGGATCAGTGACGAAAAATATAAAGCCATCAAAAAGTTGCAGCATCATCTCGACACCTGACCCACGCGTTGCAACATCATCTCGACGCCTGACCCACACCTTGGTCCGTTCCAGCGAAGTCCCCACCCTTCATGGGTCATGGGAGCACTGTGTCGGTGGTAGAAATCGAAGTCCTCCCCCCTTCATGGGGATACTGTGCCGGTGGGGGTACTGTGTCGGTGGTAGAACCGGTCATCGGGGGGAGGAGGGGCGACGGTTGAAGACCTGCTTCTCGCTGGTGTGGACGGCGATTGTCGAAAATATAGTAGATGGGGTAGCTGAAGCGACTTTTGCGTCGGCTTTCGGCACTCAGGCGGGTGCGTCGGCCATATACAGCAGCAGCATCGCCGCGGCGGGAATGCCGGACCACTCCCACCCGAACAAAGCCGGCTTTTTCAAAGAAGGCACCCGCAGCGTGGCCGAGAGCCGAGAGCGTCTCGATCCAGTCCACAGGGCAGAGTTGACAGGCTCGCCGAACGAAAGCCGCGGCAATCCCCGCGCCCCGATAATCCGGATGCAGGACGATCCGTTGCAGCAGCCAGAGTTGGGCATTGAGGGCTTGCAGGGTCAGGCTGGAACGGGGCTGACGCAGGCCGAACCAGCGGTTGCGCCAATGCAAGGAGGCAGCCGGGGCGCTGAAGACGCAGATGCCAATCGGCCGCTCGCCATGCCAGAGCATGATCACCTGGCGTACACAGCCGAGGTGATGACTGCGATAATGCCACCGAGCGAAGTACGGCCAATCGCGCACGGTACCGTCCGAAAGCCACAATTGCGGGGCAAATGAAATGTGGTTGCGCCTTTGCCCCCTCCGGCATTGCACGCGCACCACCCCACTCTGCTCGCACTGCACGAGCAGGTCCGGCTGCAGGTCCTCGGTGATATCTTCATGGGTCGTCGCCAGCAACAGTCCCACCTGTTGCCGGCGGGCCAGCCGGGCCAGATTGTAGGCCGTCACCTGGGCGCTGGTACGATCCAGAGTAGCGGTGAACTCATCCGCCATCAGCCAGCGTGGACGCTGGGTATTCTGCCCTTGTTCGACGACCCGGGACAACCCCAACGCCAGGCGGAAGCGATACCGCTGCCCTTCCGACAACTCGTCCGGACAGCGCAGCAGCAGACGGGCTTCCCCCAAACCGCAGCCGCTGAGCCATTCCAGGCGCTCCTGGAGTGTCGCACCGGGCACCGCTTCGATGAGCGGCACCTGAGGCAATTCCACGCCCCAGGCGTCGATCGCCCCCAGTTGCGCCCCCACCGCCCGCAACAGCGAAGACTTGCCCGAACCACTTCCACCGGTCAGTAGTACAATATCCCCGGCCTGAACATCCAGCGTCACTTCCTCGGCCACGGTGTACGGCCCTTGTTCTTCCTCCAGCCCAAACAGGTCCAGTACCTGGTTCGTCCACAACGACCGCCGTACCGGCCGCAGAGGATAGCGAATCGTTATCGGTGACAAAGCCATGACTGATCCCTCCCCAGAATCTTCTCGCTACGTTTCCCCAGCGGACTTCTCCCCGCCACCTTCCCCCAACAGACCACTTTGCGGCTCCCTTTTCAGCCTACCCCCAGCACCGCGGTTCCGGTCGATGGAGGAGATAACTGCATCCCATGGCGGCTGCATCGAGGAGATCATCGTGCTCGCCCCAGGGAAAGGTGATCATCTCGTCGTACAATTCCCGTTGCGTCATCTCGGGCTGACCCTGACCATCCCCCTGGAGGCGGAAGACACCGTTTTCCACCGCCACACTGAACGCGGCGAAACGGGAAGCTTTGTCGGCGGTGTGCACGATACTTTTGAGCCGACCCCCGAAGAGGCGATGCTGCACCAGCAGGTCGCGCAGACCGGCAAAAGCCGCATTGGACTCGAACAGAATGACCGACGGCTGCCATTGTCGATCCCACTGTTCCAGGAGCAGGAGCAATTCGGGAGTCTCCACGCGTCGGGCGGTGCAGGCGAGCACGCGGACTTCCACACCTTCGCTCCAGGTCAGTTGTGGGTCCTGACGGCGTACCCGGCCCAGCACCACCAGTGCCGAGCGATCGGCCGTCGCCGACCGGCTCACCGCGGGGTCCACCGCTAGAACGACCTGCTCCACCGGTGCTGCTTCCTCCCAAAACCGCACCCAGTCCGGACGCATGAGCGTCTCCCCCTCCGGAATGGGAACCAGGCGGTAGCCACGGCCGAAGGCGGTGCTCCCCACTTCCAGCCGGCGGGCTTGCAAGCGGGACGGATTCCACCGCCCCGGCCAGACCGGATCCAGAGCATGGGTGACAGCCCGGCGGAGCAGACCGTACATCAGATTCTTCTGCAGACGGGCACCCAGGTCATCCCGATGCCACGGCGTGAACAGCAACCAGCACCGCCCGTCTGGTTCGAGCAGATTGAGCAGATTTTCGTGAAAGTAGCTGCAGACCCACTCCCGCACCACTCGGCTGCGAATGGCGCGGACATCGACAATGTCATCGCAAACCAGCAGGTCCGCTCGTGTGCCGGTGCTCCCCCCTCCTACCCCGAACGTTGCCAGACTGGGTCCCAACAGGCGTTCCCCCCGCTCCACTTGCAGCGTGCGACTCCGCCAGGGGCGATCCGGACGCAGTTGGGGAAACACCTCGTGCCGCGGCCCCTCCTGTCGTTCCAGCCACTCGCGCAACAACCGGCCGCGTTCCGTCGCAATCGCCTCGGTCGCGCAGACCACCTTGATCCGCAGTTGCCGTGTCCGCCCCAGTTCCCACACCAGGCGTCCGCACACCTGCGTCGTCTTCCCGTGATCCCGCGGTAACGCCACCAGGGCATGCGAATAGCAACTGAGAAACTCCTGCACCTCCTCATGGACCCAACCCCAGTTCCACGCCCCGCCGTCCACCTCTAGCAAGCACCGCTGCAGAAACTGCCCCGGGTCCAGCGATGCTTGCCACCGCTCCCATTCCCACAGAGGCGGCTCCTCTTCAACCCTCGCTTCGGCGGCCTCTGCAGGCTCTACCCTCTTCGCATGCCACTCCTCCCTTTCCAGGTCTAAGGCTTCCCACTCGTCCGCCTTTTCCCCTTCCCTGTCCACCGCTTTCCGGTCCTGATCCGCTCCGTCCATGTTCCGCTCCTCTTGCGTTGGTTCCAGCCCACCCTCTTGCCAGGCTGTCTCTGCCAGGCTGTCCCGGGCTTCCTCCTTTGCGACGACGAGCTAGTTCCGCCTGTCGTCCCTTTCCAGGTTGCCTTCCGGAACGCCCCGGCATCGGAATCTTTCCCATTTCTTTCCACTATGCCCTATAAATGTACAAAAGTCAACTAATCTCCTTGCATTTTCCGCATCCTCTTGTCAGCGTGGAGCTTGACGGGTTAGAGTGGAGGCAGAAGTCCCGAATCTGGGAGAACACCATTATGGCTGGGCCGAAGCCCTCGACCTCTTCGCGTGCCACCCCTGAAACGGATCCGTTTTTTTACGGCTGGCGTTACGTCACCCGTCAAACACCTCACGGGGAAGTCATTGAGCAAGTACCCTTGACGGAGGAGGACATTTTGCATCCGCAGGAGGGAGATTTCATTGTGCACAATGCCGCCCATGATCGGGACGTCCGTTACCTCCAGGCCATCATCGAGGACCGCATCGCCGACCAGCCGGAAAAACTGCTTCTGTGCGACCATCGTGTCCTGTGGGACTCACCCGAACTGGGTGCCTACGGACCGGATCTGATCCTCTTCGATCAGGTCAAGGAGCCTTGGAATCCGCATCGGGGCACTTTGCCGGTGTGGGGGATCGGGGCCGAGCCGGTTCTGGCCATCGAGGTGACTTCCCCCAGTACTCGCCACACAGACTTGACCAAGAAAGTCGATCATTACTACCGCGCGGGGATTCCTCTGTATATTATCGTGGATCACGACGACGAGGAGGACGAGGAGCATCCTGCGGTCCGGGTACTTGCTTATCAAGCGGGCCCTAACGGCTACGTCCCTGTGCCGGAGCAAGCCGGCGGCGTGTGGGTGGAGCCCTTGGGGGTATGGTTGCGTGCGGAAGGAGACCGGGTGTGGTGCTGGGACCAGCAGGGGCACCGCATTCCGGATCTGCGACAGCAGCGGGACGAGGAGCGACGGCGAGCCGAAGAATTACAACGCCAGGCCGAAGAACAACGACGGCGAGCCGAAGAATTACAACGCCAGGCCGAAGAACAACGACGGCGAGCCGAAGAATTACAACGCCAGGCCGAAGAACAACGACGCCAGGCCGAAGAGGAACGGCTCAAACGCCTGGCCCTGGAGGAGAAGTTGCGGCAACTGGAGCAGAAGTTGCAAAGGTTGCACCAGCCCCCATCCCCCGAGGCCTCGTCCTGAGCGGATGTCGTGATTGCGGGCCGGGCCGAAGCGAAAAACCCCATCGTGTGTTCTGAGGAGTCGATGGATGAGTCAACATCAGGAATCCGGAGTGACCTACGATCTGGACACCTCGCGCGGACGCGATTGGCCTAGCGTCCGCCAGTTCAACATTTTCCTGGCCAACCGCCTCGGTGCCTTGCTCGACCTGGTCCGCCGCTTCGAGAAAACCGACATCCGCGTTGTTTCCCTCACCGTGGTCGAAACCGCCGACTGTGCCATCATCCGTCTGGTCCCCAGCGACTACGAACGCGGCTACGAAATCCTCAAGTCGGCCAAAATCCCCTTCACCGAAAGCGACCTGATCGTGGTGCAACTGCCCCAGGATGCCCATCCGTTGCTGGCCATCACTAAAGCCCTGGTCAACGCCGAAATCAACATCTGCTACATGTATCCTCTGCTTTCCGGTGTCGGACCTCAACGGGCCGGTGCCGTCGCCGTCTATGTGGACGACTTTGAAGGTGGGGTTGCGGCCCTGCGTGCCCAGGGCTTCACCCTCTTCACCGAAAACGACCTCAAAGAGTGACGGCTGGTCTCTCCTCCACCGAAAACGACCGGAACGAGTAAATGGACGGCCTCTTCACCGAAAATGATCGGAACGGATCAATGACGGTGCCGACCATGCCGGTCGGCTTGCCGAACTCCACCGCAGCCGGGCTGCCGGGCTGAGGGAGGGTCTGTTTGCCAGAAGCCGGAACGAGTCAGGGCCGCTTGTCGGAGTCCACCATAAGGCGGACGGACACGGGCCGCTTATCGAACTCTCCAGGAAGTTGTTACCTAATCCTCGATTTTCGGACGGGCGGTATCTGCCACGTAAATTTTGTCATCGCCGTTATTGCGACACACATTATTTTTAGCC
>Ga0209691_1001650_pt1 | contig 12840 bp, 9 predicted proteins | sample YNPMSBMetaG_FD_187120 | JGI IMG/M metagenome (GOLD analysis project Ga0209691, IMG submission 187120) | Anoxygenic and chlorotrophic microbial mat microbial communities from Yellowstone National Park, USA - YNP MS-B MetaG (SPAdes) (version 2) ... | reverse complement strand
GACCGCCTAGCAGGGAAAATTCTAATTTCACCTAATATATCAATCCGGGTGAGAGAGCCATATATCACGTACAAGTGACTCAGTGATCTTATTGTCCTCTCTCGCTGCGAGAGGTAGCACCACAAGATAGCGTGGAGTGAGCGCAGAGGAACCAAGCGCTAGGGGCGAGCGGGTCATCGCGCGGCTGCTGGAAGCTGCGCTAGGGCGAAATACGATGTATTTCATCGAGAAGACAAAGGAGTACATAGATGAATGGCCTCGTCCCGATCCTCCCGAACGTCGCCGTATATGGCCCATCTTGCCTTGGAAAAACAACCCTTCGAATGCAAATCATCCTAGGTGGAGAGGGAGCTGGGAAATCGTCCCTGAGAACGCCTTCGATGGTTTTGTGATCACCGGTGATCCGGTCGAGGACACCCTGATTCCGCATGCCGTCTTTGTCTGGACGTGCATGAATGGTGAGCCGTGGCCGGAGGAGGTTTATCATCGCTGGCTGGAGAGTTTGCTGGCGGCTGGCTTGTGGCCGGCGGATGGCCTGATGCAAAAGGTTACATACCGTCCGGCGGGATGGCTGGTTTACCGAGATCAGCTCGACGCGGAGGCGGAGCGGGTGATCTTGACGGAGATGTTGAGGGGTGAAGATGGGCTAATGCCATCTTTATATGGCCCATTTGAATATGACGATGCGCCAAATCCGGAGCAATTGCCAGAAGAGTATATTAAAAGGCATGGTTTTACACACCCGATTTGTGGGTTAGTTGAGCCGAGGGCATTCATATGGTTACTCATACGGTATGGCAACGTGAGGAATCGCATTCAGGAAGCGCTTGCTGCGCCGAGTTGGTCAGAGGGGGTGATAGGCGCGGCAATGCGGTTATACTTATCGTAGATCACGTCTAATACCCAAAAAACACAGTCTTCTGTCTTCCAGTGACCACTGATTGAGCTGCCAGAGCGTTGCCTCTTTCTCGAAATCCAGACGACTACTTCCTCATTCCACTCCCCCGAATACAATCGCTTCCGTTGGCGCTTGACCCATCCATACCAGCGCACCTGTGGCTAGCGCTGTTCGCGCTCCAGATACATGCGCATCTCCTCGTCGGCTTCTACCCACCAATACTCCCGATGCTATGTCGCCGATTCTTCTATTTGAGTGATCCTGGCAAGCAGGTCTTGCAGCAATGTCTCCCGCAGTCGGGCGTGATTAAAGTAGGCCCCCTTTTTTACGATTGCATCCGCAATCTCGCGCTGATTCAACCCCGCATCTAAGGTGACTCCCCCCCCTCTCCTTGGATAAATCATATGCTCACCCTTGGCCTCTTGTTGCGCGAGCACGCGCTGCACCTTTTGACCAAACCACGCTCAGCGCAGTCAACTCGCCGCGACTCCTACCCAGGCTCTTAGCGTCCGCGCTAATTGCCTCTCCCACTTGTCGTTAACTGCGGAGGACTTTTGAGTCGGTCGCGGATTCGCGCCCAGTGCTGCTGGGCGTATCCCTCGCAGTGTGATCTCACCGTTCACAGCAGCCAGCCTGAGCATCGTAAGAATGCTTGCCGACGGATATGTCCGTCCCCGCCGACGACGAGGGTCTCGTATGTCTTATGCTTAGCACCTTCCGCTTCTCCTGGCTGCCTTCTACACATCCACTCATATCAAAAGTTGGAGTGTTGATAAGCCCTGGTGGAAGGCGAGGTTAATCCGAACTCACGTTACAATAACTCCAAATGGGCATGTGCGTGACAAGTGAAAAACTAGGATTTGATACTGCTCACAGGCCGGGGGCACTGACGCGGTATTTTGCAGAGCGCTGGCTTAAAAAGCCAAGGGTCTGGTTTAAGAGGGCAAGTGCCAAGGACGAACAGCTCATCGCGTGGCTATTGGAGGCTGCGCTAGGGCGAAATTCGATGTATTTCATCGAGAAAACCAAGGAGTACGTAGATGCGTGGGGAGGGAACGGGGAGATCGTTCCTGAGAACGCCTTCGATGGTTTCACCATCACCGGTGATCCGGTCGAGGACACCCTGATTCCGCATGCCATCTTGGTCTGGACGTGCATGAATGATCGCCCATGGCCAGAGGAGGTTTATCATGATTGGTTAGACAAGTTATTGGCAGCTGGCAGCAAGGAGGCGGCGTATCTGGCGGCGAGTTTGTGGCCGGCGCATGACTTGATGGCGAAGGTGACATACCGTCCGGCACGATGGCTGATTTACCGGGGTCAGCTTGATGCAGAGGCAGAGCGTCTGATTTTGATGGAGATGTTGATGAAGGGGGAATGTGGGATAAGGTCGTCTTTTTTATATGGCTCATTTGAATATGATAATGTTCTATTTACAAATATATTTCAAGCGCAGTATATCGAGAGTTATGGTTTTACACACCCAATTTGTGGGTTAGTTGGGCCGATAGCATCAGATTTCAACTTGAAGAAGCACATTCAGGAAGCACTTGATGCGTCGAATTGGTCAGAGGGGGTAAAGGGCGCGGCGATGCTGTTGTACTTATCGTTGAAGCCATTTAACAATTTAACGGGGCCTGCACTAGCATTGCTTCATACATTAGAGCAAAATTTATTTAAATTGGATGAAAGGCATATTGATATAATAAATTTTCATATGGATAAAATAGAAAAAATTGATTATAATTTAATAAAAGATTATATAAACTATCTGATAATTTTATATAGTAAAATAGTAAATAAAAGTGATTTGTCAATGAAAATGCTTAGTAAGTATATGTCAATTGGCCTAAAATCAAAAGATATAATTTATATTGGCGAAGACTTTAAGAATATAATTTTCAATTTAATGCTAAAAGAAAAAGACAAAGTGGAGTCATGGCTAGAAAATCAGGCCGATGATTTAAGGATTAAGGATATATTATTGGCAATATATATAACTAAAAGAATTGATTATATAGATTCGCAAAATATAAATATAGACAAAGAATTAAAAAATGAGCATTTAGAGAAAAAAATAGAATATATATATGGTAAAATAAAATGTGCTGATAAAATAAGTTTATTTGTAGATCAAGCTAGAAAATACTTTAACCCATGCAGCGATTCATATAAAATATATAATTTTATAGAGAATATATTAAAAAGAGAAGCAAAAATAAATTTTAATTGTATTTTTAGAGAAGATTACGCAAAAATTATAAATAGCTATCATCCGAACAGGCACGTTTTTTCAAAAAAAGATATGTTTTTAAAATCAAATCATATTGGATTATATTTATATTATAGCATTTTACAGGAGTGGAAATGGATGTCATTAGATTTTACACATTATATTAAATTAAAAGAACTTGAGGTGTACTCACGCACAAGAAAGAAAATTATTAATAATTTATTTAGGCACACAATAGACGATATAGAAATGAAACTAGATTTATATTTAAATAAAATAGAAAACAACAACTTCCCATGCGAAGAAATAAAATTTAAATTAATAACAGAACTAATAGATATAACAGAAAATAATAATGAAATACATTATAAAATATCAGAATATTTGAAAGATGAAATAAAAATTATAAAGTTTAGAGAGTTAATATTGCCTGTTGCTGAATTATCCTGGAGTAAATTTAGAAATTCAAGTTTAATTGGGCTATTAGGAATAAACAATAAATCACAAAATATAATGATGTACTAAATAAAAATTTTACGATAAAACAACCAAATTCTTAAAAATTTACATAACCTGGTAATATGTTATATTAATTTATTAAATCATTAAAAAATGATTAACCCGAATATCCAGATTGTTTGCTTAAATGTTTAATAGATTATATACGTAAAATTGATAAATTAAGGAAAGCTCAAATAGAGGTAATAGAAGTTTAATTATTTATTAAGTCTATAAGAGAAAAACAATCACTTCAAAATCTTTTTAAGCAAGGCTCCTTCTTTAAAGCTCATCCGCCTGATTTTGACAAGCTGCTTGTTAGCCAAGAGGCTCGAAATTTACTGAGTAGAGATACTGACACTGCATCACTTTTTCAGTTTGCGCGCCTACCTAATGAGAACGGCTAAAGTACTTTGTTACAATTGAAAAGAGTTATTGCCCAACATCCATATACTATAAACTACACTGAATAAGCCTGTGATTTCCCGTCGTGGTGGCTGCGACGATAGTTCACCTTTCGGTAACCAGCATACCCATCCAAGCAAAACTGGAATGCCTTGGCATTAGCCGTGCACTCGGCAACTAATGACTATACCATCCTGTCTTAATCAGACAACGTTTGTTTGTACAAAAGTGTGCAACTCGTCCAGCTCAGCCACCTCCGACGTGACAGGTTTAGGTGGCTGCTTAATCAACATGCTTCTTTACCCAGCGCCCAACTGACTGCGAGGAGTCGCTGGCTACTCGTAGTTCGCTCTGGCGCGTTCTGCCCTTGGATTTGGTGTGGTCTTGCGAGCTGCACTCTACTTCTGCGTAGCAACTGCCGCAGAACTGGCAGGAGGCATGTCCATATGTTAGATCACTTTTACTGGACCACTCCCAGTACCCTGCTCTGCCTCCGCTTGTGATACACTTAGAACATGTGTTCTATCGCTACTCAAACCATCTCTGTGCGCGTGTTGCGCACGAACACGCGCACCTTCACCTTCGACGCGCGCATGCCGCGGAGCAACATCCCGGAAGTCGGCCAGTTCGTCAAGACCGAGCCGCTCACGCTCAAGACTGGCTCGCAGCCGGTCACCGTCGTCGGCGTGTTCTACAAGTTTGAAACGGAGGAAGATAGCATCACGCGACAGCTCTCGGTGGCCGAGCCGGCGATATCCAGCGATGAAATCGCGTGGCAACGCAGCCGGCTGATTCTGATTGATGTCTCTGTGCTCAAGCGCGCCTCACGGACGTCCGCTATGGGGCTGTGCCGCAGCCACCGTTATGCAGCGATGATGTGTAGCGATCACGAGGCGCGCGTGCTCACCCAATCGCCACGCTTCCTGCGGGTCATGCTCGAAGCGCGTGACCTGATCGATCTGGACTCACTGATAGTGGCGACGATTGAAAGCGTGTCGCGCGTCTATCCCAATTAAGAAGCAGTGCTGTTTTGAACTAGGCCGAGTCCTCAGTGATAACCCGACTAAGCTAGAAGATTTGCTGTTGAAGATCATCGATTAAGGAGGCGCAAGAATGGTCGAACAGCCTTTCCCGGAGAAGTTCTTTGACTCCTTTGACAAGCGTCCCCAGCGACTTGGCGTGGTGGTGGGCGGGTCGCTTGAAGATGGTTTAGTGATCAAGCTGGATGGGCAAGCGGTCATCGAAGGCGTGACGGTGGGCAGCTACGTCACGATCACTGGCCAGGCCGGCCGCAAGTTCTTCGGCATGATCACCGACATCAAACTGGCATCCGTCAACAAGGCGGGGATGGTCTCCCTAAGCATCGACAGCGAGAAGCTCGCCGAGATCTACCGCAACACGCTTGGCCATTGCATGCTGCACGTTAAGCCGCTGTTGGTTGTGGACGCTGATGATCAGAAACCGAAGCCGGTGCGGAGCGTACCGACCCACTTCGCCGTTGCCTACCTCTCGACTGCGGACGAGATGGCGCTGATCTTCCCGCAGGAGCAGGATAGCTACACGATTGGTGAATCGCTAGATAATCCCGGCATCCAGATCAAGATCTCGCTGAAGAAGCTGGTCGAGCGCAGCACGGCGGTCTTCGGTCGCAGCGGCACGGGTAAGACTTTCCTCACCTTGCCCCTCCTGGCCCACATCATCAAGAAAGACCTGGCCAGCGCCCTGATCTTCGACATGCATAACGACTACGGCCACACCCTCAAGGGCGATGGCAACAAGCCGTTCAAGGGGCTAAAGCAGCTCAGCGCGATCAGCCACAAAGTGATGATTGCTACTTTGGATCCGGAGTCATCGCGGCGGCGCAAGTCCGGCGCGTCATTCGAGCTGCAGATCGGCTACGACCAGATCGAGCCGGAGGATGTCGAGACGCTGCAGAGCGCCTTCGCCCTCACTGATGTACAGATCAACGCGCTACACTGGTTTCGCCAACGCTTCGGCAGGGAATGGCTGAAGAAGCTGCTGAGCGACGAGAAAGATTTAGGGCTAGCGGAGCTGGTGGAGCAAGGCGAACTCCACTCCGGCACGCTCAATGCCATGCAGCGCAAGCTGCAGATCTTCTCCAAGTTTAAGTTCGTGCGCGACGCGGTGGCGCAGGACGCCGTTGAACAGATCCTCGGCCATCTACAGCGGGGCAACAGCGTGGTAGTGGAGTTCGGCCGCTACGGTAACAGCCAAGAAGCCTATCTCTTCGTCTCCAACTTGCTCACCCGCCGCATCCACGACCGCTATGTGGCGATGAAGGAGATAGCAGAGGGCGGTGGCGGTGAAGAACCACGCCAGCTTGTGATCGTCATCGAGGAAGCGCACAAGTTCCTCCAGCCCGGCATTGCCAACCTCACCACCTTCGGTACGATCGCCCGCGAGCTGCGCAAATACAACGTCACGCTGCTGGTCGTAGATCAGCGCCCAAGCCAGATCGACAGCGAGGTGATGAGCCAGATCGGCACGCGCATCACCTGCGCGCTGAGCGACGAGCGCGACATCGCCGCCGTCCTGGCCGGCGTGAGCGGGGCCAGCCAACTGCGCAGCGTGCTGGCCGCGCTGGATAGCAAACAGCAGGCGCTGATCATGGGACACGCAGTGCCGAAGCCGGTGGCAGTGCGCACGGCAGAGTATGGCGAGGTGATTTACAAGCAGTTCGCGCACCCAGAGGACGACCTTTCGACAGAGGAACGGGCCAAGCTAAACCGGATCAGGCTTGGCCGGCCCAGCCCAGAAGAGGAATCAAACGCGCTGGTATGAGGCGCGATCAATAGCGCGGGATAATGCGCATAGACGGGGTGCATTCACAGCAAATCCTGGATAGGCGACGGCAGTGCCGTCGCCTATCCTCTCACTTCGCTGACAGGGTCGCTTGTGGAAGATGCCCCTATTGATGAAAGACGGCGCGAGCCATTTTACATTTCTAATTGCAGGTTGTCCAAGCGTTGATGTATCGGGCGTTGTAACGCTCAACGGGGAGGATGTAGTGATATTCAACCGGTGTGCGCTGGGACAGGAAAGTGGCAAGTCCGGAACCGACCGGGATGAGGTAGCGAATGCGGATCAAGATCTTGCCATCGCGCGCGGCATCCGCGCTACCCTCGATGTAACGGATGGTGATGTCCTCCGGGCTCGGCGGCGCAACGCCATAGGCATTGAAGACGTCCTCGATGACTTGACGGGCTTGGTTGCATCCATACTCTGCGCTGAGCGGGATGCTGATCTGACGAATCGCTGCGCCGAGCGCGTGTTGGACGACGGTGGCGTGGTATAAGCTGACGCATACGCTGGTCACCAACACAGCCAAGATGAAAAGGACAGGGATGGTTATGACCAATCCAACCAGGGTTGCGATTCCTCGTCTCTTGCTGATGCGCATGACCAGATTATATGCGATTACCTAAGGTCAACGATGGATGAATATCAATTCGCCCTGCGCGTCAAGCGCGTCGGTGGGATGCGCGAATTAGGCAAACTGATTGGGCTGGGCTTGGCGCAGATTGCTGATGAGTGGCCCGGCATCCGCGCGGCCCGCTTGGTTCAGCCCACTGGTGAGCCAATGGCTTACTGTGCCTTGATGGTGGGGTTGGTTGATCTGCCCTTGCGCCTGGCAGTCCCAGGCCCGCATCGTGCGCTGATCGACCTTGCCGAGCAGACGTTTCGCCCATTGCGGGGTGAGGATATTTACTTTCCGCCTGAAGTGGCATGGGTCGAGGCAGGGCGGGTGGTGCTCCCAGACACGGCGGGACTAGGTGGCCGGATCGAGTTAGTTTGCGCAGAACGCAGGCTGGGCGAGGTCGAGCGTGGATGGGTGTCATTGGAGCACCTTCGCCCAGAATGGCTGCGCTGGGCAATCCGCTACCCAGAGCCTGGCGTGATCGCAATACGAATCTACACTGACGGTCGCCTGCATGCCTTTGAGGTTGCGCAGCGCTTGTGCGCTCGCCTGCCTAGCTTGTTTGACCCCCCTGCGTTTGCTGCCTGATAGCCGCGCATGCAGAGGGTTTTAGATGTTTATCTTTGACTTAATACTTTTTGGCTGTGAATATAATTTTAATATTTTGATAGAGCAGGAGTGGCGTGTGGCGGGGCACTCCTTGATACGGTATAATAAATGACATGGCAAAGGGCAAGTCATCGCTGACAATAGTTCGGGATGTATTGAAAAACATCAAAACACCGAAACGGCTCGCCTTCCAGGTGCGCTTGCTGTCCGCCTTGGCATCAAGCCTGTCGGGTGACTGGAAGGGGGCAGAAATGGTGCTGCGCGAGCGCGTTGCGCCTTTGGTGGAGCTGCCGGACCAGCGCATGGACTACAACCTGCTTTGCGCAGTGATCCACATGAAGCGCAACCGTCCCGAGGAAGCAAAACCCCTCCTTGAGGGTTTGCCGGCGAAGGTCGCTCAGTATATTCATCCTGAGCTGTCACGAGCGGATTTGTTGAAGCTGTCCAAGCGTTTGGATGTGAGAGATGCCTTGCTTTGGCTGCTGGAGGAATTCCTAGGGCAAGCACCACAGGTTGCATATGCGGTTTATCGTTTCCTGCGTGCTTTGCCCGGGCTTGACCCTGAGGAGCAGATACGCGTAGATACTGCCTTTGCGCGCACTGCCTGTATGTGCCGACGATACGAGGTTGCTCGGCGTATTAGTATTGAAAATTTATCTAAGCATAAAGACAATAAATTGAACTCAATTTTTTATATTATTCTATCTATATGTGAGAGCGAAAATGGAGAGGTTAAGAAAGGAATTAAATACCTTATGCGCGCATTTAAAACTATTGAATCAGACGAAGAAGCCGCTGTTCTATGTAGATTAGCAAATTCAATTTTCAGGTATGGGGAGAGTAATAATGAGTTAATTTTAGCAAATACAGCGATTAAGTTGTGTAAGAAGAATAATTATTGTAGTGCAACTGTGCAAGCGCAGGCGTGGCGCGGATTTGCCCTTCTTGTGCAAGATAACCATATGCTCGCAGAGCGCGACTTTCGAGAGGCTCATCAAGCCCTCGTGGACTTGCAGGATACCAGTGAGTTAAGAGTAGAGTTGGGATATACATTGGGATATTTATATATTGGCGATAATAAAAATGAATTAGCTGAAAATTATCTTAGAGACTCACTAATATATGCAACTGAATTTTGTTACAATCAATATATTCCCATGATAAAAGAATTGATTGCTGCGTCTATGTTTATTAACAAAAAATTTGAAAAAGAATATAGTATCTTTATTAGTTATATAAAAGATTGTATAAAATCATACAAGAAAGATAGAAAATACGACAAGGTCGGTAGGATGTACTATATGGCAGCCCGTGCGTGTCTAGAAAAATGCTCTCACCCTAAAGATATATATCGAGTTATTAAGTTATACCTCAATGCCTATCATTATAGCTTAAATTCAGATGATTATGAAAATATGGAAGCAGTATTTGAAGACATGCTTTTTATATTTGAAAGGGTAGATTTTATAAAGTATTTTATAGCAAAATACAAGGCAAAAGGTGAATTAGATAAGCTTGGCGTTTTATGTCAAATACTTTCAGAAATATATTTTAAAAATGATCTGTATAATAATGCAATAAAATATGGAAAATTAGCATTACAATGCTTTAATATAAAAAACGATAATTATGGGAGAGAGCGAGCTATAGAAAATATAACAAAAATAAGAAAAAATCTTGGAAAAAACTTGAGAATATAAAATTATATATGTACTTTTAATTGCATTTTTATAAAAAAAAATAATCTCTATACATAATCTGAGCATATGCAAACTATTGGACAGAAAGCGGTGATGACGATGCTGAAGCGGCGCGGCATCGTCGGGCAAGTTGGGCGGATCCATCACTACCCGATCGCATATCTACCGCTGTACGTGCTACAGGATAACTTTTCGAACAAGGGCGAGTTCATTGCCCTCAGCCCACTCGGCGGGTTGCGACGGGAGGGGAGCGTTTGGCGCACCTGTGGCCAAGCTTGGCCAACCCTCTATGTCGCCAAAGGCAAAGTGAGCAGCTACCAGAAAACAGAAGCGCGCACAACCGTCGAGCTCATCACCGCTTTGCCGAGCGGTATTGCCCACAAGTTGCAAGCGATCTGCTACGACAGCGCCCTCAGCAGCGCGGTGATCGGCGAGGAAGCGATCATCGCGACCCTCAAACCGCCGCTACACAGCAAGGTCATGCTGAACGCGATGATCTTCCCGCTGCGCCAAACTTGGCCGTCCATTGTCCCGATTTACGCGGTGCGCGGGCTCGTGCAGCGTCCAGCGACGCTGTACGCTTGGCGAAAGCTTCTCGAGGAGGATATCGCCAGCCTCAGGCCATGGATGGACGTGCTTCACACCCATGCGATAGGCACATATCACAGGAGCGCGAGCGAGCTGCTTTACTGGGCGCACTTCCCACCGGATGCTCAGACCCACGACCTCGCCCAGCGCTTCATCGCCTGCATGTACCACGCTTATGTGAGGGTGATGTTCAACGATGCATTGGAGGCGCTCGGTTATGCGGATAATCCATTGCTTGAGGCGGACATCAATCCGGTCATCGACGCTTTCAAGTCCAACGGCTATGAGCTGACGCCATCGCAGCACGAGTGCGTGGAGACTTTATCGCGGATGCTCAAGCGACCGTATCAGTTGCGCGCGTTGCTCTTTGGTGAGACCGGCACGGGCAAGACGCTGGTCAGCTTTTGCCTAGCGACGATGGCGCTGGAGGCCGGCGTCAACGTGCTGTATTTGGCGCCGACCCGCGTCCTAGCTCAGCAGCAGATGGAGAGTTTCCGGCGGATCGCCGGCGGTGTTGTTAAGGATGAGGCGATCAGGATGTGGACGGGCCCGCGCAAGGAAATCGGAAAAGGCAAGGCTATTTACTTTGCCACCCATGCAGCTTTCAATCTAAAAGAAAAATTCGGCATGATCATCATAGATGAGGAGCAGAAATTTTCAGCCAAGCAGCGGGCGATGCTGCTTGACGCCGACGACGGCGCGCGCGCACACGTTATCCGCGTCTCTGCCACGCCATCACCCCTGACGTGGGAGCTTGCCGACTGCGGGTTGATCGAAAGCGTCCAACTGACCCGCCAACAGCCGCGCATCGTGACGCAGATCTACACGTACGAGGAGCGCATGATCGCGTATCGCAAGGCTTGCGAGCTGGCTGGCAACCGCCCGATCGCGGTGATTTGCCCGTACATCGGGGGGCGCGACAACGTGATTGAGAAGTCAGGAGACGCGCACGCGCAATACGGCACGCTCAGCGAGGCGCTGGCGTTCTGGCATGCCTTCGGCGACCACAGCCGAAGGCTCTACGTGGCCTTCGGAGGCATGGAGGGAGAACTAGAGGCGCTGATGGCAGATGGCGGCGCGGGGGCGGTGCTTCACAGCACGAACATCATGGAGACCGGCCTGAACTTGCCGGTGAAGGTCTTAATCATCAACAAAGGGGAGAGCTTTGGGTTGGGTCAACTGCACCAGATGCGGGGCCGGCTGACGCGCCTGATGCCTGATGAGGTCGGCTACTGCATCGTGATCAGCGGCGCGCCGCAGAACTCGCCGAGCACTAAGCGCTTGTCGCTCCTCGTTCACTATGACACGGCGCTGAAGATTAACGAGGCACAACACGCCGGACAAGCGCGAACTGTGCCAAGCGAGACACCGGGCGCGTTGCGCACGCGCCCGAGCCTGGCGGACTATGTGACGGAGGACGAGATCGCGGCGATGGCAGATCACATGCTGAGGCGACGCCCGTCTCAGAGCGAGACAGTGCTGGGCGAACTCTTCGGCGTCTCGCCGATGCATATGTTGATGTGATGCGCGAACATCTTCGCCGCTTGCTTGGGTTGCTGTCCCGTGGGTGCATGCACACTAGCGTCAGCCAGCGCGACATCTAGATGTTGGGGTCGAGCCGACGATAAATGCTTGATTTGCGCAACCTTGTGCGAGCATTGCGCGACCGTGGTCAGTGATTATCCCTCTTTTCTGCTGGCTCGTTAGCATGCAAAAGGCTAGTTGGATCTACATAACTCAGCGATTCTCACGCGGAGAACGCAGGAGAAAGCATGTCTGGCTGCCTAGTAGGGGAACTCCTAGGCAATTGCATACATCAACCTGGGTGCGAGAAGCATGTACCACGCACAAATTGACTCAGTGATTTTATTACGCCCGCTCGCTGTGAGAACTGCGACATGTAGAATCTCTGCGTCTCCGCATAAGGCGGGGTTAATCTGAACTCACGTTAAAATAACTCCGAGTGAGCACGTGTATGACAACTGACGAGCTGGGATTTGATACCGCACACAGACCGGGGGCGTTGACGCGGTATTTTGCGAAGCGCTGGCTGGAGGAGCCAACTGCCAAGGGCGAGCGGCTCATCGCGTGGCTGTTGGAAGCTGCGCTAGGGCGAAACACGATGCATTTCATTGAGAGGACCAAGGAGTACGTAGATGCGTGGGGAGGGCGCGGGGAGGTCGTCCCTGTGGACGCCTTCGATGGCTTCGTGATCACTGGCGACCCGGTCGAGGACACCTTTATTCCGCATGCCGTCTTGGTCTGGACGTACATGAATGACCGACCGTGGGAGGAGGAAGTGTATCATCGCTGGCTGGACACGTTACTGGCGGCTGGGAGCGCGGAGGCGGCGTATCTAGCGGCCAGCCTGTGGCCAGCGCATGACCTGATGGCGAAGGTGGCATACCGTCCGGCAGGATGGCTGGTTTACCGGGGTCAGTTCGATGCGGAGGCTGAGCGGCTGATTTTG
>Ga0209691_1001647_pt1 | contig 12849 bp, 10 predicted proteins | sample YNPMSBMetaG_FD_187120 | JGI IMG/M metagenome (GOLD analysis project Ga0209691, IMG submission 187120) | Anoxygenic and chlorotrophic microbial mat microbial communities from Yellowstone National Park, USA - YNP MS-B MetaG (SPAdes) (version 2) ... | reverse complement strand
ATTACCTCGATTATCTGATGCCTGTACTGGATGCAAACCAATGGAACTCCTTTATCGCTCGTTTCCCGACGGCTCATCTGCTGCAAACTGCCGAATGGGGCGAGTTCAAAGCGGCATTTGGCTGGCTGCCGCTGCGTGTGGCAAATGATCATTCCGGCGCTCAGATTCTTTTTCGTCGTTTGCCGCTTGGGCTGACGGTTGCTTACATTCCCAAAGGGCCGCTTGGATCAGACTGGGCAGACCTGTTGATTGAGGTGGATGCACATTGCCGCCGCAGACGGGCTGTTTTTCTAAAAGTGGAACCGGACTGCTGGGAAGGGTGCACCGGGCAGCCAACCCTAGGCGAGATCTTTCGGGGCTGGGAGCAGTCCAATCCCATTCAACCCCGCCGGACGGTGGAAATCAATCTGACGGGAGATGAGGAGGACTGGCTCAATCGCATGAAACAGAAGACCCGCTATAACATCCGCCTTGCTCAGCGCAAGGAAGTGGTGGTGGAATTTTCCAGCGATGTTGAATTGTTTCATCGAATGATGCTGGTTACCGGTCAACGAGATGGATTTGGGGTGCACTCGCTGGCGTATTATCAACGCGCTTTTGATTTGTTTTCACCCAAAGGGATGTGCGCTTTATTGTTGGCTACCTATCAGCAAAAACCTTTAGCGGGTTTGATGGTTTTTGCCTTTGGTCAACGGGCATGGTATTTTTATGGAGCATCCACCAACGAGGAGCGTAACCGAATGCCGACTTATTTACTGCAATGGGAAGCCATGCGCTGGGCGGCTTCGCGGGGCTGCACGGTTTATGATTTATGGGGTATCCCGGATGAGGATGAAACGGTGTTGGAAGATCAATTCTCAGCGCGGGAGGATGGTTTATGGGGGGTTTACCGTTTCAAACGCGGTTTTGGCGGGCAAATACGCCGCTCGGTTGGGGCATGGGATCGAGTTTACCAGCCGCTTTTGTATAAAATATATCAGCAGATTACCGCCCGGCGGCGTTTGGATGGGTAGTGACATGGGCTATTGTTATGAGTGTGGTGCACAATTGACATGGCAACCGATCGAGAATCGCCAACGAGAGATGTGTCCACGCTGCGGGTGGGTAAATTACCCGCAATTGAAGGTGAGCGCCGCCGCCATGGTCATACAGAAAGGGCTGCTGCTGCTGGTAAGACGGGCAACCCCTCCATGGCAGGGATGCTGGTATTTGCCAGCCGGATATGTGGAAGCCGATGAAGACCCTGTGAGGGCAGCCGAGCGTGAACTTTGCGAGGAAACCGGCCTGCAAGCTCAATGTGATGTTTTGCATGGGGTATATTTTTTCGATGATGATCCCCGCGGTAATGGGCTGCTGCTGGTATATCGTTCACATCTAACCGGAGGAGGATTGAATTTGAACGGTGAAGCTGACCGGGCTGGCTTTTTCAGCGCTGATGAGCTGCCTTCTCCCCTGACCGGTGCGGGTCATGACCGCGCGATTGCGGATTGGGTGGCATCGTTGACCGGCTCATGAAAGCGATGGACATGGAATTTCACCAATGGAATAACCTGATTTTTGACTTGCCGGCTGCTCATATTTTGCAAACCCGTCAATGGGCGGATATCAAGGCGCGCCATCGTTGGAGGCCGCTTCCTCAAATCTGGCGGGATGATAACGGGCGTATAAAGGCTGCCGCAATGGTGTTGGAACGCAGCTTGAAAGTGGGTGGTTTTTCGGATGTAGTTCGGGTGATGTATGTCCCGCGCGGTCCGCTGCTAGATTGGCGGGATGAAAAGTGGGGCATACAGGTAATTTCTGATCTGGAAAAACTGGCTCAGCGGCGGCGCGCGATTTTTATAAAGATAGACCCGGAGGTCGTGGTTGGCAGGGGCATTCCCCAAACAGAAGAAGCGATTGAAGATGGGTATGGACAAAATGTTGTGGACTGGCTGCAACAACGCAAATGGCGCTTTTCCCCGGAGCAAATTCAATTTCGCAATACGGTCTGGCTGGATTTAAGTGGTACGGAGGAGGAGTGGCTGGCGCGGATGAAGCAAAAGAGCCGCTACAATCTGCGTCTGGCGCAGCGCAAAGGAGTAAAAGTTCGACTGGGAAGTATGCAGGATTTGCCACTGCTTTACCGGATGTATGCCGAAACCTCGTTGCGGGATGGATTTACCATCCGAAACGAAGATTATTACCTGACGGTTTGGCGGGAATTTTTGGAAGCCGATATGGCCGAAGTGCTGCTTGCGGAGGTAGAAGGCGAGGTGGTGGCAGGACTGGTATTGTTCTTCTTTGCCGGGCGGGCCTGGTATCTCTATGGAATGTCACGCAATGTTCACCGTGACAAGATGCCCAATTATCCTCTCCAGTGGGAAGCGATGCGGCGCGCAAAAGCCAGAGGCTGTCAGGTTTATGATTTATGGGGCGCACCGGATGAATTCAATGAGCAGGATCGCATGTGGGGGGTGTTTCGATTCAAGCAGGGTCTCGGCGGAGAGGTTATTCGCACAATCGGTGCATGGGATTACCCTGCCCGACCGTTGATGTATGCGCTTTATTTGCAGGTTCTGCCACGCCTGCTGAGCTGGATGCGCAGGCGCGGAGAGGAGCAAACCCGCAGGGAGGTTGGTGTATGATACCACGTGTTCGATTTGCTCATTTACCCACGCCGATTGAACCGCTGCCGCGGCTGGGAGCAGCATTGGGCGGGGCTAGACTATGGGTCAAACGGGATGACTTGACCGGTCTGGCAGGGGGTGGCAACAAAACCCGTAAACTGGAATATATACTTGCGGAAGCTCAGGCGAACGGAGCACGCACCCTGATAACGGTTGGGGCGGTGCAGTCCAATCATTGCCGGCAGACGGCGGCGTTGGCGGCTCGATATGGGTTGGGGTGTATTTTAGTTCTTTCGGGGGAGAGGGAAGATCAGCCTTCCGGCAATGTGCTTTTGGATCGCCTCTTTGGGGCAGAAATCATCTATTGTGCGGCGGAAGAACGCAATCAGGTTCTTCAACAGGTCTTTGAAGAAGCCTGGGTGGCCGGAAAAAGACCCTATTTGATCCCGCTCGGCGCTTCGACACCTGTGGGTGCATTTGGTTACGTCACAGCATTTGAGGAGTTTCTTAACCAAGGGGTGGAGGTGGATTGGATCGTGGTTGCTTCCTCATCGGCCGGTACGCAAGCAGGGTTGATGTTGGCAGCCTTAAAGGCAGGCTGGGCAGGAAAAGTACTGGGCATCAGCATTGACCATCCTGCTGCCGAATTGCAATGGCGGGTGGCTGAACTGGCGAACGAGGCAGCCGAAAGAATCGGCTGGAAAATTCGATGTCAGCCGGTGGATGTAATGGTCAATGATCAGTATCTTGGGAAAGGATATGGTATTCCTTCCTCAGAAGAAATTGAAGCCATTCGCCTGTTTGCACGGTATGAGGGCTTGCTGTTGGATCCCGTTTACACCGGACGAGCTGCTGGTGCACTAATAGATCTCATTCGCAAGGGTTATTTCAAACCGCAGGATCGCATCCTGTTCTGGCACACCGGTGGCACGCCGGCATTGTTTGCCGAACGTTACCGCTTGTTGTTGGCGGAATGACCTGCCTCACGGTTTGAGTGACGGGCGCCAGGTTGGGCCAAAGTCAAAATCCTTATCCGTGGTAAGCCGAGTCAGGTTGGCGCCATTGATGGTCATCAAGTAAATATCGTGATTGCGTCCATCCGGCCAGCCTTCAAAAGCGAGCCAGTTTCCGTCGGGTGATACACTGACTTGAGCAACCGGTCCTGGATCGGGCTGACCGCGCGGTGGGATGCGTACCGCCCGCGTGGTGAAGCGGTCTTCGTAGCGCAGGGCAAACAAGTTGGGAATGCCATCTGATTTCAATTGACTGTACAGGATAATTGTTCCATCCGGTACCCACTGAGGCCAGAGGTCATTCACTTCACCGCTTAGCGAAAAGCGGTTCTGGAACTGACCACTATCCGCCATGATCCAGATTTGCCCGTACACCAGTTCTCGAACATAGGCAATTTGGGTGCCAGTGGGTGACCAGGCCGGCTGTTTTTCGACATAGCGCTCACTGGTCAGTTGTTTTAGGCTGCCATCCAGAAAGTTGTAAACATAAATATCCGGGTTGCCGGCGCGGGTGGAGGTGAAAGCAATCCGGTTGCCATCCGGCGACCAGGCCGGGTCATAATCTGAAGCCGGACTGGCGGGTAAGGGGAGGGGCAAGGGGTCAGTGCTGCTGGTAAGGTCAAGGATGTAAATCTTGGCGTTTTCGTATTGATCACGCCTGCCAGCGCATGGGGATATAAAAGCCAGTTTCTGCCCATCCGGTGACCAGGTGGGCTGGCAGGCGCCATCCGGCATATTGGTAAGCGGACGCTGCTGGGTGCCATCTGAATTCATCAACCAAACCTGCATCAGGCCGGTTCGATTGGAGGCAAAGGCAATTTGACCACTTCCGCCAAATGCCGTAGGAGAGGGGCTGAGGGTAACGGTTGGGGTTGGGGTATGGGTGGGGTCAGGTGTGGGGGGTGAAGTGGGGGGTGGAGCGGGAGTATCGGTGGGGGTTGTTGTGGGTGGGGGGACAAAGGCAATGGGCTGTGTAGCGGTTGCAAAATTCACAAACAAGGTTGGCGAGGGTAAGGCCGGGAACAAAGCGCTGCGCAAAGCCAGCGGAACGCCCGGTTCAACAATAAAAAAGATGGTCAGCACGCTTGCCAGCAACAGGGAAAATGGCAGTAAACCGTTGTTTCGTCTTCGGCGGGCAACCGGTTTGGAAGTACGCCTTTTCAACATAGGATCCATGACCGCAACAGACTGCGATTCTTCTTCAGAGGCTGGAAGCGCTTCGCTGGAAGGAAGAAGGTTTTGTATGGGTGGAGGAGTTACGGTGATCTGGCTGATGGGCGGACGGTCAATCTCGCTGGCATTGAGCAGGGCTTGCTTAAATTCCAGTGCGGTTTGATAGCGGTCATCAGGATCGATTGCCAATGCTTTTTCAATTACAGCAGCCAGTTTGCGGGAGGTTTTGGGCGCAAATTCCCGCACTGGTGTCAGTTCTGCTTTGCCAGTAGCACGCGATAAGCCATCCTCAGGGATGGTGCCGGTCAGGCAGGCGTACAGGGTTGCTCCTAGTGAGTAAATATCGGTACGGGCATCGGTGGGGGCTGTGCCGTATTGTTCAGGCGGGGAGTAGCCGGGCGTCATGGCTCTGGCGCCGGTGGTGGTTTGCTGGTTACCGCTCATTACCTTGGCCAGCCCGAAATCCACAAGGGCGATCTGCCCTTCGGGGGTGATTTTAATGTTACCGGGTTTGATATCGCGGTGAATAATGGGAGGTGTGCGGGTATGAAGGTAATGCAGCGCGTCGCAGATTGCCACCCCAATCAGGATCACTTCTTCTTCAGGAAGAGTGCCCAACCGTTCGATGCGCTGGCGTAAATCTTCCCCGTCAATATAATCCATGATCAGGTATTGTCCCTGACCCGGAATGGTAAAATAATCTCCTACGCGGGGCAGGTTGGGATGGCGTAAACTGGCAAGGATGTTGGCTTCTCTTTGAAACTGGCGGGCATACTCATCCGTCAAAAATAGATTTTCTTTAACGGCTACCGCAATGCCCAAATTTTCATCCATCGCCTGATATACCGAACCCATCCCACCCTGACCAAGGATGGAGACGATTCTGTAACGGTTGTTGAGAACAGTACCAGCGGCAAGCGGCATTATAGATTGATTCTACCTAAATTAAAAATTGCCTGCAACGAATTCGAAGACGGGTTTTCATTAATGAAAGGTGTTTTCGGTAGAAGGGTTTTAGTCGTGCTATAATCACCGATAGTGGCTATGCCGAACAGGATATCACAATGAATTTGGACATTCGCACAGCCGTTCAAACCGCTTTTCTCCTTTTGCTTCTGGGCGTAATTCTCAGTATCATCACCGGAGTTCGCACCATTCAATCCGGTAAACGGTTGCTGTATTTTCGTAAGCGACGCGAAATGGTTTCGCGCGGCTGGCGGTTAATCTTTATGGCGATTCTTCTGGGTGGGTTTGCCTTTGCGGTCAACCGCTATGCGGAACCGGTGGCTTATCAGATCTTTCCGCCTTCGCCGACCATTACCCTGACCCCCACCATTACCCTGACACCTACGATTTCTCTTACCCCCACCATTACCCTGACGCCGACACTCACCGAAACGCCGCTCGAGTCGCCAACGCCGGTTTTGCCGGATGAGATTGCTGCTCGAATTGAAACGACCATTACACCCAATCCTGAATCGGTTTTCAGCCGGGTGGTGATTTCAAAACAAATAGATCGGGATCTTCAGCCAGTCAATCCCCAAATTGAATTTCAAAATCCGGTTGGCAAATTGTACGGCACATTCAGCTACGATAAAATGTCTGCCGGTGGTCAGTGGTCGGTGGTTTGGGTGCGCCTGGCAGATAACAAAATTTTGTGTTTTCTGACCGAGCCGTGGACAGGCAGTACTGGAGGTTATGGTTATTCGGAATGTGGGCCACCCGCCAGCGAATGGCTGCCCGGCGAATATCAGGTACGGATCTTTGTTGGGTTGCAGTGGAAATCATTTGGTCAGTTCACTGTGGTGGGTGAACCACCGACTCCTACCCCAACCGCAACACCCACGCGCACCCCTTCTCCCTCCGCTACTGCCAGCGGGACGCCCACGCCTACTTTTACGCGTACGGTTACTCTGACGCTCACCCCCACCCATACCCGCACGATTACCCTGACTCAAACCCCTACTCATACCCGCACAATAACATTGACCCCTACGCCTTCCCGCACGCCGACGATAACCCCAACCCCCACCGTCACGCGAACCTTACGACCAACCGATACGCGTTGGCCGACATCCACACCCTGAAGCGGTTGGATGTTAAACCCGGGGTGACGCCCCGCTCATTTCCGAGATGGCGATGGCAATATCAGCAGCCAACCGGCCATTGTTCAACAACAAAGCCAGATTTGCCTGCATACTGGCGCCACCGGTCAGTTGATTGACTTTTTCCAGCAAATAGGGGGTTACAGCCGACCCATGGATGCCCATCTGTTTTGCCTGGTGCACCGCTTGTTGAATGATGGTTTCGATTTCCTCTGCCGGGAGAGCATGTTCAGCAGGCGGGGGGTTCGCCACCAAAACAGCCGAATGAATACCCGCTCCCCAATGAGCCAGCGCTACCCGAGCAATTTCACTGGCATGTAGGCATGCAAGGTTGACTTTAAGACCTGATTGACGGGAGTAGAAGGCAGGAAATTCCTCACTCTGGTAGCCAATCACGGGTACCCCAAGAGTTTCCAGTACTTCCAGGGTGGCAGGCAGGTCAAGGATGGCTTTGGCTCCCGCACATACCACCACCAGTGGTGTACGACTTAATTCGTGAAGGTCTGCCGATACATCGAAAGGCGCGTTGCGATGAACCCCTCCAATTCCGCCAGTGGCAAATACCCGAATGCCGGCTTGATGGGCGGCGAACAGTGTACCTGCTACCGTTGTTCCACCGGATTCGCCCTGCGATAAGGCAATCCCAAAATCACGGCGGCTGATTTTTCGGCAGTGCTTCATTTTTGCCAGCCGCTCGATTTCAGCGGGGGATAAACCTACCCGAATTTTTCCATTCAAAACCGCAATGGTAGCTGGCTCGACATTGTGCTGACGGATGGTGTCTTCCATCTCGAATGCCAGTTGCTGATTGTAAGGATACGGCAATCCGTGAGTGATGACTGCCGATTCGAGCGCTACGACCGGTTTGCCTGAAAACAACGCTTTACGGATGGGGTTAGCGATTTCAAGAAAGTTGTTGATGCTCATTTAGATAATCAATCTGTCATATAGAAGTTCAAGGGAGAGGTTTGGCACTACCGCCCCCGTATGAGTCAAGGTGAGAGAGGCAGCCGTCACCCCTAATCGGATGGCTTCGTCAATGTCCATTCCATTCAAAATGCCGAACAAAGTTGTGGCAGTCAGTGCATCCCCTGCTCCGATGCTATCTACAATTCGGGTCAACACGGCGGGAATATGCCCGGAGGTTTGCGAGGTCGCATAACACACTCCCCCTTCGCCAATTGGAATTACGGCAATTTCCACGCCCATGCGCACAAATTCTCGTGCCGCTGCCAGGGCATTGGTCATGTCATAGACCTCGATGCGATTATTAAGCAGGGCAGAGGCTTCACTGCGATTGGCATTCAACAGGAAAAGGCGCGGGATGTGATTTTCAAGGCGTTTGGCCAGCAGGGTGGAAGTTGCATCCGCACAAACGGGCACATTGTGACGCCTGGCCAGTGAAAATACTGTCCTGAGGGTGGCAGGCGCCAAATTGGCATCCACAAAGACGAGGGCAGATTGGGCAAATAAATCAGATTGGGAACGCAGATAAGCCGAAGATACATGACGGAGAATGGTCATGTCATCCAGCCCATAGGAAAGGTTGCCCTTGTCGTCCAGTATGGCAATGTACGCGGCTGTGGCGGCATCGCTGACCTGTATACAACAGTTGACATCCACGCCGGCAGATGCGGTGTGATTGAGCAGTTGTTTACCAAGATCATCTTTGCCAACTGCAGAAACGAGCGTAACAGGCTGGCCCAAACGGGCAAGGTTTTCAGCCACGTTGCGGGCAACGCCGCCAAAAGAGGTGCGAACATGCGCAGGGTTAGAGGTGCCGGACTCAGGTGTGCCGATGGGTTGCCCAAGCACATCCAGACTGGCAGCCCCAATCACAAGTACCCGTTTATCGGGATGAAAATTGTCCACATCCATACCTGATCCTCTTGGGTTGGCGGAAAGTTCTGATTTTTTTATTCTACCAGACAATCCAACCCTTCTTACAGGAAAGTTGCCCCACTGCTGGAAAGGAAATTTTCCAGAGCGGTGTGAATGCACTGTCTGGCAGTGATCAGTCTGGTTGGGACGACCTGTCCCTGCGAGCTCAGTTCGGCAATCATTTTACTGAGCTGGGCTTCAAAATAACGCAAAATCTCATAACAAACCTGGTCGGGCTTGTAACCTTGCCTGTTGAGCTGAGCAATGGCAAGAAAAATATCCTGTTGAATAATGCGCTGATAGGTTTGTAAACGGGCTTGATTGCGAATTTCATCCAGCACACGCGGACTGGAACGGGTCATGTTCTCGCTGGTCAAGCGCCAGGCTTCGATGTGTTGGTCCAGCAAGATGGGGTGGGTCGTGTTCCATGTGCCGACGTTGATCCATTCCAGGCGTAAACCGCGCTGGCGGGCTGCCAGGGGAAATTCTTGTGTAAAGCTTTTGAAAAAATTGCTCAACTGCGGACGGGGGACAAAAACAGGGGGCGGCAGCGGTTGAGGCATTTGAGGGGAATAAATAAAACGCAAAGGGCGGCGCAAAGGCTGACTCCATGCAATCCGTTGGATGGTGCTTTCCAGTTCCACCTGCCTGCGGATTTCAGGTTCTCCTACTGCCGAGAGAATCTCGCTGAAGGTATGATTCTGAATGAAGCGTAGGAGATGATCTTCGACCAGTTCGGTCATTGCGTGAGTCCAATGTTCACCAACCTGTTGATAGGTAAGCCAGTACAAATCGCGGAGATGCGCCGGATAAGGATTGTTCAAAGGGGTGTTGCCGCTCTGCCGCCAGATGCTGAACAGCAAATTGACATCCTGTATCTCAATTTTGATCCCCTCCTTGGTTCTGCCAATGATTTTGTCGTAATGAAAGGTGTGGTCGCGCACGTCAATAATGCGGCGCAGGCGTTCGAAGCCTTGCAAGGTGCGCTCTTTTTTGCTCATTCCCGCGCGGATAAAATGAGGATTGCCATCCAGCCGCTCAAAGACCACAGCAAATTCGGGATTGGGTTTGACAATTCCCGGCCCGCCAATTTGAATGAAGGGGGATTTCCGCTGTTCGGGTGTTAATTTTTCCTCTTTAATTTCAAGGGTATCATAACGGGGAATGGCAAACGCCGACTGAAGGATGAAACGACGTGACACGGAAGTTTGAGCAATTTCGTAAATATCCGATTGGTACAATGTTGCAAATTCCAATGCCAGCAAAAAAGGCAAGCCGAGTGCGGCTGCCATCAACAAAACATCCAGCGAAAAGAAGGTGTTTCCCAATTCCGAAAGCAGGAATTGAAGTGGCGTCATATCGCGCGGAACCAATGCAGGGACAAACAAACCGAGCAGGGCTGTGCCAACCTCGCCGATGGGATGGCGGACAGCCGTATAAATAAAGATGACCCCTGCAAAGGAAATTACCACGAACAGACCGCGCAGCGTTGATGTGGTATGATCAAGTCGCAGCATACGGCTGATCAGTTGTTCCAGCCAGCGCTGAATTTGTTCCAGTGAAAAATCGAAGGGGGAGGAAGAGGATGATGTCATTGTCAATCTTCAGGAATGGACCATTCCACCAGCTGGCTTAATTGCTCAATCTCCTGTTGAAGTTTGGATTGCGCCTGAGGATTTCGTTCCAGATTGGTGCGGATGGAACGCATGAGAATGTGGAAGACTTTTTTGACCGAATACACCTGTCCAGAGCAGGTTTCTGCCAGAGATGATACCGCCTCGCTGAAAAAGGCGCGTACAGCCTGCTCCTGACTTTCGCGGGTAATGTACTGACGCTGGATCTCGATCATTTCTTTCTCTCTCTTTGCCTGACTGAGCCAGGAAGTTTGCCAGCGTTTAATCAGGTCTTTTTCGACTTCTTCCGGCATTTCCAGATCGCGGATTTCAACTTTCAGAACGCGGATGCCGCGCTCCTGTAACATTTGATATTCCATTGAAGGTACCTGTTGACCGGTTGGCTTTCCGAATAAATCCAATTCATCTACCACAGGTTGAGTTAACCTCTGGTGAATGATGGCGTGGATGGTTTGCAGGGCAGTCGGCTGATTGATGCGGCTATGGAATAACTCATCCAGCCTGAAACGGGAGAGAGTTTCTTTCCAAATATCTGCAGCCAGACGCGGGGGGAGCCAGCGCCAGTCATTCAACCGATCGGGCGTGTCTTCCGGCAGATTGGCGTCCACATTCCGGCGCAGGATGGCTTTTTCCACCGAGGACGGTCGGTAGCCGTACTGACTGCCGCCTTCTCCCGGTTGGGCGTCAATTTTGAAATGAACCACAATTTTGGGGACAAGTTCAATATTATCGCGTGTCAGGGCGCGGGTTTCCATGCGCTGGCGTTGCTGTACTTCCAACCGCGCAGGTTGATCATCGCTCACGCCGGCTGGCGCGCCTGAAGAAAGAAAGGGGCCAATTTTTCCCTTTTGAATGCGCAAATCCACAACGGCTTTGTCGCCTTCCAGATATTCTTTTCGCTCGGTAAAGGTAATGCCGGGACCAATTGCGCGGTTAAAACGGTCGTCTTTTCTCAAAACCGCAGCGCTGGCGCTATCCAAAATGACCACACCAGGGCCTTCTTTTTTGATTTCTCCCTTGCGCTGACGAATTTTACCGTTTTCGATGAAGATTGCCGGTCCATGACCTCCCTGAATGTACAAAAGCAGCCGTCGGTAAATGCGCCAGCGGTCTTCCAGTTTACGGACAGGCAACACAAATTGAGAGAAGAAGAAAAGCCAGAAAAAAAGACCCAACAAACATAAGATACTGGTTAAGAAAAGCTGCCCAACCCCCGCCACAAAACCACCCGGTACGCGATTGAGATACCAGACAACCAGTATCCCCGTCAAAGTAAGAGAAAGGAGAATCAAGCGATAGCGAGATCGGAACAATGCGCGCATACGAGTCCTGCCTGTGAATCATTTTATAACACAAACAGATTTTCGGTATGATAGAATCAAACACGAATCCCAATCTATCAAAACAGGATCGGAAATGCTGCGTTCGTTGTTTATTGCCCTTTCCAAAGCCTACTGGGCGCAGCGCTGGATCAGCCGTTGGGGGCTGGCATGGCGGGTAGCTTCCCGTTTTATTGCCGGTGAAACGGTTGAACAGGCCCTTCGGGCTGTCCAGGTGCTGAATCAGCAGGGCTTACTGGCAACACTGGATCAATTGGGTGAAAACACCCAAACGGTACAAGATGCCGAGCAGGCCGCCCAGGGAATTTTGCATCTGCTGGAAGAAATCGAGCGCGCCGGCGTGCAGGCGAATGTATCTGTTAAACTGAGCCAGCTGGGACTGGTAATTGACCCCCAACTGGTGGTTAGGCATCTTCGCCAGATTGTGGAAAAGGCCCGGCAACTGAATAATTTTATCCGTGTGGACATGGAAGATTCTACTTTGACGGATGCCACCTTGAAAATCGTTGCCGACTTACGGGATAGCGGCTTGGATAACGTGGGCACGGTTATTCAATCTTACCTCTACCGCAGCATGGAAGATACCCAAAAGCTGATCGAGCGGGGCATAAAAATCCGGCTGGTCAAAGGAGCGTATCAGGAACCACCCCATCTGGCCTATCCCAAAAAACGAGATGTGGATGCAGCCTTTGACCGCTTGAGTGATCTGTTGATTGACGCCTCGCTGCGCTTTGATTATTTGCCGGCAACGGCCAGCGGACGGTTCCCGCCGCTGGCAGCCATCGCGACGCATGACGAAAAACGGATCGAGCACGCCATCCAGCGTGCCAAAAGTTGCGGCCTGCCGGTTGAGCGTCTGGAATTTCAAATGCTTTACGGAATTCGGCGTGATTTACAGCTGGCGTTGGTCAAACAGGGTTACCCGGTACGTATTTATGTGCCGTTTGGTACACACTGGTATCCCTACTTCATGCGCCGGCTGGCAGAAAGACCGGCCAATGTGTGGTTTTTTGTTTCCAACTTCTTTCAGCGATGATCTTTGATATGGAACATACCTTTTCTCAATTGGCTTTGGTTACTGGCGCAGCCGTGCGGCT
>Ga0209691_1001645_pt1 | contig 12857 bp, 9 predicted proteins | sample YNPMSBMetaG_FD_187120 | JGI IMG/M metagenome (GOLD analysis project Ga0209691, IMG submission 187120) | Anoxygenic and chlorotrophic microbial mat microbial communities from Yellowstone National Park, USA - YNP MS-B MetaG (SPAdes) (version 2) ... | reverse complement strand
CCTCACTACCATCAATCCATTAAGGTCTGGTAAATTGACATCTGTTATCCCGATTTGTGGTCTCAACATGCGGATTAACGAAAGCCCTTCCAACCCACTGGAGGCTCTGCCAACGATTTCAAAATCTACCTCCAGGCGTAATACGTCCTCTACCCCTTGTCGAAACAATGGATGATCGTCAATGATAACAATTGAGACTTTCTTTTGATTTTGGTCTGCAGAACCTTCCATATTTATCCATAGTATAGCATGAATGCCTTACTCCATCCATAAACTAATAAAGTTGTTAAGGCGCCAACGATAAATTGTCATGGGAAGTTCTCCATACGCTTGCATGACAACAGAATCTGCTGTATAAATGACGGTTAAATCCCTGGTCAGGTTAGGATACCATTGAGGAAAACAAATCAGATAATCAACCTGGTTCTGATCAAGATAATCCGCCAACCTGCTTTCATCCCGAAGAAATGGGATTACTTCCGGGTTAATCAAACCTGCCAGGTCAACTAAGTCGTGGCTGGTGAAATAACCAATCGCGCCAATATCATGCACAGCAACTCTTGAATTTGCAGGAAGAGATTTTTCCGCCCACCTAGCCGTTTCTACCATCTGCGTTTCGATGAATTGAACATCTCTTGCAAAGGCCTTTGCCCCCAAAACCCAAAAAGCCAACGTGACGATCACCCAAGCAAGCCTGCCCGCTCTGGCGATGATCCAACCCGCGCCTCGACTTTGCGATAATCTGCGAAAGAGATCTATAGAACCCTCTAAGCCGATCAGGTAAACCACAACGATCGCCGGCATCATATACCGACCATGTTGATAGGTAACCGGCAGACGTATCGCATAGATTGTCAACATCAGAAGATACCAGCTAACCCAAGCCAATCCAAGCCAATCCTGTTTTTTAACGAAAGTATAAGTTTGGAGAATCATGCCAAAGATCAATAAAATCCCTCCGCCTACCAGTGAAATAGAGGCCTGTTGCCAAAATCGGTACACAAAAGGCAATGAACGCAACTCCGCATATTCTGCTTGTTTGGCATAAAAAGTTGTCGGGAACCAGGCTCCACTCACTTTTAGATTGAAAAAACCATAAACCAATAAAGAAAACCCAACCAAAACAAATAGAGCAATTCTTTTTAAGGCACACTGAGGGCTATTTCGATGGTTTACCAGAACGCCAACCAGTACGGGAAAAGACAGGCTTAACAAGTCTGGCCGAATCCATACACTTGCTGCCAGAATAATAGCCAGCCTCCATCCTATCTTCCCACTCTGCAGGAAAACATAGACAGCGATAACGAGAAATATGGCAAAAATGGTTTCCATCCCTGAAACCGATGCCCAAACAAAGTGCCATTCAAAAAGAAAAAACAACCCTAACCACCCCAAGGAAGGGGAAATACGCTGAAAAACATTAAAGGCAAGAACACCCACCAAGGCAAAGAATCCGATGCCTAAGAGAAAAGCCCAAAATAACGGATGTAGCCTTAGCCAGTAGCCAATACTCAACAAAAAAGCCCAGAGGGGTGCCGTAGCACCTCCTGAAGGGCGTCCGGCTTCAAATGACCAACCCATGCCATAGGCGAAATGACGCGCATAGGTCTGATGAATCCAGGCATCGTCTAAAGGAAAACCCAACCGATAAATAACCGCACTGTAAAGCAGATAGATACCACTCGAGAAGATAGCAACTCCAAGTATCAGAGACAATTTATGGGATTTCATTGATGCGGTAGATTTTCCATTCTGGTTGGTTTTGGATTAGGGTAAGCAAACCGGTATTGCGGGGGGCAAAAAAATAGTCTGCTAACTCCGCAGGATGATCGCTTTCCAATATCAGAAATCTGACCTCAAACTGTCGAGCAACCATCTGGATTGCCCGTTCTCCGCCTACTGGAACCGATACTGCCGATCTTTCACACATCAGATAAAAACCAATTGGGTTATTAATCATAATCGCCTCCTCGCTGCGTTCCTCACCAGTGATAACTCCCCGCAAAGCATGACAGATCTGCGCCTGTCTTTTTTGGGACTCTTCCCAAACTGGTTGAGAGAGATCGTTACCGATCACTCTCACTTTATAAAGGTACACCGTTAGAATTAGTAAGAAAAATAGAATAAAGACACGAAATACCTGCAGAGCCTGGGTGGCATTCCAACCTCGTTTTCGAACACCCCAATTCACAAAGCTTCCCAAACCTTCGCTTGCCAAACACCAAACCAGGGGTTGAAAGGCTGCAGAAGCGTGAAAATAACCTCCTCTCCAGCCAGCAAAGGGAAAAACAACACTCATAAGACCAAACATCACCAACCAGGCGATACTCCCCGCAAGAACAATTGGCTCCGAACGCTTTTTCCAATAACCCAGCATAAACAATGGAAATAAAAGAATTTGCATTTGAACAGCAATCAGGGTCTGGAAGTTCTGGCCTATTGCATAGAGACGATCGTAGATTAAGGGTGTTACCCCATCCTTCAGGAGATATGCAAAAGTGAGCTCGCTGGCCGGATATCGAAATAAATCATTGTAGCTATGCAAAAATAAGGCGCGCTGATTGCCGGGTGGGAACAGGGTTTGAAATTCCATCCAGTTTCGTCCATACCAGCCCCCCATCACGACCAGGTATCCGGCGAGAAAGAGAATCAATGCATCAAAGGGGAAATCTTTCTCTTGCTGACGCCGTTTCCCTATTCCCGCATTGACCAACATTACAAAAAATATGAACATCCAAAACAACCCATCAGCCCTGGCAAAATGCATTAAGCCTGAAATAATCCCGGACAGAAAACACCCCCCCTTGCCCAATCCTGATACTTTGCCAGCCAGGATCAGCCATATCGACCCCAAGATCATGTAAATTGCAAAAGTATCTGTAGTTGGCAAATAAGCCAGATAATACATTGGAAACCAGGCCATTAGAGCTGCAAATAAAGCCGTAAACCGCTGACCTTTGATTTGCCAGCCAAGTGCGTACGTCAGGGGCGGAATGAACGAACTCAGGATGAGAAACGGCAAGCGGGCAATCTGAAAGTTCGCGCTGTTACCAAGGGTCATACCCAACCAGGCTATGACCGAAGCCAGCGGCATCCAATAGGTAAAAGCGGTAGCCGGCAGGCCTTTCGGGTCGGCAAGGTAATTCCAGAGAAAAGGCTCACGAAAAGCTTCCCCCTGCCAGATCAGCTTGCCTCCCGCAAAGTAATACTCAGCATCCATATAACCTGGTGAGGCTTGAAATATTGCCGCTAAAGAGACGATCACCAGACCACCAAGCCAAACGAATAGAAGATCGCCAAATTTTTTCATGGGAGGGAATATAAAGTATAAACCTGCCCAAAGGTTTGCTTTTCAACCATCATTGGAATAAGTTGGTCAAAGACTTCCCATTGTCGCTTTAGGTATCGCCAATCCATCTGGCGGACAAACTCTGCTCCGAAATGAAAAATCAGCACAAATCGATAGCCCTTTTCTTTCCATCTCGAAATGATTGCCTCAGGTTTAACTTCTGGATCCAGGCTAGCCAGATACCATTCATCCAGCAATTCATCACCATCACAATACGGCAGGCAGTATAAACTGCGTGGTTCAAAGAGTAACAAAGTAGCTCTTTCAGGCTCGCGGTTGCGAATGGCTTCAAGCGCCACGGCATGCCAACTCAGGTTATGTTTTAGATAAGCTTGCCGATCTATTTGACCACCCATCAAGTCCAGCGTTCTTTTTTGTGTTAATATCGAAAACATCTCTACAGTTGTCAAGACCAGAACGAGAAGTATCATACTGTTTAGTACAATCCTTGTGCGAATAGTTCCAAGCCGAAAAAAACTGAGATTGCGATATCCAAATGCAGACAAAATCACCAGGGATGGAAAGAGGGCCCAATATAATCGCGTTTGAATGAGATAGCCTGCCAAGCGAGAGCCAAGACCCCAGATAAACCATCCGCTCAGGGCAAAAAGGAGATTGAACTTCACCATCCGCCTGACATCATCCTCCATCTCGGCAATGAACAAAATCGAAAAAGGGGCTAAAAGGAGAAACAACGGGCCAATGGTCGTATTGAATCCTTCCTTGCCCTCAACACCCAACATGGTTGAAGTAATCGGCAACAGAACCGAAGTCAACCATGTGCCAAACGGTGCCACTCCCGCATAAAAGCGAATGCGTTGGTCACTCATCTCTCCAGCCGGAAATAATAAAGGATAAAAAGGCTGTCCAACCGCCAGCCAGTTCTTTATCCACCAGGGTAGGACAGCAATTAAACAACCCAAACCCAAAAGTGTCATCAAGCCGGGTTTCGAATTCCAGAAGTCACTTTTGCCTGCCTCAACTCTAATGAGCAACGGTTTTGATGAGAAGAAAACAATCGTCAGGAAAACCGCAATAATCAGGATGCCAGCCGTATATTTTGTACCTAATGCAAATCCACAAAATACCCCGTTTAGGAAGAAAGCTTTGGGCTTAGAAAACCCAACAGAGAAAGTAAGTGTATTAAGGGCACATACTCCCCAAAAAAAAGTGAACCAATCGACATATCCCCAACCCAGGCTATCTGCAAACGTTATCCCGCACAACACAGCCGAGAACGCAACCCAAACCCCTTCCCGGTTCAAGGCATCCTTTAGAAGTTCGCCGATACCCAATAAGGAGAGTACCCCAATCATCCAACCCAGCACTGGTCCCCCTTCTACCCCGGCGAGGCTGATAGCCATCGTGTAGAGTAGCTCTCCTAACTGCGGCATCCCCCAAAAAGGATTTCCAGGCACATATACGAATCTTCCAGCCTTCAAATAGGTAACCGGCAAAGACAGATGATAGACCAGGCTATCGAATGCTAGTGATGGCGCAATTGCTGTCAACCAGCTTGAAACCAATAAAAAACCAACCAGTATTGTCAGGCTGACTGCAAATCGACTGTTTGGTGCTATGTCTCTTGCCAGTTGAACCAACGCCTTCAACCAATGAAGGTTCTCTTCTTTGCATATCCATACAATCGAGCCAATAAGCAAGAGTGACCAAATCCACCCTACCCCCACAACCCAACCAACAACCAGATAGGTACTTCCCAGCAAGCCTAATCCCAGACCTAAAGATCGAACAACCGAATATGGAGCATTTGCGGCGAAGCGGCTCAGCACCCTCTCTCCCAATCCTCCCGCGCAGGTTATAATCCCTAGCCCTACAACCGTTTGAAATAAGGCTTTAAGCCAGAACAACACCTGTTCTGGCGTAAATGGCTTATGATAGACATAATATCCCCCCAGTACAATGATCATCCATATAAACGATAAACCGAAGAGGATATTTAACCTACGATTAGATGTCATGGTAGTGCAGCACTCAGAGAAATTATTCTATTCTATTGCGGATTACCTGTAATACCGTAAGGGGAGGTCTTACCTGCCACCAACGAATCCACCATAACCCCAGTAAAACGAGAAACGGGAAAGGAACAAACATTAGCGAACTTTCCTGGTTTCCCTGCACCGTAGCGAAGAACAGCCACCATGAACCGATAAACCAGATTAACAGGATTATCCAGACCAGCCAACGGCCAATACGTTTCCAGCGCTCTTCCAGAATCCGGAAGATCAGCATCATCGCCGGATAAAAAAGAATGTAGTGCGTGGTTGCTGACCGGTAAGCTACCAAAGTATTGACCAACAAAGTCAATAATGCTACCCATAAGAAATGTGGATACTCTTTTTTCCAACCGATCCCCCACTCCACCAGCAAGTATCCGAAAAATCCCCCATAAAGAATCCATTCTACTTGCCGTTTTATGCCAGGCGTTAACCCAGCAAGGATACTCAGCGGCGAACTTTCTCCCGTATAGGTGGGATAATCAAGAATTTGACGCAACATCTGTAGCGGCCAATCAGGTAAAAACAGCAAAGATATAGCCAGGACAACACCTCCACCTCCCAAAAAACCACCAAACACATCCCAGCGCCGCTGTGATAAAGCCCAAATCAACCCAAATGGCACAAATAGAAAAACCATTTGAGGTTTGCATAATGTCAGAGACAAGAAAAAGCCAGCCAGGAAATCGTTTCTGCGGCGGATAGCAAACAAGAAAAAAATCGTCAATAACGCATTGATAACAGCAAATTGGCCGAGAATAATTGAACGGAAACTATAATACCCTAGGAAAAGAAATAGCGCCAGAATCGATAACTTCAAGGGAGACACCTGCCATTCTGCCAGACGGAAAGAAAGGAAGATAATGGCAACCATACAAATCTCTAACAGAGTCATCCAGAGGGCACGGGCTACGGTGTATTCAAAAAGCGCAAAAGGAGCAATAAAGATCATCACCGGCAAAGGATAGACAAAATGGGCGATATCCTCTCCTTTTGCTTTGTCAGCCGGCCTTCCGTAAATTACAATCTGGGTCGCTAAACTGACCCGTTCATCATAAGGGCTGATTCCTTCAATGAGCCAGTATCTTGCTCCCATCCAGCGCGCCAGAAAATCATTGCCACCTGGCTGTTGTTGAGCGTAGAGATAATTCGTTCGATACAATCCCACCAACGCTGAGAGAATCCCAAGAACGAGAAGAATTTCAAAAAGAAGGCTACGGTGTCTGGTCAAATCACGCCTCACCCAGAATTACGTATGGTTTGATGAGGTGCTAAGAACAATGTCCTTAATCGCCTCAGCCAACGAAATTCGTGGCATCCAACCGATTGCCCGGTGAATTTTGGAAATATCTGGTACACGTCGAGCCATATCTTCAAAACCTGAAGTATAAGCTTGCTCGTAAGGGATATAGGTAATGCACGGATCTTTCTCGTTTCGGGGAGGAGACTGGATTTTCCCCTCTTCATGCAGTTGTTTGACCGTTTTCACCACCAGCATAGCCAATTCTTTGATGGATATCTCCTCCTGAGATCCGACATTATAGACATTGCCTAAGACGGTTTCTGCCTCTGCCAATGCAATCAAGGCATGAACCGCATCGTTGACATGCAAAAAACAGCGACTCTGACTCCCATCCCCATAGACCGTGATTGGTTTCCCTTCTAAGGCTTGTTGAATAAAACGGGGGACAACCATACCATATCGCCCACTTTGGCGTGGTCCGATGGTATTGAAGAGGCGAAAAACTACGACTGGTAACCCCTTCTCTCGATAATAGGCTAACGCCAAAAACTCGTCAATCATCTTAGAGGCAGCATAAGACCAACGACTGCGTGAAGTTGGACCTAATACCACATCATCATCTTCTGAAAAAGGTACCCGATTCCCCTTGCCATAGACCTCGGAGGTCGAGGCAATCAGCACTTTCGCCCGGTAACGCACAGCCGCTCGCAATACCGACATTGTCCCATTAACATTAGTTTCGATGGTTTGTACTGGTTGTTCAACAATCAACTTAACTCCCACAGCAGCAGCGAGATGAACGATCACGTCACACTCACTCGCCAGGCGATCCAAGACCACTTCATTCATGATCGAATCGATTGCGAAGCGAAAACGCGGATGCTGGCATAAGTGGGCAATGTTATCAAATTTCCCCGTTGAGAGATTGTCGATTATTGTCACCGGATGTCCGCGCGCCAGTAGCGCTTCTGCTAAATGAGAGCCGATAAACCCTGCGCCGCCCGTGATTAGAATACGCTGCCTATTATTCTTATGATCAGAGCCAAATTCATTTACGGACATTTTGCTAACACGATTGCCACATCATCCAGATATTTCTGGCACCACCCTGTTTGCTGCAAGAATTTCGCCACAATCCAATCCTTTTCCATCAGAATTACACTGATTTGCCATCGCTCAATCACTTCTTCCCATCCATCTTGAAACTGGGCAACCTGAAACCATTGGTTCAAAATTTCATCATTATACAGATCAGTACGACCATCCACAAACACAGGAATCTCTGGAAGCATCCACAACAGGTATCCTCCCCAATTGTAACTGTTAAATAGCCTCGCCTGAGGTTGAGTTTTCTTCAGGTAATGAACTGCGCCTACTGGAGTAACGTCTGCCAATGCTTTGAAGATCGCTTCATCAGGGTATACCATTGCGGTTCGTACCACACATCCCAGAAAAACCAGCCCCAAAATCAACAAATTTATTTTAGGACGTTCGATTGATGACCCATTTCTGCGCAAATGCAAAATTTCTGATCGTAAGTTGGGAAATACCGTTCTAGGGTCCAGCTCCTCTAGCAACCTTAAAATCGGGAGAGGGGCAACCAGGGCAAACAGAGCTATGTTTCTCGCGGCCATTAAAGCTAGATAAAGAAAGGTTGCAACCAGAAGAAAGTCCCTGAGCTCCCACTGTTTGCGCACAAAAGCCGATACCGCAATGAGAACCAGTAATAACCAGATAAAGGACTGGACGGAAAGCCGATGAAAATCAGGAGACTGCCATTCCTGAATATACAACCCTAACTTTTGAATAGAGATGGTTTGAAAGGGATAAAGAAATATTTTAACCCCTAAAGGGTTCAGGATAGCAACCATGCCCATTGCAAATCCTGTAACAAGTAGGGTATAAAATTCTGGGTGGAAAAACGCTCTCCAAAGATTGCGTTTTTCGGTCAATGCTTGAAACGCTCTCTTTAGAGTTAACTCTGCAAAGAAAATTCCCCATATGAGAAAACCAGCGATAAACCCTCCATGCATATTGACCCAACCGATCATCACGATGGGTAACCCGAACCCGATTGATTTCCGCCACTTCACATAGCCGTTGCGGGCTCCATTTTCAAGCCAATACAAAAACAGAGCAGCAAACAAGATTGTCATCAAATGGGGTCGCGCTGACCAGTAGATACTGCTAACAATCGCAGCCAGGACAATCACAAAGGCTCGCACCAGTTCGGTGCCACGCGTAGAGAGATAGATCAGAGCAAAGGAAATCGTAATGATCAACGCACTAAAAACATTTAGCCCTCCCAACCCCAATTTAGACACAATGAAAGCCATTGGGATTTCAATCAACCAGCCAGGATAGCGCCATTCCACTCCATATCGGGTGTAGGAAAAGAGATCAACGGTTAAGATTTGTCTCTGTTCAATCATCCATTTCCCAGCTCTCAAATGCCACCACGTATCGCTATCCACGGAAACTTTAGCTGCCATGAGGTAAATTAACAAAACGGTTAGCCAAAAGACCATTTGTTTGAACTTCATCGAAAAATCCTTATTCAAGAGCTCACTTCGCGTATAATGCAGAAGATATCATGATAAACCATCGTCTTCTTCGCCAATTATTCTCTCAAACCCTGCCTTTCGCCATCGCCTTATTCGCCCTTGCCTTGAGGCTTAATGCAGGTCCGAGGACCATCGACGATTCATACATCACCTATCGATACGCTAGGAATATTTTAGCCGGTAACGGCTTTGTCTTCAACTCAGGTGAACACGTGCTTGGCACAACAACCCCGCTTTACACCCTGTTACTTGTTTTGTTAGCTATCCCTTTTGGTGGGGCGGATGCTAATTTTCCCTTTCTATCCTATGTCCTAAATGCCCTCATCGATGGCGGAACTTGTCTCCTGCTTTACAAGTTTGGAAAGAAAATTCACTCACCGCTTCTAGGTCTGGCAACAGCTTTGGCTTTTGCGCTTGCTCCGTATAGCGTGACCTTTTCAATCGGTGGGTTAGAAACAAGCCTGTATGTCTTCCTTATCATCGTCACAGGTTACACTTATCTAAAAGAGCGTTTTGAATGGTCAGCCTTCCTGGCAGCTCTGGCATTTCTTACCCGACCAGATGCTTTAATCTTGATCCTGCCACTCGTGATCGATTTTCTTTTTAAAACTTACCAGAGCTTAAAAGGGAATCGTGGCTTCTGGTCAAAAAAGGAAATCAGACAACTTCTCCGCGTTGGTATTCTCTTTACCATTCCTTGTGCTATTTGGTATCTTATTGCAGTTCCATACTTTGGGTCTTTATTTCCCAATTCTATAACTGCTAAAGCGCTCGCTTATCGCCTACCAGAAAACAGTGCTCTAGTCCGTTTGATTCAGCACTACGCCACACCATTCTCCGAGGACAAAATCTTTGGGAAGTGGGGGATTATGGCCGGCTTATTCCTTTACCCATCTCTTGCCTGGTTTGGTGGTCTGCAATTGATCCGTAAATCCAAACGAAGTCTGGCTTTGGTTCTTTTTCCCTGGCTCTACTTTCTGGTCTTTGCCATTGCAAATCCATTAATATTTCGCTGGTACCTCACCCCACCACTTCCCTTTTATTTTTTATGCTTCTTCATGGGTAATCTCACCTTCTGGGAGCAGCTATTTCATGGTTTTTCAAGACGATATCCTCGCCTCACTTCCTGGACACTTCCCACTCAAATTTTCTTTACAATATTCCTTCCTACTCTCCTCATTTTTCCCGCCTGGAATCTTCATCCCGATCATGGGCAAGATCGCTTAGCACCGGAGATGGCATACATCCAACTCGAGCTTCACTACGAAAAAGCTGCTGATTTTCTAAAAGCACATTCCCCCATTCCTTTACATCAGATAACCATCGCTGCCGGAGACGTTGGCGTCTTGGGTTACCGCACCAATGCAAAAATCCTTGATACCGTTGGATTAAATTCCCCTCAAACCCTCGCCTACTATCCCTTGGCTACAGAGATGTATGTAATCAATTATGCCATCCCCACCCAATTGATCTTGGATGAGCTTCCCGAGTATGTCATCATGTTAGAAGTTTATGGCAGGAAAACCTTATTGGCGAGCAAAGAATTTTTATCAAGTTATCGTCTCATCTATCAGATTGACACAGACATCTATGGTAGTAAAGGATTACTAATTTTTGAAAAAGTAAATTTCTAAATAGTGCCATACTCATCTGGCTCGCTTGAAATTATCTACTAGCAAGCTCGCCTTTTTCCAAATGCTCCCCGATATTCTTCAACCCTGATTGACACCCCCTCCCCTCACTGTTTAACTAATATTATTCCGATTGGCAATGTTCTGGTCCGAAAATTAGAGGAGCAGCCTCACTCTATTTTGAATTGATCTTCTGGCTACTCCTCCTGTCGACAATGATGGATTTAAATCATCCTAAATACTCTCGCAACTTTCTACGAATTGAAGGGTGACGCAAACGACTCAATGCCTGCGCTTCAATCTGGCGCACGCGTTCGCGGGTTACTCCCATCTTCCGCCCCACTTCCTCTAGCGTATACGCTTGACCATCCAATAAGCCATAGCGTAGTTGTAAAATGCGCACCTCACGGGGAGGCAGGCTATTCAAAACAGCTTCCAAATGCTCCCTTAAGAGGTTATAAGTGGCTGTCTCGTCTGGAGCTGAGACTTCCTCGTCTTGGATGAAATCGCCTAATACCGAATCCTCCTCATCGTCCGTCGGAGTCTCCAATGACAACGGACGACGGGCAACCTGAATCATATTTTCGACCTTTTGTGGCGGCACGTCTAACGCCTCGGCTAACTCTTCCACTGTCGGATCTCGCCCAAGACGTTGCGTGAGCTGATGCTGCACCCGCAGCAATTTGTTGATTTGATCTCCCATATGTACCGGCACCCGAATGGTGCGCCCTTGATCGGCAATTGCCCGGGTGACCGCCTGTCGAATCCACCAGGTAGCATACGTGCTAAATTTGTGTCCCCGGCGATAATCGAACTTTTTGGCAGCGCGGATCAATCCGATGTTCCCTTCTTGAATTAGATCCAGAAACGGAACCCCTCGACCCATATACTTCTTTGCCACACTGATCACCAAGCGCGAGTTTGCTGTAATCAGATGTTCGCGAGCTGCCCAGCCATCTTCGATCAGGGCTTGTAATTCTTTCCGCCGCCGCGGGCTGACATTGCCACGCGCCAGCTCCTCGCGGGCAAGTCGGCCGCGCTCTATTCGTTGGGAGAGCTCCACCTCTTCTTCAGCCGTCAGAAGCGGTACCCGCCCTACCTCTTTCAGATAGAGACCAATCGTGTCATCGGTATCGATGTTTGCCAGATAATTATCATCAATCGCCAGATGAGAAGGCAACTCCTCTTCGACTTCTTCTTCCGAGAGTTCCTCCTCTGATGGGCCAACCAGGCTGGCGTCATCGACATAGGGGATACCTGCACTCAGCAAAGCGGCAAACGCCTCTTCGAGCTGGTCAACATCTTGTTCAGCTTCAGGGAAGAAGCTCAAGATATCATCAATCGTTACGTACGATTTCTGTCGACCCAGCTCGATCAAACGGGCGATGGCATTATTTTCGTCGTCTTCTCTTTCACTTAGTTCGTTTAATAAGTTTTCATCAAGCATAGAACTCATCTACCATCCATAACAATTTGGTATATACAGAATACACTTTTTATGATCGAAAATCAAGTCCCAAATTTGGCATAGATCACTTGCCAGACAACAAAAAGCACAGCATCCAACTAAGGAAGCAGTGCCCCGTTTGAAGCTTAGTTGCACCAATCACCGCTACCCGCTATCGCTTACTGAAAAAGGTTATACATTAAAATCCCTATCCGAGTCAAGTACCTTGACAGAATTTAATAAAAAATTAATATTCCTGAGTGATTTCTTGAGGCGCATAGTCTATAAATCCCAATTCATCCTCCGTCAAGAAAAGCTTTGGATGACAGAAGGGCAAGCGGTTATTCCTTATGTATAAAATCATTCGGATCGACCCATTTTGTCCGTGTGTTGCTTTAAATAAAATCCGTCGCCGTGGCGGTGTAGGGCTTCTTATTGTTCTATTTGATGAGTTTTTCAAAGCCCCTTATCAAAATCATTTCGCAATTGACACTTTATAAGGGCTTGAGTATAATCCATCCGTTCGCCTGCACCCTGCAGGTGGGCACATCATATTTCAATCCGGAGGAAAGGGTATGGATATTCTCTGGTTAGGTAGTCGACATGGT
>Ga0209691_1001639_pt1 | contig 12883 bp, 5 predicted proteins | sample YNPMSBMetaG_FD_187120 | JGI IMG/M metagenome (GOLD analysis project Ga0209691, IMG submission 187120) | Anoxygenic and chlorotrophic microbial mat microbial communities from Yellowstone National Park, USA - YNP MS-B MetaG (SPAdes) (version 2) ... | reverse complement strand
GACTATCCGCATATGTAGCACTTTGTCGTTTCGCCCAAAACGCTAAGCGAGATGCCGATGAAACTGACGTGTGGCGCGTGACCAGCCAGTCGTTATTAGCCAGTGTGCTTGATTCCCATCTTACAGAGGCAGAAGCCGTGCCGAAAATTGGCGTGGTTGTAAAGCGAGTCCATTGTTGTGTGCCGCCATCAAGGTTGTAAACAGACCAGCCGAGCGGCGGGAAAGTCGTGCCTTCAAAACCTTCGCTCCAAGTGGGTGTAGGCGTATCGACATAGAAGGTAAAGCGCGCCGTGTCGTTTGCGGCAACAGTGTCGCCAGGCAGTTGTGTATAAGCGCGAATCGTGTAGAAGCCGCCCGCCGTTGGGGTGAATTGGAACTCACCGTCAAAGTCCGCAGAAGCACTGTCAAGCGGCGCAATCGGTCCGGGAATCGTAACCGGTCCAACTGGCGTGCCATTGTTGATGATGTAAAAGACAGGCACATTGCTAATCGTTTGCGAGCCGAAGTTGCGCACATTGGCTCGAATCGTAATCGGCTGATTTAATGGGGCAGTGAGAGGAACATTCGTGATGGAAGTAACGCCCGCATCTTGCGGCGGAACTTGGAAAACTTGAACGCTGTCAACGGTCAAGCGCAGTTGGTTAAGTTCTTTGTAGCGGAGCGCAATGTAAATGTCTTGTCCTGCCCAAGGCGCAAGTGAGAACTCAAATCGCTGTGCAGGAGCGGCAACAGGGCGAACCGTCGCAATTTTTTCGGTGAAATCCGCCGGCTCAAATCCGGTGGTAGAGACGCGAATTTCCACGCTGTCGGTGTAGAAACTACTGCCCGTAGCAAAGAACGAAAATCGACTGTTGGCAGCGGCGGCCGTTTTGCGCGTGATGAGCCAGTCATCGTTCGCTAAGGTTGATGATTCCCAACGCACCGATGCCGAAGCCGTGCCAAATATGGTGCCTGTGGTTACGCGCGACCATTGTTGCGTGCCACCATCAACATTAAAGCGTCTCCATCCTTCGGGCGGGAAGAGCGGATCTTCAAATCCTTCGCTCCAAGTCGCCACTGCCGCTTCAACGAAGAAGTTGCCGGAAATCGTGTCGTTTGCAGGATTGGCATCGCCCGCAAGGTTCACAAACCCGCGAATCGTGAGTTGTCCGCCTTGTGTTGGCGTGAAAGGCGTGGTCAGCGTGACGGAATCGGTTTGATTTGTCCCAAGCGTGCCTGTGTAAGTTTGTGTAACCGGCGAGTCATTTCCTGCAATGTAACCAATCGTGAAATTGCTTTGTGGCGCGCCAAGATTGCGGAACCGAACTTGCACTTGTGCAGGCTGGTTGGGCGAAAGCGAGCCAATCACGCGCACGCCAGTCGCCGCTAAATCTTTATCAGGCAAAACATTCACCGTAACGGCAAGCGTATCGTTGGCGCGAACCGTATCGGCAGGCAACGTAATCCATGCCCGCACTTGTCTTGCCCCTGTGACAGGATTTGCCCAAGTAAATGTAACACTATCGAATTGTGCAATCGCAAGTGGTCTGTTAAGCGTTGTGTCAGATTGAAATACCCCATCTAATTCCCATGAGACAGTGTAACTGTCTGAAATAGCGTTCAAACCAACGTTACGAAACTTCACCACGAGGTTTGTCGGAATCGTCGCAATGGTTGTGCGCGGCTGAATATCGGTTACGGTCAGGTCGTTTGCCGCTGGGGGCGCAAGCGATTCAAGTTTCACATCGTCAATGTAAAGACGGTCTTGGTCGGCGGGTGAGTTGCAGTGAAAGCCAATGCGCAAGTCTCCGCTTTGTGGCGCAAGAAACTCGACTTGTCCCATTACCCACGAGGTATCTTGAATCGGCGGCGTGGTCGGTACAATTTCGCTGATGATGGAAGCAACCGTAGTGTCAGTGGATAAAACCACGCGGAAAGTTTCCGAGTAAGGATTGCCGGAGAAGAAAGCGGAGTGGTAATAATAAGTCAAACGGTAATTGCTTCCCGCAGAAGCCGTGAAAGTCGGCGTAAAGAGGTAATCGTCGCCGGGTAGCGTCGAGTTGTATTGATACATTGCTGATTTTGTGCCACCTGGTCGGCTCGGGTTGGGTCGGCGGTTGGTTTGTGTTTGCCAACGACCAAAGAACGAAGTCGGTGAGCCGCCTGCCGTAGAACCGTTGAGGTCAACCGCAACCCAGCCCGGCGGCAATGCCGTCGTGTAGCCCGGATTGCCTGTAACAGGAACGCTTTCAAAGTTCTCTTCAAAAATCACGCTGTTAGAATTTGACGTGTTGGGATAAGTCGGCTGTGGAAGACGCAATTCAGCAGGCATAGTGTAGCCTTCTGGTGGCGGCGTGTAACGCAATTTTGATGCAGGGGTCTCTTTGCGTTGCAAAGTTTCGAGACTTGCCTCACGGGCTTTTTCTTCCATCGCTTTTTGGCGAAGTGCTGACGCTTCTTGGTTCAATCGGTGCTGTTCTTCCATTTCTTTGAGCGCACGCGATTGCGCCTTATCGCTTGAAGGTGTCACAGACTTCGGTCGTGCTTCTTGCGCAACACTTGGTATAGAGAATGTCAGAAGCAGTGCAAGCAGGATAACAAAATGCGCAGGGTATTTCCGATTAGTGTTCATTTGGTTTGCGTGAATTTGATGTTGAAGTAAGCAATTTTAGTTCGTTGAATGTAAAAAAGCAACGCTGTGAAAGCAAATGTCTTGACAAGATTTTTCCGAAAAATTGGAAGTTCTGTTTTCTGCTTTCAACGAAGAGAACGCACGCGCAATCGTTTCACGATGCTTTTCGAAACATTGAACACGAGTTGCAGGGCTTTGACTTCAAGATACAATTCGCCAGTTCGTTCTTGTCCCCTTCCAAAGCAACGATGTCTGTTGGAGTTAATGGGTTTAAGTGTTAATTAAAATCAAACTTAAAAGCGGTGTGTTTGTCGTCTTTTAAGTTCATTATGTTTGAATGCATGAATAATTTTTTGCATAACGCCGTTCTCAAAGTTTGAAACGAAAAATCCCTCGCAAAATCGGTCAGTTCTAACAATAACAGTCAGAAGTTTACACAATGTAACAGTATCAAGCGTTGAATAGTCGAAGTCAGGATTATCGAGAATTGATTTTCCTTCGTGCCAATTAACCCAATCAAAGATAGGAATAAGATCGAGGTCGCAGAGGACGAAATACACTTCATCAACGATTTTAGAGGGAAGAACATATATGTCAGAAATAGAGCCATCGGCTAACCTCTTGCCCCCTTTGATTTCTCCAAACTTTGTGGTCGATTCAAGTTCAGGAATTAGAACAAAGAGTTTGTTCCAATCTTCTTCAGTTAAAGTTTGAAGGTGTTCTTGCAAATCTTCTAATGAAACCATTGTCTAAAAAGTGAAAAAGTGAAGCGTTCAAGTGAGTTCATATTTTTTGCGTAGTTCCCAAAGCGATTTTTGAGAGATGCCAAGTATGCTAGACGCTTTCGTGTAGTTTTCGCCACATCGCCTTAAAACTTCCTGCACGTAGGCGATTTTGAGTTCTTCTAAACTTTTGCCGATAGGAATAGTGAAGTGCGTTGGAAGTTCATCAGAAGGAGTTGAATTGGGGGTGGCAGGGCGAGAAGGAAAGACAAGGTCAGCGGCTGTGATGGGTTGATTTTCTTGAACAAAAGCGATAGCGCGTTCAATGACATTGCGAAGTTCGCGCACATTGCCTCTCCAAGTATGCCCCATCAGTTTTTCTTTGGCATCATCAGTAAGACCAGCAATAACTTTGCCCATTTCGCGTGAGAAGTGTTCTGCAAAATGCTCTGCCATCAAGAGTATGTCGTTGCCAAGCGAGCGGAGCGGAGGCATTTCAACGGTCATTACTGTAATGCGGTAGAATAAATCTTCCCGAAATTCTTTATCGGCGACCTTTTTGGAGAGATTGGCGTTGGTAGCACAAATCAGTCGCACATCAATCGGAATGTAGTCGTTTCCGCCGATACGGCGAATGCGTTTTGTTTCCAGAACCGAAAGCAATTTGGTTTGAACTGAAGGCGAAGCCGAATCTATTTCGTCGAGAAAAATCGTGCCGCCGTCGGCGGATTCGAATAAGCCTTTGCGCGAGTTTTTTGCATCGGTGAATGCTCCTTTTTCGTAGCCGAAAAGTTCGGCTTCCAAGAGTGTTTCAGGCAGGGCGGCGCAGTTAATTTCTACAAACTTTCCTGTGGCGCGTTTAGATGATTGATGAATAAACTCGGCGGCTAAATTTTTTCCTGTTCCTGTCTCACCCATCAAAAGCACCGTAGAATCAAGCGAGGCAAGGCGCAAGAGCGTTTGCTTGACACTTTTCATCGGCTTGCTTTCGCCAATAGGCTCAACAGATTTCAGGCGTTTGAGTTCTTCACGGAGCGTTTCGGCTTCATGCTTGTAGATTGAACTTTCAATGGCGCGTGCAATCAGTTCTTTAAGAATGGTAAAGTTTGCAGAAGAAACCCCGCCCGATGTGGTTTTTTCCAAAAAGTGAAACGCACCGGCTTTAAGCGCACGCACAGCGGCATCAACCGAACCGTAGTTGGTAAGCACGATAATCGGTAAGTGCGGACGTCTTGCTTTCACACGCTCAATCAGCTCAATACCGTCCATATCAGGCATGGAGTAATCGGTAAGAATCAAATGAGGCTCTTCTTTTTCTAAGGCTTTCAAAAGTGATACAGGTTCATGAAAAAGTTTGGTTTGATAGTCGCGCGAAAGTGTCGCATCAACCAACGCACGAAAAGTGGGTTCATCATCTACAATGAATATCGTTCGTTTCATAATTCTGTTAGTAAATGTTAAGGCTGTTTGTGTTAAGGCTGTTGTGTTGATTTAGAGTTCATTTGTCATCGCTTCGGACTTCAAAAGGCGAAGTGTTTCAGGAAAAATTCTTTGCAATTCTTCCCATGCATCAAGCGAAAGCATGTTAGTGCGAGCAGATTCTTCAAGCAAATGACAAAGGTCAGCAACACGTTTTGCCCCGACATTCAGCGCGGCACCTTTGAGCCGATGTGCCGCCATTTCAAGTTGTTTGAAATTTTGTGCTGAAATTGCATCAGAAAGTTTTTGCAGTTGAGATGGAGAATGTTCTAAGAAAAGGTCAATGACTTCACTGACCAAATTTCTGCCAGTTTGTTCAGAAAGTTCGGATAAAATTTGGATTGCATTAGAATCAAGAAGGGTTTGCCGATGGAGTGCTTCTCCATTTGTGGCTGATTTGAAAACAAACGTAGAGTGAAGCACTTCGACAAGGCGCGAAATCTGAATCGGTTTTGTCAGATAATCGTCCATGCCAAGTTGCAAGGCAAGGTCTTTGTCTTCCTTCATTGCGTTAGCAGTCATTGCAACAATGCGCGGGCGAGACTCGCCGTAAAGCTCAATAATCCGCTTAGTGGTTTCGTAGCCGTCCATGTCAGGCATTGAAATATCCATTAAAATCAAATCATATTTTTTGCGAGATAAGGCGTCTATGACCGCATGACCATTTTCAGCAAGGTCAATTTGGTATCCCATTTTTTCCAAAAGCGTAATCGCAAGTTTTTGATTGACAGGGTGGTCTTCGGCAAGTAAAATCTGTAACGGATAATGTTTGGCAAGGGTAGAATCAATGATGACTTTACTGGCTTCCTTTGATGGTGCTGATAGTTCGGAGAAGAACGAAAGCAGGGTCAAGTAAAACTCATTTGGACGAATAGGCTTAGTTAGAAATGCAAATCGGTTAGTGGTCAGAGTTTCGCTGTCGCCGACATCGTTCATGAATATCAAAGGGAGATGTGGGTGTAGCTTGCGAAGTTGGTCGGTCATAGTGCGCAGAGTGAAGGACGTAAGGTTGCTGTCAATCAAGGCAAAGTCAAAGTCCGATGTTTGTTCAAGACGTTCTAATCCAAGTGAAAAAGAATCAACCGTTTCAGGAATCATGTGCGCACGAAGGGCATATTGCGTAAGAATGGAGCGATGCGTCGCATTGTCATCAATAATGAGAAGACGCTTATTGTGTAAAAGTGAAAGGTCGCGATGAAGGGCAGATTTAACAGGGGTATTGGGCAGCGCGAACTCAATGGTGAAAGTAAACGTTGAGCCGACATTCGGGGTGCTGTCAACCCAAATATCGCCATGCATAAGATTGACCAAACGTTTGCAAATCGCTAATCCCAAACCAGTGCCACCATAACGGCGCATCGTGCTTGAATCGGCTTGTGAAAAAGGTTGAAACAAATGTGCTTGCTTTTCTTTCGGAATACCGATACCTGTATCATGAACAGCAAACTTCAAGTTGACTGTTGTGCCATAGCCATTAGGTGTCGGATTATGACGCGAAATGTGGAGATAAACTTCACCCGAAGAGGTAAACTTAATTGCGTTTGAAAGCAAATTCGTAATGACCTGTCGGAGCCGCGCCTCATCACCAAGAACGAAGGTTGGCACATCATCATCAAGAAAAAACATGAGGTCTAATTTTTTTTCGGAGGCTTTTGGAGCAAGCAAGGCGCATACATCGGCGACACAGTCGGAAAGATTGAACAAGGTAGATTCTAACTCTAAATGTCGGGATTCAATTTTTGAGAAATCGAGAATATCGTTGATGACTTTGAGAAGCGAATCGCCGCTCTGCCTGATAGTTTCAACATAACTGCGTTGTTCATCGGTCAGTGCAGTATCAAGAAGGAGGTTTGTCATGCCGAGTACGGCGTTCATTGGGGTTCGGATTTCGTGCGACATGACGGCGAGGAACTCCGATTTTGCGCGTGCAGCATTCTCCGCAGTCTCTTTGGCACGGCGCATCTCGGATTCAGAAAGGTAACGCTCGGTTACATCAATCGCGAAGACAATCGCACCGCCTCGGTAAGCATCGGGAAAGTAGTAGGCTTGAAAGTAAATCGGCTGTTCAGGTGTTCCGTATTCCCAAAGCGTTTGCACTTCGCCACCTGCAAAAACGCTCTTGAACAAATGCGCGGAATCTGAAAAAACATCGTAAATTGTTTTTCCAACAAAATCTGCCGCTGTGCGACCAATCTTTTCAAGCCCTGAACCGGACGCGCTGTGAAAAACGCCGTCTTTATCAATGCGATGCAAAATGATAGGAATGTTTGCGGCAATCGCGCTCATAATTTGATTGGAACTCTTGATACGTTCCTCGTTGATTTTGCGCTCGGTAATGTCTTGTGCCGTGCCAATAATTTGCTTGATTGTGCCCTCAGCCGTGCGTAAAAAAACGGTATCACGCGATAAGAACCATCGCCATTTGCCATGAGCATCTTTCAAACGATATTCAACTTCATAGACTTCACCAGTTTTATCTTCACGCAGTTTGTCAAAGTGTTTTGAGTGTTTCGGCTCATCATCAGGGTGAAGCAAGGCAGAAAAAGGTGTCTGGTCAAGTTCCGTGTGTTCATCAGACGTGTATCCTAAAACTTCCCGAAATTCACGATTAGAATAGATATTGCGCCCTTCATCAAAATCATAGATATAGACAATGCTTGGAACGGCTTCGACAATTTTTTCATTGAAGTGTTGAACTTCGCGAAGTTTAGCTTCAACGGCTTTTCTGCCGCCAACATCGTTAAGCGTGTGATGACTGATTAAATCGCCCTCGTTGCCCAAAATCGCCGTTGAGTTCAAGAGTCCGAAAAAGGTTTCTCCGTTTTTCTTGATGAGTTCGCACTCGGCATTTTTGAGCGAGCCTTCATCACGGAATTTTTTAAGATGTTCTGCGTAAGAGGCACGGCTTTCTGCAGAAAGCAAATCAGTAAATCGCTTTTTGCCGATGAGTTCATCTTGTTCATACCCAAGCCAACGCAATGCCGTATCGTTAATGCGCGTAAAGTAGCCTTTTGAGTCAAGCGAATAGTAGCCGCAAGGCGCATTGTGATAAAGGTCTGAAACTTCCGATTCTATGCGCCGAATTTCAGTAACATCTTCAAAGATACCTTGAAATCTGACCTCGCCGCCATCGTGAACAGTGGCAAACATCACCCCTTCGGCTAAAACTCGGCGACCTGTTTTGCTTACAAAAACGACATCAATGTTGGTGGATTTTTCAGAAGAATGAATGAGCGAATCAAGGCAAGTTTGAAAATGGGTGCGATGGTCTTCAGCAATCAGGTCGTCAAGTCTCAAATGCAATACTTCGGTCGCACTGTATTCAAGCCTGTTGCACAACGCAGGATTTGCCGAAAGCAGTTTCCTTTCGCCGTCGACTTGAAAAATCAAATTCGTTGAGTATTCAAAACACAGTTTGAAAACATCTTCAACGCCTATGTGAAGAGTCTTATTAAGTGTTTGATTGGATTCAAGATGCAGAAGTTTCGTTTGAAGTTCATTCCAACGGCGAAGCAGATGCAACATGAATAGCAAGAACACAATCGCTGAAAGAAAAATCAAGCCCATTTGCCAAAGGCGGAGCCGTGCATGTTGAGCATTTGTGGCATAATCAATTTCCGCAAGCAAGGCACTTGCGGCGTGAAAAAATTTGCTGTGGTAGTCGCCAATCGTCCAAGCAATGTTGGAGAGCGTAACTGCTGAAAGCGAATCGCGTGTGTTCCAAACAAGAACTAACTGTGGCTTGTAGGCATGCCAGATGGAATCAATCTTTTCAAGTGCAAAACGTGCTTCTGTCGAGCGAAGTGGTGCAATAGTGACCGTGCGAAAATCATTCATACTGATAACGCCGCCTTCTTTAAGAGCAGTGATAATTTCATCGGTAGACTCGATGCTCGCTTGCAACTCGTCGCGTGAAGCACGTGGAAGCCTTACAAACGGTTCGTCTGATTTTTGCCGCTCAATATCATAAATCACTTTGGGAATCTGTTGTGAGATAAGCCGTAATTGCTCTGCAAGCATGCGTTCATTCTGCCGATGTGTTTGCTCCGAACTCGCATAAACACTAAGCAAAAGCAAACCTGCTATTAGCAGAACGAATAGCCATGCTAAAATCAAACCGTTGCGTGAAAAAAGCCCAAATAAGGCATGCCGTAAAGACATCATATTAACTCTCTTTTCTTGTTGCTATGAACGTTTTTTCTTTTTAGGGTAGAGCCGCTCCACACATTCAGGACAAATGCCGTGTGTAAAATTCAGATGCAAGTTCTCTTGAAGATATGCCTCAATCTGATGCCAATAGCCACTATCGTCTCTAATTTTTTTACACGATGAGCAAATCGGCACTAATTTAGAAAGCAGTTGGATATTTCCTATTGCGGCTTGTAAGTCATGAAGCAGTTGGGCTTGTTCGGCAATCAATTTCTCTTTTGCAAGACGCGCTTCGTGAAGTTCAATCGCTTGGCGGAGCGTAACGCCAAGTAGTTTCAAGTAGCCTTGTTTGTTGTCTTTCACGATGTAATCGATTGCGCCTAACTTCATGGCTTGAACGGCAATTTCTTCACTGCCATGCCCTGTTAAAATCACAACGGGTGGTGCTTGGTCAAACTGTTTGAGCGAAATTAAAAATTCAAGTCCGTCCAGCGAGGGCATCTGGTAGTCTGTTAAAACAGCATCATAACGAGTCACAGAGCAGTAGGCTAGCCCTTCTTCGGCACTCGTGGCAGTCGTGACATCAAAGCCTTCTTGCGATAGAACTTGGCTAAAAATAACCAACTGCGTCGGCTCATCGTCGATACATAAAACTTTCAGTGTATGATTGCTCATATTCACATCTAAAAAGAATTTGCGGAGTTGAAATGCCACAATTAACGCAGAACTCTTTCGAGAGGGTGTCTTTAGGCTCAAATCTTATGACAAGATAATCAAAAGGTGATGATTCCAATAGAATGTGTGTTAAATCAAAGGAGGGGATTTACCTTTCGGTGCTACTAATTGCAACAAAAGTAAGAGAGGTGTAGGAGATGGGGGAGGTATTACTTAACGAAAAGCATTTTTTTCGTTTCTACGTGGTTTCCAGCCTGTAAGCGATAAAAATAAGCCCCTGACGCAAGCGAGAAGCGTGTAGCATTCAGCGTGTAGGCATGCGTGCCTGCGCCCTTGCGCTCATTAACAAGGGTTGCCACTTTCCGCCCTAACGCATCGAAGAGTTCTAAGCGAACAAGGTTGGCACTCGGAAGCGTGTATCGAATGGTTGTGGTCGGATTAAACGGATTGGGGTAGTTTTGCTCTAACTCAAAAGGAGCGGGTTTGGACGCAACGGGCATGGGTGCAGAGACTTGCCCAATCGGACGGAGTTTGCGCTCATAAACACCATTGCCAAACGTAGCGGCACGCATCGTTCGATTCGGCTTGGAAAACTGCAAATCTAAAATCATTGCCGGTGGCATGCCATTATCCCAAAGTTCCCATGCACCGCCGTTCACACTGCGATAAACACCTAAATCCGTACCGATGTAGACATCGTCAGGATAATCGCCATCAAGCGCAACGCATTGGACAGGAATATCGGGCAAGTTGTTGGAAATATCTATCCAAGTTGCGCCCGCATTGGTGGTTTTATAGACATGCGGATTGCCGTAGCCAGAGTAAGTAAGGTAAGCAATTTTGCTATCGCGAGGGTCAACATACAGGTCGGTTGGATAGCGGTCGGGCATGCCGCTTTGTGTGCGATTGACCCAAGTTGCGCCACCATTAGAAGAAAAAAAGACCTGACAAAGTCCGTTTGAAGTGGTTGCCGTTGAAGTGCCGGTGGCGACATAGAGCGTATCAGGGTTTGTCCAAGAAACTGCCATTGCAGAAATCCGGTTGCTATTAAGAGGCGTGTTGTTGTTAGTGGCAAACCAGTTATCGCCGCCGTTCGTAGTTTTGAACACTTTGGTTGCCCCTGCATAAAGAATGTTCGGATTGGAAGGCGAGATGATGAACGGTGCAATGAAATTAGCGACACTTGAACCAGTTTCAAGTCCATTTGTGATGCTTTGCCAAGTTTGTCCGCCGTTGGTGGTGCGATTGATGTCGAGATATACGTATTCCTCATAAGCGATTTGATTGTTTTGCGAATTGATAGCGCACCAGCCGCCGTCGCCGCCGTAGACTTTGTTCCACGCAAGCGTGCCTTCGTATTTCAGCGTGCCGTTATCTTGCAAGCCTGCGTAGGCAAGGTTAGAATCGGAAAGGGAAGTCGCAAAGCCGTTGTAGATTTGGGTGGTTTGGTAGCCGCCGTTACGACCTCTGAAAGTTTCGCCGCCGTCGGTGGTTTCAAAGATGCCGCCGTCAGTGGCAAGAAACATTCGGTCAGGATTAAACGGGTGAAAGGCAATCGCGTGATGGTCGGCGTGCGCATAAACGGGTGAGCCTTCGTCGCCGCCGGGCGGAATCACGCCTTGAAAATTAGCATACCATTCCGACTTGCGCGTGAGGTTCGTGCCGCCCGTCGTGGATTTGTAAAAATCTAAACCGCTCACGAACACAATGTTCGGATTTTGTGGGTGAACTGCGATGGTATTGTTATACCACGATTGTGAAGAAGCATACTGCGTTGCAGATTGAAGTGTCCAAGTGTTACCGCCGTCGGTGGTGCGATAAACGCCGTGAACGCCGCGGGTTTGCGCATTGCCAACGCCCGCATAAACCACTTCGGTGTAGCCGCCTGAAAAGTTCGGTGCGGCATAAAGCGCAAGTGCAGTTCTGCCAAAATTGGTTGTTGGTAAGCCGCCTGAAAGTTGTGTCCAACTTGCGCCTGCATTGGTGGTTTTGTAAAGTCCGGGATTGGGTGCAGTGTTGAGTTGTCCGCACGACGCATAAAGAACGCTTGTATCAATCGGATTGATAACAATATCCATTGCCGCAGGCACCGTGAGCGAAAGTGACCAAGTCGTGCCGCCATCAAGGCTTTTGTAGACACCATCGCTTGTTGCCGCATAGAGCGTTTGTGTGTTTAGTGGGTTGAGAACAATTTTTTGAATCGCCTTGTATTCGTGCAGTTGCCAGTTTAAGCCGGTTTGCGTCCAAGTGTTGCCGCCGTCAGTGGTTTTCAAGATGCCGATGCCGTAGGTTGCGCGTGCGCCGGGCGTTCCAACCATGCCAGGCTGATTGTATCGGCGAAATTCCCCAGTGCCGATATACATCACATCAGGATTCGAGGGGTCAATCGCAATCGCGCAAACGGAAACGGTCGGAAAGCCTGTCTCAACATATTGCCAAGCGTTTGCGCCTGCGCCAGCAGTTGTGGTTTTCCACAAGCCGCCAGAAGCCGCACCAATCCACATCGTATCGGGGTGAAGTGGGTGAATGGCAATCGCGCGTGTGCGTCCGCCAACATTCTTCGGTCCTAAACTTTGCCAAACGGTGTTATCAAGCGTGCGCGAAGCAACAAGTTCGCTCTGATTGTATCGATAAGCTTGTTCAAATTTCTTGTAGTCGATGAGTTCATTTGGATAGGCTCTTTGACCATACCACCACTCAAACGCCAAGTCAGCAAAACCTTCTTCAAGTTCAGATGTTTCGCGTGCTTCGCGCTCAATGCGTTCCGCGTAACTTTCAGAAAGCAAAGGTAATGAAAAAGAAGTTGTGTAAATCCAAACAAGAAGACTCACGAAAAGAACAATCAGCGAGAGTAAAAAAACTTTTTTCATAGCGAAATTCAGTGATACGGTTCAAAGTTAAACGAATGTAAGATGTTGAAGCGGCAAAATGAAACAGCCATTCAAGAAGCGATGAACACCGTCGCGTTGGCTAAGAGCATTTGCCAAAAAGAGCCGGCGCGGGCAAACGCACTCATTGAGCAAGTCTGTTCGCAATTCCCATCACTGCCGATTGAAACAAAAGCCGAAGCCTTGTTTGCAAAAGGTGTTGCCGATTATACTCTGAGCAAATGGAAATCATCAGAAGAAGCACTCACAGAAGCCAAACGGCTCTACGAGCAAATTGGACAGCGCGACATCGTGGCAAAATTGTTGAATACATTAGCCATTCTGTATATGGAGCAGGGCAACTATGCCAACGTCATAGA
>Ga0209691_1001638_pt1 | contig 12889 bp, 8 predicted proteins | sample YNPMSBMetaG_FD_187120 | JGI IMG/M metagenome (GOLD analysis project Ga0209691, IMG submission 187120) | Anoxygenic and chlorotrophic microbial mat microbial communities from Yellowstone National Park, USA - YNP MS-B MetaG (SPAdes) (version 2) ... | reverse complement strand
GTATATTGATGTTTTTGGAAACAAACAAAAAAGGATGCCTTATTATTTGCCAAAAGATTTTGATATTTTAGAATCGAATTGGACTGATATTCCCGGTTACACTTCTATTTGGGGTTTTTCCACAGAAAACGCCGAAATTCCCTTAAAGCGTGTCATAGAATCCACATCCAATGAAGGTGATTTAATTATGGACTTCTTTTTAGGTAGTGGCACAACAATCGCGGTAGCCCATAAACTCGGCAGAAAATGGATTGGGGTAGAGATGGGGGAGCATTTTTATACGGTGGCGTTACCGAGAATGAAGAAGGTCTTGTTTTATGACAAATCGGGGATTTCAAAGGAAGTGAAGGAGTATAAAGGGGGAGGGTTTTTCAAATACTACGAACTTGAGCAGTATGAAGAAGCGTTGGCGAAGACGGTTTATGAAAATCACGATATGTTTTTAGTAGGTAACAAATCGGTTTATGAGCAATATGTATTTTTGAAAGATGAGAAGATGCTAAGGGCGATGGAGATTGATTATGAAAACGGAAAAGTCAAGGTAGATCTAACGAAACTGTATTCGAACATTGATATAGCCGAAACGCTATCGAATCTTACGGGCAAGTGGATAAAGAGAATCGGTGAGAGCGAGGTAGAGTTTGAAGATGGGTCGAAGGTGAATATGAAGGATATAGATTACAAACTAATTAAGCCGTTAATTTGGTGGGAGTGAGCGAGATGGAAGTTTCAAGAATAAAACAATGGATAAGCAAAGGTGAAGGGCATCATCTTGAGTTCAAGTTAGAAAGGGAGAGTAATGAAGATTTTGCGAAGGTAGTTATTGCTTTTGCGAATACTGATGGTGGGAAGATATTAGTTGGGGTTGATGATAGTGGGGAGATGATTGGAGTAAGCGATGTAGATGAGGTTATGCGACGGTTAGATGATGTAGCGATTAACCGTTGTGAGCCGCCGATAACAATTTTTCAAGAATCAATAAGAATTGATGATAAAGTAATTGTTGTAGTTGATGTAGAGAAAGGCGGTCAGAGACCGTATCGGACAAAGAGTGGGCAGTATTATGTGCGGGCATTGAGTCGGTGCCGTCAGGCTACGAGAGAGGAATTGTTAAGGATTTTTCAATCGACAAGGAGTTTGTTATGTTTTGAGAAACCCAAGCATTTACAACATGCTTGCAAAAATGAGAATGGTTACTGATTTAGGCAGTGGAGTAAGGAGAATGATGAAATTGGTAAGGGAGTATATTAACAAAGAAGTGGATCTTAATGCAACGGAGAGCGAATTTATAGTAACGATTCCAAGAAAGACGATTTGAGAGAATTTTGGGGATTTAATTTGGGAGCGAAAATATGAAAATTAAAAATCTAAATATCAAGATTATCCATAAACTTGCAACTCTGATGCCTGACGAAGCAAAGCGTGCTATGAAAAAGTATCCTGAATTTGAGCAGTGGCTATCTGGTTGTAAGTATCCAACTTATACTCAACTGGTAGAACTTTCCAAGATATTTCATGTTCCATTTGGCTATTTCTTTTTGAAGGAATTACCGACATTCAGGTATCCTATTCCCCATTACAGGACAGTTCAGAAGGGGGAGTTCAAGCCATCGGCAGAGTTATTAGAGACGCTTAAATTTGCTCAAAAAGTTCAGGAATGGGCGAAAGAAATTTTATTAGAGTGGGGGCAAACAAAACTTGATTTTTGCGGAAAGTTCAAAAATAATTTTGATGTTTTTTCAGTAGTAGAAGAACTGAAAAGGTTGTTTGATGTTGGAGAAGGTTGGGCTAAATCACAGACCAAATGGAGCGATGCGTTCAAGTATCTTGTTACAAAGGCAGAAGAGAGAGGGATTATTGTTTTAATCAATGGAGTAGTTGGGAATAACACGCATAGAAAATTAAGTGTTGAAGAGTTTAGAGGCTTCGTATTGTACGATGATATTGCGCCTGTGGTGTTTATCAATAATAACGATGCAATTTCTGCGAAGATATTTACGCTTATTCATGAAGTTGTGCATATTTTAATTGGTCAAAGTGCTTCTTTTGATTTGCATGACTTACAATCGGCAGAAGATAGCATAGAAAAGTTTTGCGATGAATGTACGGCGGAGTTTTTAGTTCCAAAACACGAAATTCAAAACTGTGAAGAACCTATAAACTATGAAGAATTAGCCAAGCAATTTAAGGTAAGTCAAATAGTAATTGCACGAAGGTTGCTGGATTTAGGAAAGATTAAGAAAAGGAAATTTTATGCGTTTTTACAGCAAAGTAATGAAATGAAAAAAGTTGCAGGTCAGGGTGGCGGGAATTTTTATGACACAGAGAAAAATCGATTGAGTCAAAGGTTTTTACGCATATTAAAATCGGCTATGGAAAACAATACAATTTCATATAGAGATGCCCTGTCGGTTACAAATCTCGGTGCGAAGACCTATTTTCAGTTGATAGAAAAACTATAATGAAGTATCTGATTGATTCAAATGTTTTTATTACGGCATCTCGAGGTTTTTATTCGTTTGCGTTTGGGAGCGCATTTTGGGACTTTCTATTGCAAGAGGCTCAAAACAATAGAGTAGCCAGTATCGATAAAGTTCTTGATGAAATCAACAAAGGCAATGATGAATTAAAAAGTTGGGCGAATAAAAAATTTTCAGATTACTTTTTGAACACAAAAACAGAGCAAGTCTTGGAGCAATATGCAAGGCTTATGCAGTGGGCAGAAACGGAAACGGCTTACGAACAAATTGCCATAGATGAATTCATGGAGGAAGATAATGCTGATACGTGGCTCATCGCATACGCAATGACAGACCCAAAAGAATACAAACTTGTAACTTTTGAAAAACCTAACAACGACATAAAAAGGAAAATACCGATTCCTAATGTATGCAAGCATTTTCAAATAGGCTACTGCGATTTGTATGAAATGCTTAAAGATTTGAAGTTTAAATTCTAAACAAAGCAGGGATATGAATCTATATCTTCAAAACATTGTAGAGAATTTCAGCCTAAACAATCTGTCATCGGATTGGTTAGGGTTTGATGTTGTCAAGTTTTCTGACTCTAAATCGCTGTTTGATTATCAGCAAAGAGCATTAGAAAATGCCTTGAAAGCATTGTATTTGTATTTTGGGGAGTATAAAGGGAGTAAATGTGCATTTTACAAGCATTATCAAAATAATGGGTTAAGTGCAGATTTAAGTTACAATATCAAAGGCAAAGCGATAAAGTACTTTTCAGATTACGATGAGGAATTTAGAATAAGCAATGGTAAAATTTCTTTTGAGCATTTTGTAAATCGCATGAGTTTTTGGATGGCAACCGGTTCAGGCAAAACGCTTGTGATTGTAAAATTGATTGAGTTATTAGGTTACTTAATAGAAAATCAAAAGATACCAGAGAAAGAGATACTATTTTTAACGCATAGAGAAGACCTGATAGAGCAGTTCAGACGGCATGTTGAAGCGTTCAATTATTCCAGTTCTTCGCTTCGCATCAATTTAGTTGATTTAAGGGAATATGAATCACACAAAAACCGTTTAGTGCTACAACTTGACAAAAGTATAGATGTTTATTTTTATCGTAGTGATTTGATTTCAGATGAGCAGAAGGAAAAAACTATTGATTTCAAGAATTATGATAATGACGGGAATTGGTATGTCATTCTTGATGAAGCCCACAAGGGCGACCGAGAAGAAAGTAAAAGGCAAATTTTCTACACGATTCTTAGTCGGAACGGCTTTTTGTTCAACTTTTCAGCAACTTTTACTGATGAACGAGACTATGCTACTTGTGTTTATAACTTCAATCTTTCACGCTTTGTTGAAAACGGCTACGGCAAGCATATTTACATTTCAAAAGAAAGCATTAGAGCATTAGAAGATAAAGAAAAAGAGATAGAGAGTGAGAAGCAAAAAATTTTGCTAAAACTATTTATTCTCCAAGCGGCAATGAATAGGCAATATGAAGGATTGAGAAAACAGCATTCAGCACTTTATCATAAGCCTTTGCTTTTAGCATTAGTGAATTCTGTCGATACAGAAGATTCTGATTTAGAGTTATTTTTTAAGGAAATAGAAAAGCTTGCTTCGGGAAAGTTAGATAACGAACTATTTGAGGTTGCCAAGAAAGAGATAGTGAGAGAATTATCTTCGGAGGATGCAACATTGGAATTTGAGGGAAAAAAGATTGATGAAGAAATAGTTGCAATAGTTGAGCAAACTACATCTGAAGAAATGCTAAGGCGTGTATTTAATTCGGAAACCGTAGGCAACATAGAGGTCATAAAAATTCCTTCCAATAAGCAAGAGTTGATATTTAAGCTTACGACATCAGAGCGTCCGTTTGCTTTGATGAAAATAGGAGATATTACGGAATGGATAAAAAAGAAACTTTTAGGTTATGAAATTATTGAACGATTTGAAGATGAAAGCCTATTCAAACACATCAATCAGAGTGAAGATATTAACATTTTGATGGGGTCTCGTTCTTTTTATGAGGGTTGGGATAGTAATCGTCCGAACATCATTTTGTTTATTAACATTGGTAGTTCAGAAGCAAAAAAATTTGTGTTGCAGTCTATTGGTCGTGGAGTGAGAATTGAGCCTATTGCGAACAAACGAAGGCGCGCTTTGTTTCTGTATAACAATCGGGAAATAGATACTACACTGTATGAATCTATCAAAAAAGAGACAGAAGCACTTGAGACGCTGTTTGTCTTTGGCACAAAGGCAGAGAATTTGAAAGAAGTGGTGAGCACGCTACAACAGGAAAAGCCAGAAGTCTTGCTTGGAGATTTGTTCGAAGTAAATCCTGCATTAAAGGACAAATTACTCTTAATTCCCACCTATCGTGAGTCTGAAAAGTTGATTGCAGAAGAGCAAGAGGTTGTAAAATATCCGATTCATCACGAAGATTACGAAATTGCTCAAAACTATCTGAATAGCATAAGCGATAAAGTAGCAGTCTGTAAGTTTGAATGCGATGTAAAGGTTTTATCAAAAGTGAGAGAAGCCCTTAACGGAAAGAAAGAAGCATTTTTTCTTGAAAGCGATGACATATTCAAAATCCAGAAGCCAGAACTTTTGCTTCGAAATATCTTCAAGCATTTTAGCCAAAGAGTTAAAGAGTTTGATAGGCTCAAAAAATTAGAAGATGAGATTATTCACTTTAAGCGAATTAGTATAACCGAAGATAAGTTAAATTCTTTAATTGGGAAAATAAAAAATGTGAAAGAATCACAGCAAAAGGATAGAATGGTAGAGGAGCTAAAAGAAAAGCAGAAAAGAGGGGAAATAGATGTTGACAAATATACAGAAGAAATACAAAAGCTGGAAAATCGGCTAAAAAAGAAAGATGAAGTTGCCTATTCGGTTAATGAGAAACTTGGGATTCAGTATATTACCAATCACTACTACATACCTGTCTTACTAACAGAATCAGAGCGTTTATTATTTATACAGCACATTATTAAGAACAGAAGTGAAGTTGAGTTCATAAAGGAATTAGAACAGTATTTGGGACGGGCAGATAACTTTTTCAGTCAATTAGACTGGTGGTATTTTTCTAAGCTCGATGAAACGTTAGATGAAATTTACATTCCGTATTACAATTCAGACATGAACAGAATGGATAGGTTCAAGCCTGATTTTATTTTTTGGCTATGCAAAGGAGATACCTATACTATTCTTTTCGTTGACCCAAAAAGCACGGAGTATAGTGCTGGTTATCGAAAGATTGATGGTTACTCGAGAATGTTTGAAGTAAATCAAGCGATTAGGGAATTTTCGCATCATGGGTTTAGAGTAAAGGTCGCCTTGTTGCTCAAAGGAGAAACTGTGCGCGTTCCAGAGAATTACAGAAAATACTGGTTTAGTCATGTTGGAGATTTGGAAACGATATTGATAAGTTATTGATAAGTTATACAAGAGAATAAAAAGCATTTATTTTTTGAGCATACTTTTTTGATTGACGCAAGCGGAATGAAAAAAATTATGATTACTAAAATTCGAATAAAGAACTTTAGACAAATAAAAGACCAAACGATAGAATTCAAGCAGGCAGTTGTGGTTGTAGGACCGAATAATGGTGGAAAAACGACATTGCTTCAAGCTATTGCTTTATTTGCAGTAGCATTGAGAGCGTGGGGGGCGCAGAAAGTCGGCAAGAAAACTAAAGCCAAGAAAAGGACAGGCGTTGCGATTAATCTTGAAGATGTCTTGAACATTTCGGTTGCTAATTTCAAGGAATTGTGGGCAGATTTAAACGTTAGAGCAGGAACTACAAAAAATGTTAGAATTGAAATTCATGCTGAAGGCTACACTAAAAATGTTCGATGGAAAACGGGTTTTGAATTTGATTATGGAAGGGACTCGGTTATCTATGTTCGTCTAACAAATAATGAGAACGGCGAAATCTATGAGTTTCCTGAAATTTTATTAGAAGAAAAAATTGGCTATCTGCCTTCTGTATCGGGATTAAATCCAGTGGAAGACAAGTTGGAAATTGGCTCAATACTTAGAAAAATTGGGAACGGAAATACAGCAGATATTTTGAGAAATGTATGCTTTTTACTTTATGATAGAGAAGATAAAGAGCTTTGGAACCAATTCACTCAACTAATTAGCACAATCTTTAAAGTAGAATTGAATCCGCCACAGTATATTCCGCAAACTGGTTTATTGAAGATGAGCTACAACGAGTCATACAGGAGAAATCTTGATTTATCTTCATTAGGCAGTGGAACAAAACAAGCGATATTGTTATTTGGTTATCTGCTTGCATTTCCTAATACTGTAAATCTTTTAGATGAACCTGATGCACACCTTGAGATAATTCGGCAATCAAATATCTATGATAAAATAAGTGACATAGCTAAGCAGAATAATAGTCAGTTAATTATTGCCAGTCATTCTGAAAGTGTCATGAATCGTGCTTTTGGGAAAGACCAAGTAATATCGAGTATATTCGGAAAGTTCGAAGAAGTTAATCAGCCAAAATATGTAGTCTCTGTTCTCAGAAATTATGGATATGAAGAGTTCATTATTGCAAAGCAAAGACCCTATTTATTTTATTTTGAAGGAACAACAGATTTAGATTTCATAAAATCGTTTTGCAAAAAATTACAGCGAAACGAGGTTTATCAATTTTTAGAGGAAAAGGCATATCCTTACCCAGTAGGAAATGATGTGTCGCGCGTAAGAAATCACTTTGATGCACTGAAAAGATACATACCTGAATTACGAGGTTTTGCACTGTTTGATAACCTGAATAGGCAATTAGAAAGCAATCAAGAAGGGTTGCTACTGAAACAGTGGAGCAGAAACGAAATAGAAAACTACATACCTATACCAGATACGCTGATTAAATTTATAGAAGAAAAAAACTATGGAAGTGTTTGGCAGGATAGGTTTAGAGATATTTTGTATGAGAATATTCCGCAAGCCGCTTTGAAGGATAGAGAACATAAATTTTGGAGAAATACAAAAATCAGCGATGACCTTTTAACCCCAGTTTTTGAAAAGTTTTTTGATGAATTTGGGATTTCACGTAGCACAATGGATAAGTCTAAGTTTTATCAGTTGGTTGAATACGTAAATGTATCATTATTGGATAATGAGATTAAAGAAACAATTGACCTAATGTATAAACACTTTACCTACAAGAGTGCGAGAACTTAATCCTTCAACCGAAATTCGCCGAAAACGGGGTAGTGGTCGGAAAAGAGAAAGTCTTTCAGCACGCGGTAGTCTTCTACTTCCCAGTGGTGAGTGTAGAGAATATAGTCTAATGTGCGATTCGGCAAGCCTGTGGGATAGGTGTAGAAGGCTTCGGAATCGTCATGCTTGACAAGTTGCAAACCTGCGTCGCAGAGAATCTCAAAGGTTTTATCGTTTTTGTAACTATTGACATCGTTATCGCCAGCGGGAAAGCCTGTCACGCGACAGCCGGGCGGCACGGTATTAAAATCGCCCATAAAAATAATCGGCACATCGCCGTGCTTTTTGAGTTCACGAGCAATGCCCTGCGCTTGTTGTTCGCGGTCGCGCGGATTAAACGGGTGAAGGTGCGTATTGCCAACCCAAATCACTTGACCATTAAAAACAAACGGCACCAGTGTAAATCCGCATGCGGCAAGAAACGCAATTTTGCCGGGCAAAAGATAGTTGATTTGAACTTGTCCGATTTTTTGCAGTTGCGAGAGCATTAAGTTTTCATAGCGAAAGCCGGCAAAACCAACCCCATGCGCAATCACTGACCGATAGCCTGCAATCACACGATAGTGGTCGCGCTGTCGATACTTGCGATAGAGCAAATCGCCGATACCAAGAATACCATTGAAGACTTCCTGCAAGCCAACGACATCAAACTGTTCACGATGTTTGTAAAGCCAATCTGCAATGTAGTAAGTGTAGGCGCGGGTGTCGTGGAGAAGTTCAATGCGCTCGGCTTCTTCTACGGAAACCTGTGCAAGTAGATAGGGAAGTTTTGGACCTCTGCCTCGATGCGTGTTAATCGTAACGCAACGAATGGTTCGGCGTTGAGACATTCGGCTTTATGAAATTGATGCACATTAAACTCAAATTTACAACGCACAAAAGGCTTTTGCTGTTAAGTTTGTGTAAAGCCGAAAAGAAAGGCACGGTCAAGCCGTAGTTTGAAATAACAACTAAACAAACGAATGAAAAACGAAAAACTGCTCGAACAAGAATTTTTAGAGAATATCAATCCTGCGGTGCGCAAGATGTCGCCTTACAGCGTCGGCGGCGGACAGGCGGCAGAAATCAAACTCAATCAAAATGAAAATCCGTACGACTTGCCTGCGTCGCTCAAACGAGATATTCTCAACGCGTTTTGCAATGAAGCATGGAATCGCTATCCGAACGTATTTCCAAGCCAAGCGATTGAACGCTATGCAAAGTTTCTCGGCGTGCCGAAAGAATGTGTAATCATGGGCAATGGCTCTAACGAACTCATTTATACCATCTTCATGGCAACCTTGCGTCGAGGCGCGTCCGTGTTAATTCCATCGCCATCGTTTTCGCTCTATGAAAAAGTCGCTACGCTCCTTGAAGCCGATGTGTTGAAAGTGGCAATGACAGCGGAACTTGAATTTCAAGTCAAAGAAATCATCGAAGAAGCCGAGCGTTCAAGACCCAATTTGATTGTGCTTTCAACGGCGAACAATCCGACCTCAAAATCAATCTCGATTGAAGCAATCGAAGATGTGCTGGCTAATACACGCGCACTCGTGCTGGTTGATGAAGCCTATATTGAGTTTTCAAAACAGCAATCCGCTCTCAAACTGCTTGACCGATACTCAAACCTGATTGTCTTGCGCACGTTTTCAAAAGCATTTGGACTGGCAGGCATCAGAATTGGATTTGCTATTGCCCAAGCACCACTGACCGCCGAACTCTTAAAGCCGAAAATTCCTTTTGCGACAAGCCGCCTTGCAGAGATTGCCGTTGTAAAACTGTTGGAAAATTATCATCTCGTTCAAGAAGCCGTTTCAGCCATACTTCAAGAACGGGAGCGGGTTTACAGCGAATTGAAAAAAATTCAATCAATCAAAACACACGAAAGCGATACCAATTTCTTTATTCTCGAAGTTGAAAATCCAACAAGAATTTTTAATGAACTAAAAGCCAAAGGCGTCTTAGTGCGTGATGTATCAAGTTATCCGTTAATGGAAAAATGCGTGCGCGTCAATGTCGGCACAAGGGAAGAAAACGAGCGATTTTTAGCCGCACTAAACGACATCATCACGAATGAGCAAACACCAATCAGAACGAATTGAAATGAACTCTCACTTTCACTTTACCTTACGACAGCGAGTTTGCCCATTTTTTCGCCAACGCCTTCTGCGGTGATGCGATAAATGTAGATGCCGCTTGCGACTTTCTCGCCGTTGTTGGTATCCAAGTGCCAACGCACGCCGCCTGTATCGCCTTCATGCTCAATCGTCTTGATGGCTTTGCCGTTTAGCGTGTAGATGTGAATTGTGGCTTTGCGTGTCAGATTTGCAAACATCACATAATCCAAGCCGCTTGATTTGCTGTATGGATTCGGATAAGTGAACACATCAGCCAGCGTTTCTTTTGTTGCAGAAAAGGTTGCCACATTGCCGCTGTTTGCAGTGTCAATGAGCAGTCCATCAATACTTCGGAGATTTCGAACAATTAAACTCACGTTAAAGCCGAATGCGCCAATAGGTCTGCCTTCAAGGTCGAGGAACAGTTTATCGGTCTCGACGCGCACGGCTTTCACACGTCCATCGGGTTTCATGGTGAAGTTTTCAGGCAAGGCAGTGGCAGGGTCAATCGGGCGATTCATCGTGAGCGAGACTCGATACGGCGAAAGAATCTCGCGTCCCACAATGTAAAATGCACTTTGCGATTCCGCTGTTACCGTGAAAGAAGCCGTGTTGAAATTCGTGTCAAGTCGAGCGTTGAACACGTCGCGCAATCCTGAAACGCGCACCGTGTATTGCCCTGTATCCAACAGCAGATAACGGAACGATAGCACGGCTTCTTCGCCATCACGCGCAACAGCAACCGATTGTGCATAACGCACTTCCCCATTTTTTTCAATCGCAAACATTCCTGCTTGAATTGGCGATTGCATTGCACGGCTAAATCGCACTCTCACCGTTTGATTCGCATAACTTGCCGAAAGCACACGCGGCAACGAGACCGGTCGCCCAATCAAATACACACTGGTATCGCTCTCGCTTGTGCCGTTGCTTGCCGTTACAGCATAGACATAAAACAAATTTGGATTCACGCTGTTATCGATAAACTCTGTGCTGGTTGTGGTTGTAAGAAGCGAGACACTAAACGGATAGGTTGGAAATGCGCTTGACGCTTGGCGATAGATTTTATACTCTGTTGCGCCTTGCACACTGCGCCACGAGAGGCGAATTTGATTTGTTCCCAACGGTTCGCCCGATACGCCCACAGGTGCTAAAATGCCTTGAAAATTCTGATACTCCCACGCATAACTAAACAGGTCATCGCAGAAGTAAATCTCGTTTAAGCCGTTGCCATCAGCATCGCCGACCATGACTTCTTGCGCTTGTGCCAAAGGATAATTCCACACGGGCGTAAATCGCGCGCTCACTGCGTCCCACTTGAAGATGTAGAGGTTCGGATACGCCACGATAATGAGTTCATCAATGCCGTCTCTATCCAAATCGCTTGTTGCAACAGCACTTTCAAAGAAGCGTTTGAATCGATAATTGAAGAACGCCTGTTTCCAAATTCGCACGAGGCTATCTTGCGCATTGGTTTGCCAACATTCATACACCCAAATCGGCGTGGCGTAATTGCGCAAGGAATCAAAGAGTTCTTCGCTGTGATAGCCAATGATGAGTTGGCGTTTGCCGTTGCCGAGATAGTTGCCACTTGTAATGCCTTGACTGCCGCCGATAAATCCTGCTCCTGCTTGATACCGCCAATTCAATGTGTAAGTGTTTCCGCTTCCTGAATACTCGTAAGCGAAGAAATTGGCATCGTAATCACCGACTACGATTTCGCGTTTGCCATCGCCGTCGAAGTCATCGACAATCGCACGAGGCTGTTCGAAGAGCGGCGCAACACGCGGATTTTCTCGACTGCGAAATGGATTCGGCAATGAGGCAATCGGTTGGAAGGCGTTGTTGTAGATGAGGTAATTGGTATCGCGGCGGGCGAGCAGTTGGAGTTCGCCGTTGTTTTTGGTGTCGGCAAAGGTTGCGCCCCACAAATCGCCGCGTGTGGTATCCACAAATTTGATTGAACCAAACGGCGAACCTTGTGGTGTGGATTGCGAAAAGACAATGGTTTTTCCGCCAGCACTGGTAAGGAGTTCCAAGCGTCCATCGCCGTCGAGGTCAGCCACACTGCGCGGAATTTGGATTTGCGGAAGCGTATCGAGCAAGATGAACTTTGCGCTATCGGCATTGTATTCGTAGCGGCGCAAATCGCCGAACTTTCTGCCTTCAAACGGTCGGCTCTCGTTCATCAGCACTTCTTTGCGTCCGTTGCGATTGAAGTCCTGCATCGTTTTAAGGAAGTAGCCTTTGGGCAAACGCAAGTCGCGCCGCTCTCGCAAGTAAGTTTGTCCGAATGTTGGAATTTGGCTCACGAAGCCGTTGAGCCGAAAGGTGCTTGTATCGCTATGCGTGATAAGCCCGGCAAGATTTTTGGCTTGAACGAAAAATTCGTAATCGGTTTCGGGTTGCACTTCGCTTTCGCGCAAAAGTGCGGAATGTCGTTGCCGAATCCCATCAAAGCGAAAGGCGGAAAACGGTTGTGCGGAATTGCGTCGGCGATAAAAAACGATTGCGTCGCATTGGTCATCGGTGCGAAACTCAATGAGAACGCCGTGCCTATCGTTCACCATCACATCAAGCGCGGAGAGCGAAGTAATCACGGGCGGGGTTCGGTCAATCACCACGCGAATTCGATTTTCAATCGTGCGTCCGGTGTTTTCGCGCACCGCAAGTCGAAGCGTGTAATCGCCATCGGGCAAGAGCGAATCGGGTTGCACGATATTCCAAATTGTCAGCGTATCGCGAATGAGCGGGCGGTTTGAAGTTGCTAATGTTATCCATTGATTTTGATTGCCAATGCCACGCCGATAATCAACCGTGAAGGATTGAAAGCGCGGTGAAATGGCTGTGCCTGTTACGACAATCGGCGTTTGTGCGGTTCTGCCTTCATCGGTTTGCGGCGAAAGAATTTTTGCGATGGGTGCGCCGTCGCTTTGCAAGGCTTGGAGCATATTGAGCCGTCCGCTTCCTGTGAAGTGGTCCCAGCCTTCGAGTTCGATGTCGTCGGTTGTGGAGACAAGAATGCCGCGCACTTGTTCGGCGGTGAGGTTTGGTCGAAGTGAAAGAAGCAAT
>Ga0209691_1001636_pt1:5000-12895 | contig 12895 bp, 11 predicted proteins | sample YNPMSBMetaG_FD_187120 | JGI IMG/M metagenome (GOLD analysis project Ga0209691, IMG submission 187120) | Anoxygenic and chlorotrophic microbial mat microbial communities from Yellowstone National Park, USA - YNP MS-B MetaG (SPAdes) (version 2) ... | reverse complement strand
GTGGAGCTGGAATCCCCCTGCCCAAGAGCTCTTCGCTATGATTGACCAGGCTGCCTGGACCGCCCACGAAAACCCTATCTACCTCCTCAACCACACCCCACTTAGCCGCTGGAACGTCCTCCTGGAGCATAGAGCCTTCCAGACCGTTCTCAGCCAAGTCATGCAAGCTTTTGACGCTTACATGGCCAATAAATTGCAAGAAAATAAGCCCAAAGTACTCTACTTGTGCATGGAGTATGGATTCATGCGGGCTTTGCCTATCTATTCTGGCGGTTTGGGTGTGCTGGCCGCAGATTATCTCAAAGAGCTGAGCGACCAGGCCTATCCGGCGTATGCTATAGGGCTTTTGTATCGGTATGGATATTTTGAGCAGGAGATAACGCCAGAAGGACAGCAGGTGGAGAAGCAGGTGCCATTGAGATTTTCAGACTTACCGCTAAAGCCAGTCAAAACTTCTGATGGAAGATGGGTCTGGTTGGAAGTTCCAGTCGGTAAAGACATACTTTATCTCAAAGTCTGGCAGGTAGAAGTGGGGCGAGTGGTGCTGTATCTGCTGGATGCCGACCTGGAAGAGAATAGTCCTGAGCTGCGATCGCTCACCCATCAGCTTTATCCGGCCGAGCGCGAAAAGCGACTCCAGCAGGAGATCATTCTGGGCATCGGGGCGGAGGTGCTTATGCGGCGCTTGGGACTTTCGTACGACATCGTGCATTACAATGAAGGGCACCCCGTGTTTCATTTTCTGGGGCAGGTGGAGTCGCTACAGGAGCGGGGCTTATCTCTCCAGGCAGCCATAGAGCTGAGTCGGGCCCGTACGATCTTTACTACGCACACGCCGGTGCCGGCCGGGCATGATGTTTTCCCCGTAGAGATGGTGCGCACTTACTTAGGTGACTATGTAGAGAAGCGTTTGGGATGGGCGTGGGAGGACTTTATGCAAAAGGGATGCATGCCGTCTCGGCGGGAGGAGTTTAATCTGACGGCCTTTGGGGTGTGGGCGGCAGCCCGGGTCAATGCCGTGAGTCAGCTCCACGCCAAAGTCACCCAGCACCTCCTAAAGCCCCTGTATCCGGGCTACCTCCCCGCCGAAGTGCCTGTGGTGGACATCACCAATGGCGTCCATAGCCCGACCTGGCGTGCACCGGTGTGGGAACGCACCCGTCGCCTGTGGGAAACCCACCTCCTCCTCAAACGCGACCTGTGGCAATACCTCCAAAAGCGCCTGCAAGGCGCCTGCTGGTCAGAGACCTACCTCGAAGCTGCTCAGAGATTCCTGGAAGAAGACTTCATGGAAGCGCTTGTGCTGGGCTTTGCCCGGCGCATCGCCACCTACAAGCGCCATAAAATCCTTTTAGAGAGCCGGCGCATGGTTCAGCTCTTTGAGAAGTATCCCCTGCGGCTTATTTTAGCGGGCAAGGCCCATCCCGCCGACGCCGCAGGCAAAGAAGCCCTCCAAGCCCTCTGGAAAATGAGCTTAGAGCCGCCCCTCTTTGGGAAAGTGCTGTTTATTCCCGGCTATGATCTTACACTGGCTCGTTATCTCGTGCAGGGGGTGGATGTCTGGCTCAATATGCCAGTTTATGGTCAAGAGGCCAGCGGCACCAGCGGCATGAAGGCCTGTCTGAATGGGGTACTGCATTTGAGCGTGCCAGATGGGTGGTGGGCAGAGGTGGATGCTGAAGCGGCGGGGGGCTGGCGGGTTCCGCTCTCGCCCGACCAGAGTCCGGAGCGCCGCGACCCCTACGAGGCGCTGAGTCTGGCCGCCACGATCGAACAGGACGTGTGGCCCACCTTCGCGCAGCGCGATGCCGAGGGCCTCCCCCAGCTCTGGATCGCCCGTATGGAAAAAGCCCAGACTTACGCCCGAACCCACTTTAGCACGAGTCGTATGGTCCAGCAGTACATCGCCCTCCTCTATGAGCCCCTATCAGAGCGTTATGCTCGCCTCACTAAGGACAACTACGCCTGCCTTCACGCCCGCCTATCGCGCTACGAACGTCTCCAAAAGGAACTCTCCCACCTCAAAGTCCGAGCCCTACGTCTCCCCCCTTTCCGCGAAGTGGCCCAAACGGCTGGCGAACCCTTCCTCGTGGAAGTAGAAATTGAACCCACCTCCCTTCCGCCCGAAGAGCGCCGTCTGGAAATCGTCTTCGAAAAGCCCGACGGGAGTATCTACGCCTTTGAGCTGAAAAGTATTTCAGAAACAGCTTATCAGAGCGAAGTGGTACTACAAGACCCCGGCGTTTACCATTGGGCCTTGCGATTTTATGGATATGACCCTGATCTGGAGGAAAGGTGGTATGCGGCGAGCCTCCTCGTGGAAGTGTAAGAGCCGCTTCTCCCTTGTGGCAGGGGCCAGCTCCCTTTTTCGCTATCCCGGCGTCGTTGGTGGATTTAGGTAGTACGAGCGATAAAGGCTGTAGTTTATCGTGAAGCCAACCAGCAGGACGATAGAAACCCAGTAGAAAAAAATCATCAGCGCAATAACCGCTGCAATACTGCCATAAAAACGGCTGAAATTCGCAACGGCCAGAAAATACCAGGAGAGGAGTTTCACCGCTGCACCCATGAGGAGCGTAGCCGTGACCGACCCCGGCGAAAGCCAATACGGCATGGACCGCCGGGGCAGAGCCGCCCGGTAAATCACCTCTATGGCCACCGTAGCAATCAGAAGAAGCACGAAGCCCTTCGTCAAGCTGATTAGAATCTCGGCTGTCACACCTAAGCGCGCCGTCGTTGCGGCTTCCAGCCAGCGAACCAGATGGCTATCCCGAAGCAGCGCAAAGACCACCCCCGATGCCAGCACCAGCACCAGAAAAAATAAAAGACCTAAGGCTTTCAGCCAGAGAACCCAAAATTTTTCCTGTGGTAGGCCCTCCTGGTAAAAAGCTCGTAAAAGCGTGAGCATCCCCTGCCAACTTGAATAAAGCGCCAGAAAAAGCGAGGTGGAGAGAAGAGTGATGTTACGACGCTTGTAAATATCTTCGAAGACGACATCATGAATGAGCTGATAAACTGGCTTAGGTAATAGAGCGCCTAACTCTTTCTGAAGAAGCACCTCGATTTTCTCAAAGGGCAGATAAGAGAAAATAGTCGTCGTGAAAATCAAACCGGGAAAAAGAGCGAAAAAAAAGCTAAATGCCATCGCCCCAGCCCGCAAGGTGAATGACGGATGTGTAATGGACTCCCAGAAAATAGCCGCTACAGAACCCAGCCGTACTCGCCGCCAGCCTGGCAGCCGGACTTTAGCGAGGACTTGAAGGGGTTTCTTGAGCCAGAGCCTCATAAAAGGCCTGTGGAGGACGACAGGGCCGCCAATTCTGCGCGCTAATGAAGACCAGCACGACCTGCGCTTCAGCCAGTAAAATAGGCTCCGCCCCCTCTTCCTGGTAAATAGCATGCCCAAACGTTATTCGGCTGGTTGGCTTTTCCGTAATCCACGTGTAAATCGTTAGCAGATCATCGTAGCGGGCCGGTGCATGGTAGGTAATTTGAAAACTGCGCACGGGTAGCAAGACTCCCCATTCTTTTTCCATTTGGGCATAGGGGAGACCCAGCGCCCGGATCCAGCCTGTGCGGCCAATCTCACAATATTCCGCATACCGCCCATAATACACCACCCCCATCTGGTCCGTCTCACTATAACGCACCCGCACCTGTGTAATATGAAGGTGCTGCCAGGGCGCTAAGCTACCTATTTTTTCTTCTGGGCGAGCCATCGGCTAAGGGCTTTTTGATAGGAACGGGCTTTTCGCTGGTGCTCGGCATAGCTCACCGAAAAATCATGGTAGCCAGACCCATCTGGCCGGGCACAAAAGTACAGATATTCGCTGGGGGTGTAGTTGAGCACGGCCTCTATGCTACTGGGAGAGGGAATGCCAATCGGACCCGGCGGAAGCCCCCGCCGCTGATACGTATTGTAGGGCGAATCCACCTGCAAGTGCCGCTGGGTGACGCGCTGGGTCAAAAAGTCCCGCGTCGCATAAATCACCGTCGGATCCGCCTGCAAGGGCATCCCTATCCGCAAGCGATTAAGATACACGCTGGCAATCAGGGGTTTCTCGGCCGAGCGGCTGGTCTCCCACTCCACAATAGATGCCAAAATCGTCACCTCCACCGGCGATAACCCTAACGCCGCCGCTTTCTGCCGTCGCTCGCTATTCCAAAAACGCTCATAACTTTGATGCATCCGCTCAATAAAGCTCTCCGGCGGAATCGTCCAGTAGACTTCATACACGTCTGGGATAAAGATCACGAACCACGTATCGGCATTCAGGCCATACCGCTCCCAGGGATAATTCAAAAACGTGCCCATCCAGGCCGTGGAATCATACGCAAGCGTCCGCCCCAAAAATGCCGCTAAATGGAAAGAACTGCGCTGCGGGGGTAAATAAAACCGAACAGGCGTTTGCAGACCCCGGCGTAGCCGCTGAAAAACCTGATAGGCTTTTTCTCCTGGCTTTAGCTCATAATGCCCGGCCTTGGGAGGCGTGACGTAGGTCAGCCAGTACCACACCGTCCACGTCGGCAAAACCTGCCGTAAACTATCCGAGTAACTTTCACGAGCCTGCGGTGATAAAGGTATTTTCCAAGTTTTTCTCTCAGGGATTCGCACATTAGCTAAAAACTGTGCTACTACCAGACCCAGTAATCCTATCACCCCCCCCAGAAAGCCCCACCAATAGCGATAGAAGAAGTTTTTCGGCGATGAGGCGGCAGCGGAACGGGCGGGTTTCTTACGGCTGGCTTTGCGGCGGGCCATACACGATTTGGCGGGCTAAACGTTGCTTTTGTTTCTGGAACCAGGCAGGTCGTATCCGTTCCTGCGCCGCCTGGGGAAATTCGCGCAGAAGTAAAAGTTCGGCTATCTCGTCGGGCGAGAGGTCTTGGGGGGCTTTTTGGAGGTAGTGGTAGGCAGCGCTCTTGACGCCCCAAAGGCGAGGTCCCCATGGCGCCCCATTTAGATAGAGATGGTATAGCCGCTCTTCGCCCCATAGCAGGAGTAGTACGCTCCCCATAAGCTCTGCGCCCACGGCTTTATCAGGCTGGGGGAAGAGCAGCGTAGCGGCGGCCTGTGCAGGTGGAGAGAGCCGCTTCGCGTGGGAGGCCTCCAGTCGCCACCGAAAGCCCTCCAAAAGCCCCGGCGGCCTTTCCGAGGGACGTAGCCATTGCCAAGCCGGTCCTTCCCCCTTCAAAAGCGCCACTATCACCGGCACCGGCACCAGCGGAACCCACCGAAACGCCCACAGCACCAGCAAAACCCCTATTAAAAGCCCAAGCACCACCTGAAATACTTGCCGCAAAAGCCACCGCACCGGCCACAAAAGCATCACCCCAGCGAAAGCTGCTCAAACCGCTGCCGATAAAAGTCGTTGATTACATCTACCACTTCCTGCGGCGTATCCACCAGCGCAAAAAGAAAAAGATCTTCCGGCGACACATACCCCCACTCCGCTAAAAGGGTATTTTGTATCCACGCCACGAGCGGCCCCCAGAATGTTCGACCCACCATCACTACCGGAAACCGCTCAATCTTCCGCGTCTGAATCAGCGTCAGCGCCTCAAATAGCTCATCCATCGTCCCAAACCCCCCCGGTAGCACAACAAACGCCTGGGCATACTTCACAAACATCACCTTCCGTACAAAAAAGTAGTCAAAGTTGATAAGCAGTTCAGGTTCTACGTATGGGTTGGGCCGCTGCTCAAAGGGCAGAATGATATTGAGGCCGACGGAATAGCCGCCGAGCTCTTTAGCGCCTTTATTGGCGGCCTCCATGATGCCGGGGCCACCGCCCGTGATGATGCCATAACCGCTTTCTACGAGTTTGCGAGCTACTTCGGTGGCAAGCTGATAGTGGGGGTTATCGGGGCCCGAGCGAGCCGAGCCGAAGATAGATACACAGGGCCCAATGCGAGAAAGTGTTTCAAAACCATCCACGAATTCCGCCATAATCCGAAAGATCTGCCACGTATCGGCTACACGGCGTTCTCGCAGATCGCGGGTCTTATTGAAAAGGTTCTTTGGCAGGCCATTAGATGGTGGTATCATGTAGCAAATGTACGAAAACCCCCCAGATGAAAAGACACTCTGTGCCACAGCCTTTCTGGATTTCGTGCAAAAAGGTGGCCCCCCTTCCACAGGGGAGCTAACCGCTTTCTGCGTGTACCCTTACAAGGGCAGCCGGCGCTTAGTTACTCTTTACTGCCGCGAAGTCCTTCTAACGCTGAGAGGCGACTCTCAATGACAGATAGGCGCGCTTCCAGGGCTTGTTTTTCAGCTTCTACAGCAGCGAGGCGGGCTTTGAGCTGTTGGTTTTCCGCGTCCAGCTCTTTCACCGCATTGATGAGCATGTAGGTAAGATCACTGGGGTCTACGGCCAGAACATCCAGCAGCTTATCCCCAATGGCCTGGAACTGGTAAGGATGCACCATTTCTGGCACGACATCCTGAACTTCCTGAGCGATGAGGCCGGTGAAATGGCGGTCGCTCGCCGCCCAGTACTCTTTTTTGTACTTGTAGCGGACGGGCCGCAGCGCTCGTAGCTCCGCTAAGCCCCGGGTGTAAGGACGAATATCTTCTTTCAGCCGTGCATCGGAGAAAGCTGTCCAGTTGCCGCCGCCAGGTTTGTAAGCCTGACCATCGCTCACAAAGTCAAATAGCAAAGAGGAGGCGGCAAGATTACGACAGCCTCCACCACAGGAGGCTCCCAGGATGCTAAAGCCATCGAGAAGTGCAGCTGACTGACCTGCGACATTATCTTCCACATGGAGACGCAGCCGACTCACATCGGAGGCAAGGTGCACAAAGTACATGAGAGCTGGATCGCTGTTATCCTCAAAGTCATTCGTGGGACCACCAAAGTATACGAAGGTTCCCCGCTTAGGATAGGGGCCAGATGAGAAGTTTATGACGGCATTTCCAAGCATGATAGAGGGAAAGTCATAGTTACTATTCACATGGCATAGAGGCGAGGTGGGCCGCACGATCAGTTGTCTGTCAGTGCCCCTAAAGACGGACCATGAAGCCGCTTGATGCACCCCAATCCACATTTCTCCAGGGGCAATGCCGATCTGATAGGGCGTCGTAGTAGCACTACCGGGCCAGAGAATAATACGGCTCCCTGCACTGCCCCAGGTGCTATTCGTGGGGGTACCGGTGGTGCCATCATGAACGATCGCTCGGCCGTTGACATGGAGACGAGCCTCTGGAGTTGTGGTGCCGATACCCACATTCCCATCTCCTCGCACATAGAGACGAGATGTAGGCCCCACCCCGCTCCGCACATCAAGCGCATACGCATCGGTGGCTGCCCGCGCAATGTCAATCAGCACGCCGTTATTATCAGCGGCGTTGCGCTGATTTTGGAACCAGCCTGTCCGAATAAAATCGTCTGTGCTGGGCGTTTGAACATGCAAGCGCGCAGCAGGAGCATTAGTCCCAATCCCAACATGCTGTGCAGCAAGCCTCCAAGTGACTCCCAGAGCCACCAGTCCGATAAGGTAAGTTTGTCCTTTCATAGAGCTTCCTCTTTTATGGCAAAGGTACGAAAAACAAAAAGCACATTTTCAAGGGGGTGCCTCAGGAGTCAGGCGGTGAAGCGGGATAAAGCTCAGAGGGGAGGCGGCGGGGTGGGGGGCTGCCAATGGCGAGCCTCCTGCCAAAAGGCCATGAGAAGGGACTCTAACTGGGATTGGCAGGCATGAAGAGTATGCACCACTAAAGCTGGGGACAGAGGCAGGTGGCGACGAGAAATGAAATCATAGACATGTCTGCTCATGCCCTCATAGGAGGCGAAGCGGTAGAAGAGGTCGGTTTCGGTGGCCGCCCGGAAAAAAGCTTCCCAAGTAGGAGGGCCATGATGCCGATAGGCCCGAATAGCTTCTTGAAGGGCCTC
>Ga0209691_1001629_pt1 | contig 12936 bp, 11 predicted proteins | sample YNPMSBMetaG_FD_187120 | JGI IMG/M metagenome (GOLD analysis project Ga0209691, IMG submission 187120) | Anoxygenic and chlorotrophic microbial mat microbial communities from Yellowstone National Park, USA - YNP MS-B MetaG (SPAdes) (version 2) ... | reverse complement strand
TGCAATTCTAATTGCACCAATGTGGGATTGAAATTGCATATTCTGCACGATTTGTTCGCTTTCAAGACGATTCTAATTGCACCAATGTGGGATTGAAATCGCTTTTCCGAAAAGCAGATAAAGAATTGGTTTAGGAATTCTAATTGCACCAATGTGGGATTGAAATCTGAATTTCGCGAACTGCAACGCGAAATTTACGCGGATTCTAATTGCACCAATGTGGGATTGAAATAGTGATATGTTCAGAAGAAGGAAGGTCTTGCATATATTCTAATTGCACCAATGTGGGATTGAAATAATGGTATGGTCGTAACATTGTGTTCATCGGTCGGTTATTCTAATTGCACCAATGTGGGATTGAAATAAACCTGAAATCAAATATGAGACTACTATCGGTATAGATATTCTAATTGCACCAATGTGGGATTGAAATTACAAAAAGGCGTACTCTTCAGTCGTAAGCCCTTCAGATTCTAATTGCACCAATGTGGGATTGAAATTTGCTTTTTTCTGCCGTTTTCAAAATAGATGTTACAATTCTAATTGCACCAATGTGGGATTGAAATTGAGAAGCTCGCTAACTGCAAGACGGTTGAAGAAGCATTCTAATTGCACCAATGTGGGATTGAAATTCCAGTTTTTTCTGTCCACGTGAACTTCTCGTGGACAATTCTAATTGCACCAATGTGGGATTGAAATGTGTTTAACGAAGCCGATGTGTTTTTCATCGGTTGAGAATTCTAATTGCACCAATGTGGGATTGAAATGACCCCCACGTGGAACTATCTCAAACGCATCAATCCCATTCTAATTGCACCAATGTGGGATTGAAATTGCGATGTATCGTGATATTGCAAGTGATACGATCGTGTATTCTAATTGCACCAATGTGGGATTGAAATTCAATATCGGCGGCGCAACTTAAACTAATACAACAAATTCTAATTGCACCAATGTGGGATTGAAATGAAGCCAGCGCGATTTGGCACGCCTCAATATGTGCATATTCTAATTGCACCAATGTGGGATTGAAATAGCTGCTGACTCAAATAAACATCGTAAGCCCAGATATTCTAATTGCACCAATGTGGGATTGAAATGCGAGGTCATAGACTTCGTCAGATTCTCCTTGTATTTCTAATTCTAATTGCACCAATGTGGGATTGAAATGACGCAAAAAACGTGTGCGCAACAGGATAAGTATTTGAATTCTAATTGCACCAATGTGGGATTGAAATTTGAATTTCAACATAGTGATTTGATTTAAGAGTTACATTCTAATTGCACCAATGTGGGATTGAAATTCAATCACTTTCGCCTTCCACATCTTGCGCATAATCTCAATTCTAATTGCACCAATGTGGGATTGAAATCTGAAGCTCTCTAAATTCAGCGGTTGCCAAAGGATTGTATTCTAATTGCACCAATGTGGGATTGAAATATATTCCAAATCGGTTTCAAACATACATTGATGCAGATTCTAATTGCACCAATGTGGGATTGAAATAGAAAACACTTGGACGGATTCTTCGCTTCCTGTGGTATTCTAATTGCACCAATGTGGGATTGAAATAACTCTCTGACTTCGGCATCCCTTCCGAGATGCCCGGAATTCTAATTGCACCAATGTGGGATTGAGATTAGGTTTCATAACCTACACGAATGTTGTTGATGACTCATTCTAATTGCACCAATGTGGGATTGAAATGGTTTCTTTGGCAACCATGCCGTTACTACAGCCTTATTCTAATTGCACCAATGTGGGATTGAAATTCCAAGTAAATTTCGCGCTGTAAGTCGCGAAATTCGCATTCTAATTGCACCAATGTGGGAATAATTCGCTTTTGTATTACTTTTAGTAAAAATGGTAGTGAAAAGAATTAAATGAAATCAATAAAGGTAATACAAAAAGTAATAGTCGTAAGTATAGGATAGATACATTTCGAACAGTAGTAGGAAATTGGAGTTAAATGTATGACAGTTGGTTACAATGAGGTAGGCTGAAATTACTTTTGGTATTGCACTTGCACGCAATTTAGTTCTGACTACTCAACAGGAAACCAAAAGTGAAAATTTGCCAAATCAAAAGGTATTACGTTTCTTAATTTTAATTGCCAATTAGATAATTTGGATTACTTTTTGTATTACTTCTCTTTGTAACACGATTTCAATTACGCTAACTATGGATTAAAGTGGGAAAGAGTCCTGCGTCTGCAATCTGAACTTCACAACTATCGCTGAATCAGCCATGTTGGATTTCCTTGTAACCGCTATCGTTTGGGCAGTTATGATTTACCTTTGTATCTTCGTGCTTCGTAGCATTATTGCTTACGCAACCGATAAACCCTTGCCAAAATCACTACTTGTCGAGACCCTTGTTAATGTTCTGCTCATCTTCTTTATTGCCAATAGACTTACTACGTCATTAAAGGCTTGATTTAGGTAAAATTAACTGCAAAGCCTTACGCTTGACCTCACCCTGTTTTGGCTTCGCCAAAACGTCCCTCTCCTTTCGTAAGGAGAGGGACGTCGCACTGCGACAGGGTGAGGTTACATTCCCCTCGCCTTGCGCACGATTAACGCTGGTTTTGCAGGTTCGTGTAAATGCTTGCTCATTGAGCTACCTTTCTTTGAAAGTGTCTTCAAGTGTTTCAAATTGCCCTTTTTGAACTGATTTTGAATGTATACCAACTTGGAGTGTGGCAGATGAAACGTGGCATAATTTTGGTACCAATTTTGTGCCAATTTTGCAGTAACTTACGAGTAAAAGTGGTGTTTTGCAAATGTTTCAGGGGTAAGGGTATGGGTTGAAAAGTGCCGTTTTTGTTTAGATTTTCAAGGGTTTAGGTTTAGGTGGTGTTTCGGTGAAGTTGTGGGAGAATGGAGCGGAGGAAGAGGGACTCGAACCCCCACAGGCTTTCACCCGGCAGTTTTCAAGACTGCTGCCATACCATTAGGCGATTCCTCCGAGTCAAAAGGCAATCTCATGCGCGCAGAGTTCACTGTTTGAGCGCATTGCGAACGACAAATATACGAGAAAATTTAGTCAAGGCAAAGCGGTAAATCAAAAATTTTTAGTTCAGTTGTGGGTCTTGCGGAAACATAGCGACGATGGCGTAATCGCCCCCCTTTTTTCGCAACACACGGCTCCACATGCGCGAGGCATCTTCTTCAAAAACAATACGCGCATCAGCGGGAAAAAGATACCAAGAGTGTCCTTCCATTTCATCGTTGAGTTGTCCTTCGCCCCAGCCTGAATAGCCCATAAAGAACTTAAATCCTTGTGGGTCGACTTGGCGGGTTTCAATCAACGATTTGACCTGTTCGTAATCGCCGCCCCAATAGACGCCATCAGCAACTTCGGTGCAATCGCTGACAAGGTTTCCATAACGATGAAGCACATGAAGCGTATTCGGCTGAACCGGTCCGCCCCAATGAAGCGGAAGAGTTTCGCCAAGATAATCCTCAATGACTTCCGATAGGCTCAATTCGAGCGGGCGATTGAGAATCAATCCGAATGAACCGCCATCGCTATGCTCGCAAAGAAGCACAACCGTTCGGCGAAAATTTGGGTCTTGCAGGTCTGCGTTTGCAATCAAAAGAATTCCTGTGCGCAAGGTTTCGTGCTCAATCATCAGTGGAAAAGTTTAGGTCATCGAGATTCAAAAACGCATATCGGCTTATCTTACACGTTCATCTTTAATTTTCCAAAGCGTCCACCACGCTGTTGTTGGGGAGTGATGATGTTCCCAGTGATAGCCAAAGAAATAGCATGAAAGCATTGCCCACAAGTGATTGCGCCGTTGTGAGCGGGCGTTATGGGGCATCATATCAGGCGTTTGTGGCAAACGGTGCGGCAAATATGTGCCGAAGTAAAACAGTTGCAACGCACCCCACATGCACGGCAATACCCAAAAGAGCCAAATGCGTGTTTCAGGAACCTGAAACCCATACTCAAAAAGATTGTAAAGACTTGCCATCACACCGATTTGCGTCCAAGTCTTGTAACGCCAAATGAACGACCCAAACCAAACGAAAAAGTTTTGAGAATGGATATTGAAATCAGGGTCAGTTTCTGTTGCAGGGGCTTCGTGATGTTTGAAGTGATTGAGACGCAACCGCCTGTAACTCATTGCCGCAAAAAGAAAACACGCAACGAACCCAATCGCATGATTGAGCCAACGAAGTCGGCTGACTGAACCATGCATCGCATCATGAGCCGTGATAAAAAGCCCTGTCGTCAAATATCCCTGAATCGCCAAGTGAACGTAACTCATCGGCGTTGTCAGCGTGAGCGACTCGTTAAACAAAAGATAAACAAGATGCAGAAGCCAAAGTGAGATGATAAACAGCCCAATGATTGCGCCCATTCTCAAAAGGTGAAGGGTTTAAAGTGTCTGACAAATTTACAAAGTTCGGAGTCTGAAAGTTCAGGCATTGACACGGAATTCTTCTCGGTTAGATTGAAAAGCCCTGACAAAAGCCGTATTTTCGTGCGCATTTTTAACAAAACTTTTTTTGATATGATTCTGCTCAGTGTTTTCTCATCGCTTTTTCTTTTTGCGCCACCACCATCTGAAGGCGGTGCAGAGCCACATCCACTCGTGCAACTCATTCCCTTTGTGCTCATTATTCTCGTGTTTTATTTCTTTATGATTCGTCCGCAACAAAAGAAACAAAAGGAACGTGAAAAAATTTTAGATGCACTCAAAAAAGGCGACAAGGTCGTAACCATTGGCGGTTTGCACGGCACGATTGTCGAAATCAACAACGAAAAGAAAACGGTCGTCATTGATGCAGGCGGCGCAAAACTGAAATTTGACCGCTCTGCCATCTCAACCGTTGAAAAGGCAGATACAGGCGAAAAGTTAGAGGCATAAGTTTCATCATGACCAAAGCAAGACTCGTTCTCGAGAACGGTGCGCTCTTCGAAGGCACTGCCTTCGGACATATTGGCGAAGCACAAGGCGAAGTGGTGTTCAATACGTCGCACACAGGCTATCAAGAAATCTTGACAGACCCATCTTACAAAGGGCAAATCGTTTGTATGACATACCCGCTCATCGGAAATTATGGCGCAAATACGCGCGACCGAGAATCAGAACAAGTGTGGGCGTCAGGCTTTATTGTTGGCGAACTTTCGGAGCATTACAGCAATTTTGAAGCAGAGTTCGGACTTGATGATTACCTCAATGCGCAAGGCGTTATGGGTATCAGCGGAATTGATACGCGCCGATTGGTACGATTGCTTCGCGAACAAGGCGCATTGCAAGGCATCATCTCAACAGAGAGCAATATCGCCAAACTTATTGAGAAAGCACAAGCCATTCCGAAAATGAACGGACAAGATTTAGCCTGCAAGGTCACGCGCGGAAAAATCTTCACCGTTAAAAGCGATACGCCACACTACCGCGTGGTGGCTTACGATTTCGGCATAAAAGAAAACATCTTGCGAATGCTTGTGCAATCGGACTGTGAAGTAACCGTAGTGCCTGCACAAACAACCGCCGAAGAAGTGCTGGCAATGAAACCCGATGGAATTTTTCTCTCAAACGGACCTGGCGACCCCGAAGCCGTTGGCTATGCGATAGCGGCAGTTAAAGTTCTCGCCAATCCCAAAAAAGCAGGAAGAGAAATCCCTATCTTCGGAATTTGCTTAGGACATCAACTCCTTGCGCTGGCGTTAGGTGCAGAGACCTACAAACTCAAATTCGGACATCACGGCGGCAATCACCCTGTTAAAAATTTATTGACAGGCAAAATTGAAATCACGGCGCAAAATCACGGCTTTGCAGTCAATCCAAAAACATTGCCAAAACAATTAGAACTCACGCACTTGAACCTTTATGACCAAACCGTCGAGGGATTTCAGCACAAGAAGTTGCCTATTTTTTCGGTGCAGTATCACCCCGAAGCCTCGCCCGGTCCGCACGATTCGCAGTATTTGTTTGAACAGTTCAAACGGTTGATGGCAGAGTGGCAGTGATTGCGGATTGTGGATTTGGGATTTGCAAAACAAAACATCGTGCTGTATATTTGCGTCCTTTTTGAAACGCCAAAAGCGTGTAGGGTTCGGGGTGTAGCGCAGCTGGTAGCGTGTCTGTTTTGGGTGCAGAAGGTCGCGAGTTCGAGTCTCGCCACCCCGACAAATTCAGAGCGAAGTTAAAACCCTGTGCCTGTAGCTCAGTTGGATAGAGCAACAGCCTTCTAAGCTGTGGGTCACTGGTTCGACTCCAGTCAGGCACGCAAGCGTAGGAATGAAACGACGGCTAAACGGTGTTACGGTGATTGTAGCTCAGCTGGTTAGAGCGCCTGATTGTGGCTCAGGAGGTCGCGGGTTCGAGTCCCGTCTTTCACCCAAGACGCTCTTAAAAAAATTTTTCAGAAAAAGCGTAAAAGTCTTTGAAGTTTGGCGAAGTTTCGTATCTTTGCGCCCTCGTTTTAAGAATGCAATTTAGGTTGTTCTTTACATTCACACACAGGCCCCATCGACTAGTGGTTAGGTCACTTCCCTTTCAAGGAAGCGGGACGAGTTCGAATCTCGTTGGGGTCACAACATCAACCGAAAAGCCTTGTTGAATGACAAGGCTTTTCTATTTTTCATCGCACTTTCAAAAGCAGTTGACACAAGTTACCATTTGTCAGTCATAAAGTCAGTCGCCAGCACCCAACAACGACAAGTTTGACAAAAAGTAATACACAAAACCGCAACGCTTAAAAAATATGTCATAGAAGAAAAACGCTTTTGGGCATTTCTGCGTATAAATGAGGCAGGTTTTGAAAGGAGAAAATTTGGCACAAAGTTTGTCTTTCAAGTCAAGTTCAAAGCGTGCAACTGTTATGAAACCGAAAGTGTGATGTGATGACTGTGAGGTGATGACAAGGACGATGAGATTCCGAAGAATGCAAAGCAAAACAAACAAGAACGACACAGAAAAGAGAAATTAGAAGGAAATCGTTTTTAACAATTTCAACCGCAATAGAGAAATGGACGCAAATTTTTCGGCTGATGCACAATCTGCTCTTAGACACAGCCGTGCCGAAGCCATACGGCTGGGACACGATTACATTGGAACAGAGCATCTGCTTTTAGGCTTGATTCGTGACAGAGGCAATGCCGCAAACATTCTGATAGGGCTTGGGCTTGACCTTGATGACCTACGCAAGGCGATTGAACAAAATGCGCCGCCAACTGCCGGCTTGCCGCCGTTCGGAAACATTCCGCTGACAAAGCAAGCCGAAATGGTCTTGAAACGCACTTACATTGAAGCCAAAGCCACAAAGTCAAACGTGATTGATACAGAGCATCTCTTGTTGGCGTTGCTTTCTGACCCGCAAAACCTTGCGGCGCAAGTGCTGAGCATGTATGAAATTCAATATGAAGATGTGAAGAACGAAATCATGGGTAATTCGGCGCGTGAGCAAAAAAGCGAAACAGAAGAGGGCGACCTTGCCGAAGCAGGTAACTTCCCAATGCCTGAACAACCACTACGGCGCGAAACGCAACGCGGCACAGCGCAACCTTCAAACCCAAAATCCAAAACGCCTGTCTTGGATTTCTTCGGACGCGACTTAACCAAACTCGCACAAGAAGGCAAACTTGACCCTGTCATCGGACGAGAGAAAGAAATCGAGCGTGTTGCCCAAGTGCTGTCGCGCCGCAAAAAAAATAATCCTGTCTTAATCGGTGAGCCAGGGGTTGGCAAAACCGCCATCGCCGAAGGACTGGCACTCCGAATTATTCAGCGCAAAGTCTCGCCAGTCTTGTTTGGAAAGCGTGTGGTTGCACTTGACCTGACAAGCATGGTTGCAGGCACAAAATTTCGCGGACAATTTGAAGAACGCATGACCGCATTGCTCAAAGAACTCGCAAACGCCAAAGACGTGATTTTGTTTATTGATGAACTGCATACGATTGTCGGTGCAGGCAGTTCGCCCGGCTCAATGGATGCGGCAAATATCTTCAAGCCCGCCCTTGCACGCGGCGAAGTGCAATGCATCGGCGCAACTACGCTTGACGAATATCGCGAATCAATCGAAAAAGACGGCGCATTAGAACGCCGATTCCAAAAAGTCATGGTCGAATCCCCAAGCATTGAAGAAACGCTCGAAATTCTCAACAGTATCAAGAACAAATATGAAGCACATCACGGCGTTCGATACACCAAAGAAGCCATTGAAGCAATCGTGCGCCTTGCTGACCGATACATCACCGACCGCCAATTTCCCGATAAGGCGATTGACGTGCTTGACGAAGCCGGAAGCCGTGTCCGACTGGCTAATGTCAAAGTCCCCGAAGATATTGTGCAAGCCGAGCAACGCTTAGAAGAAATTAAAAAGCAGAAAGCTGAACTCATTAAAGCTCAAAAGTTCGAAGAAGCCGCACGATTGCGCGATGAACAGCATCGTGTTGAAAGCAAGTTGAAAGAAGCCCAAAAGAAGTGGTTAGAATCTTCGGACGAAGTCTATGAAGTCAACGAAGACACGATTGCGACGGTGGTTTCGATGATGACTGGTATTCCTGTTACCAAAGTGGGCGCAACGGAGTCCCAAAAACTGCTTCAGCTTGAGCAAGCCCTTAAAGCACGCGTGATTGGACAAGATGAGGCGGTCGAGAAATTAGCGAAGGCTATTAAACGAACACGCGCGGGCATTAAAGACCCCAATCGCCCAATCGGCTCGTTCATCTTCTTAGGTCCGACAGGCGTTGGCAAAACCGAACTTGCCAAAGCCCTTGCAAAAACGCTCTTCGACAGCGAAGAGGCACTGATTCGCGTGGATATGTCAGAGTTTATGGAGCGGTTTAGCGTGTCGCGATTGGTAGGTGCGCCGCCCGGTTACGTTGGCTTTGAAGAAGGCGGAGAACTCACAGAAAAAGTGCGCCGCAAGCCATACAGCGTGATTCTGCTCGATGAAATCGAAAAGGCGCACCCCGAAGTCTTCAATATGCTCTTGCAAGTGTTGGACGAGGGCATCTTGACGGATTCACAAGGGCGACGTGTCGATTTCAAAAATACCGTTATCATCATGACCTCAAACATCGGCGTGCGTGATATTGAACGCAAAGCCAAAGGTATTGGCTTTACGATGAATGATGAAACCGAAACCTACGGCAGAATTAAAGCTACAGTAGAAGATGCCTTAAAGCGTGTGTTCAATCCCGAGTTTCTCAATCGCCTTGACGATGTGATTATTTTCCACCCGCTCGAGCGCAAGCACATTACACAAATTGTGGAGATTATGCTTGCAGGACTCAATGAACGATTCAAGGCGTTGAACATCAAAGTTGAAATTTCAGAAAGAGCAAAGGAATTTCTTGCCGACAAAGGTTATGATGTTCAACACGGCGCGCGTCCGCTTCGCCGTGCCATTCAAAAGCATTTGGAAGAGCCACTTGCCGAAGAAATTTTGCGCGCAAACCTAAAAGAAGGTGGCGCAGTGAACATCGACTATGATGCAAATGAAGACAAATTGATGTTTGATGTCGCCGTTCCAAAAAGTGAATCGGCTTCAAACGAAGTCCAACTACAAAAGTAACGCGCACAGCAACAAGAGAGCCTGTCAGAAAGCAGGCTCTTTTATTTTGAGAGTTAAAATTTCGTATCTTGGCGTTCCAATTTTTTCGTAACGCAACACCAAGATGGCAACAACAACGAAATCGGATTTTTTCACCGAGTTTTTCTTTCAAACAACAGACTTTTTTGAAAAAAATCGCACAACGGTTTTGAGCGTAGTAGGAGCGATTGCGCTTGCAGTGGTCGGCATGTTTTTTTGGAGTCGGGAGCAAGCCGATAAAAATCAAGAAGCCACAAGCAAATTGGAGAGCATTATCAAGTGGTATGAAGCAGGTAATTACAGCGGCGCAATTGAAGGTGATAGCACCACAACAGGGCTGAAAGAAATTGCCAAAGCCTATTCAGGCACGCCATCGGGCGAACAAGCCAAACTCTACTTAGCAAACGCCTACTTCCAACTGCGCAACTACGACGAAGCCCAAAAAGCCTTTGAAAGCATTTCGAGTTCTTCGCCACTCGTCAAAGGCTCTGCGCTCGCAGGCGAAGCGGCATGCTACGAACAGAAAAAGGAATACAAAAAAGCCGCACAACTCTTTCGCCGTGCATCAGATATAGTTCGTAATGATGCGATTGCACCGATTTATTTAGAAAATGCAGGGCGCAATTTTGAGTTAGCAGGCGAAAGAAGCGATGCACTTGCTGTCTACGAAAAATTAAAAAAAGACTACCCGCAAGCCGCTGCAACTCGTAATGTCGAACCAATCATTGCACGCTTGAAAAAGTAATCGCTATAAGCATATGTCGTTTGTTGCGCGTTACACCATCAGTTGCTTTTTAATGTTCTTGTTGGGGTGCGAAGTGCAACAGACGAGAAAGTCGCAGGCGGCAGATTCACTCTTAACGAAGCCACGCGTTCAGATTGAATCATCACTGGGCAACATCACGATTGAACTGTTTGACGACACGCCACTGCACCGCGACAACTTTGTGCGCTTAGTCAAAGCAGGCTACTACGATGGGCTTTGGTTTCACCGAATTATTCCCGGATTTGTGATTCAAACTGGTGGCGCAGAATATCGCGAAAAACCAAATCCCGCCTTAGACACGCTCCCGCCGAAATCGATTCCTGCCGAAATTAAACACTCGCACAAGCGCGGCACAGTTGCCGCCGCAAGACTCGATGACGATGTCAATCCAAAACGTGAATCATCAGGTAGTCAATTCTTCATTAACCTCAACGACAATCGCAGTTACAACGGCAGATACACCGTATTCGGAAAAGTTATTGACGGAATGGACGTGGTCGATAAATTTGAAAAATTGCCACGCGACGGAATGAACATTCCATACACGCACATTGAACTGAAATTCAAACTCTTAGACTGAAATTTTTTCTAACCAAAATCACACAAGCCATGCCTGAACAATTCGTGATTGAAACGACACTCGGCAACATCACCATTGAACTGTTCGATGATACACCACTTCACCGTGATAACTTCAAAAAACTTGTTGCTGAAAAGTATTACGATGGGGTTACCTTTCACCGTGTCATTCCCGGCTTTATGATTCAAGGGGGCGACCCGCTTTCACGCGACCAATCCAAGCGGCACATGCACGGCACAGGTGGACCGAAAGAGCGCATTCCCGCCGAGTTCAAGCATAAAAATAAACGCGGTACTGTAGCCGCTGCGCGCGATGGCAATCCCGCCAAAGCCTCATCAGGCAGTCAGTTCTACATCAACATTGCCGATAATGATTTTCTCGATTCCCCACAAGCAGGTTATACCGTATTCGGAAAAGTCATTGACGGAATGGATGTGGTCGATAAAATTTCACTCGTTAAACGCGATGCACGCGACAACCCCATCGAGCCAATCACCATGAAGATTACCGCTAAAACTGCATCAGCATGACAATCATTGACGTTGTAGAACTCACGAAATACTACGGTAAGAAGAAGGCTGTCGACAACATTTCATTCACCGTTGAGCAAGGTCAAGTTTTCGGCTTTTTAGGTCCGAACGGAAGCGGCAAAACCACAACGATTGGATTGTTGCTTGGTATCATCAACAAAACAAGCGGCACTATCAAACTTTTTGAAAGCGATGATTTAGATTCGGCGCGATTGCGAATTGGTGCAACACTTGAAACGCCGAACTTCTATCCGTATTTGAGCGGAATCGATAACTTGAAAATTGTTGCCAAGATTAAAGGGGTTAGCGAAACACAAATTGATAAGGCACTGAAACTTGTGGATTTATTGGCACGCGCCAAAAGTCCGTTCCGCACCTACTCGCTTGGCATGAAACAGCGGCTTGCACTTGCCGCCGCAACGCTCTCTAATCCCGACCTCATCATTTTGGACGAGCCAACGAATGGGTTAGACCCCGACGGCATTCGCGACGTGCGCCAAATCATTAAACGCCTTGCTGATGAAGGCAAGACAATTTTCCTCTCAAGTCATCTTTTAAGTGAAGTCGAACAAGTTTGCTCACACGTGGCGGTTATCAAAAATGGCAAACTGCTCAAAAGTGGGCATGTGAAGAAACTCATCAGCCACAATCCGATTGCATTCTTAAAAGCTGAATCTATTGAAACGCTCAAAGCCGCTTTAGCAACCTATCCCGAAACGCTTTCAATCACGGACGAGGGCGAGGGCGTATTGGTGGAATTGCAATCTGATAATCTCGCCTTGCTCAATCAATTTCTTGCTGAAAAAGGCATCTATCTTTCGCATCTTGCGTTGCAGAAAAAGACGCTCGAAGAAGTCTTTATCGAAATCACACAAGCGTTGAATTAAGAAGTCTTTGAAGATTGCGCCGCTCTTTCGGCTTTCTCTTCTTCAATGCTTTTGAGCGTGGCAGAAAGCAACTCGTGATAAATGCAGTTTTTATCTTCCTCAAACATATTATCAATCATCACAGGCTTATTGCTGTCGGCAAGCGGGTGCATAAAGGGATAATCGGCGCAAAAGTGCGGACGTACTTCGTAAATGCGGCATTTGTAATCCGAACCCAAAAAGATGCAGGGACCGTCAGGCGTTGCGAGTGCCGTGCCAATGCACTTGCCCGAAGGGAAGTAATCGGTGTCGTCATCGTATTCGGCGAAAAGCGTTTTGCCATGCAGGTCGCTAAATTCAGGGCGAGCGTTGACATACGCCTCAATCACTTTGGCTTGCTCGACATCAACCCAAACGCCGTTCTTACAGCAATTCGCTTTGCAAATGTGAAGATTGGTAACACAACTACGATAGGGCTTCATGAGTTAAGAATTAAAAGTTGAGAGTTAAGAGAAAGTCAGCGAGAGTTATTCGGTTGAAAACAGTTCGTCGACATTGAGTTTAATACCGTTGGTTTTATCAACTGCTTCTCCCGTTGTGAATGAAACAGGCTTTTCGTTGGGATAAAAAATCGTGAGC
>Ga0209691_1001626_pt1 | contig 12949 bp, 9 predicted proteins | sample YNPMSBMetaG_FD_187120 | JGI IMG/M metagenome (GOLD analysis project Ga0209691, IMG submission 187120) | Anoxygenic and chlorotrophic microbial mat microbial communities from Yellowstone National Park, USA - YNP MS-B MetaG (SPAdes) (version 2) ... | reverse complement strand
ACGGGGTGGCGATCCTGTTGCCGCTCACCTTCAGCCTCCCGCCGGTGAGCGCGATCATCCTCCTCTCCTGCATCTACTGGGGGGCGCTGTTCGGCGGGGCGATCACCTCCATCCTGTTCAACATCCCAGGCGAGCCCTGGTCGGTCGCGACCACCATCGACGGCTACCCGATGGCGCAGCAGGGACGCGCGGCTGAGGCGCTGACGGCAGCCTTCACCTCCTCCTTCGTCGGCGCCTTCTTCGCGATCGTGATGATCACCTTCGTCGCGCCGCTCGTGGCCGGCTTCGCGCTCCGCTTCGGGCCGCCCGAGTTCTTCGCGGTGATGTTCCTCGCCTTCGCCTCCTTCATCGGCATGGGCTCCGGTTCGCCTCTGAAGACCCTGATCGTCACCATGGCCGGGTTCCTGCTCGCCTGCGTCGGGCTCGACAGCGTCACCGGCTCGCTCCGCCTCACCTTCGGCTCGACCGAACTGATGCGCGGCTTCGACTTCCTCGTCGCGGTGATCGGCCTGTTCGGGATCGGCGAGATCCTCACCTCGATTGAGGAGGGGCTCGCGTTCCGCGGCGCTGCGGCGGCGATCGACCTCTCTGTGGTGCGCCGCACCTGGGCGGAACTGCCGCGGCATTGGGCGCTGTCGCTCCGCTCCGCCCTGATCGGCTGCTGGATGGGTGTGACGCCTGCCGGAGCCACCCCTGCCTCCTTCATGAGCTACGGGGTGGCGCGGCGCATGGCGAGGCCCGGCGAGGTGCCGTTCGGCAAGGGCCGGATCGAGGGCGTGATCGCGCCTGAGACGGCGGCGCACGCGGCCGGCACCTCGGCGCTTCTGCCGATGCTCGCGCTTGGCGTGCCAGGCTCCCCAACCGCCGCGGTGCTCTTGGGCGGGCTGATGATGTGGGGCCTACAGCCCGGGCCGATGCTGTTCGTCGAGCAGGCGGATTTCGTCTGGGGCCTGATCGCCTCGATGTATCTCGGCAACCTCGTCGGCCTCCTGCTCGTGCTGTTCGCGGTGCCGTGGTTCGCGGCCATCCTGCGCGTTCCCTTCGCGGTGATCGCCGCCCTGATCCTCGTGATCTGCTCGATCGGCGCCTACACGGTGAACAACGCCTGGTTCGACGTCGTGGTGATGCTCGCCTTCGGCGTGCTCGGCTATGCGATGAAGAAGCTCGACTATCCGCTCGCGCCACTCGTGCTCGCGCTTGTGCTCGGCAACCGCACCGAGCAGGCCTTCCGACAGTCGATGCTGTCCTCGCAAGGCGACCTTGGCGTCTTCTTCTCCAACTGGCTCGTCGGCTCGATCATGACGGCCGGGCTCGTGCTTCTGTTCTGGCCACTGTTCAGCCGCCTGCGCGGGGCGGTGCAGGTGGCGCTCTCGCGTCGCGCGGGCTGAGCGGCACGAGGCGTCTCGGCAGCCAGGCTCGGGCATCCCGGTCGCAGGATCCCGGTGCACGACCGCGCGGGCGAAGCGACGCGTGCGAGGCCGGCGCCGGATCCGCATCGATCGAGGGGTGCAATGTCCGCCTCCGCAGGCCTGGGCGACCATCCTGCTCTCGCAAGGACGTTCTCAGCGGACTAGCCGGGGCAGCGGATGCGCGCGATGCTCGCGCCCGCCACGCCATCAGAGAGGCCGCCGATGCTGCAGACACCGCCCGCGCTTCCCGGCATGCCCGAAGACGAGATCGACACGCCTGCGCTGCTGCTCGACCTCGACGCCTTCGAGCGGAACCTCGACACCATGGCCGCCCTGCTCGCGCCGACCGGAGCGAGGCTCCGGGCCCATGCGAAGACCCACAAATCCGCCACGATCGCCCGGCTTCAGGCCGAGCGCGCCGGCGCGGTGGGGCAATGCGTTCAGAAGGTCGGCGAGGCCGAGGCGCTCATCTGGGGCGGCATCGGCGACGTCATCGTCACCAACGAGGTGGTCGGCCGGGAGAAGCTCGCGCGACTCTTCGGCCTCACGCGTCTTGCGCGCGTCTCCGTCTGCGTTGATGACCCGGTCCAGATCGCCCTGCTCGAGGGGGCGGCGGAAGCAACCGGCGGGCGGATCGAGGCGCTCGTCGAGATCGATGTCGGGATGGAGCGCTGCGGCATCGCGCCCGGGCCCCCTGCGGTCGCGCTCGCCGAGCGGATCGCCGGCTCGCGGCATCTCGTGTTCGGGGGGCTTCAGGCCTATCACGGCCGCGCGCAGCATCTGCGAAGGGCGGAAGAGCGTCAGGCGGCGATTGCAGAGGCAGCCGAGGCGACGCGCCGGACGGTGGAGCAGCTCCGCCAGCGCGGCCTCGTCTGCCGCGTTGTGGGCGGCGCCGGCACGGGAACCTTCGCGCTCGAGGCCGCTTCCGGCATCTGGAACGAGATCCAGGCCGGCTCGTTCTGCTTCATGGACGCCGACTACGCCCGAAACCTCGAGGCGGACGGTTCACCGGTCTCGACCTTCCGCCACGCCCTGTTCGTGCTCGCGACCGTGATCAGCACGCCGCGGCCTGGCCTTGCCGTGCTCGATGTCGGCCACAAGGGGGTCGCGGTCGATTGCGGCCTGCCGCTCGTGTGGCAGATGCCGGATGTGCGCTACGTCGGTGCCTCGGACGAGCATGGCAAACTCGTCTGGGAGGGCGGCGACCGCCGGCTCGCGATCGGGCAGAAGCTCCGCCTCATCCCCGGGCACTGCGACCCGACGGTCGATCGCTACGACTGGTATGTCGGCGTCAGGGGGGGGCGGGTGGAGAGCGTCTTTCCCGTCGATGCCCGCGGCGCGATGCGCTGACGGCAGGCGGGGCCGGCCTGTTCTGCTCCTCAGTCGCGTGGGCGTGGGCTCGACGCCACGCCAGCGGGGGGGATCGCCGTGCAGGCCTGCTTGCGGCGCGCGCGATCGGAACACGCGCGCTGCGCCTCTGCCGCCGTGAGGTTCGTCACCTGGGCGCGGAACAGCGTGCGGCCGGAGCGGGTCCGCACCGGCGTGACGGTGCTCTCGGCGCGCGCGATGCCGATCTGGCGCTCGGCGTTCCGGGCGGCCGAGAGCGCCTGGGCGCGCGTCGAGAAGGCGCCGACCTGCACCGCCCAGTCGGTCACGGGCCCCTGGCGGCCGCGCGTCGCCTGGCGTTCCGCCCTGTGCATCGCAGCACGCTCCGGTTGAGGTGTCGCGGCATTGGCGCGCGAGACCAGGGCGAAGGAGGTGTGGGAGGCGAACCGGGCCGTGCCGCCGAAGGCGTCGTCGAGCAGGCTTGCCACATGCCGGTCGCGCTCCTCCGCCGTCGCTCCGCCGAACACGGCGGCGACCACGCGACGGCCGTCACGCTCAGCCGAGACAAGGACGTTGAAGCCGCTCTCGCGGATGAAGCCGGTCTTGATCCCGTCCGTCCCCTCATAGCCGGTCAAGAGCCGAAGGTTGTGGTTGCGGTGCACTTTGCCGCGGAAGCGGAACTGTTCCGTCGCGAAGTAGCGATAGAAGCCCGGATGGTCGAGGATGATGCGTCGCCCAAGCGTGGCCATGTCCCGTGCGGTGGTGACCTGCTCGCGGTCGGGCAGGCCGGAGGCGTTCCGGAACACGGTCTCCCGCATGCCGATCGAGCGCGCCTTTAGCGTCATCAGCCGCGCGAAGGCCGGCTCCGATCCGGCGAAGTGCTCGGCGATCGCGACCGCGACGTCGTTCGCCGACTTGGTGATGATGGCAAGCAGGGCCTGCTCGAGCGTGATCCGCGTGCCGGGCGGCAGGCCGATCTTCGAGGGCGGGGCGGCGGCGGCGTTGGGCGAGATCACGAGGGTGTCGGACAAGCGGGCGCGGCCCTCCGCCACGGCATCGAACACGAGGAACGCCGTCATCACCTTGGCGAGCGAGGCGGGGCGGCGGGGTTCGTCCGGATCGACGGCCGAGAGCACCCGGCCGGACGCCGCGTCGATCACGATCGAGGCGTAGCGCCCGCTGCCGATCTGCGCGGTGGCCGGCGCGGCGGCTAAGGCGAGGAGGATCGCGGCGAGAACGGACCTGAGGAAGCCGCCGGCGCGCCGCAGGAGGGGGTGATCCATTCGTCCTCGCCCTTTTCGTCCTCGCCCGTCCTTTTCAGCCGGTGCACGCCGGCGCGATGCTCCGACCGTAGGTGGTTCCGCCGTGGCCTGTCCAGACGGAAGAAGCGTAAACGCAGACACTTAGCGGCGATTGTTGCAGGCAGGCCACGCTCCGCGCAGGACTCGGCTGTTGTGCAGTGCAACAAAGCGCTTGACCCGGAGCATCATACACGCCATTTTCCGATCGTGCTGCAGCGCAGCAAAACGCGCTGCCATATGACCCCGATCGTAGGACCGCGGCGACCCCGCGCGTGAAAAGGAAGAGATAACCATGAGCAGCAATACGAAAGCCGCCCCCGCGATGGACGCCGGTGTCGAGGCAGTGGACACCCTCGTGAAGCAGGGTGCGGAGATGGCGGAGAAGGGCTTCGAGCAGGCCCGTAGCATCCTGAAGCAGAACATGGACGAGGCGCAGAAGCATGCGGCCGTCGCACAGCGCACGCTCGAGGAGGCCATCGCCTTCGGCCGCGGCAATCTCGAGGCGTTCGTGAAGTCCTCGACGATCCTCACCGAGGGCATGCAGGAGCTCGCGCGTGCGACGCTCGCCTTCGGCCAGGCCGCCTTCGCCGACGGGATCGAGAACGCCAAAGCGCTGGCCGCCGTGAAGTCGGTGCGCGAGGCGCTAGACCTCCAGGCTGCGTTCGCCAAGGCCTCGACGGAGAAGATGGTCGCGGAGACGACGAAGCTTACCGAGACCTCTGCGAAGCTCGCCGAGAAGGTGATGGCGCCGATGATCGAGCGCATGAACCAGGCGGTAAAGACCTTCGGCAAGCCGATCGCCGCCTGAGGGGAGCAATTCCGGGCGCGTGCTTCGCCCGGAGGCAGCGCTGCCGAATTTCCCGGCAGACCTTCTGTTGTGGCCCGGGTGGCTTGCCGCCCGGGCCATTCTCATGTCGCCCGCATCCGGTTCGCCCGGAGTTTACGGTGTCTCCACCGTCACGCGCGACGCTCGCCGGCATGGAGGCCGCGGCACACCCTTTCAACGCTCGGCCCCGATCCGATATCATCGGCAAGCTCCGGCAGGGCGCACGCCGCGCCGGATGATGGGTGCATCGCGACAGCGGGGTGTTGATACGGCACGCAGCCATGAGCGACACGGAGAGGCGGGGCAACCAGGGTGGCGACGCGCCGGGCACCGGCGTGGTGATCAAGACTCGGCCGAAAACCCGCAAGCCCTCGATGTACAAGGTGCTGATGCTGAACGACGACTACACGCCAATGGAGTTCGTCGTGCACGTTCTCGAGCGCTTCTTCAACAAGAGCCGGGAGGAGGCGACCCGGATCATGCTGCATGTGCACCGGCGCGGGGTCGGGGTGTGCGGCGTGTTCACCTACGAGGTCGCCGAGACCAAGGTGACGCAGGTGATGGACCTGGCGCGCCAGCACCAGCACCCGTTGCAGTGCACAATCGAGAAGGAGTGATCCTTCCCGGTGCGCGAAGGGGCACGATATCTGCATCATGCCCGGCGGGGGCGATCGGCGGAATGGCCGCCGGAGCCGCCAGGGCAGCGGCCCTGATGTGAGGCCGCGAGTGCAAGGAGAGCGTGCGCATGTTGTCCCGGACCCTTGAGCAGACACTCCACCGCGCGCTCAGTCTCGCCTCGGAACGCAAGCACGAATACGCCACACTCGAGCATCTGCTTCTGTCGCTCTTGGACGATCCCGACGCGGCCAACGTGCTGCGCGCCTGTGCGGTGGACAGTGAGCGGCTTCGCCGTGAGGTGACCGAGTTCCTCGACAAGGACCTCGCCGGCCTCGTCACCGACCGCGGCGGGGATCCAAAGCCGACCGCCGGATTCCAGCGCGTCGTGCAGCGCGCCGCCATCCATGTGCAGTCCTCCGGCCGCGACGAGGTCACAGGCGCCAACGTGCTCGTCGCGCTGTTCTCCGAACGAGAAAGCCATGCCGTCTACTTCCTGCAGCAGCAGGACATGACGCGCCTCGATGCCGTGAACTTCATCAGCCACGGCATCGCCAAGGTGCCTGGGCGGAGCGAGAAGCGCCCCGTGCAGGGAACGAACGAGGGCGAAGGAGGCGAGGGGCGCGAGGAGAAGCCGTCGCGCCGCAGCCAGGAGGCGCTCAGCACCTATTGCATCAACCTCAACAAGAAGGCGGCGGCCGGGAAGATCGACCCGCTCATTGGCCGCGAGCAGGAGGTCGAGCGCACCATCCAGATCCTCTGCCGCCGAACGAAGAACAACCCGCTCTATGTGGGCGACCCGGGCGTGGGCAAGACGGCGATCGCCGAGGGGCTCGCGAAGCGGATCATCGAGGGCGACGTGCCCGAGGTGCTCGCGAAATGCACCATCTACGCCCTCGACATGGGCGCCCTGCTCGCCGGCACGCGCTACCGCGGCGATTTCGAGGAGCGGCTGAAGGCGGTGGTGTCGGAACTCGAGGCGCAGGGCGGCTCGGCCATCCTGTTCATCGACGAGATCCACACCGTTATCGGCGCAGGTGCCACCTCCGGCGGGGCGATGGATGCGTCGAACCTGCTCAAGCCCGCGCTTGCGTCCGGCACGCTGCGCTGCATCGGCTCCACCACCTACAAGGAGTATCGCAACTATTTCGAGAAGGACCGCGCGCTCGTCCGCCGCTTCCAGAAGATCGACGTGGCCGAGCCCTCGCTCGATGACGCGATCAAGATCCTCAAGGGGCTCAAGGCGAACTACGAGAAGCACCACAAGGTCCGCTACACCGACGACGCGATCAAGGCGGCGGTGGAGCTCTCCGCCCGCTACATCCATGACCGCAAGCTCCCCGACAAGGCGATCGACGTGATCGACGAGGTCGGCGCCTCGCGGATGCTCCTGCCCGAGAACAAGCGCCGCAAGACGGTGACGGTGAAGGATGTCGAGGACATCGTCGCCAAGATCGCGCGGATCCCGCCCAAGGCGGTCTCGACCGACGATCGCGAGACGCTGCGCAACCTCGAACGCGACCTCAAGGCGATGGTGTTCGGCCAGGACAAGGCGATTGAGGCGCTCGCCTCGGCCATCAAGCTCGCCCGCGCGGGCCTGCGCGACAGCGACAAGCCGATCGGCAACTACTTGTTCTCCGGCCCCACCGGCGTGGGCAAGACCGAGGTGGCGAAGCAGCTCGCGAAGCTCCTTGGCATCGAGCTGATTCGCTTCGACATGTCGGAGTACATGGAGCGGCACTCGGTCAGCCGCCTGATCGGCGCGCCGCCTGGCTATGTCGGCTTCGACCAGGGCGGGCTCTTGACCGATGCGGTCGACCAGCACCCGCACTGCGTCCTCCTCCTCGATGAGATCGAGAAGGCGCATCCGGACCTCTACAACATCCTGTTGCAGGTGATGGACCACGGGAAGCTTACCGACCACAACGGCAAGCAGGTCGACTTCCGGAACGTGATCCTGATCATGACGACGAACGCGGGCGCCTCCGATCTCGCCAGGAACGCGATCGGCTTCGCACGCGAGGGGCGGGAGGGCGAGGACGAGGACGCGATCAAGCGCCTGTTCACCCCAGAGTTCCGCAACCGACTCGACGCGATCATCCCCTTCGCGAACCTCACGCCCGACATCGTCGGCCGTGTCGTCGACAAGTTCATTATGCAGCTCGAGGCCCAGCTCGCCGACCGCAACGTCACGATCGAGCTGACGGACGGAGCGCGCATGTGGCTCGCCGAGAAGGGTTACGACCGGCTCTATGGCGCCCGGCCGCTTGCCCGGGTGATCCAGGAGCATGTGAAGAAGCCGCTTGCCGAGGAGCTCCTCTTCGGCCGCCTGACCAAGGGCGGGGCGGTGCGCGTCGGCGTGGACGAGGAGGGCAAGTCGCTGACCTTCGCCTTCGTCGAGGCACCGGTGGCTGCGCTGCCGAAGCCGGAGGGCGACGGCGGCGAGGGCGACGAGGAGAGGGCGCCGGAGGCGGTGGAGTAGCGGCGCCGCACGAGCGCCTGCGCCTACGCAGCGGCCGAGGTGGCCGCTCCGGAGAACGAGGCCACAGCCCGGGGCGGGGAGGGAAGCGCCGCGGCTCTGACAACTGAGCCTTTCCCCGCCCGGTGCCCTCCTCACGCCGGTCGCGTGCGCGTCCATCCGAGCTTCGCTTACGCCGCCGACGAGCAACGATCGCGGGCCACTGCGTGCGGGCAGGCGGCAAGCGGCCCGGGCTCGACTCCAGAGGCGGCTCATCCTGCGCGCTTTCGGGCCCGCATCCGTTCCGTCTGGCGTCCCTGACACGTGTCAATTCCGCTCTGGCGCCGAGCCTCGGTTGCGCTACTCTGTGTTCACGACATGGAAGAAACCTGAATGAACAGGGGGATTTGCATGGCCTCGGCCGAGCCTCTTCGCGTCGTTGCTCAACGTCTCGGCTCCCTGCCCCCGCCCTGCGCCCATTGCGACGCCCGCGAACGGAACTTCTGCGCCGCCCTCGACCCGGCGGAGCTTGCCGAGCTCGCCAAGGTGATGACGGAGGCAACGCTTCCGCCTGGTGGCGTTCTGTTCCACGAAGGCGCTCCGGCAGACTACGTGATGAACGTCACCGATGGTGCGGTGAAGCTGTTCAAGCTGCTCGGCGACGGACGGCGGCAGATCCTCGGTTTCCGGTTCGCAGGCGACTTCATCGGCCTTTCCGCCGGCGCCGACTATTCCTACTCCGCCGAATCGCTCACGGAGGCGAAGCTCTGCCGGTTTCCGCGCCGCAAGCTCGATGCGGTCCGCGAACGTTTTCCCCAGCTCGACCGACGGCTTCTCTCGCTCTCGATCGACGAGCTGACGGCCGCTCAGGAGCAGCTTCTGCTGCTCGGGCGCAAGACCGCCGAGGAGCGACTCGTGTCGTTCCTCATCCTGCTCTCGCAGGGGCAGGTCCGCCGCGGCCAGACGGCCGACCCGGTCGTGCTCCCGATGACACGTTCCGACATCGCCGACTATTTGGGCCTGACCATCGAGACGGTCAGCCGCACCTTCTCGGCCTTGAAGAAGAAAGGGCTGATCGAACTCCAGGACACGACCCACATCCATCTGGTCGACCGCGAGCGGCTTGAGGAGATGGCGTCCGGCCTCGCCTGAGATGGTGCCTTCCTGACCCATCGCCGGGATGCGACCGTGACGGTGACACGGGGTGCGACAAGGCCGCCGTCTCGCGTTGCGACCCGGAGCTTGTCCTGAGGCGGTAAACGGGTCGTGCGATGCGGCTCTGCCCCGCGTAGAGGCGCCGAGTGACGCCGCGCTTGGCGTGGCGGTTTCGCGTCATCGGGGTCTCGGCACGGTGCCTCGGTCGTTCAGGTGCCGCCTGCTCAAGCGCTGTGGCCCCCGGACACCTGCCGTCCCGAAGCCCCCGTGGGCGAGCATGATGACGGGGTTGCTTTTGCACCGTTCCCTCAGCGCGTCGTTGTTCGAGCGGTTGACCTTCCGCGGAGGGGCTGAGGCGGAGTGATGGGCAGGCGAGGGGGGTTGCCACGGCGGTGGAGCGTGACGCTGCCTGAGCACGTTCGAGCGTGCGGGCGCCAGCGCAGGCTGGAGCCCGGCCGCTCAGCCGAGCGCGTGCTCGTTGATGCAGGCCACGCGCCTGGCCGGGCCATGTGGCGCGAGAGGTGGCACTGTCTCGGCGCAATCCGCTCGGGCGTGCAGGCAACGCTTGCGGAAGACGCAGCCCGAGGGCGGATCGGACGGGCTCGGCGGCTCGCCCGACAGCAGGATGCGCCTGGTTCGCCGTGCAGGATCGAGCCGGGGTGTGGCCGAGAGCAGGGCGCGCGTGTACGGGTGCGCAGGGGCCTCGAACACCGCCCGCACCGGTCCCTCCTCCATCACCCGGCCGAGATACATCACCACCACGCGGTCGCAGAGGTGCCGCACCACGTGCAGGTCGTGGCTGATCAGCAGCAAGGTCAGCCCGAGCCGTGCCCGCAGCTCGTCGAGCAGTGTGAGGATCTGCGCCTGGATCGAGACGTCGAGCGCGCTCACCGGCTCGTCGGCGCGCTGCCGCCGCGGTGATCGGCCGATGCGCCAGGATCGCCTCCGCCACCTGGTCGCCGGTGCGGTGAACCGGGTTGAGGCTGCTCATCGGGTCCTGGAACACCAGCGCGATGGCGTTGCCGCGCAACTGCCTGAGCGCCGTCTCGTGAAGACGCAGAAGGTCAACGCCGTCGAACCAGGCCGCACCGGCGGCGACGCGCGCGGCCGGCGGCAGGAGCCCCATCACGGCGGCCGCCGTCAGCGACTTGCCCGATCCCGACTCGCCGACGATCGCCACCGTCTCACCAGGGCCCACGGCCAGGGAGACGTCCTCGACCGGCCGGATCACCCCGGCCGGCGTATCGATCTCGACCGTCAGCCCCTCCACCTTCAGAACGGCGTCAGAGCGCGGAGGCGGCAGGAGGCCGGGCAGCACGCGGTCGATCGCGCGCAGCCGGACGGCCGCGGCGGTTCGGGGGTCAACCCAGTCCCGAAGCGCGTCGCACAGAAGGTTCATCGCAAGGATGGTGACGGTCAGCGCCGCGCAGGGCCAGAGCAGCAGGAGCGGGGCCTGCGCCATCGTCGCGCGCGCCCCGCGGATCATGAGCCCCCAGGAGGGTTCGGGCGGGACCACGCCGAGGCCGAGAAAGGAGAGCCCGCTCTCCAGCACCACCGCTGCCGCGACCGCGAGCGACAGCTGCACCAGGATCGGCCCGGCGACGTTCGGCAGCACCGTGACGAGGAGGATGCGCAAAGGACCCGCGCCGAGCGCGCGAACCGCCTCGACGTAGTCGTGGCTGCGTGCCGACAGGACCTCGGCGTAGGTCACCCGCACGAAGCCCGGCAGGAACAGGATCGACAGCACCAGGATCAGCGTGGCCGTCCCAGGCCCGAGCAGCGTGACGACGAGAAGCGCGAGCAGGATCGGCGGGAAGCAGAGCACGATGTCCATACTGCGCAGCGCGAGGAGCTCACCGAGACCGCGGAACCAGCCGCCCAGCAGCCCGAGCAGCGTGCCGAGCGCGCAGGCGATGCCGGCCGAGGCGAAGGCGACTGTGAGCGAGGCGCGCGCGCCCCAGATCAGGCGCGAGAGTACGTCGCGGCCGAACTCGTCGCGCCCGAGCGGGCTGCCCGGGCCGGGGCCGGAAAGGCGTCGGGCGACGTCCTGTCGCACCGGGTCGGGAAGGTCCAGGAGCGGCGCGGCAAGCGCGATCAGCACGATCGCCGCGACCAGCGCCCCCGGAACCGCAAGCCGCCTCACGCGTGCCGGATCCTCGGGTCGAGCGCGGCGTAGACCAGGTCCATCACCAGGTTGAGCGCGACGAACAGCACCGAGATGGTCAGCACGATGCCGATCACCATCGGGTAGTCGCGCGCCTCCACCGCCTTGAGCAGCGGCGTCGACAGGCCGGGCCAGTTGAACACGTATTCGACCAGCACCGTGCCGCCGAGCAGCGTGCCCATGTGCAGCGCGAGCACGGTCAGCACGGGGATGATGGCGTTGCGCACGACGTGGTGGACCAGGATGCGCGCGGGCGACAGCCCCTTGGCGCGCGCGGTACGCACGAAGTCGCGCGAGAGCGAATCGAGCACCGCCGCGCGCGTCATGCGGAACACCACCGCGACGAGGCCCTTGGCGATCGCGAGCGCAGGCATGGTCAGGAGCGTCAGGTGCTGCCACGGGTCCCGCGCCAGCGGCACGTAGCCGCCAGCGGGCATCCAGCGCAGCCACTGCGCGAACACCAGCACCAGCAGCGTGCCGACGACGAAGATCGGCACCGCGAGCAGAAGCGCGGCCGTGGCGCTGGTCGCGCGGTCGAACACCGTGCCGCGCCTCAGCGCCGCCTCCGTGCCGACGGGAATGCCGATCATGACCGCGAGAACGGCACCGGCCGCGATCAGCTCGAGCGTGCGCGGCAGGCGCAGCAACACCTCGTCCATGACCGGATGGTCGTCGATCATCGAGGCGCCGAGATCGCCGCGTGCGAGCCGGCCGAGGAAGTCGCCGTACTGCACGAGGAACGGGCGGTCGAGGCCGAGCCGCTCGCGCAGCTCGGCCACAGCCGCCGGATCGGGCGCCACCCCGCCTGAGCTGAGCAGGAGCTCGGCGGGATCGCCCGGAACCAGATGGATCACCGTGAACACCACGGTCGCGACGGTCCAGATCAGCACAAGGCTGACCACGACGCGCCGGGCCGCCCACAGCAGCATCGGCTGATCAGCCGATCGACGCCTCCTCGAGCGTGATGCCGGAGTAGAAGTTCAGCGCGCCGCCGAGCGCCTTGAACCCCTTCACCTCGGGCGTCATCGCGTAGCCCTGGCTGCGCCAGGCGAGGCCGACGATCGGCGCCTCGGCGAGCGCGATCCTCTGCAGCTCGGCGTAGATCGCGCGCCGCTTGCCTCCGTCGAACTCGGCACGACCCGCTGCGAGGAGCTCCTCGATTCGGGGCACGCGCAGCCCGAAACTGCGGACGAACGAGGGGGCGAGCGAGCCGTCGATCAGCGTGCTCAGCCCGTCCGGGTCGTTGTTCTCGGTCGTCGTGCCCATCACAGCGATGTCGTACTGGCCGCGGTTGCCGAGGGTGACGCGCGTCGCCCAGTCGGGCAGGCGGAGTTCGGCCTGGATCCCCACCGCGGCGAGGTTCTGCTGCACCACTTCGGCGGTGTCCTTGTGCATTCCGTATTGCGCCGTCGCGAGGATGCTGGTGGTGAACCCGTTGGGCACCCCCGCCTCGGCGAGCAGGGCGCGTGCGCGCGCGGGGTCATAGCGCCAGCCCGAAGCGAGCTCCGGGTCGTGGAAGGCGCTGCCCGGCATCAAGGGCAGCCCCTCGAGCGGCGAGCCGCGGCCGAAGAACGCTGCCTTGACGATCTCCTCGCGCTTGATCGCATGCGCGATCGCGCGGCGGATGCGCGCATCGCCGAGATGGGGCCGCGTCGCGTTGAACACGAGGTACATGAACGGGCCGTCGGTCGCCTC
>Ga0209691_1001622_pt1 | contig 12978 bp, 13 predicted proteins | sample YNPMSBMetaG_FD_187120 | JGI IMG/M metagenome (GOLD analysis project Ga0209691, IMG submission 187120) | Anoxygenic and chlorotrophic microbial mat microbial communities from Yellowstone National Park, USA - YNP MS-B MetaG (SPAdes) (version 2) ... | reverse complement strand
CCAGATTCTTTGTACATGGTGGGAATGCGGCGGGGCGTTAGTGAGGTTAGGCCAATACCTAAGGAGAAAAAGGAGCTTATCCAGCATAAGCTATTCACCGCAGGGGAGCTTTTACGCCAGCGGCAGTTAGAGCTGCCCGTAGTCCAGGACGCTCTTTTATGAAGATCGCGCCTATTGTGGAGGGATATGGAGAAGTCGAGGCCCTGCCCAATCTAATAAGAGGCCTCTTCCCAGCGCTGCAGGTTCAGAGACCCCTCAGGGTTCAACGCAACCGCTTCTTGAGTAATTCGGGCGAGCAGGAGCGCTTCCTCCAGCTCGCCCAAGGCAACTTGCGTGGCGAGGGTGCAATCTTGGTGTTGTTGGATGCCGATGACGACTGTCCTGCCCAACTAGCAGCGAAACTTTTGTCCGAACTCAGGCGGAATTCCAGTCCGAGTTGCCATCTGGTGTTGGCCAAATGTGAGTTCGAGAGCTGGTTTTTGGCCGGTGCGGATTGCTTGGGCCTGGGCCAGGTTCCGGCTGCTGTTGAGCAAATTCGAGGAGCTAAGGAGGAAGTAAAACGTCGCTTGGGGCGCTATTCGGAAGCCGTTGATCAACCTAAGCTGGCAGCAAAGCTGGCTAAGGAGTGTGATCCGCAGGATTTGCGTAAACGTTCCCCATCATTTGACAAACTTTACCGGGAACTGGAAAAAATCGCGAATGGATAACCTGCACCTGACCGACGAGCAACAAGCCATTGTGGCCCACAACCAAGGGCCTGCTCTGGTGTTTGCGGTGGCGGGGGCGGGCAAGACCACTGCGCTGGTGCACCGCCTCGAGCGCCTGGTGCGGGAGCGGGTCTTCGAGCCGCGCAAGATTCTGGCCACCTCCTTTAGCCGCATGGCGGTGGACGACCTCAAGCGGGCCCTATCACGCTGGCCGCACACCCAGGGGGTGCGGGTCTCGACCCTGCATGCGCTGGGTTACCGCATCGTGCGGAAGGCCGCCTCGGAAGGGCTTTTAAAGCTGGCTGAGGGCAAGGAAGAGAACTCCGAGCAGGCCCTCTTGCAGCGCGCCTTGAGGCGGGCGCGGGAGCTCAAACTGCCCTGGGTGCAGGAGCTAGAGAACCTCGAGCCCGAGGACTTTTTGAGCTATGTGGGGGCCTGCAAGGGCAACCTACAGTACGCCGACCTGAAGGGGGCGGGCTTGCCGCCAGAGGCCATGCAGGTGGCCTCGCAGGCCAGCGCGCCCAGGGGGCTCGAGTGGTACCTGGACTTGTACCGCCTGATGGAGCAGGTGCGGCAGGAAGAAGGGCTGCTCAGCTTCGACGACATGCTGATGACGGGCTGGGAGGTGCTGGTGCGCCATCCCGAGATCCTGCACACCGTGCAGAAAGCCTTTCAGGCGGTGCTGGTGGACGAGTTTCAGGATGTGAACCTGGCCCAGTCGGAGATGCTCGAGCTGATTACCCGGCCCCACCGCAACTACATGGCGGTGGGCGACGACGACCAGACCATCTACGAGTGGCGGGGGGCCAGCCCGCGCTTCATCCTCGAGTTCGCCCAGCGCTATGGGGCGCAAAAATACCTGATCCGCGACACCTTCCGCTGCCCCGCGCCGCAGGTGGTGCTGGCCGGGCGGGTGATTGCGCAGAACCAGCAGCGCGAGTCTAAGCGCCTGAGCCTGACCAAAGGCTTTGAAGGCAGGGTGCATATTCGCCAGGAACCCCATATGCCCGCCCAGGCCCAGAGCCTGGTAAGTGATATGGCGGGGCTGCTGGCCGAGGGCCGCAGACCCGCCGAGATGGTAGTGCTGGTGCGGCTTTACGCCCAGACCCCCTACCTCGAGCAATGCCTGATAGAGCGGCAAATTCCCTACCGGGTGGTGGGCAGCACGCCCTTTTACCAGCGCCCGGAAATCCAGGTGTTGCTGGCCTACCTGCAACTGGCCCTGAGCCCCGGCACAGAGCACGCCAAGCGCCTGTGGCTGCAGGTCTACAACACCCCCAAACGCTACCTGACCCGCGCCCTGGCCGATGCCATCTGGCGGCAGGTGGAGCGGGGGGCCCCGCTGGTGGAGGCGCTCAGGGCCGCGATGGCCGGGGCAGAGGAGCGGGTAGCACGGCGCTTGCGCGAGCTGGTCGATCTCTTCGAGTGGCTGGCGGGGGCTGTGGAGCGGGCTTCGGCCCACGCGGTGCTGGAGGCCCTCGAGGCCCGTCTGGACTACCGCCGCTATCTGCTTTCCTCCTCCGGTTTCTACGAGGTAGGGGCAGGCAAGGCTGAGGGGTTGCGGGCTTTTCTGGAGTACGCCCGCGACAAAGGGAGTGTGCGAGAGCTGCTTCTGCACCTCGAGCGACTGGCCCAGGAACACCTGGGCGACGACCCCGCCCAGGACACCCGCGAGCGGGTTAGCCTGATGACCATCTTCCGGGCCAAGGGCCTGGAGTGGCCCCTGGTTTTTATCCCTGACTGCAACGAGGGCACCCTGCCCTATAGCGGCTCGGAGAACCTCGAGGAGGAGCGCCGTCTGTTTTACGTGGCCCTGACCCGCAGCTCGCAGCACACCTACCTCTATGCCCTGTCCAGCCTGCCCATCTCGCCTTTTTTGCAGGAGGCCGAGTACCAGCAGACGCTGCAGGCGGTGGAGCAGGTGGGGGAGGCCATAGCCTCGCATCCGGAAGAACTCTCCACCGCCCAGACCCTGGCCCTGGCCCAAGGTGTGCACAAACTTGGCTTGGAACGCTTCTTACACACTTGGTGGAGCTCCGACCGGGCCCAGGCCATCGCCGCCAAGGTGCTGCGCCTGTTTGCCTATGTCGAGCGCAAAAACTGGACGGAAGGACTGGGCCTCACAGACGAGGCCAGGAAGGTATGGGAGGCCTTTGATGTGGCGATGGGGGAGGGAACAGAAGGAGAGTTCGCCGACCTCGAGCGCTTCCTCCTCAGGCCGCCTGCTTCTTCCCAGCCCACGCTCCGGGCGGGACAAAAAGTGCGACACGCCCAGTTTGGCATAGGGCTGGTGGTCGGTTTGGACGACGGGGTAGCCACGGTTGCCTTTGGCGATGGCCTTCGCAGACTGGCCCTGCGCTATGCCCGGCTGGAGGTGGTGGGGTAGGGTGGCATTAGGGGCACAGCGTCCAGACTGTATCTTTGTTCAGTATCAGGCTGCGGCTAAAGCGCAGGTGCCCCGGCTGGCCGGGCTGGGTGCCCTCGGCCCGCAGCTCGTAGCGGCCTTCGCGCAGGCTGGGAAAGAGCCTCGAGCCCCGTACGGTTCCGATAAACTCGCCATTGATGTAAAAGAATACCGTCTGGTTGGGGCCGGTGCACTGGTTCTGCACAATCAAATCGAAGCGTCGCACCTCTGCTACGGTGGGCGCACAGGCCGACAAAGCCAGCAGGGCCATCAGACTGAATAGAACGCGCATCATCCAGACCGTGATACCTCGAGCCACCCCAAATTGTATGAGGGCCGAGGGAAGAAGTGAAATTAGGGAGACTCCACTGTTTTTACGCCTTTGGTAATAACCGACCAGTTATCTTGGTATTGCTCCAAATCAGATTTACGTATGGCACAATGTAGGGAGTAATGCTTTTTTGGCCTTACGTTACCATGGAGTTCTAGCCAACTCTTATAGCTATTGACAGCTATTTCTTGGACTTTTTTCCATTCAAGCACAAAAAACTGATCGTCGCCATATTTTTCACCAGCAATAACAAATACACATACAAGATTTGCAATGCTTTGTGGCTTGAGCTTACCAACAATCTGCTTAACAATCTGCTTCTCACTATCGAAATCGAATTTGATTTCGACAAACTTGTCAACGGAAAATTGCCAAGATCCTCCTCTAATAGCTTTTACTTGAACCGGAAAAGCCTCTCCTTTGGCATTAATCGCGATTATATCAAAGTCTGGAACATTTCCGGAAAATGTTGCCACTACAAGCCCGCGTCGAGCAAGCTCACAGGCCACCAGGTATTCTCCGATTTGCTTTGTTAAATGCCACGACCGCTTGCCACGTTCCTCTCCTTGTTGGTATGCGTTTGGCTCACCTGGTAATGTTGTCATGTTTGGAACCTATCCTCAGAATGTTTGCCTCCTTGGCTATAGCATGTGCAGCGAAGCGGAGGTAAGGATACTTTAGAGCATTGCTTTCTCTTCATAACCATTTCCTCCTATAGGGATTTCCCAACAATTTCTGGAGCTTTTGCTGGTGGACAGATGGCTGAGTTCATGCTAATAGCGACACCACAAGTATTCTGAGCGATGTTTCTTGTTGGATCAAATATTTTGGTAGAAGCTGAATAGCTTTTCAAGTTGTACTCCAAAAACATCTCTCCTGGTTTGTCAGTACCAAAGGGGCAAGCGTAGACTGAGGGCATGTTGTTCGAGCGTGCGCGCCTCGAGGCCCTCGAGGCCCAGACCCTGGCCCCCTATGCGGTAAAGTCCGGCCAAAGCCGCGGACGCGAGCACCCCGAGCCCGAGTCGCGTTACCGCACCCCCTTCCAGAAAGACCGCGACCGGGTGAACCACACCACGGCTTTCCGGCGCTTGCAGTACAAGACTCAGGTTTTTGTGAACTTCGAGGGCGACTACTACCGCACCCGCCTGACCCACACCCTCGAGGTGGCCCAGGTGGCCCGCTCCATCGCCCGGGCCCTGGGGCTCAACCAGGAACTTACCGAGACCATCGCCTTTGCCCACGACCTCGGCCACCCCCCCTTTGGGCATTCAGGTGAGGCGGTGCTGGATGGCCTGATGCAGGGGCACGGCGGCTTTGACCACAACCAGCAGTCCATGCGCATCGTGACCTACCTCGAGCAGCGCTACCCCGGCTTTAGGGGTCTCAACCTGTGCTGGGAGAGCCGCGAGGGTATCGTCAAACACGAGACCCGCTACGACCTGCCCGATGCCCAGGGCTACGAGCCCCACCTGCGCCCCAGCCTCGAGGCCCAGATCGTGAACCTGGCCGACGAGATCGCCTACAACGCCCACGACCTCGACGATGGCCTGCGCGCAGGGCTCCTTACGCCCGGCCAACTGTGGGAGGTCGAGCTGCTCAAAGATTTGCTGAACGAACTGGGCTTCCACCCCGACCGCTTCGATGAGATGAGCCGCCGGGTTTTTATCCGCGAGCTGTTGGGCCTGATCATCACCGACACCATCGGCGCCACCCATGCGCTCTTAGAGCAGCACGGGATTGGCAGCCTCGAGGCGGTTCGCCGTCACCCAGCTCCGCTGGCGGTTTACTCCGAGACCCTCACCCGGCAACTGGGTGAGCTGCGCGACTTCCTCTACGCCAACCTCTACCATCACCACCATGTGGTGCGGCAGGTGGGTAAGTCGCGTTTTGTGCTGGAAAAGCTCTTTCAGGCTTATACCCAAGACCCGCGCATCCTGCCTCCCCAGGTGCGAAAAGCTGCCGATACCGAAGGTATTCACCGCGCGGCCTGCGACTACATCGCTGGCATGACCGACCGTTTCGCTCTGGATGAGTATGCCCGTCTTTTTGAGCCCTCCTTTTACCGCTAGTCCGGGTTCACCTCAACATCTTGTCTGGGGTTTAGGTTTGTATCACAACCGTTCCCTCCCTGGCCCCGAGGCCGGCCACCATACAAAAGGGTAGACTGAAGAAGTGGAAAACCTCACAGCCCATTTTGAACCCCGTTTTGCTGCCCGAACAAAGCGGATCCAGGCCTCGACCATCCGCGAGATGCTGAAACTCACCACCCAGCCGGGTTTTGTTAGCTTTGCTGGGGGGCTCCCGGCTGCCGAGTTGTTCCCCCTAGAGCGCATTGGCCAGGCCACCCAGCACATCTTGCAGGAACACGGGGCCCAGGCCTTTCAGTACAGCACCACCGAGGGTTACCTACCCCTGCGGGAGTGGATTGCCAGCCGGATGCCTGGTGTTACCCCCGATCAGGTGCAGATTGTCTCGGGATCGCAGCAGGGCCTGGACCTGGTGGGCAGGGTTTTGCTTGATCCGGGCTCGAGGGTGCTGGTGGAAGCCCCCACCTACCTGGGGGCCCTGAGTGCTTTCAACCCCTACGAACCTGAGTATGTCTCGGTTTCCATGGATGATGAGGGCCTCGAGCTCGAGGCGCTCGAGGCTGCCCTCAAAGCCCATCCGGTGCGGTTTATGTATGTGCTGCCCACCTTCCAGAACCCCTCGGGCCGCCTGATGCGCTCAGAGCGCCGCAAGGCCCTGGTCGAGCTGGCCCGCAAGTACCGTACCCCCATCCTAGAGGACGACGCCTACGCTGAGCTGTACTTCGATGGCCGGCCTCTGCCTACGCTCTTTGCCCTCGACCAGGAGCAGGGCGGGGGCAACGTGGTTTACCTCTCCACCACCTCCAAGACCCTGGCTCCGGGCCTGCGGGTGGCCTGGGTGGTGGGGCCCAAGCCCGTCATCCAGAAGATCACCTTTGCCAAACAGGGGGCTGATCTGCACTCGCCCACCCTGAACCAGATGTTGGTGTACGAACTGCTGAAGGACCACGAATGGTACCAGGCCCAGCTCGAGCGGATTCGCCAGACCTACCAGACCCGCCGTAGCTGGATGCTTCTGGCCCTACAGAAGTACATGCCTGGGGACATGGGCTGGATTGTGCCGGAGGGGGGCATGTTCTTCTGGCTCACCGGGCCCGCCAGGCTAGATAGCCTCGAGCTGCTCAAGGAGGCCCTGGAGGAGAGGGTAGCCTTTGTGCCGGGACAGCCCTTCTTTGCCGATGGTAGCGGAAAAAACACCTTGCGGCTTTCGTACTCCAGCGCCTCCAGGGAGCAAATCGAAGAAGGCATCAAACGCCTGGGCCGGGCGGTGCACCGGATGTTGGGACAGGCGCCAATAGCGTAGCTGCACCCTGGAGCCCCGCGATGGGGTGTCGGCTCTGCAGGGCACCTGCCACAAGACCTTGGTGAAGGTGGCGGCCGGCTTGAATCCGGTATAATGCCCCTGCGAAAAATGTGCTGCTCGCCAGCAGCATTCAGCGGTGGAGACTGCCAGAGGTCTCTGCTCCTGGTAGGGGATTTGTACCGGAGTAATTATGATCGTTGCCACAATAATTGCTTTTTTGGGGGCCCTTACTGCACCTTGGCTCCACCGCTTGCTGGGCCAGGCCGCGGGCTGGGTGCTGGCGCTGCTGCCGCTTTCCCTTACAGTCTACTTCGCCAGCCTGCTGCCTGCGGTGATGGCCGGCCAGACCCTGCGGCAGGGGGTGGCCTGGGTGCCCAGCCTGGAGGTCAACTTTTCCTTCTACCTGGACGGGCTTTCACTCCTATTTGCACTGCTCATTAGCGGCATCGGCACCTTTATCGTGATCTACTCGGGCGGCTACCTGAAGGGCCACCCGGAGCTGGGCCGCTTCTACCTGGTCATTCTGCTCTTCATGGCCTCCATGCTGGGGCTGGTGCTGGCCGACAACATCGTGACCCTGTTTGTGATGTGGGAGCTGACCAGCCTCACCTCCTACCTGCTGATCGGCTTCAACCACGGTGAGTTCAGGTCGCGCCGGGCCGCCACCCAGGCCCTTTTGGTCACGGCGGGCGGTGGGCTGGCGCTGCTGGCCGGGCTTATTCTGCTGGCTGGGATGGGGGGTAGCTGGGAAATCTCCGAGCTTTTGGGTCAGGGCGAGGTGTTGCGCGGGCATGCGCTCTACCTGCCTGCTTTGATCCTGGTGCTCCTAGGCGCTTTTACCAAATCAGCGCAGTTTCCCTTCCACTTCTGGCTGCCCAACGCCATGGAGGCCCCTACCCCGGTCTCGGCCTACCTGCACTCGGCCACCATGGTCAAGGCGGGGGTCTACTTGCTGGCCCGGCTCCAGCCAGCGCTGGGCGGTAGCGAGGTCTGGAACGCGGCCCTCATGACCTTTGGACTGGCTACCCTACTGACCGGGGCCACCCTCACCTTCCGCCACACCGACCTCAAGCGCCTGCTGGCCTACTCTACTGTGGCCGCGCTGGGGGCGCTGGTCTTTGCCATCGGGATGGTGCCCCTCACCGACTACTACGCGGCTATGGGCTTCGCCACCTTCCTGCTGGCCCATTCGCTGTACAAGGGCGGGCTCTTTATGGCTGCGGGTGCGGTAGACCATGAGACCGGTTCCCGCGACATTACCCGGCTTGCGGGCCTTTTCCGGGTGATGCCCCTCACCGGGGTAGCGGTGGTGCTGGCGGCCCTCTCGCTTGCGGGTTTGCCACCGGTACTGGGCTTCATTGGTAAGGAGGTACTGTATGTGGCTGCGCTGCAAGCCGCCCCGGTCTGGATGGTGGGGCTGGCGCTGCTGGGCTTTGCGGTGGGGGCTACGCTGGCTTTGTTGCTGGTGGTGCCCTTCTTCCACGGCCAGCCGCCCCAGGGGGTTCATGAGGGGCCGCCCAGCCTGTGGCTGGGGCCGATGGTGCTGGCGGGGCTGGGCCTCTTGGTGGGCCTGTTTCCGGGGCTCTACAACCCCCTGGCCGAGGCGGTGGCCAGCGCGGTGAAGGGACAGGTCGTGGCCTATCAGCTCAAGCTCTGGCCCGGCTTCAACCTGGCCCTGCTGCTGAGCCTACTTACAGTCTTGCTGGGGGCAGGCTTGTACTTCCTTTACCCCCGTCTGCAGGCCTGGATGGCCCAGGAGCCCCTTCCTGGCCCGGAAAGCGCCTATGTGGCCCTTCTGCGGGGTCTCATGCGGGCGGCAGTGGGGGTAGAGCGCCTGCTGCAAAGCGGCTCGCTCAGGGCTTATCTGGTCTGGACTTTTGCGGGCGTAGTGGTGCTGGTGGGGCTGGCGCTCCTGCGCGGTGGCCAGGTGTTCCGGCTTGAGGTGGCCTCGAGCCCAGCGCCCGCACAGGCCTTGCTGCTGGTGCTAATGCTGTTAGGGGCAGTGTTGGCTTTGCGCTTGCGCTCCCACCTAGCGATGGTGGTGGTGCTGGGCGCGGTGGGAGCGGGGGTGGCTTTGGTCTTCTTGCTGCAAAATGCGCCTGACCTGGCGATTACCCAGTTTTTGGTGGAGACCCTGACCGCCATCCTGGTGGCCCTGGTGCTGCTTCAGATTCGCAACATCGGGCCGGTGCCCCGTGGGCGCTGGCTGGATAAGGCAGTGGCCTTGGGCTTTGGGGGTATGGTGACCCTTTTGATGTTGGGCATGTTGGCAGAACCATTTGAGCCACACCTAAGCCAATTTTTTGCCCAGAAGAGTCTGCCCGAAGGCTTTGGGCGCAACATCGTGAACGTGATTCTGGTAGACTTCCGCGGCCTGGACACCTTTGGCGAGATCACCGTGGTGGGGCTGGCTGGGCTGGGGGTCTGGGCCCTCCTGTTGAACCGTCGGGCCAGCCGCCGCAGGCCATGGTCCCAGGAAAAAGGGCGAAAGCAGGAGGAGCAGCTATGAGCACCCTGATCCTCAAGACCACCTCGAGGTTCCTCTTCACCCTTTTGCTCTTGCTCTCGGTCTTTTTACTGCTGCGTGGCCACAACGAGCCGGGCGGGGGTTTTATCGGGGCACTGGTGGCGGTGGGGGCCTATGCGCTATATGCCTTGGCGCACGGCTTGGCCGCGGCCCGCAAGCTGTTGCCCCTGCCCCCTTTAAGGCTGGTGGGGTGGGGCCTGCTGCTGGCCCTACTGAGCGGCCTGCCGGCCCTGCTTCAGGCCGAGCCCTTCATGACCGGGCAGTGGTTTAGCGTCTTGGGCGTGAAGGTGGGCACCCCGGTGATCTTCGACCTTGGGGTCTACCTAACCGTCTTTGGGGCGCTCCTCTCGGCCATCTTTGGTCTCGAGGAGTCTTCGGCTCAGGAGGGCTTTTAATGGAAGTTTCGCTCTCGTTTTTGGTGGGCGCTTTGATGGCAGTGGGGGTTTATCTGATGCTCAGGCCCCACCTGATTCAGTTTCTGGTGGGCTTTGTGGTGCTGGGCAACGCCGCCAACCTGCTCATTTTCACGGCGGGCCGCCTGGGCAGCCAGTTCCCGCCCCTGGTGCAACCCAACGGTGTGGTGCTGGAACCCTACGCCAACCCCCTACCCCAGGCCTTGGTGCTCACCGCCATCGTGATTGGCTTTGCCCTGGCGGCTTTCGGCATTGTGCTGTTCTTCCGGGCCCAGGAGGCACTCAGTACCCTCAGTGCCGAGGCTATTCCCGAGACCTTGGAGCCAGCCCCGGCCCCCTCGCCGGTAGACGAGGTGCGATGGGAGGGTGAGCGCCCATGAGCTGGATCTTGGTGCTTCCCTTGCTGGTTCCGCTCACCACCGGCATCCTATGCCTGGTGGTGGCCCACCGCCCCGCCCAGCGCCTGCTGGGTCTGGCGGGCGCTTTAGGCTTGCTGGTCGCAGCCGTGGCCCTGCTCGTCCAGATCCACCAGCAGGGCATCCAGGCTGTCCAGATTGGCAACTGGCTGGCCCCCTTCGGCATCACCTTCGTGGCCGACCATCTCTCGGCCCTGATGGTGCTTGCCACCGGGGTGGTGGCGGTGGCGGTGGCCCTGTATGCCCTCAATGAAGGCGACCTGCCCCGTGAGGGGCAAGGCTACTACGCCCTGGTCCACCTGCTGCTCTTCGGGGTGAATGGGGCCTTCCTGACCGGCGACCTGTTCAACCTGTACGTCTGGTTCGAGGTGCTCCTGCTGGCCTCGTTTGTGTTGATGATTCTGGGGGGTGGCCAGGCCCAGCTGGCCGGGGGGGTCAAGTACTTCGCTGTTTCGCTCCTGTCCTCCATTCTTTTTCTGGCGGCGTTGGGGCTGTTGTACGGGGCCACTGGGGCCTTGAACCTGGCCGATCTGGCCACCCGGGTGGGGGCCGTGAACCCTGGGCTACTGAGCGCCCTGGCTATGCTCTTTCTGGCGGCTTTTGGCCTCAAGGCCGCGGTCTTTCCCTTCATGTTCTGGCTGCCGGCCTCCTACCCGGCCCCACCGGTGATGATCTCGGCCCTCTTTGCTGGGCTCCTGACCAAGGTGGGGGTGTATGCCCTGATCCGGGTCTTTACCCTGCTCTTTATCCAGGATGTGGGGTTTACCCATAACCTGCTGCTTTGGGTGGCGGGGCTCACGCTCTCGCTGGGGGTGCTGATGGCGCTGGCTCAAGGGGAGCTTCGGCGGCTTCTGTCGTTCCAGCTGGTAAGCCACATCGGCTACATGCTGATGGGGCTAGGCATCCTGACCCCGCTGGCCCTGGCTGGCTCGGTCTTCTATGCGCTGAACCATATGATTGTAATTGCTGCGCTGTTTTTGTTGGCGGGTCTGCTGCAGCGCCTGCAGGGTACCACTGTGCTGGTGCGAATGGGGGGGCTATACCGGGCTTATCCCTGGCTGGCGGTGCTGTTTTTGCTACCGGCCTTCTCGCTGGCTGGGCTGCCGCCCTTTTCGGGTTTCTGGGCTAAGTTTACCCTGGCAGCAGCGGGGCTGGAGGCTGGGCAGTACGTGATCGTGGGGGTGGCCCTGCTGGTGGGCCTTCTAACCCTCCTCTCGATGGGTCTGGTCTTCGCCGAGGCTTTTTGGAAGAATGCACCTCAGGCCGTGGACGCATCGCCAGGCTGGGGAGGGCTGGTGCTACCGGTAGCCCTGCTGGCCTTGCTGACGCTGGGCATCGGGCTGTGGGCCGAACCGCTTCTGAGCCTCTCGCTGGCGGCAGCGCGGGAGCTGCTCGAGCCCGCTGGCTACATTAGGGCGGTGCTGGGGGTGAGCCGATGAGGGCCTTTGTCTACAACGTGGTGCTGACCATCTTCTGGATGGCCGTGACCGAAGCTTTTACCCTGGAGAACTTTCTGGTAGGTTTTGCCATCTGCTTTCTGATTCTGCTGCTGGCCCGCCCCCTCTTCGACCGGCACTCCCAGCGCTACTTCACCCTGGCCTGGAAGCTGCCGCGCTTTGCACTCTTGATGCTGTGGGAGATCGTGCTCTCGAGCCTGCGGGTAGCCCAGGCGGTGCTCTCTCCCCGCCTGCCCATCCAGCCGGGCATCATCGCCTATCCACTGGAGGCCAAGAGCGACCTCGAGATCACCCTACTTGCTAACCTGATCACCCTCACGCCAGGCACCCTGAGCCTGGATGTTTCCTCTGACCGCAAGGTGCTGTACGTGCACGGGATGTTTGTAGACGACCCACAAAAGGTGATCGAATCCACCCGCCGAAGCCTGGAAAAAGCCGTACTGGAGGTGACCCGATGAGTTTTCTAGAGGCCATGCTGCTGGCCTTGATGCTGACCCTGCCCTTTGCCATCTACCGCCTGGTTCGCGGGCCTTCCCTGCCCGACCGGGTGGTGGGCCTTGACCTGATTACTTCGGTAGCGGTGGCCCTGGCGGCGCTCTATGCCCTGGTGAGCGGCCAGACCGCCTTTTTGGATGTGGCCATTGCCCTGGCCTTGTTCGCTTTTCTGGCTACGCTGGGGCTGGCCCGCTACATCGAGCATCGGGCCCACGGGGGGGACTGAGCATGCTCTTGTGGCTGGTTTATATCCTGGTTCTGGGGGGAGTTTTTTTCCTCTTTATTGCGGCCATCGGGGTGGCACGGATGCCCGACCTGTACAACCGCATGCACGCGACCTCTAAGGCCGGTACCCTAGGGGTGGGCCTGATTCTGCTGGCGGTGGCGGTGTTTTACCAGGAGCTCTCGGTGGCGGCCCGGGCCCTCTCGGCCCTGGCCTTCATTATCCTGACCGCGCCGGTAGCCGCCCACGCCCTGGGCCGCGCGGCCTACCTGGCGGGGGTTAAGCCCTGTGAGGAAACCTACATGGACGAGCTGGCCGGGCACTACCGGGCCAACCACCGGCTCGAGTCGGTGGAGAAAAAAAGCCCCGAATCACACCCCTAGGCGCTCGAGTGCATAGGGCAGCATCTTCTGCCACCAGGGCCAGTCGTGATCCACGCCGTGGCCCCAGTAGTCGAAGGTGGCGTAGATGCCCTTTTGTTGCAGCAGCTCCTGCATCTGGTGGGTGTCGTGTAATATGAAATCCTTCTGAATCGTTCTCTTAGCATCCCCCCGGCCACCAATGAAACAGGGTGTAGCCCTGTATGAGCGCAGGCTGGGTCTGCAGGTAGGCGCA
>Ga0209691_1001612_pt1 | contig 13047 bp, 5 predicted proteins | sample YNPMSBMetaG_FD_187120 | JGI IMG/M metagenome (GOLD analysis project Ga0209691, IMG submission 187120) | Anoxygenic and chlorotrophic microbial mat microbial communities from Yellowstone National Park, USA - YNP MS-B MetaG (SPAdes) (version 2) ... | reverse complement strand
CCCATCTGCTGAAAAAGAAGGGCCAGTTCATTGACAAGAGCGATATTCAGGTCTCGCTGCGTATTTTCAATGACCTTAGCCGCTTCGGCGACTTTGATGGAGGGCGCTCGATGCACCGGCGCTTCCAAAACCCGCTGATACACCGCTGCAATATAGTCCAGCGCCTCCGGCGTCAATCCAGAGACTACCTTAGGGATTTTCTCAAAAGGATGCTTAGAATCACCGGGATTAATCCGTTCAGGCGAATACCCCACCCAGAAATCTTCCCCCGCCTTCAAGCCGCTCTGCTCCAAAATCGGAATACATACCTCCTCCGTGCAGCCAGGGTACACCGTGCTTTCATAGACCACCGTATCGCCCGGCTTGAGAACCTGCACCAGGGCCTCGCTGGCTTTACGCAAGGGGGTTAGGTCCGGCACCTTATAAATATCTATCGGCGTGGGCACCGTGACGATAAAAAAGTTCGCCTCATGTAGCTTTTGCAGATCGGTAGTGAAGGTTAGGTTAGGATTTTGCAGGGCTTCTGGGGAGACTTGGTGGTTTCGGTCATAGCCCCCGCTAAGCTCTTCTATGCGCCGGGAGTTGATATCGTACCCAGTAACAGGATAATGCCTGGCAAAGGCTACGGCCACAGGCAAGCCGACATAACCAAGGCCTATCACGCCTATCTTAGGAGACGGTTTCTCCACGGGGCAAAGGTAGGGGATAGGGGGGATATGCGGAAGTTACATTACTTTTGCTATATGAGTGTAGCGACGCAGCGCTTCGCTGGCAAGGCCGAGGAAGCCCCCTATCGCGCCACCTACCCGATCCGAATCGTGACGGCAGCCTCCCTCTTCGATGGGCACGATGCCGCTATCAACCTTATGCGGCGGCTCATGCAAGCCACCGGCGCAGAAGTCATCCACTTGGGGCACAACCGCAGCGCCGCTGAAATCGTTACCGCCGCCATCCAGGAAGATACGCAGGCCATCGCCCTCACCTCCTACCAGGGCGGCCACATGGAATTTTTCCAGTACATCCGCGACCTCCTCAATGAAGCCGGCTACACGCACACGCGCCTCTTCGGCGGCGGCGGTGGAACCATCCTCCCCCACGAAGCGGAAGCCCTGCACCGTTATGGCATCACCCGCATCTACCTCCCCGATGATGGCCGCGCCATGGGCCTCCAAGGCATGATCAACGACCTCCTTCGCAAGTCCGACTTTGCCCCTTGGCTGGAAATCGGCCCAGAAACCCTCCACCACCTCCCCGAAACCACCGGCCCCTACTATAAAGAACTCGCCCGTATGCTCTCCCGCCTGGAAAATGACCCTGACAGCGTCCGGGCCGAACTGGAAAAACACCCCACCCCCAAAAAAGCCCTCGTCATCGGTGCCACCGGCACCGGCGGCGCCGGCAAAAGCTCCCTCACCGACGAATTCGTCCAGCGCTTCCTGCGCTACTTCCCCGATAAGCGGCTGGCGATTCTTTCCATTGACCCCTCCCACCGCAAAAGCGGTGGCGCCCTCCTCGGGGACCGCCTCCGCATGAATAGCATCTACCACCCGAACATCTTCATGCGTTCCTTCGCTACCCGCACCCCCCACCGCTCTGTCCCGCCTTTCCTCAAAGAAGCCATCCAACTCCTCCAACTCGCTGGCTTCGACCTCATCTGGATCGAAACCGCCGGCATCGGCCAGGCCGACACCGAAATCACCGACTACGCCGACCTCACCATCTACGTCATGACACCGGAATTCGGCGCCCCCTCCCAGCTGGAGAAAATAGACATGCTGGAGTACGCCGACATGGTCGTGCTGAACAAGTTCGACCGCAAAGGCGCCCAGGATGCCCTCTACGCCGTACGTAAGCAATACCAGCGCAACTTCAAGCGCTTCGCCGAGCCACTGGAAGCTATGCCCGTCTACCCTACCCTCGCCTCAAACTTCAACGACACCGGCGTCAACCGCTTCTTCAAGGCGCTCATGGAGCGGATACGCACCCTCCAGCCTGAACTCTGGGCCGCCGCCGAAGCCATCCCCAACGATGAACGGCCCCTCTCCGCCTCGCAGATCATCCCCGCCGCCCGCCAGCGTTACCTCGCTGAAATCGCCGACACCGTCCGCCGTTACAACGCATGGGCTAACGAACAAGCCAAAATCGCTGACAAGCTCCAGACCATAGAGTCCCTGGAAGAACTTTCGCCGGAGCAGCGCGAAGCGCTTAGCCGCCCCTACCAGGAAGCCCTCGCCCCAGAAGTCAAAACCATCCTGGAAAAATGGGAAGAAACCCTCGCCCGTTATCAGGCCCCCTACTATGAATACACCGTCCGCGACCGCATCATCCGCGTAGAAACCCACACCGAAAGCCTCTCCCACAATCAAATCCCTAAGATTGCCGTCCCCCGCCTGCAAAGCTGGGGCGATAGGGTCCGCTGGGCCCTCCAGGAAAACTTCCCCGGTCACTTCCCCTATACGGCGGGGGTCTTTCCCTTCAAGCGCACCGAAGAGGAAGCTACCCGGATGTTCGCCGGCGAAGGCACCCCCGAACGTACCAACCGCCGCTTCCACTACTTAGCCGCCGGCCTCTCCGCTAATCGCCTTAGTACGGCCTTCGACTCTGTCACCCTCTACGGCGAAGACCCCGACTACCGCCCAGATATCTACGGCAAAATCGGCAACTCCGGCGTCTCCATCGCTACCCTCGACGACATGAAGAAACTCTACTCCGGTTTCGACCTCTGCGACCCCAAAACCTCCGTCTCCATGACTATTAATGGCCCCGCCCCCACCATCCTCGCTATGTTCTTCAATACCGCCATCGACCAGCAGTGCGAAAAGTACATCCGGGAAAACGGCCTCACCGACGAGGTGGAATCCTACATCCAGGCTAAGTACGCACGGCTGGGCCAGCCCCGACCTCGTTATGAAGGCTCCCTTCCCGACCGCCACAACGGCCTGGGCCTCCTCCTCCTCGGCGTCACCGGCGACGAAGTCCTCCCCAAGGACGTCTACGAAAAAATCAAAGCCCACGCCCTCTCCCAAGCACGCGGTACCGTACAGGCCGACATCCTCAAAGAAGACCAGGCACAAAACACCTGCATCTTCGCTATTGACTTTGCGCTGCGGCTCATGGCCGACATCCAGGCCTACTTCATCCAGCACAAAGTCCGAAACTTCTACTCCGTCTCTATCTCCGGCTACCACATCGCCGAAGCCGGCGCCAACCCCGTCACCCAGCTCGCCTTAACCCTCGCAAACGGCTTCACCTATCTCGAGTACTACCGCGCCCAAGGCATGCACGTCGATGCCTTCGTGCCCAACTTCTCGTTCTTCTTCTCCAATGGCATGGACCCCGAATACCTCGTGATCGGCCGGGTAGCCCGCCGCATCTGGGCCAAAACCCTCAAACACCTCTACAACGCCGCCCCCCGCAGCCAAATGCTCAAATACCACGTCCAAACCTCCGGCCGTTCCCTCCACGCCCAAGAGATCGCCTTCAATGACATTCGCACCACCCTTCAGGCCCTCTATGCCCTCGCCGACAACTGCAACTCCCTCCACACCAACGCCTACGACGAGGCCATTACCACCCCCACCGAAGAGTCTGTCCGCCGCGCCGTAGCCATCCAGCTCATTATCCAGAAAGAACTCGGCCTCACCAAAAACGAAAACCCCTGGCAAGGCAGCTTCTTTATCGAGTGGCTCACCGACCTGGTTGAGCAGCGGGTGCTGGAAGAATTCGACCGGCTCAATGAGCGGGGCGGCGTCCTCGGCGCCATGGAGCTCGGCTACCAGCGCGCCAAAATCCAGGAAGAATCCCTCCACTACGAGACCCTCAAGCACACGGGCCAGCTCCCCATCATCGGCGTCAATACCTTCCTCGGCTCAGACGGCTCACCCACCGACATCCCCAACGAAGTCGTCCGCTCCACCCCCGAAGAAAAAGAACAGCAAATCCTGAACCTCAAGGCCTTCCAAGCCCGTAACACCGACAAAGCCCCCATCGCCCTCCAAAACCTCCAACAGGCCGCCCTCTCCAGCACCAACACCTTCGACGCCCTCATGGAGGCCGTCAAAGTCGCCTCCCTCGGCCAAATCTCCCACGCCCTCTACGAAGTCGGCGGCCGCTACCGGCGTAATATGTAAGCCCCCACAACCTCACGCACCGCCCCCTAAAAAGAGGCGATGCCGGCGGGCGCGCGGCTTCCTCGCCACCATACCGGCAATGAAAATACCACCTCCTCCCGCACCTCTTCTCATTCAGCGCCCCGGGATACCCCCTATAACGCCGTCCAATCACCCGAGCACCTGACGTATAAGCCCCCAACCCCCCCGCTGGTGGCTCCCCTAACCCCAAAAAGGCCTTAGCTTCATCTTAGCACCCAAAGCGGGGCGCCATAGGATAGAATGATTTTTGCTTAATTTGAGGTGCCGTGAAGATGAGAAATCTTGTACTTGGGCTTGCGGCAGTGCTCTGGGCACAGACCTCCACCGCCTGGAAATGGTACGGCTACACCCAGGAAAACAGCCCTAATCCCAATATCAGACCTGTCTTTACCCTATCGTCCTCCCAAAAAGGCGTCGTACGCTACCAGGAGGACACCGTTTATGTTACGGGCACCTATAGGGGTTCAGATAACACGAACATGGAGCTCCCCGATACCGTGGGTAGCTCCCTCGACCCCACCATCCCCGGCGGAGCGGGTAACTACGACCGCACATACCTCGCCGCCTACGACCGACATACTGGGGCTATCCTGTGGTGGATGTACTTCTACCATAGCTCAGGTAATACCTGGGGGCAAGATATGGCCGTAGCCTCAGATGGGACGGTGTATCTTTTGCTGATTGGACATCCTAATGGTCTGGATTGGGAGTTTAAAAAGCGCAGTGGGGGAATGATCGGCGGATCCTGGAATCCGGCTGGTCTCTCAGGCGCTCGGGCCAGCCACCTCCTCAAAATTCAGCCCTATCAGTCCACTCCCATTGTAGCCCGATCCTCTGTCGGACTGAGTGACTTTGGAATGAATAAAGTCTGCGACCTCAAACATCTCCTTCTTATCGGCGATACGCTTCTATTTGCCAGCGGGGAGTTCCGTACTTCCGTAGCATCCGACCTAAATGCTGTAAGTTTCTCAACCAGTACGCTTTTCAGAATAACACCTTTGACCAATCTCAACAATCGCGGCCTTCTTGTGCGCTGGAACTTAGCCACTGACCCTGATCTGAGTAGTCCCACAGCGGCCCAGCTTAGGTATGAGGATCCCCCTTTCAACAATGCGGATGTTACTGGTCATCGGCTGGCCTATGACCCTGTCTCTAACCGCATCCGCTGGCTGGTAGAGATGGAGGACCCGGCGAGCTCTTCTTCGCGTACCCTTTACTACGACCTTTCCAGCGGCGAGGAGGGCTTTGCTACCATAGACGGCACCACTGACCCCCTCTACACCCTCCGAATACTCTCTCTTAGTACCGACCTATCTACCCCACCTACTCTGAACTATCACAACCTCGCCCAAAGCATTTTCATGCCACCCACCGAGTCTCCGTATGTATTTTCCCATAACGATACGCTCGTCTGGGCTCGTCGTCTCGGGATAAACACCTCGCTCATAAACGGCACAAGTTCCGTGCCCATCAATACCACTGGTACTGATTATGCGCTGCTGGTAGAGCAGGTTCTAACCAGCAGCGGGAATAATCCCAACCTCAGTCGTCACCTACAAATCCCCGGTGCGAGCGCGCTTTCGCTGAGCGGGATGACAGTAGAACGAGCTGGTGAACTGGTATACCTCAGTGGCTCAGCAAGTGGAACGAGCTGGGGAGTTGGAAATAGCCTGCCCTTGGGTTTACATAGCAGTAGCCGAGCGGGCTTCCTGATAGGTCTGAGGCGAGCGGGCCCTCCTACGTACAGAATCATCGGGTATCGGCCGTTTTTCTCGGTGGGGGCGAGCTGGAACTCAGTAGAAGTGAACGGGATGATTTACAATCCTACACAGGCGCAGTTTTACCTTTTGGGGACGGCGCAGGATAGCCTTTTGATGGGGCCGGTTTGGTCTTTAGGCAGGACGGATACGATTCGTCCCAGTCCGCAAAACAGCCCTGAGCGGTTATGGGTGGGGCGGCTGGACTGGTATCGGATTTCAGCCTCGGGCAGTTATACGGCCTGTGTACCGGATACGATTACGTCGGCACCAGTGATGATTGGGGTCTCTGGCCGCAATGTTCATACCAGCGAAGTGCCACCCGGCACCAATCCGGGCTGGCTTTTTGACTGGTTACCTTTAGCCACGCCCTGGCGGAGCACGGCGGCTCCGCTTCATATCATGGGCCCCATCATGGGCACCTCAGAAGGTACATACAACTATGGTTTCTCCCCTCTGGTGGCGCAGGGGCAGTTTGCGCCGGGGGATTATTGCATTTCGGGGACGGTGGTGCCCGTCTTAGTCGGACGCCGCGCGGATATCATAGATACGTTCAAACTCACCGTAAGCGGCACGACGGTTCCCGCAATGGGCCGAGCTACCCAGACGGCCCTCACCTACCTTGTGGCGCCGTATGCCGGGCAGATGGGCAGTAGCATCCCAACTATCACCGGTCCTTACCCTCGTCATCGCTTGGAGAACTGGAAATTTCCTATTGGCATCACTCCACATTACCTGCCATACTTGCGCGGCAAAGAGGCCTTACTCATAACAAGTACAAGTGTAAAGGCGGTCTGGAGCATTGACCTAACGACTGGACTGGTAGATAGCCTGCCTCTACCCCCCAATCCGGACATTAAGAGGTGTGTCCCTGACCCTGTACGAGGGACCTACTGGACCATAGCAAGGAGCACAATACTAACTTCCATTATAACCGATAACCTCTACCAGGCTCCTCCACCCTGGGGCACTGGCGATAGTTTGCTTATCCAGCGCCCAACCGACCAAGTAACCGTGCGTAGGGACGTCTACCCGATGCGCTACGACTCAATCTGGGTAAAGTTTATTGTAAGGGCAGCTATTTTGCCGCATGGAGATATCATATTTTTTGGAGTACCCTATCCTGATATCTACGATGATTCAGTTTCTCTATGGCGTGTATCTCTGGAGAAAGATACGATTTATCGCTTGACAGAACCTAATCCCCCTGCAGGCTGCTCGCAGGATGGTATGGGAAGTGGCGCCAAGGTTCAAACGCCCCAGACAGAAATAGCCGTGTGCGGCGACACGATTTACTGGATAGAGCAGGTGCCGAATTCCTGCATCAACAACGATACAACATACCTCTTGCGGCGGGCGTATCCGACAAGCGCCTTCCCTGGGCCGCTCAGCTATCAGGTGCAAACAATAGACACGATCCGCCTCCGCTCGCGCATTTCTTTACGGTCTTACCTCCTGTACACAAAGCTTCCGAAGCCAGCGCTCATCTTCGGAACCTCGAATGAAGTAGTAAGATACCAGCTTAGCACGCAGACTCGAGACACCCTGCTTCGCTGCATGGGTGGCTCTTTTCTTTGCTGCAGGTATGGGCTTTCGGATTGGATAAGTGGGCTGGGTGGTGTTGCGCTGCTGCGAGGCGGGGCACTGGCTGTGCTACATAGCGGGACTGTCAAGTTAGCGATGCCGATAGCCTTGGCTGGACAAGGAGATACCCTTCTATCAGAGGGAAGCATTAGCAGTAGCAGCATAGCAGGAGGGACATCCGTTTCTCTTCTCGGACATAGCCAGGATACATTGACTTTTGGCTGGCCGGGCGCTTCGGGGCCGGGTATGGATAGCACTTATCTGCAAGTGCACACCACATCTTGTGCCCGTGCGATGCCCTTCTTTTACCCTTTTTATCATTTGCCGACCTTTTCGGTGAACCTGCGGGGGCCGGATACGGTATGCGTGGGTCAGGTGTTTCACACGTATGTCCAGCGCGATACCGAAGTCGTGGTAGGAACCGACTGCCGGGTAAGTCTGCGGCTTTTCCGGCTAGCTACCGCCCAACAGGGCCTGGTAAGTTCCATAGCAGATGGGAATGAGATTGTACGCTGGCGAGCCCTGAGTGACGGCTTTGACACAGTTACAGCTACCCTGCAGTTTCCGGCAAAGTGGAGCTATCTGGTCTCACCGGATAGTGTAGCGCATCCTATTCGAGTGCGGGATGGGTACCGCATACGAGTGCGTACAGCCCTGGAAGGACCCTATGATGCTACCACCTTCCTCCACAAGCGTCATCCTTTTCTCACTCGCTACATCCTCGCCGCTTATAACCAGCGCACGCTGGGAGTAGCGCCCGACTCACTTTGGCGGCTGCCATACGTACCCGGCGACTCCTTGATGAAGGCCTGGAACATTCTTCTAATAGAGCCTTCGGGTCCCTGTCCGGGGGCGGGTAACTGGTACTGCGATACGCCTTGGACTGCGCTGGCTCGGGTGGAGCTGCGGGAAAGTCCCTCAGGGCCCGTCGTAGATAGTGCCTACGTTCTAATAGACACCGCCGGACATCTTTACTTTTACGGAGCGCCCCTAAGTGATATTGGTGGTTTTTCTATTGGCAGTGCGGACACGCTTCATTTTTGCCATTGTGATCCTACTACGCCGAAGTATATTACGGTGCGGTTTCCGAATCACTTGCCCCTTCATACGCCTGAGTTGAGTTTGCCTGTACGGGGGGTGGGGGAGGCGGATAGTATAGACCTGCGGGATCCCACTTACTTAGAGGGAATCCCCGGGGAGCACTATACTTTCTTGCCGGGGCCGGGGGGTACCTTGCGGGCGGCCGCCTGGGCGGGCAACTGCGCAGACCTCCATAACGTCTTTATTCCGGGCGGTGCCCATGTGGATGCCGGCTGGATCAACGCCGCCGACTACGACTTCGTCATCACTCGGAACGGCGTCACCTATGGAGGCTTCTCCATAGCCGACCTCAATAGCGACGGCAGTGTAGATGCCCTGGATGCCGTGATCGTGATCACCAACCAGAATGCCCTCCGACAAAGCAGTAGACCTTAGCCCACAAGCTCTCTAAGTAGCTAACCACACCGCTGCCAGCACCAGAAGTAGCGCTAAATAATGTCGCCGTTCTAATGTCTCTCCCCGAAAGAGCACTTTCGCTACCAGCACAAAGACCAGCAGGGATATGGCCTCCTGAATGACTTCACGAAGGGGCCGCCTAATCCCTTATGCCCGATCCGAATACCGGTAGCGCCAGCTCAAGCTCACCGAGGGAAAGCCCGGCTCAATTTACAAGATGGGCTGTGGGGCTGGGGGGCAGCCTACTGAGCTCGCTGCCTCAGAGAGGCTGATGCCTGAGATTGGGCATGAGAAAGGCTCAGCTATGTTTTGGGGTTAGCTGTGCCCGCTGAGGGTCTGGATGAGGGTACGGAGTCCTTCGCCAAAGGCGGCGAAGAGGAGGCCCCAGATGAGCATAGCTATGGTGAGGCGCTTAACGAGGAGGCCTCGGGGCGTGCGGAAGGCGAGGGCGATAGCGGTGCCGACCGGCGGGCTAAGGATAGGCGGCGTGAGCAGCGCGACGCCCCACAGGCCGTACCTTTCCCAGAGGCGCACCCAGCGGGGAGCGAGGGGCTTAGGGGGACGGCCCCGCAGCCGGCTAATCCCCCGTCGAATAGCATCCCCTAAATACGTGAAGAAAACGCTGCCTGCGATGCCGCCAACAGTGGTGCAGACAAACTGCTCCCAGAAGGAGAGTCCTTTAGCGAGGCTCATGGCTACGCCGACCATGAACTTGACACCGCTTATTAAAAAGACGCTCAGGTAGAAGGCCAGCTGCGCCCAGCCTTCAGCCATGGTGCAGAGGGCCGTAAGCCAGGTCACCTGCATCCCCCAGCCCAGGAACAATATAGCCTCTGGCGGTTAGCTCCTTATCTACGGCGCCGACGATGAGATGGGCGTGGGGCAGGTGCTTTTGCAGGCGCGCCACGCCGTATTCCGAGGCGATAAGCGCCAGGATAAACAAGGCTTTAGGCTCGCCCCGGAAACGGAGCGCCTCCCAGGCGGTCAAGATGCTGGAAGCAGTCGCCAGCATGGGGTCAATCAGGATGACGACACGGCCTGTGAACGGCGGCACCGCGAGATAATCCACCTGCACAGAAATGTCGCGGTTGGTGTGCTCGGTACGAAAAGCTGCCACATACCCCACCTCCGCAAAGTCAAATGCTTCCAACACGCCTTGGAGGAGGGCATTGCCAGCTCGGAGAATGCTGATGAGAACCGGGGCTTCGGCAAGGACCTGGACCCGGGCCTCCGCCAGAGGCGTGGTAATGGTAGCCGCCTGATAGGGCAAGTGCTTGCTGAGTTCGTAGCCTAAGAGGAACCCCGCGCGGTGTAGGTTCCATCGGAAGCGATGACGGTCGCGCTGGAGCTTTTGGTTGCGCAGTTCCGCTAAGACCTGGGCGAGAAGGGAGGGCTGCTCAGTAACGACCTGGACAGGCACTCTGCGAAGTTAGGCTATTTACGGGGTATGAGGCGGGGTGGGGGCTGTGCAGGGGACTGGAAAAGGGATATGGGACTAAAAATAAAGCCATCTCAGCAGCGGCGTACTCAGCACAAGGCGGTATTCCCACGTAGGGCCAAACTGGTAGAAGAACCGCTCAATCGTGGGGAGCACAGACCCCATGAAGTCGAAGGTTTTACCGGCCTGGGTAGATTTAGTGAGGATGGTGGCGAGGAGTTTGGTAACGGCCTGGGGGTGGCTGTCGGGTCGGTGGGCACTGGCAAAGTACCACACGCGGTGATGTCCCCAGAGGAAAAAGCCCACGGCCTGGGGCGGATCGCCCACAGCGAGGATTTCCCAGGGGAAGGGGCCGTAGACGAGATTTTCGAGCTGCCGGCGGAAGCGGGGCCGGATGCCGCGGGGAGCGTTGGCCTGCCAGAGAGATAGCGCTCTTGCCGGCTCTATCGGCCAGACGGGGAGGCCTTCGGCCTGCCGAAGCTTTCTACGAAGGGCGGAGGAAGGCGTAAATGTCTGCACTACGAAGGAGCCCGTAACCCCCGGGCGCACGCCCGCCTGATAGAGGGGTGGGAGATAACCCCATACTGGAGAGAGGGTGCCGGCAATAAGCTGCAGGCGCCATTCGGCTTTTCGGAGGAAATTTCCCAATGCTTGTAGGATGGGCGCGCGTTTGGCGTAGCCAGGCTGTGGCAGGAGATGAGGCGTGAGAAGGGGAGCATACGGCACTGCGAGGGGCATGCGCCACAGGCGAAGCGGGCCTACCCTTCGCTCGGCGAGGAGCCACACCGCCTGAAGCTGCCCCTCTGCTTCGCAAGCGATGCCTCCCCAAGGCTCTCCTACAGCCTCCCACCATTCCCAGCGCTCGAAGGGCTCCTTGTGGAGGAAGTTACAGGCTTTGAGATCGGTGCTGGGGAGCCAGTAGGTCTTCACTGGGTGAAACGTTTCTGGGCAAGGCTTCGGAGGGTGGGCGTACCGATGGCGACGGTAAGCCGCCAGATGCTTCGGTTGTAGCCTGCGAGACCGTAATGGACACCAAAGCTCAGGGAGAGGCCACTGCGCCAGCGTCCTATGCCTAAGGCGATCCGGGTGAGCCAGATGCTTCCCTCGGCGTGCCAACGGCCCTCTGTGTAAAGCGTTCGGAAGCTGAGGTGCTCCTGCCACTGCGTTTTACGTAGGAGGGGGAGGTGGCGCAGGAGGGCCCGCTGAAGGTCCCACTGGGCGTGGGTCTGGTAGCTGTAGCGCCCCGCTGGCTCATATAGGGGCCAGAAAAGCAGGTCGGCGTAATAGCGGTGCAGCGGGAGAGGCTGCACATTGGGGAAAAGCCGGTCTGCCCACGGCGCCGAATCTGACTGAACAGTGAAGGCCTGATGCCATTGCAGCCTCCCCCAGGGGCTGATGGAGAGCGTGGGGAGCAGGCCTAAATAGCCTGTCCAGAGGTAGCGGTCGGGTAGGCGCGCAAGCTCATGGCCGGTCTGCAGGGTAATCTGAAAGGGACCCTCGGGCGGCAGGAGAATGGTACTGCGGGGCGTTCTATAAAGCTGCGTGCCTGGACTCCACTCGATGAAGAGGCCTACGCGATAGGCGGGATAGTAGCTTTCCCGGGTAGGGGAGGTGGGGCGGCGGTCGTAAGTAAGCTCTAAGGCGCTATACCAGCTACGGTGCCAACGGTAGCTCCCCCGCGCCCGCGCATAGAAGCGGTCATACACCTGGAGGGGAGCTTCTCGACGCAGAAGGTAAAAAGCGGTATTCCAGAAGAGCGGTACTTGGGTGAAGTCTGGGCCTTCTCGCGCTTCCCAGCCGGCCCAGAACTCGCCTGTAAGCGGGGGGAAGCGTCGCCGGCGATAGGTGAAGCCAACCTCTGGCAGCGCACGGCGCCACCTTGTCCCATATCGTACGCGAAAGGCGCCCTCCCATAGTGCTCCCCTGCGAGCGTGCTGAATGGCGCCTTTTCCCTGCAAGACCCACCCTTCCAGCGTCGTGTAACCCGGCCAGAGGCCTACAAGCTCGGAAGACCAAGTCGCCTCGCCCTTCCCTCGTCGCATGGATAGCTCTAATCCTTCGCTCCCCAGGGAAAAGCTTGGCCGACGCCTGAACGAGGGAGAGGCGGAGTCTTCTTGCTGGAGTAAGGAGTCAGACTGCTGGATGTAGCGCTGCTGGAAGGTATCCAGAGGCACCTTTCGGAGGCTGTCCCAAAAGGCGTTTTCGGGTTTTTCAGCCCCCTCGAGGACGCGTAGCCGCTCCGAGAAGTCCAGCCGTCCTACAGCGACGGTATCTAAGTGGAACGACGCCGAGGCCTTGTCGGGCGGCGGGGGCGGTGTGGAAGGAGTAGGGCGCCGGGCGGCCGGGGCAGAGCGGGGCTTCTGCACCTGCAAAAGGGTGTATCTGCGATAGAGAAAGTGGCCTTCTGCGAGAAAAGTAAGCTGGAAACCCAGGAGTTCTACTTTGAGGCGGGCGCGGAACTGGATTTCAGCGGGGGCCCAGCAGGGACCGACGGGGGCGTATTGCATGGTTAGGCGGATGGTGTCTACGTACTGCGTTCCCTGCGCAGCGGTGAGGGAGAGCTCCATGCCCCGCAGGGCGTAGGATTCGTCTGCAAGGATGAGGTATCCCGGAAGGCCTG
>Ga0209691_1001609_pt1 | contig 13076 bp, 10 predicted proteins | sample YNPMSBMetaG_FD_187120 | JGI IMG/M metagenome (GOLD analysis project Ga0209691, IMG submission 187120) | Anoxygenic and chlorotrophic microbial mat microbial communities from Yellowstone National Park, USA - YNP MS-B MetaG (SPAdes) (version 2) ... | reverse complement strand
CATCAAGCCTCATCTGCGTCGATGGTAACGATTGTAACAACGCTGTATCTCCACTATCTACGTCCCGGCGATCGCGTTGCGGTCAAACCGCACGCTTCACCGGTGTATCACGCACTACAATATTTGCTCGGTCGATTAGATGCTCGTTATCTGACCCAACTCCGTGCATTCGGGGGTCTACAGGCCTACCCTTCACGGACAAGAGACCCCGATTCGCCCGATTTTTCAACCGGATCGGTTGGCCTTGGGGCCGTTGCCCCGGCATTTGCCGCGCTTAGTGCGCACTACGTGGCAGCTCACTTTGGCAGACCCGCTACGCAACGCTTTGTTGCTTTGGTTGGTGATGCCGAACTTGATGAAGGGAATGTTTGGGAGGCTGTGCTCGATCCGGCACTCAGTGAACTCGATAATCTGCTGTGGATTGTTGATCTCAACCGCCAGAGCCTTGATCGTGTAGTACCTGGTATTCGTGCGACTCATCTCAAGCGTCTGTTTGCCGATAGTGGCTGGCGAGTATTGGAAGCGAAATACGGATGTCGCCTGCAAACGCTCTTTGCCCAACCTGATGGCGATCTCCTACGCGCACGCATCGACGAGATGAGTAACGAAGAATATCAGGCCCTGATCCGTCTACCGGGAGCCGAGCTACGTCCCCGGTTGATCAACGGCGACAAACGGCTCGCTCGTTTGCTCGATCAAGTACCCGATGCAGAGCTACCGGCAACACTGGCTAATCTTGGCGGTCACGATGTGACTGAACTGCTCAAGACATTCGCTGCCGCCGATGCTGAACCACGTCGGCCAACTATCATCTTTGCGTACACCATCAAAGGCTGGGGACTTCCCATTGCCGGTCATCCGCTCAACCACTCAATGCTCCTTAGCCCTGAACAAATCGAGACATTGCGCGAACAGTTTGGGATTCCACCCGGCCACGAATGGGATCGTCTCCCACCCGATTCACCTGGCGGAAGGCTGTGTGCCGAAGTCGCACACCGACTCTACGGTGTACCACCACAACCAAAGCCAACGCCGACGATCCCGTTGCCCGATGAAATTACGGTACCGACGAGTGGTATGATCAGTACCCAAGACACATTTGGACGCTTCCTGGTGCGCATCGCCGATCTCCCCGGCTTACGTGAGCGCATTGTTACCGCCTCTCCCGATGTATCGGTTTCAACCAATCTGGCCGGCTGGATCAACAAGACCGGTGTTTTTGCCCGTCGCGAAGAGCCGGATTTTGAAACTGAAGCCTACCGGATATTGCGTTGGCGACGTTGGCCAGGTGGACAGCACATCGAGTTAGGCATTTCTGAGATGAATCTCTTTATGTTGTTGGGGATGTTCGGGCTTGCCCACGATCTGATCGGCGAACCACTCATTCCCATCGGCACCGTCTATGACCCGTTTGTCTGTCGGGGGCTTGATGCCTTCATCTATGGTCTCTATTCAGGTGCTCGCTTTATCGTTGTTGGTACACCAAGTGGAATCACGCTCGCCCCTGAAGGTGGTGCACACCAATCCTCAGTAACAGCTTCATTAGGCATAGAACTACCGCAACTAACCAGTTTTGAACCATGTTTTGCCCTGGAAACCGCATGGCTCTTGCGCGAAGCCATCCGTCTATGTATCGATCCGCAAGGCTCGGCCAGCTACCTGCGTCTCTCAACCCGACCAATTGATCAGAACCTGCTGCAACCAGCCCTTGACCGGCTCGGCGCTACCGAATTACACCGACAGGTCCTCTTGGGTGGGTATCGGTTGATCGACCGGAACGACTACCAAGATCATCCCGATGCACCAATAGTGCACATCGTAACCAGTGGCGTTTTGGTACCGGAAGCAGTTGCAGCAGCCCACTATCTGCGCCGGGAAGGAGTGGCAGTCAACGTGATCAATCTTACCAGCGCCCGCCGTATCTACGAACGCTGGCGGCGTGGCAACGATCTGAGCTGGCTCTTCCCGCCAAATGAACGCACAGCGCCAATCGTGACTGTCCACGATGCGGCATCGCATGCGCTTGCATGGCTTGGATCAGTCTACGGCACTCCCCTACGCGCCCACGGGGTTGACCGATTTGGGCAATCAGGAAGCCGTGATGATCTCTACCGTGCGTTTCATCTCGATCCGCTGTCGATTGTTGAGACGGCGTTTGACCTGATAGACTAGACGGCGACAAAAAAAGACCTGGTAAGCGGAGCGATGGAACCCGTGCAATGCTCCGACGTGCCTGAGTTGCCTGGGTGCGCGGGCCACTGGCCCGCGTCGGGCAGAAATACTGGAGACGGCAGTCGGGTTGGGAACCCGCCCCGACCACGTGCTACCGCGCATCATTGGCGAGCGACCAGGAACCTGACCATAGACCACCTCGGCAAGGGCAGCAGTACGCCGTTGCACACACTGCGGACATTCCTCTCATCCTTCTCCCCCCTCCTCACCGCTGCCAGGTCGGGTGAGAACGTTGAAAACCCTACAGCCACATTCACCATATTGACAGACAACGTTCCTTTTTCTACACTAGTAATGCAAGAGTCGTGTATAACAAAGAAAGGTAGCGAAACGTATGACCATCGAGCGCCCGGAAGCGTTCGTCTTCTTTGGTCCACAGACCGTCGTTGGCCCGGAACTGAAGCCGGGGGATAAAGCTCCCGATTTCACCCTGATCAACAACAAATTGCAACCGGTCACGCTGGCAGATTTTGCCGGCAAGCCCCTGTTGATTAGTGTGGTCCCATCACTCGATACGGGTGTGTGCAGTAAACAAACGACTCGTTTCAACGAAGAGGCAGCTCGCTTGGCCGGACAAGCCAACTTTATCACGGTTAGCGCCGACCTACCCTTTGCGCAGGCACGTTGGTGTGGAGCCAATCACGCTGACGCGATCCAGACCCTTTCCGATCACCGTGATATGAGTTTCGGCATGGCTTACGGTACCTATGTTCCCGCGTATCGGATCGAGCAACGTGCGGTCTTTGTCGTTGATCGCGAGGGGATCATTCGCTATAGCGAGTACGTACCGGTCGCCGGTCAAGAACCAAACTACGATGCGGCGCTAGAGGTGCTCAAATCGCTCCTCTAGGTACGCAATAGAAACACCAACAGCGTCGGTTATACCCTCTTCTCGCTAAGGCAGGTCACATCCCGCTTCGTCGATCAAGGGAGCGCTTGCCGCCTGCGCTCCCTTGTGCTATACTGCCCGTCGGCATAATGGAATGCCAAAATACACACACCCAGAGGCACAGTCGCTCCTCCGGTGTACACCGGCCCAGACTGTGAGACACAATGGGTGGAGGGGTTTTAGCCAGAAAAGGAGCAAACCAGGTATGACACAAGCATTGCCGCGCGTTGTTACGATTCGTGAGTTGTTGGAAGCGGGTGCACACTTCGGCCATCCCACCAATCGTTGGAATCCGAAGATGAAGCCGTACATCTTCACCGCCCGCAACGGAATCCACATTATCGACCTGCAACAGACGGTAGCCGGTCTGAGCCGAGCGTACCAGTTCATTACTGAACTTACTGCGCGCGGCGAAAAAATTCTCTTCGTTGGCACCAAAAAGCAGGCACAAGAGGCAGTTATGGAAGAGGCCACCCGCTCCGGTCAGTATTATGTCAATCAGCGCTGGCTGGGCGGAACGCTAACAAACTTTGCAACCATTAAGCGCCGTCTGAAGCTACTGAGCGATCTGGAAGAACAGCGCGACCGTGGCGAGTTTGCCCGTCTGACTAAGGCAGAAGCGGCCAAGCTTGAAGAGAAGATTGTGCGCCTCAACCGAGTGTTTGCCGGGTTGAAGGGGATGGAGCGTCTACCAGGCGCCGTCTTCATTGTTGATCCGCGCAAGGAAGAACTAGCGGTGCGTGAAGCGGCTAAACAAGGTATTCCCATTGTTGCCATGGTTGACACCAACTGCGATCCCGATCCAATTGATTATGTGATCCCGTGTAACGACGACGCGATCCGCGGTATTCGCCTCATGGCCGGCAAGATTGCCGATGCGGCGCTTGAGGGAATACGTCGGCGTGAAGAAACCCAGCAGTAATGTGCTGGGAGTCTGGTATCTGAGCACGCCAGGTAGGAATGCCTGGTTTGACAGGCCAAACCGACACGCACGGGGGGGCAATAGCCCCTCCGTCGCACGATCCAAACGTATGCGAACTATCACGAAGGATATACGACATTATAGCCAGAGGGAGTACTACTGTGGCGGTATCAATTGAATTGGTCAAAGAATTGCGTGAACGCACCGGCGCCGGTATTAAGGAATGTCGCGATATTCTCGAACAGACCGGTGGTGACATCAACAAGGCGATTGAAATTCTCCGCGAGCGAGGCATTGAGGCCGCAGCTAAGAAAGCCTCGCGTGAAGCCAGAGAAGGCCTGATCGGTGTCTACGTTCACTACGGCTCACGCATTGCAGCTATGGTCGAACTAAGCTGTGAAACCGACTTTGTCGCCCGCACTGCGGAGTTTGGGCAACTGGCTAACGATCTGGCCCAACACATTGTGGCGCTCAATCCACGTTTTATCAGCGCCAATGAGGTAACTGATGAGATGATCGCCGAGAGCGGCCAATCGCGGCAGGCCTTCCTCGAAGAAACGGTACTCCTCGAGCAGAAGTTTATCAAAGACCCAGCCCGTACCATCGAAGAAAAGATCAAAGAGGCAATTGCCAAACTAGGTGAAAATATCGTTGTCCGGCGGTTTGTCCGCTATGAGGTCGGTGCATAGGAAGAAGGAATCCGGACGGTTGTTCTCAGGAAACGACCGTCCGGTTCGTTACCAATGGTGAGTTATTCTATGCAGCAGCCAAAATATCGCCGGATCTTAATTAAACTGAGCGGCGAACAGATCAAAGGGAGCGATGGCGAGGTCATTAGCTACGACATGCTCGATTTCCTCGCCCAGGAGATCGGTCGCGTTCATCGCCATGGGGTAGAAGTCGCTGTTGTGGTCGGCGGTGGTAATATCTGGCGTGGTCACCGTGCTATCGAGCGGGGAATGGATGCCGCCCAGTCGCATTACATGGGAATGCTGGCGACCATTATCAACGCGCTGGCTATGCAAGATGCCCTCGAACGCCACGGTCTCGATACCCGTGCCATGACGGCGATCAAAATGGACGAGGTTGCCGAACCGTATATTCGCCGACGGGCAACTCATCATCTGGAAAAGGGACGAGTGATCATCCTGGCCGCCGGTACCGGCAACCCCTATTTCACCACCGATTCGGCTGCGGCGCTTCGTGCAGCCGAAATTCACGCCGAGGTCATCTTGATGGCCAAAAATGGTGTTGACGGTGTCTATGATGATGATCCACGCCGTAATCCAGCGGCTACGCGCTTCGATCATATTCACTATCTCGAAGCGATCAATCGCGGGCTAACCGTTATGGATAGTACAGCCCTTACCTTCTGTATGGATAACAATCTGCCGATAATCGTCTTTAACGCCCTCGAACCCGGTACAATCGAGCGGATCGTTATGGGAGAACACGTGGGAACTCTTGTGAGTAATCAGCGAGGAGGCGCGTGATGCTAAACGATGTCATCTCTGAGTATGAGACACACCTGAAAAAGGCAACCGAAGCATTACGTCATCACCTGGCGTCGATCCGAACAGGGCGCGCCTCATCGGCTTTGGTGGAACATTTGCATGTTGATGCCTACGGAACGACACTACCGCTCAATCAACTGGCCAGTATCAGTGTTCCCGAAGCACGTCTGATCGTCATTCAGCCTTACGATGCTTCTATGATCAAGGCTATCGAAAAGGCAATCCAGCAATCGGATCTGGGTTTAAATCCTAGCAACGACGGACGTGTGATCAGATTACCCGTTCCACCACTGACCGAAGAACGGCGCCGTGAGCTGGTGAAGATGGTACGCCATCGAGTTGAAGAGGTGAAGATTTCGGTACGCAATCAACGCCGTAACGCAATCGATGATTTGAAGAAGCTAGAAGCGGAAAAGCTGATTAGCGAAGATGAACTACACCGCGGCCAAGATCGCATTCAGCAGTTGACCGATCGCTGTGTCCGCGAGCTTGATCAGATCGGAGCCGAAAAAGAAGCAGAAGTGATGGCAGTCTAGGGTCGTCACTGAGAGGCACTGTTGTATGAGCGAGGATGGTGTACTGGCCGGTGCAACGATTCCGCGACACATTGCGGTAATTATGGATGGCAATGGGCGTTGGGCGCAGCAACGCGGCTTACCGCGCCTCGCTGGTCATCGTGCCGGAACAGAGAATATCCGCCCAATTGTAACAGAATGTGCTCGCATTGGGGTACAGGTACTGACCCTGTACGCCTTTTCGACCGAAAACTGGAATCGACCATCGCTCGAGGTGCAGGGGCTCATGCAAATTTTGAGCGAGTTCATTGACCGTGAGATTCAAAATCTGCATGCCCAGAATGTCCATTTGCGCCATCTGGGGCGTCTTCATGGCCTTAGTCCGCATCTACGCGAGAAGGTCAACTATGCCATCGAACTCACTCGTCACAATACCGGTTTGACACTGGCGATTGCGTTTAATTACGGTGGCAGGGCTGATATTGTTGATGCGGTACGCGCTATCGTTGCTAGCGGTATTCCCGCCGATCAAATTACTGATGAAGTCATCAGTGCTCACCTCTCAACCCATGGTTTACCCGATCCTGATATGATCATTCGCACCAGCGGAGAACGACGACTCTCAAATTTTCTGATCTGGCAGTCGGCCTATAGCGAGTACTGGTTTACGCCAGTGTTTTGGCCCGATTTTCGACCCGAGCATTTGCATCAGGCAATTCTTGATTATGGACGGCGCGAACGCCGCTTCGGCGGGCTCCCCAAGCCGAACTAATGCACTTGCCATCCGTATTGCAAGTGTCGTTGTGTTGCTACCACTGATTATCGCCGGTGTCTGGTGGCCGCCAACGACGGTGTTGCTGGCTGGTGTAGCTACCTCGCTGGCGATTGGTGAGTTGTTCGCAATGTTTCGCCACGGTGGTTATCAACCACGACTGGCTGAGGGTCTCACGATTGGCTGGCTGATCTGTGCCGCAACGTTTTTTCAGCCGCTGACAACCATCGATCTCATGCTGGCGGCAATGTTCGTGGCGATTATCGGTACGCTGATTACCGAAATTGCACGCCGCAATCGCCAGACCAGTCTGCTAAGTTGGGCACTGACACTGGCTGGCGCCTATTACGTTGGTGGCTTGCTCAGCAGTTATCTTTTATTACGTCAACTTGAACAACCGCTGCAGGGCGGTTGGCTTGCATTTGCCCACATCCCACCAGGTGCAGCATGGGTGTTTTTTACGCTAGCCATAACCTGGCTGCAAGATACCGGTGCCTTTTTCGTTGGACGAGCTTTTGGGCGCACCAAAATGGCGCCAACACTCAGCCCCAAAAAGAGTTGGGAAGGGTTTGCTGGTGGGATGGCAGCCGCCATTGCAACTGCTCTGTTCTGCGTTCCCCTGTTAGGCCTCCCGATTACCCTGGTTGAAGCAGTTATCTTAGGTATGGCAGCGGGTATCTTCGGTCCCCTGGGCGATCTGGCTGAGTCGCTTATCAAACGACAGGTCGGCGTCAAAGACTCAGGATTTATCATTCCCGGTCATGGTGGTATTCTGGATCGCATTGACAGCATTCTCTTCACCGGACCGGTTGTGTACTACCTGGTTGTTATCTTTCTGCATTGACGGTTGCTGCTCTGCTGTACAAACAGGATCAGACAATGACCACAGTGATTGACATACAACCACAATGGTTTCCCGATGTTGTCCTAACCGGCTTTGAAACCCGGTCGATCAACCTGGCCAGTGGTCGGGCAGTACTGATCCGCCAGATCAATCCACCTGCGCAAGGGCGAGCCGTTCTTTACGTACATGGATATTCCGACTATTTTTTTCAATCCCACCTCGGCGATGTCTTCCGTGATCACGGCTATGCATTCTACGCGATTGATCTCCCCGGTCATGGACGAGCTACCGATCCTGGACAGATCCCCTGTTTTTACCGCAGTGTTGCCGATTTCTATCCATTTCTTGATGCCGCTATTACCGTAATCGATGCTGAACAGCAGCAACCATGGCTCGTCCTACACGGTCATTCGGCCGGCGGCTTAGTTACTTCCCTTTACGCAGCCGAAGGACAGCACCGTGATCGGATCGGTGCTCTGGCGCTCAACAGTCCATTCTTTGATTTTTTCATTGATCGCCTGACACGCGCATCAATCCTGCTGGTGATGCTTATCGGTCGTATTCAGCCCACGCGGATAGTCGGCAAGCTCTCTCCGGTGTATGGCGAGAGCATTTATCGCGGTACGGGCGGTGAATGGAATTTCGACCAGCGCTGGAAACCGGTCAACGGTATTCCAATGCGTGCCGGCACAGCACGTGCTATCTTACTGGCACAGCGGCGACTCCGGCGTGGACTCGGTATTCGCTGCCCGATTTTCATTGCCCACTCCGCCCGTTCGGCATGGCCAATAGCTGGCAGCCCAGAGGTTCACCGGGCTGACATTGTGCTCGATATTGCCCATATGCGCCGTGATGGCCCAAAATTGGGCGATGATGTGACTATGGTTGCCATTGAAGGCGGTATCCACGATCTGGCGCTCTCTGCCAAACCGGTGCGCGAGCATTACTTTAAGGAAATGATGAGCTGGTTGACGGAAGTGGGGGGGTGAAGTTATGAAAACAACCAGCATCCGATGTCTCATCTGTCTCATTGTCGCATTGGTCTGTATTTGGCCGTTCCCTACAGTTCCCTCGGTATCCGCCAACTATTTCCAGCAAGCTACTCCCATCTGGGTTCACAACCACCAGCCGTTGCCGCATGAAGTTGCCTTATTTCGATACGAACTGAACCTCCGTACAGCGGTCCCTACAGTTACATTGTCCATCTTTGCTGATACTCGCTATGAAGCATACCTCAACGGTCAGTTAATAGGTCGTGGCCCAGCTCGCTTTTCCCGTTATCGCCGTGAATACGACAAATTAGTCATAGGAGAGCTATTAGCAGGACGCCACGTTCTTTCTGTGCGTGTGCAATGGGCACCTAACAATCGCCGCAGTGAGTCAGATCGACCATTTCTATGGGCTCTCCTCGAGAGCAGTGACCAAATACTCGCAGCAAGTGGGCCTCACTGGCAAGCCCAATTACTTACCGCCTATCGTAGTGATGCCGCACCAGTGCATCGCTGGGGACTTATCGGCCCAACTGAAATCGTTGATCTAGCGCTACTTCCTCCAGATTGGACAATTCGGGGAGGGGTTGAACCTTGGCGCTCTGCAACCCCAGTTGCAGTACAACCAGTACTATTTGAGCAACGATCCATTCCGTTGCTGTCCGAGGTTGAAATACCGTTTACAGTGACCGGTATAGGCTGGCTTGGCCGAGAATTGGTCCCTATCGAATTTCCGGGCAACGTAGAACAGCCGACTGTGCCACTGCAAATCACTCGCCACACTATTGCGACTTTAGTAGGGTTAGATGATGCTCTCACTAGACAGGTGACAATCAACGGACAACCTCTTGTATGGCAACCAGCAACCGGTAGACCTGCGGGGATTATCACTGCTCATTATCCGTTAAGACCTGGTACGCACATCTTGCGTCTTAGTAACCTACGCACCCAACCCGATGGTTGGACACTCTTCATCTCACGTGACGGATTGGCGAATATACCGCCACTGATCTTCTCAAATCATGCTGGACGACGAGTATTACTACCTTCACCATTACCTGATCCCCAAGCAGTAACCCTTGTTGATCAGCCTTTTCAAACTGCACTATTCCAACCACGAGGGAGCTATCTCGTCCTCGATCTAGGTCGAACTGTTCATGGTCGATTGATTGTCGAAGTACGTGGACCAACAGGAAGCATCATAGATATTGGTTGGGATGAACGGTTGTGGCACAACATGGTACCGCTCCCATTTCCCGGTACACTCCACCCAGAATGGAATCAGGTTGACTCCTGGAAACTTGATGGTCGATCTCAAATTATCTCTACAATCGACGCAAGGGCTGGACGTTACATCATCATTGTAGTTTGGAGCGAAGAACCAGTGGAATTGCATAATCTGCGTGTTTACGAAGAGCGCTATCCGGTCAATCAAGTTGGTGCGTTTACCAGCAACGATCCATTACTCAACCACGTCTGGCGGGTAGGTGTAAATAGCGTATTACCAAACATGACTGATGCGTATACCGATACCCCATGGCGGGAACGTGGTCAGTGGTGGGGTGATGCATACGTAACGGATCACATTAATCAAGTAGTGTTTGGCGATCACTTATTACGTCGTCGCGGTTTACGTCAACTTGGTGATGATTTTACTGTTGATGGTATACCGGCTGCAATTGCACCCAATCCGGGTCCCAACCGAATGCTGGATTACGGGATGTTGTGGGTTCAGGCAATCGCTGATGATCTTCGGCTAAGCGATGATCCAACACTCGCTCGAGAGCTGTGGCCGACACTTGATCGATTTCTTAACCATCTGTCTACATATCGCAATTCCTACAGTGGTCTGCTTGATCTTCCACGAGGCCCTTGGCAGCAAACAACCTATCTTGATACTAGTGCATGGTCAGCACGTTATGGTCAATCGACTCCGGTCAACGCAATGTACTACGGAACGCTGCGTGCAGCGGCTTCGATTGCGGATGCCCTAGGGCAAACAGATGCAGCGAACCGCTGGAACTCCGAAGCGACAATGTTACGTGATCGAATCAACCACTATCTATATGATCAGACTACACGCCGATACATCACCACCATTACAGATGGTCAGATAATCAAACCTGGTCCACATGCACAGGCACTCGCTTTAGCGTATGACGTGGTTCCTGAATCCGAGATTCAGGCTGTTGCCAACGCTCTGCTCTCACTTATTGTTCACGATCCAACAAGAGCAAATCTCCAACTGTATGGGATGTTCTGGACATTGAAAGGTTTGAGCCGGGTCGGGCGGATTAATGACGCTCTTACCTTAATTAGGCATTTTTACGGATGGCAACTGGATCGGGGTGCTACGACATGGTGGGAACATCTGAGTGCCGATCAACGTTGGACTGCCAGTTTGTCACATAGTTGGAGTGGTTCACCAACCTGGTTTCTTTCGACAGTCATATTAGGGGCACGTCAAACCGGTCCAACAACCTGGGAAGTGGAACCATCCTGGCAAGGAGTTCAAACAGTTACTGGAACTATTCCATTGCTGTCCGGTTCATTACATGTATCATGGGAACAAACAAGGTGCGAACTGCGTCAGGTAACGATTCAATCACCATCACACACTCGAGGTATTCTATGGCTACCACCACCCACACCCTCAACGGTTATCACCCTGAATGGAATTGAAATCTGGTCGTCTAGCGGTCGTAGTTCTATGGTTGAGCAGCATGATGATGGTCGCATTCGAGTAGTGCTCGAAGGGAGCAATTCGTATAGCGTCGAACAGCAGCAGACTTGTCTGACAACCTGGTTACCTGCCATTCACTATCAGCCTTGAAAACGTTGAAAGGAGGAATCCATTGTACCGCCATCGTCTTCTCGTCTTGCTTGCAGTATGGCTTATCGTCGTTGTGTTACCCGTAACAGCACAGCCTTCAACAAGCATTTCCACCATCTACCTCCCCCTGGTTGCGACAAACACGATCCGACCGTTTGGCTTTGAGACAAATACTGGCTGGCTTTACAATTCGGCCGTCAAAGCTCAGGCTGCCAACTTGAACGCACACTGGGTACGCTTGAACACCCTGAGTTGGCGAGAAGCACAACCAACCGCCACCAGTCCGATCAACTGGAATGCCACCAGCTTCCAACAATTCGAGCAAGAGGTATTAGCTGCGAATCAGCTTGGGTTGCAGGTCATGGCCGTTATTGACGATCACCCATCGTGGGCCACTGGAAGTAATCATATCTGTGCAGCTATACTCGACGAGTACCACGATGAGTTCGCAGCATTTGTGCGAGCAGTGGTTGCAAAGTATAGCCAGTATCCGTACCTCGTGCGCTACTGGGAATTGGGCAACGAACCAGATGTTGATCCCAGATTAGTTGGCGAAAACTTTCCCTTCGGTTGCTGGGGAGTTATCGAGGATGAATACTACGGTGGCGAGCGCTACGGTCGAATGTTAATGAGGGTCACACCGCACATTCGAGCTGCCGATCCAGGAGCAAAGGTAGTTTTTGGTGGTTTGTTGCTAGCACGACCGGAAAACCGACCAACTAATACTGACGGTAAGCCGTTTAATTTCCTGGAAGGTGCACTCCGTGCTGGTGCTGGCCCTTATTTTGATATACTGGCCTTTCATACTTACCCAACCTTTTTTGAACGGATTGGTATAGATAGTGCATATTTTGACTTTGATATGAATGGTATGAGTGCGTGGCAATCACGTGGCGGTGCAACCCTTGGCAAGATTACGTTCTTACGTGAGGTAATGCAAAGATACGGTATTAACAAGCCATTGTTTCTCAATGAAACTGGCTTGCTCTGCGAGGATCGTTATGTACCTATTTCTGGTACCTGTACCGCAGCCTCTGCGGTTTACGAGCAGGCAAAAGCAAACCATTTGATTCGCTCATCAATACGGGCCATATCCGCAGGAGTGGAATCATACATCTGGTACACTCTGCAAGGGCCAGGTTGGCGCCAGGCTGCGTTGCTGGATACTTTACAACAGCCACGTCCGGCATTCACCGCAATGAAAGTCGCGATCGAGCGATTGAATGAAGTACGCATACCTCCACAACCATTCACCGGCTATGGCAGTGGGATCGAAGCCTACCGATTCAGCGGGAATGGGTTTGTGCTCGATGTGATCTGGTCGGTTGATCACACAACCCGGCAGATTTCATTACCGGCCAGCGCTGTGATAGCAGCGTATAGTCGAGACGGCAACCCGATAACACCAACGATCAGTGGCGGCATAGCAACGTTCAACGTTGGTTTTGAGAATATCTATCTCAAGCGACAACCATAGTTGGCTGCCTCAACCTATCGTTGCCGGAACGTTCGACGCCGATTATCGTGCAGTGTGCATTGGTGCATAAATACACCATCGTAGGCGGA
>Ga0209691_1001603_pt1 | contig 13103 bp, 7 predicted proteins | sample YNPMSBMetaG_FD_187120 | JGI IMG/M metagenome (GOLD analysis project Ga0209691, IMG submission 187120) | Anoxygenic and chlorotrophic microbial mat microbial communities from Yellowstone National Park, USA - YNP MS-B MetaG (SPAdes) (version 2) ... | reverse complement strand
CTTTTTGATTTTTTTTCACTCGTTTTTCGATTTCATAAATTAAATCCTCAATCTCATTTTTTGCTGGTCTTAAAATAATTTGGGGATCAGGAATGCCCGTTGGCCTTATTAGCTGTTCAACCACCGCTTCCCCACGATTATATAAGCTTATTAATTTTGAATTTTGCCCTCCGAATCGGAGGGTAAATTTTGATTTTTCTATTTCCCATTCATCTGGGGTGGCTGAGACATAGATAATATGAGGCAGTTTTGGATAAAGTTCTTCAAATTTAAGGGGTCGGTTGTCAAAAGCCGCCCTTAAACGAAAACCATATTCAACTAATGTTTTTTTTCGAGCATAATCACCGTTGTACATTCCTCGAAGTTGGGGGATGGTCATATGGGATTCATCGATAAAACAAAGCCATGAATCACCATAGGCAGCTTTAAAATAGTCAATTAAGGTATAGGGGGGATCGCCGGGTTTTCGACCATCAAAATAACGACTATAATTTTCAATCCCATTAACATACCCCACCTCTTTAATAATTTCCAAATCATAGTTAACCCGTCGATAAAGTCTTTCCGCCTCAACAATTTTTCTTTGTTTTTTAAAAGCCTCATACTCTTTTTTTAAATCTTTTCTTATTTCTTTTTCCACTTCTTCAAAGTTTTGAGGGTCAGTCATGTAGTGTTTGGCAGGGTAAATAATAATTTTTTTTCCGATCTCTTTTTGTTCTTTACCGGATAAAGGATCAAATTGGACAAACTTCTCAATTTGTAATCCATTGTGATAAACTCTTATCCCAAAATCCTCATAAGCTGGATAAATATCCAAAAAATTGCTTCTTAGGCGAAAAGTTCCTCGCCGAAATTCAAACTCTGACTGATCATATTGAAGTCGGGCTAGATTATAACTTATTTCTTTAACATTAAAAAGATCGCCAATATTTAACTCCAAAACAAAATGGCCATACTCCAAAGGTGACCCTAGATTATAAATACAAGAAACTGAGGCAACAACAACTACATCTTTTCTTGTTAAGATATTGGTGGTTGCTTGAAGTCTTAATTTATCAATTAAATCATTAATTTCTACCTCTTTTTCAATATAGGTGTCAGTTTGGGGAATATAAGCCTCTGGTTGATAGTAATCATAATAAGAAACAAAATAACAAACAGCGTTTTTTGGGAAAAAATCACGAAACTCCTGATAAAGTTGACCGGCTAAAGTTTTGTTATGAGAAATCACCAAAGCCGGCATATTCAGCTCTTTTATCACATTGGCCATGGTAAAAGTTTTTCCCGAACCAGTTACTCCCAAAAGCACTTGGTTTTTTAAACCCTCTCTTACTCCAAAGACCAACTTCTCAATCGCTTGCGGTTGATCTCCTGTTGGTTTAAATGGTGATTCTAACTTAAACATAAGAAAATTGCATTTAACCAAGTCTAACTTGGTCTAACTTGGTAAACTACGTCTGACGTGTTAAAATATTAATTTTATCAAAAATTAATCTCTTACTCAATCTCTTAACTTCTTATATATAAAAATCTATCCAACTTATTTTTTATATACCCATCTTACTCTAATTTGTAATTTTTAACATTTTTTGTCATTCCCGCAAAAGCGGGAATCTATATAATTTTGACAATATTATTGTCATTATTATTGTCATTCCTGCGAAAGCAGGAATCTATATAGTCATACCTTAAAGTTAAAACTTAATATATAAAAAAAGGTTAAAATTATATAGATTTCTTAATAAATCAGGAATGACAATTATATAGATTCCTATAGATTCCTAGTCTAAAGAAGGAATGACAAAAAAAGTTTAATGTTTAATGTTAAACTTTTGAAATATTAGATTTTAAGTGTTAGAAGTTAGATGTTAGAAGTTAGGTGTTTGGTGTTAGATGCTAGACGCGGTTGTGCTCCCAAGGGGATTCGAACCCCTGATTTACTGGCTGAAAACCAGTCGTCCTAGGCCGCTAGACGATGGGAGCAAATTAAAAAATTTTATCAAATACTTTCTATTTTTGTAGAGTTTTTTTTATCTCCTCCAAAATCTCTTTAGCCAAATCTTTTCCTCCCAACCCAAATGCCAAACCAAAAGCCAAAACAAACATCGCCACAATTCCCGTAAACAAAATCCGAATCAAATCTTGAGCCACCCCAAGCTGATTCAAAACCACCAAAGCGGTAAAAAACAGAACCATTGTTTTGGCAACACCAGCTAAAATGGTGGCTGAGACTCCTCCCAAAGTTTTTGTTCCATGCTTTACCACATCATAAGCCAAACTGGCAATCACCAAACCCACAAAAGCAATGATAATAGCCACAATAACATTTGGCAGATAAAAAAGTAGTTGATTTAAAACCGTTGTTGCTTTTGACAAACGCCAGATCTCAAGGGTTGGGACTAAAAATAAAATGACAATTGTCCAACGAATAACTTCTGCCAAAATCTTTTCCCAAGCATTAACTATTTGTTTTTGAAGAATTTTTGTCTTGGTAAAAAGAGATTCAATTTTTAAAAATCGAAAAATAATAGGAAAAATGTTTTTAACAATGGCAGCAATAACCAATCCTACACTTAAAATCAAAAGACCAGCAAAAAAATCTGGTAAAAAATCAGTAAATTTTATCCAAAACCGGGAAAGAATTTGATTAATTTCTAGAAACATTGTTTTCACCTCCTTTCAAATAATAACCTCAGAAAAATGTTTAATTTCTTTTAAAGATAAATCGGAATTTAAAACTACGGAAACTATCTCTAAAGAGAGTTTATATTGAAAATAATTCTTTGTCAAGAGGTAAAAATTGATTGCTCGTTTTAAATCTTTTATTTTATAAAAATTAACCGCCTCGTAAGGTTTTCCCTTTTTATCACCAACTCTTGTTTTCACCTCAACAAAAATAATTTTATCCTCTTTTTTAAAAATCAAATCAATCTCTCCCCATCGACAATAAAAGTTTTTTTCCAAAAGTTGATAGCCTTTTTCTTTTAAATAAGAAAGAGCCATTTCCTCACCAATTTTTCCCACTAATTTTTTTGAAGAAAGAGCCATTTTTAGTTGGCGTTATTTTGGCTTTTAGATTTTTTTGATTTATAAAGTCGGCGGCGGATCTCCGCTTCAGAAAAATTGCGGATAAAATAGGCTTTGGCTTTTTTATAGGTAGTTTTTTTAATCAGTTTTATATCTTCTAAAAAAGGAGAGGTTAAAGGAACTATTTTTTCCACCCCGATTCCAATATTGCTTATCTTCCTTACGGTAATAGTTCTTGTTTGGGGTGTCTGGCCTTTTACACCAATAAGAATCCCTTTAAAAATCTGGGTTCTTTCTTTGTCGCCTTCTTTAATTTTATAATGAAGGCTTATCGTATCACCAACCTGAATTTTTTGATTTTTATATAAAAATGAATTAGCCATTTTTTTATTTTAACAAAACCTTTAATGTTTAGCAAGTCAAAGTTTAGGGATATACTTAATCCAACTTAGATATAATTGCCAAAAATTGATTATAAAGTCAGCAAAAATTTCCAATGAGGCTTTTGAAGATAAATAAACCATATCTCCCAAACACCAAAACGAGCACTAAAAGTAAAAAAATAGCTTAAGATTAAGTAGATTCAATATTGGTTTTTACGAGTTCTAAAAGTAACATTACAAATTCTGGGGTGTAATCTCTTATTCCAAATATTTTATGTAGTAGTTCGTGTCTTGTCGTTGCCACAATTCTGAGTAGTAAATCTTTCTCCACAAGCAATCTTTCATTTAGACCAATTTTATCTCTGGTTGCTATACCTAAATAAAGAGAATTAGCCGGCGCAACAAAAACAGCACCTTGTTTTAACAATTCTTCTTCGTTTGACCAAAAATCCAAATACTTAGAAATCTCTTCTTTTGCAATTTCTTCCCGATAAGAATCTATTTCGCTTGGAGGCTTCTCGATTATAATGCTCGCATATGTTATTTTCCTTTCTTCATATTGTTGCATTTTTGCTATCATCTGGCGAATTATAAAACTGCTTTCAGCCACTATTCTGGTAAGTTGTTTCATAGTATTTGTGCCAACCGGTATTTTTTGCTCCGCTAATCTCATTGCATAATCTTCTGTCGTAGGAAAAACCATCGCCCAAGAATCATAACTACTCTTTGATAATTGGATTAAACGATCTTTAGGAAAATGATCAATGTTAGCTAGGGTCATCCTGGCTCGCTCAATTTCCTCTAAATATCTTTTTTTATCAAAACCATATTTTAGAGATGCCTCTCCAGCCTCAATCTTATCTCTAAGCGCTTCGTCCGAATGAACAAGATAACCAGCCATCTCTTTAGCATAAGCGTAGCGCCACCAAGGTTTACCGCTCATAAATCCTCTGTCAAATAAAAATACATATGAAAAGTTTAAATCTTTCTCTCTAATCCAAGTAAATTCAGGATTTTTTATCATTTGATCTAAATAATGCGCTTTGAGATATCCCAATATACGCAACGGGTATCGCGGATCTCGACAATCTCTCATCGCACAACCAATGTAATTACTCAATTTTCCTTCGTCATAAGAATTTCTGTCTCTTGTACTTACCACCTCTGGTACGTTGTAACCAGCTACTAAATTAGCTCCACGCTTTACTAACAATCCATTTTCATAAACAGCGCCAGGTTCATCTAAAAGTATCTGCATATAACCAAAGTCAATCACGTTGGGATTTTTTTCTTTTCTCAGGTTAATCACATATCTGCTTAAACCTCCATTGCCCTTTTCGTCTTTCTTTCTTGGATCAAAAACCTCAAGCCATTTTTGCCATTCAGAATTGTCGTATTCATTCTCATCTGGTAAACTAAGTATCGTTGCCGAGGTATACACTGTTTCATTTTCTACCTTTCCTACCTTTTTGCTGTTAAAATCGAAAACAACCCTTTTGGCTTTTGATCTTTTACCCTCGATGTAAAGTTCTTCATCTTTTGTAACAGCTAGCGCTGTCCACCGGTAATGTTCGCCTTCATAATTTCCAAGAGAATTAAAAGAGATTGAAAATCCATTTCTTAAGGCAGCGGCTGATACCATTTTTATCCCCTCACCATACTTTCCTGCAAACATCGGACTTTTTTTACTACTATTACCCATCGTGCCCAAACCTTCAGGTAAGTACCCTCCCCCTTTATCCATAATCTTTAAACCGACAATTTTGTCTGAATCAGTCAAAGAACTTTCGGTTATCCATATTCTTTTCCCATCTCTAACGACTTCATATTCTAAGTCAACTTTTCCATCGGGTGCGGCATCAATATGATTTTGGACGATGTCCTCAAATACTCTTATGGGATTATCCCACTCATCAACTCCATATTCGACTGGTAAAGAAGTTTCTATTATTCCATTTAGTCTTTTCATTTCTTTTCTCTCGTCTTTTTCCGGCGGTGATATTATTAACTTCGACAGACCGTTCTTCAACTTCTCCAACGCTTCGCTAAAATCTTCTATATAATCCGGCATTTCTACTGATAAACATCCGTTTCCAAGAGTAAGAGGAGAGGAGTTAAATTCGTATTCTCCAAAAGGATATCCAAAATCGAGCATTTTGCCTCTATATGCTACGTAGGTATGATGCTCGTCCATCTTAATCACTGAACCGTCGGGAATTTCTTGAAGAACAAAAAGTTTACCACCCGCTCTATAAACCTTTCTTTCACCTAAAGTAGCAACTACGGGAATATCATCAATATTCTTTTTGATGAAGACGACTTTATTACCTTCTGGCGTGTATTGTTCTGTGAAAAAACCCACCGTTCCGTTTTCCACAATTATTCTGTTTAATAGCATCCTTTTAATATTTTCTTGATAGATTTTCGGTAATTTTGGTAAAATATGAGATACCATTTTTAAATCAGACAATGGAGATTGAAATTTTCTAGCTATATCAAACATTTCCATCGCCAAAAGAGATTCATTAATATCTTTCAATTCTTCCGTGAACAAGGCAATTGATGTTCCCTCGTTTTGGTCTTCAACCCTGTGATTAAATTGTTTAGGGAGAGCATCAACATCAGACATACCCGCGTGCAACGTTAGATCTAGCAGTTCCATGGCGCCTTTCTGGCTTGCTTGAAGAGCGGTGTTTCTATCAGGAAAAGGCGTATTTCTTTTAAACGCCGCTAACATCTCAACTTGTATCCTTCTTTGCCAATAATCTATACCTTTCCCATTTTTTAATCCGGCGAGTATCAAGTCCGGCCTAATTTTAAGGCGAAAAATCTTTAATTCCTCGTCAAAAACTAACTCAACCGGTAATTCTGTTTTAGGATCAACAGTTTCGAGATAAACAGGATTTCTATCAAAATTATCAATAGGATCTAATCCTGCTTTCTCAATCATCATTTCAAGATCATTTCTTGCAGATTGATAAAGTGTGTCAACAAAGCGAACTTTTTCATCATTAATGTCTAAACGACCCACTAAGGCATCAATATCTTTTCTCAAAGATTCCAGTGTATAGACCTCAAGCTCTCCTTGATGATGTTCATTTATTTTTTGATAGTTTGCGTCCACAACAATATTAGCTATATTAACAATATGATAGCCTTTTTTTTCCAAGGTCCGCAAAAGCATCTGATTGTTTGGGTTCGATAATTGAAGGTCAGAAACTACCACATTTTTTCTTCCTCTTTCTATTCCTAAGACTTCCGGCATAATTTCTAACACCGTACTTCTGGTTCGCCGGGCTTGGGCATTCAAGTCGCATGGATCAGAGTTAATCAAAGTTTTTAACGCATTAAATTCTGGTGATACGCCAGAAGAATCTCTTCCTTCAAGCAAGCTGCGCCTTATAAGTTCTTTTAATAGAAGAGGAGATTCAGCTTCTTGCCAAAACCTCTTAATTTGAGAATACATAGCATTATTCAACTCACTTCTATCTCTTCCTGTAAGAATATTTGAATCTAAGAAGTTGTAGGAAAAAAGAAGTACTTGATCGCTTTTTCGTTGTCCTTCACCAACCCTAAGATCTTGAACATATTGATAATTCGGATCAGCATCAAGACTAACACCTAATGGCTTTGTCGAATTATCAATTTTTACAATAGGGTAGAAGTATTTGATTTTAGAATATGCCAAACAGTTTATTGCTAAACCTTGATTTGAAATTCTTGGATCAATATTTTTTATAAATTCCTCCTGAAATTCTGGTATTGCCGCTTGAATATCAATAATAGTAAAAGAACCCGATTGCATCTTTTGCTCTTGAGGAATATCAATCTCTATACTCTTAATTTTAACGGTTCCATCATCTCCAACATAAGGTCGTTGCTGCCAAACTCTATCTCTATTTTCACCCTCATTGATGTGATAGGCGGATCTCATTTTTACTTTTGCCCCATTTCTTATTAAGTGAGCTTCGCTCATCTTTAGCCCTTCACCAAATTTTCCTCTTAGATGTCTTTTTCCCGTTTTCGTGCTTTTGTAAAAACCAGTTAATTTGGAATCAAAACCAGAACCCTCATCTAAAATTTGAACACCAGTGATTCGATAACGAAATACTTTTTTACCTTCTGAATCTTTAATTTGTTCAAGATATTCTGGCGATTGCATCTTTTGCCAGTCTACCCATTTACTAACCTGTTTACTCGCATCCTGAGTTTGGTCAACAACTCGGTAACGGATTAAGGGAGGACTTTCCTCGATGGTAGAAATTGCTGATTTGATGGATTCGATTTTTATTGTTCCATCAGGATTTACATATTGAGGTTTTAATGGCAACTCGTTAGCATATTGATTAAATAGATCGATGTATTCTCCTTCTGCCTCTGGAGATAAGTCTTCCAAGGCTTTACGGTATCTAAAAAGAGTGTAGGAAAATTCGTCAAATGCATTAGCCTTAGTAATATCGAGATTGGCAGTCTCAATTACAGTACTGACTAACTGATTAAAATATCGCTGGGTATTTGCATCCAAATGATTTTGTAAGATATCCCTTATTGTTTGTCCCGTTGTCCAAGTTCTTTCTCCATAATCAATGTAAGTTTTTGTGTCGACAACCTCGGTTTTTACCTCTGAACCTTTCGGTAAAATGCCATATGTACGTTTTACCCAAATTCCGGTTTCATCGCTGGGTTCACCAACCATAAAATTTATTCCCGGCCTAATTTAATTAGAATTTTAATTTCTAACTGATGAATATATTTTCAACATTCTTAGGCAATTTATCATTATAACAGAAATAAATTATTAGATTATTATAATTATTAATTTCTTAATATATCAACTACACTGCTTTATTTCTTTATATTTTTGACTTAATAAAATATCTTTCTCAATTTGTTTTCATTATTCCGAAAAATGATTGAATCTCTTGTCTATTAAACTACCCCGAGCGCGGAGGCACGGGAATTTTTTATTCCCTCAAATGTCATCTTGAACTCATTTCAGGATCTTTCTTTTGAGATGCTAATCGTCCAAATTGGAGGACAACGTGACAAAGTGTTTGAGATTCCAACCTCCTAATTGCATAACAGAATGACAAATTATTTTTTTATAACGCTAATTAACCCTCGCCCCACGCACGGAGGCGAAGGGAAATCTTTTTTATATTATAAGGAATGACAACTTTTAAAAATAAAATCAGAGATTTTAACTGTTTAACAATTTTTCCTACACGCCTTAAGAAAACTCATAAACACTGGATGAGGATTAAAGGGTTGACTTTTATATTCTGGATGACCTTGAATACCAAAATAAAATGGGTGTTTATCTTTTGGTAGTTCAATCATTTCCGCCAAGTTTTCCACCACTGAACGGGCGCTGATAATCATTCCGGCCGACTCTATCTCTTTAGCAAATTTATCATTAAACTCATAACGATGACGATGCCGTTCTGAAACAATCTCTTTTTGATAAATCTCATAAGCTAAAGTCCCTTTTTTTATTTTTGCCTCCCAAGCACCCAATCTCATCGTTCCTCCATACGCCCGCTTTTTCATAAACTCTTTTTGCTTGGGAATAAGATGAATAACATCGTGGGAAGTAGTTGGATCATTTTCGGTAGTATTGGCATCCTTCCATCCCAAAACATCACGGGCAAAAGCAACCACAGCAAGCTGCATCCCATAACAAAGACCAAGATAGGGAATTTTGTTTTTCCTTCCGTAAGATGAGGCTTTAATCATCCCTTCTGCCCCTCTTTTCCCCCAACCAATGGGAACAATGATTCCATCGGGCTTGCCAATAATTTTTTCACCCTCTTTTTCCACTTTTTCCGCATCCACCCAAATGGTTTTAACTTCAATATCGTTGGCCCAAGAGGCATGATCAATGGCATCAAACAAAGCCGCATACGAGTCTCTTAGTTGATAATCACCGGTGCCAAAATATTTACCAACAATAGCGATGGTGACTGTTTTCTTTTTCTTTTTTAAAATCTTTTTCAATAAATTTTCCCATGAAGAAAGATTGGGCTTTTTTACCGGTAATTTTAATCGCTTTAAGATTTTTTCGGCTAAATTTTGTTTATTTAAAACTAAAGGAATCTCATAAGGATGAGAAACATCAGGATTGCAGATAATATTTTCTGGCAAAACATTACAAAAAATCGCGAAACGGTTAATCCGTGGTTGATCTAAAAATCTCTCCGATCTGGCAATAATAAAATCAGGTTGAATTCCCATGGAATTAAGTATCTTTACTGAAAGTTGGGTGGGTTTGGTTTTTGGTTCACCTAAATGTTTGGGGGTGGGGACATAAGACACATGAATATGGGTAACATCGTTGGGATACTTTAAAGTCAAAAGACGGGATGCTTCGTAATAAAAAACATTTTGATATTCACCGGCGGTGCCTCCAAGTTCAACTAAAACAATATCAGCTTTGTTTTTTTCAAAAACATTTAAAATTCTTCGAATAATCTCATCAGTGACATGAGGAATTGCCTCAACGTCTTCTCCCTCATATTCAAAACGTCTTTCTTTATCAATCACGGTTTTATAAATTTGGCCCATGGTCACAAAGTTATCTTTTCCCATATCTTGATCCAAAAACTTTTCATAAGTACCAATATCCATATCGGCCTCAGTCCCATCATCACACAAAAACACATCGCCATGCTCAACTGGATTAATCGTTCCCGCATCCAAATTAAGATAGTTTTCAAACTTTATTGGCACTACTTTAAAACCAGCCGATTTTAAAAGAAGACCAATGGAAGCAGTGACCGTCCCTTTTCCAATTCCAGAAATTACCCCACCTGATATAAAAATATATTTTGGCATAAAAAAAATTTAAACTGTAAAATTAACCTTCCAAATCGGAGGGTAAAATTTAAAAAGAAAATCAACTCAATTGTCATTCCTGATTTAATCAGGAATCTATATGATTTTAACCTTGTTTTAAACTAAGGTATGATTGTATAGATTCCTGCCTTCGCAGGAATGACATAAATTTTAAATTTACACAACTTTTACACAATTTTCACACTACTTTTTACACAATTTTTACACTAATTTTCGCTCTTCCAATCTCTACCTATCTCTACCTATCTCCATTTATCTCTCTTTAATATTTGCATCATTCGCGTCATTTGCATATTTATTCGCATCATTCGTATTATTATTATATTTTTAACCTCCACACCACATAATCACACTTTGGCCAATGACTACAACTGTAAAAACGTTTTTTATTTTTACTAAATTTTATCACAATCTCACCACCACATTTTGGACACTTTTTTCCCGCAACTTTCTGATGAAATGATTTGGTGTATTGACAATTCGGATAGCGTGAGCAAGCTAAAAACTTCCCAAATCGAGAATAACGAACCACAAGGTTTCCCCCACAATAAGGACATTTATCAGTAATTTCTTCTTCAACATCAATTTTTTCTTTTTTTTCTTTTTCTAAATTAAGATCTTTTGAAAACGAAGAGTAAAATTGAGAAAGAAGAGTGATAAAATCGCTATTCCCTTCAGCCACCAAATCTAACTGATCTTCCATTTTTGCGGTAAAATCAATTTGAAAAATATCAGGAAAGGCTTTTTTAAGATAATCAACAATAACCACGCCAAGTTTTGTTGGTTTAAAATAACGATTTTCTTTTTCAACATAATATCGATTTTGAATAACTGAAAGAATTGAGGCATAAGTTGACGGCCGACCAATACCCTTTTCTTCAAGAATTTTAATTAAAGAGGCTTCATTATACCGGGGTGGGGGTTGAGTCGTTGACAAAGTTGATTCGATTTTAGAAAGGTTGACTTTTTCTCCCACTTTAATTTCACTTAAAGCAATATTTTTTTCACTAAAATCCGGTTGTAAAAGTTTTAAAAAACCATCAAAAATTACTTTCTGACTTTCTGATAAAAAGGTATTACCTAAATCACTCCCGATGGTTATTTTTATTGTTTTAATTTTGGCTTCTTTCATCTGAGTGACCACGGCGCGATTAAAAATAAGTTGGTAAAGTCTTAGATGATTAATAGTCAATCCATCTTTTTTTTCAATTTCCTCCAGTCTCGTTGGTCTTATTGCTTCATGAGCCTCTTGGGCGAGTTTTGATTTGGTTTTATATCCTCTTGGTTTTTCTAGGGTATAAGCTCTACCAAATTTTTTTTCAATATAATCTTTAGCTTGAAAAACAAATTTGGTTGATAAATTAAAAGAATCAGTTCTATGATAAGTGATATATCCTTGTTCGAATAAATCTTGGGCTAACTTCATTGTCATCTTTGAAGAAAATCCAAAACGATAAAAAGCCTCTTGCTGTAAAGTGGAGGTAATAAAAGGGGGTGGTGGATAACGGTAGACAACTTCTTCTTTAATCTCCAAAACTTTATAAGAATCATTTTTTAATTCATAAACTACTTTCTCGACATTTTTTTTATCAATGATTGTTTTTGAAAACTGATAAGGTCCAGCAAAAAGATCTAAAGTTTCTTTTTTCTCAATCGGTTGATGATGAAAGGTTATTAATTTTGCTTCAAGATGATTTTTATCAATCTCAAAAAAACCCTTAATTCGATAAAACTCCTCAACTAAAAAATTCTCAATCTCTTTCTCCCGCTCAACGATTAATCGCAAAGCAATTGTTTGAACTCTTCCGGCCGAAAGCCAGTTTTTGCCAGCCTTTTTCCACAAAAGAGGCGACAGTTCATAGCCAACGATCCGATCCAAAAGACGCCTGGCCATTTGGGCTTTTACTAAATCCATTCGTAAATCCATTGGGTTTTTCAAAGCCTCCTCTAATGCCTTTTTAGTAATCTCATGAAAAACAATTCTTTTTATTTTTTTTGGATTTTCCACTTTTAAAAAATTTGGCCAATTTTCTTTAAAAAAACCCAAAAGGTAAGCGATATGATAAGCAATTGATTCTCCTTCTCGATCAGGATCGGTGGCTAAAATTATTTCATTATCTTTTTCCGCTAACTTTTCTAATTGATCAATCACCTTTTTTTTATTTTTAATAATTTCGTATTTTGGTTGAAAGTTTTTTTCATAATCAATCGCCAGTTCATCACTTGGTAAATCACGAATATGTCCCATGGTAGCAAAAACATAAAAATCTTTTTTTTGTTCTTTTAATAAACGATTGAAAGTTTTGGCTTTAGTAGGTGACTCAACGATAATCAAAAACATAAAACCTGCCTTTCTTTAGGTAACTTAAGTAACCGATGAACTTCTTTTTCTTTTTCTAAGAAGCTTGCTATCAATCAAAGAACGACGAAGAAGAGCAACCGCTTGTTGCTTTTGATCATCGGTCTTGGCTTGTTCTAATAGTTTTTTTGCTTGCTCTTTTGCCTCTTCAATCATCTTTTCATCAATCTCATCTTGCCCATAAGCCCGAGAAACCAAAACATTAACACCTTCACCATCGGTTTCCAAATACCCCCCGCCAATTGCCAAATAATCTTCATTACCATCATATTTTATTTTGACAATCCCTTCTTTTAAAATAGCAAATAGATTGGCATGATGAGGAAGAATAGTAATCTCTCCTTCTTCTGTTGGTAAAGTAATTGACAAAATCTCTTTTTCTAAAACTACTTTTTTTGGGGTGATAATTTTTAAATGCAAAGTATTCATTAAAATTAATCAAATTGATTAAATTTCTAATTGACAAATTTTTTGTCATT
>Ga0209691_1001597_pt1 | contig 13117 bp, 16 predicted proteins | sample YNPMSBMetaG_FD_187120 | JGI IMG/M metagenome (GOLD analysis project Ga0209691, IMG submission 187120) | Anoxygenic and chlorotrophic microbial mat microbial communities from Yellowstone National Park, USA - YNP MS-B MetaG (SPAdes) (version 2) ... | reverse complement strand
AGTGATTACGCCAATTTCCGAAATGCTTGTGGAAGAAACGCGCACCTGGCTGATGCGTCTGTACGTCAAACCTATTCTGCAGGGAATTGACGGTGAAGCCGAGAAAGCGGTTGAACCGTATCTGACGAGTGTCAGGAATGTGTTTCTCTCCCATCCACTTTTGGGGAAAGGCACGAAAGATTGGACTTTGAACTGGCTTGAGAAAGCCGTATGGCTTGGCGATAGTGGCATTCAGGTTTTGGGCTTTGCTGGTCAGAATTATTTGGGAATTGAATTCCGGTTGAGTCTGACTGTGATTGTCTCTGTAACAATTGCGTCTTTTGAGTGAGGTGGAAACATGGATCAAATTGTGAATGGAATTCCTTTAGTTGTGTTGGTGATCGCATTAGTTGAATGGACTAAAAGGTTCAATGTCGAAGGCAAGGCGTTGAATGCCGTGAGTATGGCGATTGGCGTAATTGTTGGTCTGGCGTATTTTTACGCGCAAGCGCCGCTTATGACATTCGCTGACTGGTTCAGTGCGGTCGTTTATGGTTTGGCGCTTGGTCTGGTGGCCAGCGGCGTATATGACGCTGCCCGGAGCGCGATTAAGGGGTAGCCTATGTCCACGGCTACGGAAGAGCGGGTAACGAACCTCTCTTTGCAGCGCCAGATTACGGAATTTTCTACACGTCTCGACCAGGTCGCGCGGGATGTTACAGAGATTAAACAGATGCTGCGCGCGGTTGAGGAGCGTGTGCGTGCCCTGGAAAATCACGAAGCAGGGAGTCATCCACTAATGGAATCAAGAATCGATGCAGCATGGCGGAAAATTGAAGAACACGACCGCCGAATGAAGTCAATGGAAGACATGGTAGTGCGGCTTGATCACAGCAACCGCCTGATGGCCTGGCTGGGCGGTATTTTAGGCAGTACGGTTTTGGTTTGGTTAGCGACACAGATTCTTCAGATTCTGAGGTAGGTATGGCCTTTCTACAACTACTCGATTACGTCATCCGGGCACTTGGGCTGCTGTTTTTGATCGGAGTCATGGCTATTGCATTTAGGTTTTTATGTCTCGCTGGGGTATTGGCCATCATTTTTATCCTAGCCATTACGGTCGTATTTGCGGCCTGTCGAATCTCCGGACAAATTGGAGAAATGGAGTAAACATGGCTTACGGTTTGTACATTTCGTATTGGACGACAATTAACCCTACAAAATTTGCCGTATCGGCAAACGGGCTTGACCTGGACTTTGCGATCATTCGGGCCCGTGGGGCTGGGTATGATGACAAGAAGATTACAGAGCATAGACGCTGGGCGGAATCACAAAAAGTGAAAGCGGGTTCGCTCGTATTTGGCTATGATTTTTATCTTGGCTATGCTCCAGGAACTCCATCCGGCCAAAAGCAAGCTGCGGATTTTTGGGAGCTCATCAATCGAGGAGGTAAGACCTGGGAGATTGTTCCCGAGATTGACGTGGAACACCAGCCGAAAGAGTACGATCAGAACGGTCGGGTCAAATCCTACTGGCCAGTTCCAGCGGATTTTCTTACGACCTGGCTTGAACCGGCCGTGAAGTATCTTCAGGATCGAATGGGACGAAGTCCAATGATTTACTGCTCTCCGTGGATCATCAAGGACTGGTTTTCGAAAGGAGGCACCCAAACCCCACCGGATTGGTTACTTCAATGCCCACTTCACATTGCTAACTACCAGGTTGAGACGCCGAGCATTAGCTACTGGCCATACTGGGTATTTTGGCAGAAGACGAATACCCAGAATTGGCCAGGCGCCAGCTCAATCTGTATTGAGCAATTTAATGGGTCGCGTGCCGAGCTCAAAGCCTTTTGCCGTGATGCAAATTGGAGGCCAGGGACGACTCCTCAACCGCAGCCAGAGCCGCAGCCGCAGCCAGGGACCCCATCCAATAGCGAAATTGCGCAAAAACTGGATGAAATCCTGACCATCCTGCGCAAACTGGAGTGGCTTGGAAAATGAACACAAAAGGGTGAAAAGAATGAAAAAAAATTGCCCGATTTGCGGAAAAGAATTACAGCCGAAAAACGAAAACGGCGTTACGAAATATTACTGTGACTGCATTGGGCAACTGCGCCCGGTCATTGAGATTCTTCCAAATGATTTGAAAGGAGTAAAACAAAATGGCAGCGCCAACTGAAAAAACTTTGAATTACGGTTTGCGTTATGCGTGTGTTTATGAACTGGATGCCAATGGCTATCCTAAACCAACTGGCACAACGGCTTATGAAGGTATTCAGTTCAAGGGCTCGACTGCATTTGACCTGACCATACCGGACGCGCGAAAATTGACCGGTCTGGGTGAGGACGGCATTACCCAGGTGGTCTACTTGCCACCGCAAGAAGGTGCAGATGCACGCTTGAATGTGGAGGCGGCTGACCCGGTACTGGCTGCACTTCTGGATGGAACGAAAGTCTCAACCGTTGGAGAAGCCACTATCGTGGGTGTTGCAACCGATAAGCAGGGATTTGAGCCCCGGGTGGCTTTGCTTTTGTACCAGGCCGCGAAAGGACTGGAAACCGGTAAGACCTACTGGCACAGCTACATCATTCCTTCCGCCCAGGTGGTACGCAAGACACCTGGCATGGGTGCAGACAAAGCCATTACTCAGTATCAGGTGGCGCCTAATCGTGTGAAAAAGCATATCTGGGGCACGCAATTCAGCAATACAACCGAGGGTTTCCTGGAATCGCAACTTCTGGAAGCATGGAGCAATTATCCCCTGAGAATTGCATCTTACCTGGGTAATGGCACGACAACGGCATTCAACTTTCCGGCGAACTTCCCGGCAGTTTCGACGGACGGCATTAAGGTTTGGAAAAACGGTGCAGAGGTAACGAGCGGTTTGACCAAGACGGTTACGGGCATTACCTTCACTACTGCGCCAGCCGATGGGGATGTCATTGTTGTCTTGCGTGAGGTTGCCGGATGAGGCAAATCGAGTTAACCGCTGAAGGTATCACGATACGCCTGACCGTGCGCCACGCCACCGTTGCAGATGTCATGCGACGCGGCATTTTAGCCGGCCGCGCACTGGATACTGAGTATCGCTGTGAGGCAGAGCAGGCGGTTGCGGTGATGGTCTATCCGCGCTGTCTGGGGTGTGTAGAAGGCGTCATTGAGATCAATGGTGAGGTAAAAGACATTCAATCGTTGACGCCCCGCGAATTCGCTGATTTGCCTTACGAAATCGGTGAAGCATGGCTGGCAGCGGTGATTGAGGAAAATCCAGGCTGGGCCTTGCAAATGTCGGAGGAGCAAGACGCCGAAAAAAAAGATTAGAGATTGTCAGACAATTACAGGCGTTTTACTGCGCTCCGGCCAGCAGGGATTTTCCAGATGAACAATTTGGTCTTGGAAATATCCCTGTTGCGGTTTTATCGCAGGCATTGGAGATTTTACTGATACTGGAAGTTGTGGAGTGGAAATGGGACATCAACACGATTTTGCAGCAGCCGGAGGATTTACTGCGCGCGGTTATTCGTCTGAAGTCGGTTGGTGAAAAACTGCGAAAGGAATCAGATGATACTGAGTAAGCGAAGCAGCCAAAGAGTAAAGACAATTGCCGCCAGCGGTAAACCGCACAGGGCAATATATATGCCAGGATCTGGAATAAAGACAGCCACTCCAACCAGTAAGAATGAAACCAGACACATAGAAACAAACCAGATCGTGCCGGCATTGGAAGAGCGACCTGGTGGCAATTCGGAATTTTCATCATTTTTGAACCAACTGCTGTACATAACTTTATTGTAGGTGATTCATGGACGAAAAGCAACTAAAACTTTTGTTAGTTTTCGGCTCCGATGCGGCGAAGGTGCAGGAGGACATAAAAAAGATCCAAAGCCGCGCGGAAGAATTGCAAAAGCGGGTGCAAACTCTGCGCGAGACCATGAAACTGCATCAGGCAGTTGGTAAGGACATTTCGTCTCTGGAAAAAGAGCTGGAAGCCGTTACGCACGAACTGATTGATCTGGACCAGAAAGCGCAGCGAGCACAAACTGCAATGCGCGGCATGGCGAATGCTTCACGCGACGTGCGCGATAATTTGTTCAACCTGCGTGATATTGGCAGAAGTCTCAGTCAAATTGGCAGCTCGTTGGAACGGGCCGGGAGAAGTATTCTCTCACCGCTTACCGGCTCAATTCAATCCTATCTTCAATCTGCTTCACCGTTTGATTCAGTGGCGCAAGCCTGGCGTCAGGCTCAGCAGGACATTCAGCAGTCATTCATGCGGATTGGTGCGGTGGCCGCCAATGAGTTGCTGCCGGCCTTACGTGCTGCGTCCGAGCTGGTTGCCAAAATTGCCGACCTGGTAGAGCGCAATCCCGATTTACTCAAAGCTGCCCTGATGATGGGCGGCAGTCTGGTTGCTGTTGGCGGTCTGACACAGCTGGTTGGTCAAATCACCATGCTGATGGGCATAACCAAAGCGCTGAACATCCCAGCCCTGTTGGGCGGATTGGGAAGGGCAGGCGGTGCGTTGTTAAATCCATACGTTGGGATTGCAGCGCTGGTCGGAACGGGAGCGGCAGCCGGATACAGTGCGCTTTCCAGAACCGAATTTGGGGCACAGCGTAATCTCCGGGCGGCGCCGGGACAACTGGCAACGATAGCAGCCTATTTATCCGGCAGATACGGATTGTTTGGTTCCGAAGAGCGCGGACAACAGTGGGCAATGATGATTGGACAGTTGACAGGGGTCGTTGAGCAACATGCTGCAGCGACACAGCGCGATACTGCTGCAACCCAGCAGCAGCTGGATGCGTTCGCGGCTTATGAACAGGCACAGCAGCAGCGTACTGAGTATGAAAGGCGTGCTCAAGCGGAACGCAGTCAGATCATCGCCGAGTTCGCTGCCCAGCGGGTTGAAATTGAACGTAAATACGAAAGCAATCGCAAGTCTTTGATTGCTCAATATGCGGAAGAGCGGTTGCGGGTGATGCGTGATTTTGCCCGCTCTGAACGGCAGGCAGAACAGGATTATTATCAAAATCGTTTGAAGATTGCGCAAAATTATCAAATTGACGTCCAGCGTGCAGAGGAAGATCATCAGCGCCGCATGCGTCAAATGCGTGCCGATCACGATGAGCGGATAGAAGAACTGATTGAGAATCGCGATGCGCTGGGTATTGTTCGTGAAAAGCGTTCATATGAACGACGCAGACAAGAAGAAGAAGAAACTTACCGCGTTCAGGCGGCGCGGCGTTCGGAGGACTTTGCGCGCCAAATTCAGGAAATGGATATGCAGTTTGCCGTTCAGCGTCAGCGCCGGCTGGAAGATTATCAGCAGCAACTCAATGAGATGGCAAAACAGCATCAACAGCGCCTGGCGCAGCTGGCAGTACAGCGTGATCAGGAATTGAAGCAGTTGAGTGAACAGCAGCGCAAAAGGTTACAGCAGTTTGATCAGCAGTACCAGAGGGAACTGCAGCAGTTGCACAATGCTGAACAAAACCGGCTGAACATTTTGCGAATGCTGGCACTCAACGACCAGGCGGCACTGCAAGCGGCGGGCGCTGAATTGACCGCTCGCTACAAAGCCTGGCTTGAACAGCAAGTCAAAGGTTTTCTGGATGTCAAACCGCAGCGCCGGGCGGCCGGCGGGTCGGTCAATGCCTGGAATTCATATCTGGTCGGAGAACAGGGACCGGAACTGTTTGTACCTTCGATGAGTGGAACAATTGTTCCCAATTCATTGACCCGTTCCCTCCTGCAAGATACTCAGTATGCAGGGGGCAAGGTGATCAACATGCGGGTTGAAACGTCCAGTTTGACACTCAATCAGGTCATGCGCGAAGTCGAGCGGCGATTGGCACAGCGTGACCGGCTGATTGCGCGAGCGGTGGGAGGTTAATGTGGCAGATTTCAAAATTGGCACGACACAGGCCAATATGACCAATGTAGAGGCGCTTGCAACGCCGTTACCCGTTCCGCGCTCTGTTTTTCGCGACTTTGCAGATGTTGTAACGGCTGCCAGCGGCCGCTCATATGGGCGTGGTTTACCCACCTGCAAGTGGATTTTTTCGGTTTTGACTTCGGCACAGCGGCAGCAGCTGAAAACGTTTTGCAGTGGTAAATCAGCAGTTGTTTACATCCGCACTCTGGCCAATGACGACGTTTACTACAATTACCGCGCGATCATGCACTGGCCGGTTGAGGAAGAGCGCGATCCATCCAAACGGCGCGACAGGCTGGAATTTGAGATTGAATTTACCCATCTGGAAAAACTATGAGCCGTGCACTGACTTCACAGGAACTGCAAATACTCCGTTCGGATGGGCTGGCAAGTCGGCTTTATGTCATGATTGACCAGCCAGTCACGATATTCAGCTGCCGCGTAAATCAAACGTTTACCGGCAATGAACCAATCGCACAGATCAATTACAACAATGCCAGCGGTACACTGGCTAGCGTCCTGCCAGGTATGACGGTACTGGTTGGAAGCACGCCCGGCGGATGGGACAAGGGGCTGGCACGGGTGCGAAAAGCGTGGACAAGTTCGGTTGCATTTATCGGCGAAACATCTGAAATTGCCTGGCAGAATGGACTTTATTTGACAGTCATTGATGAGTTTTCTATCTGGCCGCGCCACTTGCGCCTGGTAGGCGATGTACCTTACATGGACTATGACATTGCCTACTCCAACCAGCACAGTCAGTTTGCGCCGGTAGTCTGTATGGGTTTAGACCGCGTGGTGAAATTGAGCGCTGCGAGCGTGGACATCGGGCTGGATGCTTCGCAGTCCTGGGTATTTGGCAGTACGATTACTCAATATGCTTGGGTGGTTGTGTCCGGCAGCGGGACACTGACCAATCCCAATACAGCCGCGCCAACGTTGACCGTTTCCACTGCCGGCCGGATTGTGGTGCGCTGTACCGTAACGGCGGCGAACGGCAAAAGCAGCAGCGGCTATCGAACGATTTATGTCTATGATGAAAGTACATCTCTGACTGAAGTGCAGCTGGATGACCTGACGGGCGATCTGGAACAAGGCGGTTTTGAATTTAGCATTTCGCTATCCGGGCCGCTGGGTCTTGCCCCGCGTGATTGTTTGAAAGTTATTTTGTTTTCGGAGGATATTCCGCAGTCCATTGGACCAATCAGCGGCGCAGAAAATATTTTGGCCATTGGATGGCTGGATGAAAAGGATTGCACGGTAGATGAACATGACGGCACAGCTATACTGAGTATCAAGGGAGCGCAGTATTGGCTGGGACGCTGTATGGGGTATCCTACCGGTGTGGAGAATGTCAATCAAACTCCGTCTGCCTGGACGCAGATGCAAGGATTGACGGTTGACAAAATGATATGGCATCTGCTCTACTGGCGCACAACGCTGCCAAATTGCTGTGATATTTACCTAAGTGGTGATACCAGAATCGCGCCGGCATTTCAGGCGGTTGGAAATATCTGGCAGCAGATCAAATTGATTGCCGATGAGAGCATTCTGGCAACGCCATTTTGCGATGCGTTTGGACGGTTTCTGCTGCAAATTCATCCCAACCTGCGCAGTGTTACCGGCCGCAGCGGCATACCCGTCATCATGCAATTGACACGAGAGGATTTTGAGCAGATCGAGGTAACCAACCGCAGCACAAACGCGGCTCAATATGAAGTATCGGGAATTGATCAGAACAATCAGCCTGTTCTGGCGAAAGCTCCTGGAAAAGTATTTGGTCGTCATGGTCAGATACTCAGTAAAGAAGGGTTGCTGTTTACGAATAATCAAAACGCGTTGGATACAGCCAGCCTGTTGTTGGCGCGCGAAAAGCGGGCATACGATTTCACGATTCATCTCACCAGTGCGGTGCGGGTGATCAGTTTGTTACCGTTTGGTTATCTGTCGTTGACGATTGCGCAATCTGATACACCCGCCAAAATTGCCTATACGGGAAATGTAATTCCTTATCGTGTGGAATTTCGTTTCGAGAACGGAAATTTAAGGCAAACTGTTTTTGCTGAACCGGAAGTGTTTCCGGGTATTGCGCAAAGCATCATACTTAATCCAACAACACCGATTATCGGCACGCCGGATTTAAGTTTGCCGGACTTTTCTTTACCAGGCTGGCCGGCATTGACACCCGGTCGTTTTGCGCCGCCTTTGATTCCTGGCGATGACCCACTGCCACCTAAGGAAGGCGCAACCTGCCCACAAAATGCACCCGCGAATGGGCCATATCTCTGGACGTTGCGTTATACATTGTTGGGAAACAGCAATTACAAAATCAATATTCCTATTCGTGCAGTTATTCGTTCTGCCAGTCACGATAACAAAAGCGTATGGGGGATACGGGGCAGATTTTTAAAGCTCAATGGCACAACGCAGGTGTGGGAAGAAACAAATGAAAACAACTGGTGGAATATTTATGCTTATAATAGCGCTGGACAGCAAGTGGCAACTGGTTTGAAAAACAGTGTTACCGATTTGCGTTATCGAACCGGAACATTTGAGCCGCTGGCAGCTGCAGAAATTGCCTATATCGGCATCGAAATTGAGGCGGATTTGATGCGTCCCAGCGAAGTAGTTGGTTGGGTAAGGGCTGGTCACTTTTGGGATAACTGGAGTATCGTTAATCCCGAATTGTCTTGGGGGCATTTTGGAGCTGGCATCTGGGCATATGCAAAAAATGGCAGTCTGACGGCAAATTATTCGTGGGACTGTGATTTGCTGATTCGACTAGGTGCGTACAATGAATTTTTGAATGTGCCGTTGATTATTGAACAACACGTTTTTGCTTATCGCCCGACCAATACTCGCATACTCAGTGTAACCGGTAAATTGTTATCTGACTGGTTGGGATGGACAAATTTGTGGTACGTACCGCTGCCGGATCAGCCATATGCCACACCCGGCTGGTTGTGGAAGGATGGCAAAAAGGGCAGTGCAATTGGAAGAAACTGGAGTAATGTGGATGCTGCGTTTGAAATTAGAAATGCAGGGCAGATGTTCATGAATCAGTTCATCTATGTTTGGAAGCAATTGCGTTACAAAATTGAGCTGGAACAGTTTGAATTGTGGAATGTTTGTCCTGTGCCAAAGGAGGATTAGTTGAAAAAGTTGCATGATGCGCTGGCTAACCTGGCCGTTGAAAAACAAGACGCAATTACGGCGTACCCAGCCAAGCTAGGAGATGGCAGCGGGCGGGTAATTGCCGGAGCTGGTTTGGTCTATGTGCGAGTTGCGGATGTGGTTGCGATTGCAGCGTGTACCAGCGTGCCGCCGGTTCACGATCTGGAAGTTTGGGTTGGCTATGAAAATCTTCAGCGCAATGTATTGCGGGTGCTTGGTCAGCGGGACGCGCTTGGAAATCGGCAATTTATACCTGGCGTGGCTGCACACGCGGCAATGCACGAATTTATGGGTGCGGGATCGCTTGGCGGTACGGATGTGGTCAAAGTGCAGCTGCAGCAGTTTATGCCGCTGGCCGTCTGGCCGTATGATGGATTGAAAGTTATTGTCTGGCCAGGAGTGGTCTGGATCAATGGACAATATAAACTGATTGCAGATTTGAACCAGTACGATAAGCCTGTGCCCAAGATTATTGATTTCGGTGAATATGCTGGGCCGGCTGCAAATAAGGAAATGTATTATCTGGTTGGAATTGACAATACAGGGAATATCCAGGTCGTGGCAGGTAACCAGGTAGATTGGGGAACACTGGCTTTGACAGATATACCATCCGCCCCAACAAATATGTTGTATCCACTGGCAGCAGTACGCCGGTCGTTTGAACAAGCGGGTATTGTGATTAATCGTGAATCATCTGATATTGTGGATTTGCGCTTTCCGATAGCGCACAAACACCGTAGTGAGGATATTACCAGTGGGACCATATCAGCAAACAGGTTACCTTTATTTACGGCAACAGAACCTGGTGCTGTACCTGCTCCGGGCACGGTGTCAAACAAAGTACTGCGCGATGATGGCACATGGGTATCGGCCGGCACCGGCGACATGACCAAAGCCGTCTATGACACCGATAACGACGGTGTGGTGGACGCTGCCGAGTCCGCGCCCTGGAGTGGTATTACGGGCAAGCCGTCTACGTTTCCGCCAGATGCGCATAATCATGATAATTTGTATTACACCAAATCTGAACTGAACACCAGCGGCGCAGGTGGTGCTGTGCATTGGAATAATGTGACCAGCAAGCCGTCGAGTTTTACTCCTTCCTCACATACCCATTCCGGCTCAGACATTACAAGTTCGGTTGCCAGTGCCAACAGTGTGCCCTGGAGCGGTGTTACCGGCAAGCCCTCTACGTTTCCGCCGGATGCGCACAATCATAATGATTTGTATTACACCAAATATGAACTGAACACCGTTAATTCAGGCGCTGTTGTGGACTGGGGCAATATAGGCAGCAAACCAGCCAGTTTTACGCCATCTTTTCACTATCACGCCGCCGTCGATGTTAACAGCGGCACATTTAACCCGGCACGCATCCCGAACCTCGATGCAAGCAAGATTACCAGCGGCACATTTGACACGGCGCGCATTCCCAATCTGGACGCCAGTAAAATAACAGCTGGCTATTTTGGGGGCACAACCGCCATAGCCGCCCGCGTAATCCGAACCGGCACACAAACAGTACCTAACAATGCTTGGACAGCCGTATCATTTTCTGAAGCGACCTTTGATGACCGCCCGTCAGGACTTTCAGCGCACTGGGATGGTGGGACAAGACTGTATTGCCAGGTTGCTGGAACTTATTATGTGTATGGCAATGTAATGTTTGATCTTAATGCAAATGGAGATAGAATGGCTGCAATTAGAGTAAATGGTGGTCAACTTCGAGTTGTATCAAACATCCGTGCAACAACATCTTCTCAATATACAATTGTAAATGTATCTGGTCTTATAAAATTAAATGTTGGAAATTATATTGAATTAGTGCTAAATCAAACTAGTGGTGGTAACTTAAATATTGTTCATGATACCAACCACCCATATGCCAATGCTCTCGGCATGGCTAGAATTGCGTAATTCAGGAGGTTTCTCATGTCTAAAAAACTCATCTTTGCACAAAACGCTTTATCCGTATTGACGAATTTAGCAGGTTCACTTGACCGTGCTGAAAGTGTACTGAAGATTTGGTATGCCAGAGGTTACGGCGCTGACGGTTCGGGTGAAATCACAGATGCAGATGTACAGGAACTCGGTATCAAGGCATCCGATTTGCAAAACATCATGTTTCTGATTGACAGTCTGACCAAATATCTAAAAGGTCAAGACGCGCCAAAGGCTGATTTTATGCCTACGCTTTTGAAATTAAGAGAGGATATTTAAGATGTACCAAAAAGAGGATTTAGAAAAACGGCGCGACGAATTGAAGCGCGAGCTGGAAGAGTTGACCAAAAACGCGCAGGCGCAGATTGACAGGCTGGTTGGCGCGATTGCCATATTGAATGACCTTATTGAAAAATTCGATCAGGAATCGCAAGAATAAAAACGCAGACCAGACGTGCCAGCGTCTGATCTGCTAACCATCCGACCGCGCGCACGATCGGGTAGGTTTAAATATCACGGTGGCAATGAAATTGACGTTGTGTGGGCGCGGAGGGGCTCGAACCCCCGAACCTCACGACTTGCCCCCTGTGCCGTCACGTGATTTTAGACAAAATCACGCTTTACCCAAGATAACAACCATTATCTTGGGTAACAGAAACAAAAAAATGCGCTTGCTTTTCGGCAAGCGCAAACAAAACATACTGAGTATGCAGAAGCTACAACTTCCAGTTATCCACCGGGCTGGCTTTACGATGTGCACTTTGAGTATCTGTATCTGCCAAATTGAGATAGTGTTTTACCATTTGCAATGAGTTGTGTCCAAGCAAACGTTGCAAGGTGAATACATCTCCACCATTTCTCAAATACTGAATTGCAAATGTATGCCGAAAACGATGAGGATGAACATTATTGACTTTGGCTTTTTCTGCAAGACGTGCAAGAATGTTCTTAACCGCAAAACGATCTAAGGGTTTGCCAGTGTGGGTAGCAAAAAGTGGTGCATTTTTTTGCTCAGTATCGGGGCGGGATGCAAGATATTGCCATAAATAGCGGCGGGCATTTGTCCCCAAATAAACGACACGGGGACGTGATTTTTTACCGGTTTGAAATGGTGTAATTTTGACCATTCCGGTTGAAAGGTCAACATCTAATACAGTCATACGGCACAATTCTGAAACACGTACACCTGTATCCAATAAAAACATGACCAATGCTCGATTGCGCTTTGATTTTGCAGCTTTGATAAGAGATTGAATATCTTGTTGCGAAAACGGAATAATCGTTTTGCTGATGGCAATGGGAGTTGCAATGCTTAAAGATATATTTTGAATACCAATTTCCTGCGCAGCCCATCTGTAAAATGACCGGATAATTTTCCAATAAACCTGTTTTGTAGAATTGCTAAATGGGATACTGATTAGAAAGTCATATAAGTCATTAGCTGTTACGGTTTCGACTGGTGGGTCTCCCAGATGTTTTTGCAATCGTCTTAGATTGGCTTCGTAATACTGTATAGTGATGGGAGAATAATTTGCACCATTTAGGTAAAAAACAAAACCTTGTATAGCCTTCGACAGTTGCATGTAATGTGCTCCTTGTGCTACTTGCGAAATGACCACATTACGATATAACTGTCAATGTAATGGTATCGAAAGTGGGCGGAACAGGACTCGAACCTGCGACCCCATCCTTGTAAGGGATGTGCTCTAACCTACTGAGCTATCCGCCCCTTGCAAAAGGTGGCAATATTATACCTTGTTTCTTTGTTCTGTGTTAAACTCGGTGAAAATAATCCCATGGTGAGGGTGGTATGAGATTTGTGCGTTTTCAGGTTGATCGGGAAGAACCCCGCTGGGGGTGGATCTTTGAGGATCGAATCGGGCCAATAGACGGGAATATCTTTGGGGATTACCGCCGCCTGCCGGCAGAAATGCCGCTCGAGTCAGTAACCTTATTAACACCCGTCCAGCCAACCAAAATTATTTGTATTGGCAGAAATTATGTAGATCACGCCCGTGAGCATGGGGTTGAGGTTCCAGAAATCCCCTTAATTTTCCTCAAGCCTCCTCCAGTCTGATTGGG
>Ga0209691_1001596_pt1 | contig 13121 bp, 6 predicted proteins | sample YNPMSBMetaG_FD_187120 | JGI IMG/M metagenome (GOLD analysis project Ga0209691, IMG submission 187120) | Anoxygenic and chlorotrophic microbial mat microbial communities from Yellowstone National Park, USA - YNP MS-B MetaG (SPAdes) (version 2) ... | reverse complement strand
GGATGTTGTATTGGGGATTTTTATCGCCGATGTCGGTGTGGCCATGTATTCGTATTCGCACCTGCGGATTGGCTTTGAGAAAATCTACGATTCGGTCTAAGGCAGGATAAGAGTTCGGATGGATTTCCGCGCTATTAGGCTGGAAGTGGATGCGGGTTTCACGCAGCATCTCGCCCACCAGGGCGGGCTTAAGCATAATGGTGATGGTGTCGGCCCCTCCCACCCGTACGCTATCCGTGTAGGGGAAGTAGCCCTTTTTATCTATTTGAAGGCGATATGTACCGGGTGGTAACGTTTGGATGGCTTCGCCGCGGGCGTTGGTCTTGGTTTCGGCTTCGGCCTTTTGTCCCTGCAGCCAGCGTACCTGCGCCTCCGGAATAACCTGGCCAGATTTTTCATCCACTACGCGGAGGGTGACGTGGGGGGAAGTGGAAGGCTTTGTGGGCGGCGGCGGGGGCGCTACCGGCGAGAGCGTGAGGATGACTACATTGCCCTGAGGTAGAGATAGGGTTTTCTGCGTCGGCTCATAATCTTTACACGAAGCGGTGAGGGTGTATTCGCCGGGCAGGAGCGTGGTAGAAGCCTCACCGCTCGCGCTTGTCGTCAGTTCAAGCGTAGCGCGGGGCCCTTTGATTTGGATTTTGGCGCCGGCGAGGGGCTTGCGGGTGGTGGCATCGAGCACCTGAAACCGCATCGGTTGGGGCTCAGGCGGAGAGGCTTTCGGTGTGTCGACTGGTGCAGGTTTGCGGTACTTTTCCAGTTTTTCTATGGTGATTTTTCGGATGGCGGCGTTCCGGTAATCGCACACGTAAAAGGTATTAGGTTTTTCCCCGAGGTAGATTTCCACGGGTTCATTAAAGCGGGCGTATTTGCCGTTGCCGTCAATCCAGCCGGGTTTACCGGTGCCAGCTAAGATTTCCACGGTTTTTTCGGTGGGGTTAATCTGATAGACGCAGTGCATGCCGCCGTCGGCGATGTAGAGGTTGCCATCGGCATCGACGGCCACCCCCCCGCCTTGGCCATTCGTAGTGGAGAAGGATAGCCCCCCTAAACTGCCCCGAACTTGCCAGCCCCGGAAGCGCAGGTCTACAAAGGTGCTGACCTCGCCCTGAGGCGTAACCTTCCGGATGGCCCGATTGCCGGCGTCTACAATGTACAAATTGTCGTATTTGTCAATCGCCAGGCCTACGGGGCTATTGAAGGCGACGTCCTTACCAGAGCCATTTCTGTAGCCGGGCATACCCTGGCCCGCTACGGTAACTACTCGGCCTTGCGGGGTGATTTTGCGCAGCGCATGATTACCGGTCTCTAAGATATAGAGGTTGCCTTTGCTATCCCGCACGATGGCGATGGGGAAAGAGAAGGTGGCTTCCTTGGCGGGGCCGTCGTCGAAGCCGGCGCCATTCCCCCCAGCGATGGTCGTAACCTGTCCGTCGGGCGCGATACGCCGAATAGCATGATTGAAGTAATCGCACACATAGAGGTTGCCCTGGGGGTCCAGCGCCAGACCATGCGGGCTATTGAAGAGCGCTTCTTCCGTCTGACCGTCCTCAAAGCCAGCTACTCGCGGCGAGCCAGCCACCAGCATCACCCGGCCATCTGGGGTTACCTTTCGCACACAGTGGTTATTGTCATCAGAGAAATAGATGGTGCCATCTTTTTTGACGACGATGCCATTGGGGCGGTTGAGGGCGGCTTCCAGAGCAGGACCACTTTTATAGCCCACGCGTCCGCTCCCCGCTACGGTGCTGACTTCGACCTTATACGTAACCTCTAAGGGCTCTTGCTGGGCTATGACAAACCCCACAAAAAGACACACGACCAGCACCCTAAGCATGCGGATAGACAAGCATTCGTGAGCGGGAGACGGGTTTCGAACCCGCGACCTTCAGCTTGGGAAGCTGACGCTCTACCAGCTGAGCTACTCCCGCAAGTGCCATCGGAAGAGAAGCCCCCGATAGCCAGGCAAAGGTATGCAATTTCTTCTATCCCCAATCCCCGGCTGGAAAAACCACTGCCGAAGGCAATAGGCAAGGAGGAGTAAGAAAAGGCATGGGGCCCTGTCTCAGAGCCCCATACCTTTGCGAGCACGAAGCAGGGAAGAGCAGGCCGTAGATACCTTTACGGGCCTCTTCCAAGGAGGTAGCAGGTAGGCGCTCCTTACTAATACCGATACCAGTCGGGCTTATACGGCCCCTCTATCGGCACGCCAATATAAGCGGCCTGTTCGGGGGTGAGCTCGTCCAGTTCCGCGCCCAGTTTTTCCAGGTGGAGGCGGGCTACACTCTCATCCAGATGCTTAGGGAGGGTGTAGACTTTATTTTCGTACTGGTCTCCCCGGGTCCAGAGCTCAATCTGCGCCAGCACCTGATTCGTGAAGGAGAAAGACATCACGAGGGAGGGATGGCCTTCGGCCAGGGCGAGGTTCATCAGACGCCCCTCCGCCAGCAGGATGATCTCCTTGCCGTCAATATTATAGACGTCCACGTAGGGGCGCAGGCTGTACTTGGTGTGGCCGTAGTGTTTATTGAGCCAAGCGACATCAATCTCTAAATCAAAGTGGCCGATATTACCGACGATGGTTTTGTCTTTCATGGCGAGGAAGTGGCGGCCGACGACAACGTCGCGGTTACCAGTAGCCGTAATAACGATGTCTGCGAGGCGGACAGCATTATCTAACTTCATGACGCGGAAGCCGTCCATGACTGCCTGCAGGGCGCAGATGGGGTCAATCTCCGTAACAATAACCTGGGCGCCGGCCCCGGCAAAAGCTTCGGCGGTACCTTTCCCCACATCGCCATAACCGGCTACGACGACAGTCTTCCCGGAGAGCATGATGCCCGTAGCGCGCCGAATAGCATCCACTGCCGACTCCCGACAGCCATAGATATTGTCAAACTTGGACTTAGTGACGGAGTCATTGACGTTGATGGCCGGGAAGGGGAGCTTGCCCTGGGCAGCATATTCATAAAGCCGGCGAACGCCCGTGGTGGTTTCTTCGGAGACGCCGCGAATATGCGGCGTGAGGTGGGGGTATTTTTCCAGAACGAGCTTGGTGAGGTCGCCACCGTCGTCCAGAATCAGGTTGAGCGGGCGGTCGGTACTGCCGAAAAAGAGGGTCTGCTCTATGGACCACCAGTACTCTTCCTCGGTTTGGCCTTTCCAGGCGAAGACGGGGATGCCAGCGGCCGCGATAGCGGCGGCAGCGTGGTCCTGCGTGGAAAGGGGATTACACGAAGCCCATCGCACTTCGGCTCCGAGCTCGACAAGCGTCTCAATCAGGACCGCCGTCTCGGTGGTCATGTGGAGGGAGCCAGCGATGCGGGCACCTTTGAGGGGCTTGCTGTGGCGATAGCGCTCACGAAGGGCCATCAGGCCGGGCATTTCAGCTTCTGCCATGCGAATTTCGCGCCGGCCCCACTCGGCCAGCGACAGGTCCGCAACCTTGAAGTCTTGCGTGGTCGTCGTCATCATAATGCTTGCACAAAGGTATGAACTCTCAAACATATCTCGCCGGCAAAAATTTCCCAACCTTTGTTTGGCATGCGGTGGGAAGCTATTCCGGAGGCGGACCGGGTACGTCCGATGTGGGAGGGTCTTTTACGCACGGGGCGCATCCCCCACGCCCTCCTTTGGGTCGGAAAAGAAGGAATCGGCAAGACGGCGCTGGCCTGGGCCGCCACCCATAGCCTTCTGTGCGAAGAGGCTAATCCCGCCTGCCAGAAAGTCTCCCACCTCACCCACCCTAACCTCTACCTAATCGCCCCTACGACCAGCGCCATTGAACCAGCAGAAGCCTCTCAACGTCTCGCCCAGGCCCTCGTTCAAAACCCCTTCCTCTGCCTAAGCGACTTCCAGGCCCTCCTCAAAGCCACCACGCTCAGCATCGGCGTAGAAGCCATTCGCCAGCTACTCAACACGCTGCTCCTAACCCCCGCTGAAAAAACCTGGCGCATCGTGTGGTTTTGGCATGCCGAGACGCTCACCCGCCAGGCCGCTAATGCCCTCCTCAAAGTCGTAGAAGAACCGCCCAATCAGACGCTGTTTATATTTCTCACCACTCGCCTGGAAGCGCTGCCAGTAACTATCCGCTCTCGCAGTCAAGTTTGGCACATTGCACCGCTATCCGAGGAGACGCTTTTATCTTATGTGGAGGGAGCCCGCGACGCCGAGGAGGCCCAGCTCTGGGTGCGCCTCGCCGAGGGCAGCCTAAGCCGCCTACGCCAGCTTCAGGAACCGACCTGGCAGGAGCTTTTGCGGACGACGCAGCGCTGGCTCAGCGCCTGCCGCGACCCGCACCCGGTGGAGGACTGGGGAAGCCTCTTAGAAAGTCTCCAGCGGCACCCCCGCTTAGCGGAAGCCCTCCATCTGAGCTTAGCCCTCCTCCGGCAGCAAACCGCCCTTTCCCTGCCCCAGCAAACCTACGCCATGACCCGCCTCTTAGAAGCCCTGGATGCCCTCTCCGCCAACCTCCAGCCCGCCATCGTCCTGAATCACCTCACCAGCGACCTTCTGCAAAACTGGAAAAATCCCCCCCTCACCTGGGAGTTTCTCCTCTCGGGCTGAAAAGCGCTCGCAGACGCCTCCGCAGTGCGGCTCGCCGCCAGCGCAGCCACAAAACCCCCCAAATCGCCTCCCATATTACCGCCGAGCTCATCTTGGAGCGGCCAGCTATCCGCTCCGTAAAAACTATCGGCACTTCCACCATGCGTCCCCCCGCCAGGTAAGCCTTGTACTTGAGCTCAATCTGAAACGCATACCCCCGAAAGCGAAAAGCCCCCAAGGCTAAAATCGCTTCCAGAAGCTCGCGCCGATACCCGACAAAGCCCGCCGTGGGGTCTTTCACGGGCATACCGATCACCGTCCGCACATACCAGCTTGCCCCATAACTGAGCAGGATACGACTCAAAGGCCAGTTTACGACCGTGATGCCCTTTACATAGCGGGAACCGACGGCCAGGTCAGCTTCCTCCAAGGCCTGCGCCAGCCTTTCCACATCCTTGGGCGCATGACTGAAATCCGCATCCATTTCATAGATGTAGCGGGCTGGCGTGTGCGCTAAAACCCATCGGAAGCCCGCCTCATAAGCCCGGCCCAGCCCTTCCTTCTGGGGACGCACAAGGAGCGCCACCGGCTCTTCGGGATGCGCCTCCTGATAAGTACGCACCAGGTTGGCTGTTCCATCGGGGGAGTTATCATCCACGACTAAGACACCCGGCGACAGGGGGAGTGCCCGCAGGGCCGATAACATGGCAAGAATATTATCCGCTTCGTTGTACGTAGGCAGGACGATCCAGTGCTTAGGCGGCATGCGCGCTGCAAGAAGGGAGACTAACTACCCGATCGCAATAGGCATGGGCTTGGGGCCGATGCGCAATCAAAAGCACAATCGCCCCCTCTGACAGGCGCCGCAAACTCTGATACAGGAGGGCTTCTGTCTGCGGGTCTGTTTGGGCGGTGGGCTCATCTAAAAGCCAGAGAACAGGCCGGCGCAGGGCCGCCCGCCAAAGTGCTACCAGCTGCCGCTCGCCAGCAGAAAGATTCTGGCCATGGGGGGCTATAGACATATCCAGAGGCCACTCGCTAACATACGAAGCAATACCAATCTTTTCGGCTGCTATCCAAATATCCTCGTCAGAGAACGGCTCATAAAGGGTGAGATTTTCTCGTAGCGTACCCTCAAAGAGGACTGGCTCCTGGGGGATATACGCAATGTGGCGGCGGAGCGCCCCTTTGTCCCAGTCCGAAATGGAAAGATCGCCGAGCCGGATTTCGCCGGCCTGCGGCTCATAGTAGCCCATAATCAGGTAGAAGAAGGTGCTTTTGCCGCTACCGGTGGGGGCTGAAAGTGCCACTACCTCCCCCGGATGTGCCTGTAGGGAAAAGTTTTCCAGCACCGGCTCTCCGACCTGATAAGCAAATGAAACCTGCCGAGCTACAAGCGCATAAGGCGGTGGCCCCGCAGGGGTCTGACCACCGGCTTTCTCCTGCGCCGGATGATCCAAAAGCCGAAATATCCGATCCGCACTCACTAAGCCCATCTGTAAGCTATTCACCTGATCAGCCAGAATCCGAAAAGGCCGAAAAAAGATTTGCAAGTACAGGCTGAATGCGATAAGCGTCCCGATAGTTGTCTCCCCCATGGAAAGGCGATAGCTCCCTGCACCCAGCACTACGATCAGACCGACGATAGTCACCAGATCCATTGCTGGAAAGAAAAAGCTGAAATAGCCGATGGTGCGGCGGTAGCTTTTGTAGAACTGGCGGTTGAGGCGGTGGAAGCGCCGCAGGAGGTTGTCTTCTATAGCGAGAGCCCAGGCAAGCTCCCGCGTGCGCAAAAGCTCCTGGAGGTAGGCATTCATGAGGCCGATATAGCGCCGCACTCGGGTGAAGCTCTCCCGGATTTTTCGGGAGAAATAGCTCGAAGTAGCCAGTCCCAGCGGTAAAGTAAAAAGGGTTACGAGCGCCAGAAAGGGATCCACTACAAACATGAGCACCAGCAGGATGAAAAGCTGCAAGAGTTCGCTGCCGATAACCAAGAGGGTTTCGGAGAGGGTAGATTGGAGGGTCTGGGTATCGGTCATAAGCCGGGTGAAGAGAATACCCGACGAGTAGCGCGTGAGGACCGGCACCTGCAGGCGAAGGATTTTTTCAAAGAGACGTACCCGCAGGTCATGAATAAGCGACCAGGCTAAGCGTTGGGTAGCGAGGTTTTGGAAGCGCTGGAGGAGGGCATGCAGCAGGGTGAGGCCAATCAGAATCCCCCCCCACAGCCAAAAGGCCGAGTAGTTTCGCTCAGATAGGGGATGGTCAATGATATAGCGGTACAGGTAGGGCCGCAGTGGCTGAAAGCTGGAAACGAGAAAGACCAGCAGGAGCGCCCCCAGAAAGGCGTATGGGCGATGCGCAAGCTCCCGAAGCAGCCGCCGAGTGGTCTGATAGGGGTTCATGCAGGTAGAGCGACAGCCCCTTCGTAAAGCTGGGTGACTTTTTCGCGAATGTAGGCCTGGAAGTAACGGGCGGAAAGGGGCTCGCCGGTAGCCTCCGCGCAGAGCGCCTCCGACGTCAGCGTATGACCATACGCATGAATGTTCTTCCGCAGCCACCCAAGCGGCGTCTCAAAGTGGCCTTCGGCGACGTGCACCATATAATCAGGATATTCACGCTCAATAGCCGCTGCAAACTGCGCAGCATAAAGACTTCCCAGCGAATAGGTGGGAAAATAGCCAAAGCTCCCCATGGACCAGTGAATATCCTGTAAGACGCCCACGGCGTCAGAGGGCGGCTGAAGACCCAGATAAACCCGGACTTTCTCATTCCAGGCAGCCGGAAGGTCCTGTACAGAGAGAGCGCCATTAATCAGGGCCCGCTCCAGCTCAAAGCGCAGCAAAATATGCAGGTGATAGCTCACTTCGTCGGACTGGATACGGATGAGGCTCGGACGAACGATATTGGCCCGTTGTGCCAAGGTGAAAGACGTATAATCAGAGAGCCAGGCAGGTTTATAAGCGGGGAGGACCTTTTCGTACATAAACTTCCAGAAAGCGAGGCTATTACCGATATGGTTTTCCCAGAAGCGGGACTGGGACTCGTGGATGCTGAGGGACGCAGCGGTGGTGATAGGCCAGCCTAAGGGCTCTTCGGGAAGGCCCATTTCGTAGAGGGCGTGTCCCATCTCGTGCATCCCGCTCTCTAAGACCATGAAAAGGTCCTCCTCATCGATGCGGATAGTGAGGCGCACATCTTTTGGGGAGAGGCCCGAGCAGAAAGGGTGCGCCGAGAGGTCAAGGCGATTGGTTTCCGGGCGCCAACCGATGTGGGTAAGCACTTCTTCCACGAGCTGGCGCTGGTCGGCGGCCGGCATGCGAAGGGTTGGCAGCTCCTGCGCAGCAAGGGGCACCTCCTGACAAGCTTGAATCGTCTGAATGAGAAAATCCTTAATCTCGGCAAAGAGCGCTTCCACGGCTCGCGGGCGGAGGCTCCGCTCATAAAGCCGCAAAAGGGCTTCGTAAGGTTCCTCCTCATAGCCCAAGTACTGGGCCTTTTCCCGAGAAAGCTGAACCAGCTTTTCCAAGTGTGGAGCGAAGGTGGCGAAGTCACTGCGGGCCCGCGCCTCTGCCCAGACAATCTGCGCCTGACTGGCTCCCTCCGAAAAGCGCCTCACCAGCTCTGTGGGGATTTTCTCGATGGGTTCGGCCTCTTGTAAGAGAATTTCTAACTGGGCTTTTTCCGAAGGCGTCAGGATATATGGGGTAGCGAGGGCTTCGCGCACGAGGGGCAGCACTTGCTGGGTGAGGTTCTGGTGGTGGAGAGCAGACAGTTCGCCAATCACCTGCGCCCGATGGAACGCGCCGGCTTTCGGCATCATGACCTCCTGATCCCAGACAAGCCCCTCCACAGCAGCTCCCAGAAGCGCCTGCCGACGCAAAGCCGCATCGAGCTTTTCTTTCAGACCCATACGACAAAAGTACGCATAACCCCCCACCCCTTTTGCAAAAGATAGCCCACTACTTAGTGCGCATGCAATTACGCGCCTGACCTCCCTCTCTCGGAGGGAGGCCAGGCAGCATGCTCCTCGCCAGCGAGGGCTCTATCGCAGAAGCGTCACGGTGAAGCCCTTGACGACCTCTTTGCCGGTGATGGTTTTGAGCCTTACCGCGCCGGTGTAGACGCTTTCGGGGGCTGGGCTGCCCTTGATAGTGCCATCCCACTCCAGGGTGCCACTGAGGGCGGTTTGGGCCTGTGACCAGACGGGATTACCCCAGCGGTCATACAGCGAGACTTCTATGCGCTCCGCCCCACTATACCGAATCACAAACCGATCATTGACGCCATCGCCATTCGGTGTAAAGGCATTAGGGATAGTCAGCTCCTCTGCCGCTCGAACCGTAATCACCGCCATAGCTGTATCCCGACAGCCCCCAGCAGAAGTCGCTATCAGCATCACCCGGTACGTCCCCGGCGTCGTGTAAAAGACCGGATCCGGGGTCGCCTGCGTGCTTGTCTGCCCATTCCCAAAGTCCCATGTATAACTTACCGCGCCGGTGGAGTTATTGGTAAAGATCACGACATTCTCAGCAGGGAGGTTGAGAATGGTGTCAGAGGGCGTAAAGTCCGCCACGGGCTTAGACAGGACGGTGAGGGGCTGCGTCCCACTTTGGAAGGGCGGATTCGTACTGACGAGCCGCACCGTGTAGCTACCACCCGCAAGGGAAGCGGGGACCGCACAGCTCAGGGGCCCCTGCGCCGCCGTACTGGTCGTCGTACATCGGCTCACCACATTACCACCGCCATCTGTGATTTCTAAGATGAAGAGGTTACCTGTGTCAAACGTGATGTTGGTCGCTTGGTAGGTAGCGGTGAAGGTTTCGCCGGCACATACAGCGGTGGGCTGGAGCGCTGTTAGCGTAAGGGCTTGCTGCCCTACAAAAACTGTCACATTGCAGGTTTTCACGCAGCCAGAAGGGGTATGCACGACTTGTATCTGGGCGGTGTACTGCCCGTCGGCGTTGTAGGTGTGCGTAAGCGTGGCTGGCAGGGTCTGATTGGTTAGATTCTGGTTGGGGTCGCCGTTGCCCGGGGTGAAGGTGATGTTGTAGCCGCCGGCTGGCAGGCCATTCCCGCCCACCGTGAAGGTAGCCGTCTGGCCCGCAGGAACAGGCACAGGCGACACCGAGCAGGAGAGACCGCTCAAATTAGCCACGCTAATGGGCTGCTCATTGCTAACAGTGCCCGCCGGGTCAGAGGCTACTACGCGAATCCTATAATCTCCTGAGGGCGTCGTAGCCGGCATCACGCACGCTATTGGCGTGCCACCTCCGCTCCCGATCACCGTCGGATTCGCAAACGAACCCGTCGCATCTGACAGCTGCACGGAGAACGTATTGTTTGCCCCGAAGGTACCCGAGGTAGTAAAGCTCACCGTAAACCCATCTCCGTTACAGACCCATGGCACCGGCGGCTGCAGGGTGATCGTCGGCGAGCCCGGCGCCGAAACCTGGACCGTCACCTGACAGGTCTGCGAGCAGCCCGACGCCGGATGCGTAACCGTAAAGGTAGCCGTATAACTTCCCGCCGAAGCATAGGTATGGTTGAAGCTCACCGGCAGCCCCGCCACGCCGTTTTGTGTCTGGGAAGGGGAGCCGTCGCCAGGATTGAGACTAACATTGAAGGGGCCAGCTGGAAGGCCGCTCCCGTTTATTGTCAGGGTTACGGGCGTACCTGGCGAACCGGGATTTGGCGTGGCCGTGCAAGTCAGGTTAGACAGGTTTACCACCTGAAGATCTACCGTACCGCTAATCACCGCCGGACTCGTACTCACCACACGTACCTTGTAGGTGCCGGTAGCCGTCCCCGCCGGCACTGTGAGCGTAATCGGACTCCCCGCCCCCGTCGCCGTCGCTATCGGCACCGCAAAGGAGCCCGCCGCATCCGACAGCTGCGCCGTGAACTGATTCCCCGCATTGAAGGTCCCACTCGTATTAAATGCCACACTGACAGTACTCCCTGCACACACCTGTGCGGGTGTGATACTGGTGATATCTATCGTCGGCCCTGTCTGAGGCACCTCCTCAAAAATCGCAATGTCATCCACTGCCAGCGGTGGATCTTCATCAGCATTTGCGTTGTTCACAAACCGAAAACCTATCAGCACATTGGCCGGCCGCGTGATAGGCAGCGTAATCGTGTCGGCATTCCACTGCGCAGACCGATCCACCAGCCACTGGGTATTAGTCACCGAGGATGTGAGGATATTCCAGGTATTACCCCCATTCGTACTGTAATAAACTTCCCCATATCCGTTAGAATTTCCATTGCACAGCCAGAAGAAACTCAGCTTTACGGGCGCCGGACCCGCCGGAATGGAAGCCGCCGTATTCATCCGCGCAAAGTAGTTCTGCACGGCGTTACAAATTCCATCCGCCGCTAAAAACGAAGTCGTCCGGGTAGTCGGGGCCGTGCATCCACCCGTCGTAGAGTAAGACGGCACATAACTTATATGCAGAAACGAACTATTAGGAGCCCCCTGGATCGCCAAAGGCTGGGGAGGGATAGTAGGAATATTCGTAATGGGGACACAAATTATACCACATAAAGGCACCGTAAAAGTAGGTGGGGGATTATTATAATCCGCACCTACTATCCACTCGTTGTAGAGACCAGTGGTCGTACTCCCCAGATCACCCGTATTCAGACTCCAGTCAGGCGGGACGCCCGAGTTGAAATCCCGCCGGTAGAAGACATTCTGGGCGGATAATACCCCGAGGCCTGTCAGCAGGCCGATGACAGCGGCGAGGCTTCGCATGCGGCAAATTTAGCGGTTTGTGAATATCCGAAATTCATAGTTTCAGCTGAGCGGTATGAAAAACCGCCCGAGTGGCATAAGTACACGCCCCGCCTGCACGGGCTGTGCTTTTACCGGTATTTCCCATCCCCCTCCAAGGAGAAGGAGCCGCCCACTTGACAATGCGAAAAAAACCTTATCTTTGTTCCATGCGAATCCACATTTTACCTGGACTACTCGCTATCATCTGGGCGCAGACGATTTTCTACCAGGAGAACTTCAATAACGGCGTACCCAGCGACTGGAGCCTTAATACGAGCGACTTAGGCTCTACCACGACGCTGCTCTATAATCGCTGGGTAGTCAGCGCCGACTACAACGGCAACGACGTGGATAATCCGATTTCCAGTGTACCTGTTGATCCCTCTTATTGCTGCCCGATTAACTGCCCGGGCATCTGTCAGTTTTTAGGCTGCGCAGCTCGTGGATGTGGAGCTGCCGGCATTCCTGACATCCCGAATCAGCCTGCTGCTATCACGGGAGGACCGCAGTCCGCGTTTCTCCATGTTTCCTACAATCCTGCTTATGACAATGTGTGTCCCCCTGCGTCGACGACCTTCTCGTACTTAGCGCCGACTCAAATTTTTCCCTGCTACCCGGCGGCGAACCTCTTCGCCAAGAAAAGCCAGCCTGTGGCTATCCCAGCCACCGCTACGAATATCAAGCTCAGCTTCTTCTGGCTGGCAGGCGGGGGTACCAATGCCTATGGGGAAGTCTATTACAGCACGAATGGTACCACCTGGACGCAGCTCACCTCCCGGCGTGGCTCCCAGCAGCTGCGCAATAACGCCAACAGTTGGTATGCCGATACCATCTCTCTGCCCGGATCCGTAGCCGGCCAAAATCTCTACATTGGCTTCCGCTTCGTCAATCAAGCGGGGAGTGGTGGTCATGGAGACCCACCCATAGGGGTGGATGAGATACGGGTCTTTGGGGACCTGCCGGGGTCAGGGCCGACGATTGACATTACGAGCATCCCGCCGGTACCTACTGTGTGTGCTGGGAATAGTGTGAGCATCGCCTTCTCCACGACCGGCTCTTTCAACACCGGCAATCAGTTTACCGCTCAGCTCTCTGATGCAGCAGGCTCCTTCGCCGCGCCCTTAGCCACCGCCACAGGCGCCGCCAGCCCTATTAGCCTCACCATTCCCGCCACTACGCCTACCGGCACTTATCGTATCCGGGTCGTCAGCTCCAATCCCGCCGTCGTCAGCGACACCGTAGACGTGGATGTCGTGAACCTCACCAACCTCACCTGCACCGCCAGCCCCACGAATCCCACCACCGGCCAGGCCGTGACCTTCACCCTGAGTGGCTCCGGCCTCCCCACCGGCTCCTTCAACGTCTCGCTGGACATTGATAATAACGGCACACCCGACTATACCCAGAATGGCGTGACTTTGCCGCACAGCTTTACGCACACCTACACAGCGACGGGGAGTTATACGGCGGTCTTTACCCTCACGCATCCGAGTAGCGGCTGCACCGGCACCTGCCAAGTGCCGGTGAATGTGGGCACGCCACCGCCGACGATAGATATTACGAACATCCCACCGGTACCTACTGTCTGCGCCGGGAATAGCGTGAATGTGGCTTTTACCACCACGGGCACCTTCGGCGCAGGCAATCAGTTTACTGCGCAGCTCTCTGATGCAGCAGGGTCCTTCACAGCGCCCTTAGCCACCGCCACAGGCGCCGCCAGCCCTATTAGCCTCACCATTCCCCCCACTACGCCTACGGGCACTTATCGTATCCGAGTCGTCAGCTCCAATCCCGC
>Ga0209691_1001594_pt1 | contig 13125 bp, 20 predicted proteins | sample YNPMSBMetaG_FD_187120 | JGI IMG/M metagenome (GOLD analysis project Ga0209691, IMG submission 187120) | Anoxygenic and chlorotrophic microbial mat microbial communities from Yellowstone National Park, USA - YNP MS-B MetaG (SPAdes) (version 2) ... | reverse complement strand
GTTCTTGATAATGTAAGAAGATATGTTGAGTCTCGACCCCTTCATTTAGGCGGTTCAAGCGGAGAAGCTGGAGGTGAAGGCTCTAGACCTGGGGGTTATATAGGCTATTTACCTCAAACAAGGGTGGCTTATGACACTACTGAGGCAGCTACACCAACAACTTCTGGTTTGCCCTCTCTCTTGGATAATTTAAATCACATCCGCTATCGAATTGGCAACCTTGAAACAGCATTAACATATTCTGGTTTGACAATTCAAGAAGAGGGCGCAGTTATTGCCAATGATGTTCGTTTAATGAATTTTATCGGAGCGGTTGCAGTTGAACCTATTGGTAATAGCGGAGTTAATATTTTTATTACAACATCTGGTTTAGAAAATAATGTTATCATTCCCTCTGGCATTTGTAATGTAAATTTAACTAGCCAAATTGATGGCTCCAGGACTACTTTTTCTTTACCTCATAGCATTTTACAAAATAGTTTACAAGTTTTTCTTAATGGGTTGCAACAAACTCCAACTAGTGTTAGTTCAAATAGTTTTCAATTAGACTTTGCTCCTCAAACTGGTGATATTCTCTTTGTAAATTATGATGTTGGAGTTAGTGTCCCATTAGCAATTCCTATTAGCCATAGTTCATTATCTAATCTAGATGCAGATGACCATATTCAATATCTTAATTATGAACGGGCAATAAATTATTTTTATACAAAAGATGAGGTTAATTTTTTAGTTGCTCCAATTACGATTTTTTCTGGGCTATTGCCTGGGCAATTGGGAAGTCTTATTGTTGGAAATGGTAATGGTTTTAGTAAGCTGTATCATCCAGCAAGTGGCAACCTAATTTTAGTAACCGACTTGACTGAGCCCCTAGGAATGCGTTGGGCAAATTTAGACGCGATTAGCTTTACTAAACAGATTAGGCAACAAATTGTTTTCACAATTGCGGGAAATAACTTATATAATATTGAAGTGAAGCCAATTAGAATTTATCTTCATCAAGTAGGTGATAATCCTAAAATTGAGGAAATCTTGTGTTATGTAAATACCCCGCCAAGCACAAATAATTTAAGATTGAAAATCTTGAAAAATGGTTCAAATATTCTTACCACGCCCAATTATATTGAAATTCCAGTTGGGCAGAAAATAAAAGTTATAAACACGGGATTTAATGATTCTATTACTTATAATGATTACTTTCAACTTGAGATTTCTCAAGGTGATATAACAGCGAGTGATTTAACAGTTCATATTCGCATTGTTTCGGAGGTTTAAAATGGCTTTATTATTTGCCACTGGATTTGAGACTAATAGTGCTTTATTCAATTATTTTGACGCCGTAGATACTAGATATTCTTTATCTTCTTATAGAAGAAATGGTAATTATGCTCTTCGGGGAGTTTATGCCGGTGGGGATGTAACAAAAAGAATTCCTGGGGGAGTATCAACTGCTATATCTGGAGTAGCATTCATTACAGATGCTTTTCATTACGACCATTATTTTTTGGGTTTCGCTAATTCAGCGAATAATATGAATGTAGAATTACGTATAGATACTTTGGGTAGGCTTTATGTGTCTATTAGGCAAGGAGCTGCACATTATTCTACGAATATTTATATTAATCTTTATACTTGGTACTATGTTGAGATGAAAGCTTACTGTGCTTCATCTGGAGGATATGTTATAGTAAGACTAAATGGGGTAGAAATTTTAAATGTTTCTGGGATAAATACTGCTTTTGATAGTAGTAATCCAAAAACTGAAAGATTTAAAATTAATGGTCATAACAATTTTTATTTCGATGATTGGTATATTTGTGATAATTCAGGTACGAAAAATAATGACTTTCTTGGAGATATAAAAGTATTATCCTATACTCCAACGAGAAATGGCTCACATATTGATTTTACACCCGTAGGGGCTGCCTCAAATTACCAAGCCGTAAATGAGACTTTGCAAAATAGTGATACAAATTATGTTACTCAAAGCGGAATTGGAATGTACGATTTATACGGGTTTACAGCGCCTAGTATAAGTGGCTCCTTACTTGGTATTCAACAAACTGTTACAGCAAGGAAAGATGACTCAGGAACTAGATTTATTAAACTAATCGGTTCTTATGGTAGTAATAGTGCAGAATCTAGTTCTATTTCTTTATTAGATACCTATGGGACATATTTTAATATTTATGAATCTAGAATTGGAACTAATGAGGACTGGTCTTTCAATGATTTAAATTCAGCCGAATTTGGATTTAAGATAGTAGCGTCATAATGCCAGTTAGAATTACGCAAGTTACATTAGATAATATAATTCGCGGTATCCCGAATTCGCGAGTTACTCAAGTTACGCTGGATAACGTGATTCGCGGTATCCCGAATTCGCGAGTTACTCAAGTTACGCTGGATAACGTGATTCGCGGTATCCCGAATTCGCGAGTTACCCAAATTACATTGGATTTAGTTATTGCTGAGCCTAGACCAGTGAGAGTTACTCAAATAACTGCTGATATAATCATGGCTAATCCTAAAATAGGACAATATGATTATATTGTTCAGGTTATCTAGATTACAAGGAGGATAACATGTTGTTGCTTGAAAATGCACGAAAATTTTTTACGCCAATTAAGCTATTTTCATTTATAATTATAATGATGGCAATAATTAATGGGTTTGAAATACGCTTTACTTCTATAAACGAATACAATTTTTTGGTTAATTTTCTTATTAGGATTTTATTGTTTAATGCTGCATTCTTTGGAATTTTCGGCAATGGAAATACAACTAGGCTGCGGGCTACGATAGTTTCTTTGCCGTTTATCTATTTTGGTATCTATTATTTACTGCTATTTTTCCAAGAAGTTATAATTTTATACTTCCTAAATGCCATAATATTCATAATTTTAGGCGTGTGGATTTTACTTTTTGGAGATTATTATGAATGAACAAATCATTGCCGCTTTAATTGCTGCTATTGTAGGATTTATAACAAATGTTGTCATAAAGAAAATAGAAAAAGAAAAGCCTAAAGAGGAAAAAGATAAAACTGCTATTGAGACAGCGGAGAAATCCTTAAGAATTATGAAAGAAACGCTTCTTGTCCTAGAAGATAAAAATAAAAAACTAGAAGACAAAATGTTGCAATATGAAGATAATAAACAATTAGTTAATATGCTATACTCAATAATTTATGATATTTTACAATCTCCCGAAATTATTATCCCACCTGAAAAGAGGAAGGAGATAGAAACTAGTATTCAGCGAGGATGGAAAAATGCCAAGACGGAAAATTAGACCAAACTTAGATGTAGATATTACTTGGGATGATGTAAGTAATAAGCCATCCCTAATTACAGGCTCGGGGGCAACTAATACTATTCCTAAATTTACGGGGACAAATACGATTGGGAATAGCGTGATTTATGAAAATAATGATAACGTTGGTATCGGGACAACAATACCGAGTGAAAAATTAAATATTGTTGGTAATATTCTGTTCCAAGCTTCAAGCACATCACTTGGTTTTATGGTTGGTGATAGAGCATCTGATGCGGGTAAACAACTATTCTTTCAGGGAGTCGAAGGTAGCTACTCGGTTTTTAATGTAAGCACTAAAAATGCAACTGCTGTTAGCAGAAAAGCATCGCAAATTTCACTTTGGGCGGTTGATATAAACAGCAGTGATATTAATAATGAAGTTCAATTCGCTTTACAACGACCTGCCGATGTTGGTAGCGGGATTATATTTACCCAGGGATTTGGAACGGGAGTAAATAATGCAGGTGATATTTACATAGAGCCGAAATGGAACCAAAATATGGCATCTTTGGGCAAGTTCGTAGTCAAACAGAGCGGCAACGTTGGCATTGGGACGACGAGTCCGGAGGCAAAGTTAGCGATAATTGGCGGAGTAAATATAGGTGGTACTACCGACCCTGGATATGGCAATTTATACGTAGAGAATAATTGCTCCGCCGATAGTTTTACTGACCGAACCAAAGGATATAATGGAGATGCTTTATCTGAAATTAAGAGAATAAAAAATAAGGATGGTGAAATAGACCATGATACATTGCCAGAGTTTGTAAAGAAGGAAATAAAATTGACAAGTGTAGAGGAAGAAAGTGGTAGAGAAATTAAAGAAGTTACTGTTACACAAGGAAGGGATATTGGAGCCATGGTAACAATGTTAACAGTCGCGATACAACAAATTGCGGACAGGTTAGAGAAATTGGAGGCAAAAATCAAATGACAGATGGAATACCAGTTGAAATAAAAATACAAATTATTCAAGGATTGATTCAAGAAGTTGATATGGCTATCTTTCGAATGACCTGTGCTTATAATGCCAACAAAAAAGTTGGAACCTCCGCAGAGCAATTAAAAGTAATGCTAGATGAGCTTACAAGACTGGAGGGGCTGAAAATAGCCTATCAGGAACAATTGAAAGAGCTGGAGAATATATAAAAGATAGAGAAGAAAAATTCATACGAAATACTTTAACAATTTGACAGATGCAATAATCAGGATAATAAAGCAATCTATTTACCTGGGATGGTACAAATAAAACCATTGAAGCAGGATAAAATTAAGCTACAAATAATTTTTAAATAGAGGAGGTATAAAATGTCTGAATTTTTACTTTGGCTTGTCAGTGGGGGCTGTGTTATTACAGCCTCATGGGCTTTAGAGCAATTAGATTGGTTTCAAAATTTAACTCCCCAACAAAAGAGATATTTACAGTTTGGTTTAAGTGCTTTTCTAGGTCTGGGAGCTTTATTGGTTTCAAATTTTGTCCCTCAGGAAATTTTACAGACTTTAGAGCCATACTTTCAAGTTTTAGCTTCTGTGTTTGGGATGATTTTCTTAAATCAAGCTGCGCATAGTTTAGACCCCAATAGGAAAAAGACTTATGGTTAGAAAGTATATCAATCAATTTAAACGAGCTTTTAAGAGTTTATCTAAAGAAAAAATTAAAGCTCTTAAAGAAGAACATGAGGACTCTTTTATTAGGAGCGGAGCTTTAGCAGTAGGTTATGATGATGAGGGATTAGTTATCTTTACAGATAAAGACATCCCTTATCTAAATAGTTATAGCCTTAGCAAAGTTAAAGTTATTAAAGTAGATTCATTTAAAGCCTATAATAGGACGGCTAAGATTCGACCTTTACAGGGGAGTATTTCTATCGGGCATGAAAAAGTTACGGCGGGAACTCTTTCTCTAGTTGTACAGGAAAAAACTAGTGGTGAATTTTTACTTTTGTCAAATAATCACGTATTTGCTAATACAAATAAAGCTCAAATTGGAGATAGCATTTACCAACCTGGTAAATATGATGGGGGTACTGAGGTTGTGGGGACTTTGTATAAATTTATCAAGTTGGAAAATGGTGCAACAGTTGATGCAGCCCTGGCTAAACCAACCGCTAAATATTTGACAGGGATATGGAATTTACTTCCCACAGTAAATGGGTGGAAATACCCCTCAGTTGGGATGCTTGTAAAGAAATACGGGCGTTCTACAGATGCTACATTTGGTTCTGTTACTGCTATCGGAGTTACAGCTAATGTTGATTATGATGGGACAACGTATACATTAAAGGATTGCTTTGTTTGTAAAATGGGGGGCGCCCCTGGAGATAGTGGCTCTCCAATTTTAGAACAGGGAAGTAATAAAGTAGTTGGCATTCTTTTTGCAGGTGGAGGGGGGTATATCGTAGGATGTAAAATCAGCAATATAATGAACCTTCTTAATATAGATATTCCATTTGATAGACGAGAGGTTATTTTAGATATTTCTAAGTGGAATGGACGGATTTTAGATATAAATAAAATGAAGGAAAACAATGTCATTGGGGTCATTATCAAATGTACCCAAGGAGATTATACTAAGGACTCTAAATTTGAAGAGTTTTGGCAAATTTTAAAGGATGCTAAGATACCTGTTAGCTGCTATATTTTCGTTGACCCTAAAGTAAGTGCTGAGGCTCATTTTGAGTTTTTTAAGAAATCATTTGGCGATAAAGTTCCAGATTTTCCAGTTGCTTTAGATTGTGAATTTGATAACGGACAGTCCAAAGAAAAAATTACCTCCGTAATTCAGAAGCTGGCTCAACTGCTAGAGGAGTGGCTGAAGCAATATAATTTACACCCGCCTTTGATTTATACAAGAGGCTCGTGGTGGAATGCCTATGTTAATAGATGGTCTGGTTGGTCTAGATACGGGCTATGGGTAGCTAGATACGGAACTGATTTGCCCTGGTTCGGTGAGAAAGATTCTTATCGACCTTTAGATTGGACAAAGTGGGAGTTGTGGCAATTTTCCGCCGATGATAACTTTGAAGGTAAACTATACGGCTTAGAGAGCAACCATGTGGATAAAAATATTGCTACTGCCGAATTTAAACAAAAGTATCTATCTGGAACTCCCTCACCCCCGCCTTCAGAGCCTGAATATAAATATAGAGGAACTGTTCTGGTTGACAACTTGCGAATTAGGAAGGCTCCAAATATCGGCGCGCCTATTGTAGGATACCTGAGAAAAGGCGAAACTGTCGGGATTGAATCCATTGTTTTAGATGCTTCAGGCAATAAATGGGTAAAATTAGGTCTTGACAAATTTTCAGCTTTTGTGTATAATGGTAACAAGTATATAGAAGTACATGGATTAGGAGATGAACCGCCTAGCAAGAAAGGCAAGGTAGTTGTAAATGTTTTAAATGTAAGAGATAAGCCTGTGGGCGCTGTAGTAGGAAAACTTTATTACGGAGATATTATTAGCATTTTTGAAGAAGTAAAGGTAGGTTCTGATATATGGATAAAAATTGGAGAGAATAAATACTGTGCAATGCTATACAATGGTCAGAGATATGTTCAATATGTTTAGGAGGAATATGGAAGGTTTATTAATTTTCTTATTAACATTTTTAACAGGCATTGTAGTTTACAGTTTTTATTTAATTTCTAAACGACCGGAAATACCTTTAGATAGGGACTTGATTTCTTATCGGATTACTTATCTTAATCAAATCGGAGAGGAGAGACACAAAATTATCTTAGCGCGAAATTTCTTCGAAGCTATAAGCGATTTCGAGGCTAAATATCCAGAGTGTGAGGTAATTAACTGCCAGGACTTAAAATCACTTCTTACAAAATCTAAAGAATAGAAAGGAGAATAAAATGTTTAAAGCTGTGCTTGGAAATAAGGTTTTTACAATTACCTGGGTTCATGATGTAGAACATCGACAAACAATGTGCTTTATTGAATCTCCAAACGGACAAATCTATACAGGATTTGCAAGAGTACACCCCGAAGATAAATATGTCAAAGCTATCGGGCGGAAGGTTTCCTTGGCAAAAGCGCTTCAAAGTTTTACTTCTAATAAGAATATTAGAAAATTTTTTTGGGATGAGTATAAAAAGCGCTGCAAACTAAATTAGGGGTATTTCGATGAGATTTCCTGTTGAGCCAGTAATTGTTACTCAGGAATTTGGTGAGAATCCTGATAAATATCCGAAAACAGGGGGACATACAGGTATTGATTTTGCGGGCAAGCTGGGCGACTTTATTTATGCTGCCGAAGATGGTAAGGTCAAAAAGATGGGATTTGACCCCCAGGGTTATGGTAATTATTTAATCATAGATTGTGGTAATGGAATAGAAACTCTTTATGCTCATCTAATGAGTACTCCAGAAGTAAGCGGAAAGGTTAAGCGAGGTCAAATTATAGGCTATATGGGAAGTACTGGCTGGTCTAGCGGAGTGCATTTACATTTTGAGGTTAGATTAAACGGAAAACCTCAAAATCCTAGGTTCTTTTTTGATGCTATTGAAAAGTTACAAAAAGTTACTAAGAATAAACCGAGTATTAACTTAAGAATTAGTCCTGTTCTATCTCCTGAAACAGTTTATGCAACTTTATATGCCGATGATACTTTTGATGTACTGGAGGAAAATCAGGATTGGGTAAGAATCAAAATAGATAAGGAGCTTTGGGTTCATAAATCGGTTATAGAGAGAGTTAAATAAGAAGAATCAAAATTTCTTAGAAAGAATTAGAATTCGCTGGCATTGTTTTAAAATACGTCTATGGAGGAAAGGAGTAATATCATGAATGAGGTAAAACATCGTCCACCGTTTCCCTGGTTTGGAGGGAAATCAAGAGTAGCTGACATTGTTTGGGATAAATTAGGAGATGTTGATTTATATGTTGAACCATTTTTCGGTAGTGGTGCGGTCTTGTTTCTAAGACCTACTACGCCTAAACTAGAAACCGTAAATGATAAAGATAGCTTAATTGCCAATTTTTGGAGGGCTGTTAAACATGACCCTGAACAGGTAGCTTATTATGCTGATAATCCTGTAAATGAAGCCGACTTGACGGCGAGGCATATTTGGTTAATTAAATATGGATTACCTAATATTCAAGAGAGAATTTTTGCTGACCCAGATTTCTATGATGCAAAAGTAGCTGGATGGTGGGTGTGGGGAATCTGCTCCTGGATAGGTAGCGGTTGGTGTAGCGGAAATGGGAAGTGGACTGAACATGAGGGCAAACTTGTTGATAAAAAAACTATTAACGAACTAGATGGGGTATCTAAACAAAGACCTCATGTATCTCAAAGTGAGACGGGAATTAATGCTATAGCTAGGGGAGTTAACAAAAAAAGACCTCATATATCTCATGGAGGACAAGGAGTTAATACTATAGCTAGAGAAGCTAATAAGCAAACACCCTATCCTTTAATTGAGTATTTTAACACTTTAAGTGAGAGGCTGAGATTTGTTAGAGTTTGTTGTGGGGATTGGTCAAGGGTAGTTACTAAGGGCGCACTGGATTATGGAAAATCTGTGGGAATATTCCTTGACCCTCCTTACAAGCAAGATTTACGAGATGATGGTTTGTATAATGAGGATGCAGATAATTTATCCGCCCAGGTTAGGAAGTGGTGTATAGAAAACAGTAACAATCCAAGGTATAGAATCGCTTTATGCGGATATGAGGGAGAGCATAACGAGCTAGAGGAACTCGGCTGGAAAAAAGTTGAGGGTAAGGCAGTTAGAGCTTATGGAAACAGTAAAAACAAAAACTCTCCCAATGCTGAAAACAGGTATAAGGAGAGAATCTGGTTTAATCCCAACTGTATCAATTTAGATAATCAGGAGGAATAGAAATGCCTTATAATACCCCCCAGAATCTAGGAGGAGACAGCCCCGAAAACACAAAGTGGATAGAGGAGTGCGTTAACTCTATTACGGGAATCAATAAACGCACTCGAAGACCTTACACCAAAGGGGAAAAGATAGCCATTTGTAAAACTATGTTGCGAGAGAAAAAATCGCGCGAGGATGCAGAACTCCTCATCAATGGGAGAATTAATCAACTAGTCCTCCGCGTAATGCGAAACGATAACCTGACCTTTAATCAAGCCCAGGCAAAGGTATTGGCTTTATGTAATAAGTATGAATTTGATTTTGATAGAGTACTAAGAGAGCTATGATTATCGAGCTGGAGAAAATAAATCAACTACCGAGGGATTATATCTACAGAGCCTTTGTCGGACTGCCTAAAATAGAATTTGAAATCGCCTATAAGTTTAAATATCTTTATTTTATCCCATATAAACTAATAAACCCGCCCTAAATAAATATTTTTACCCTTTTCATACTTATATTTATAGATTTTCCCTTTTATCCTAACCAAGCCTTTTTCCTCCTCAGGCTTGGTTTTCCATTTAATGTTATTATTAATCCTCAGATTACATAGCCGATTATCTAATTTATCGCCGTTAATATGCTCGACCTTAAAACCTTTCGGCGGGTTAACTAAGAACCTATGTAAATAAGTAAGCCCCCCATGAAAATCATTTGTCGCCAGGTAGCCATTAATTAACCTCCACCTGTACTTCGTTAAGAGATACTTATACTCCTCGTCTATCTTCACTCTGTCAAAAATTTCGGCGGGTATCATAAATCCTCCATTAGCAAGTATACCAGAGAGGAGAGTAGAGTGGCTAAAGATGGATAGAGGGAGTTAGGGGGAGATTATCGAGAATTTACGGATTGAGAGCGGTGGTGGGAGGAGGAGTACACCAGCGCCAGCAATTCTGGTTGCAGAAAATTTTTTCGGGCGCAAGCTTTGTTGCAGCAATGCGGATTGCGGGGCAAAGCTTGGATGCTATATTTTTTGCATTTTGCGTTGCAGAACGGAAGATTAAAAAATAGAACGCAAGGTTAGAGTTTGATTAGAGTTACTCAAAAAACTTGACATCGGACAATTTGGTTGGTATGCTAAAAGCAAAGTTAGTGAAAGGAGCAAGTGATGAAGGAAACTCAGAATCCCAAAAACCTTATCAATCGTCGCGAGCGCAAAGCCGCTCGTCGGCGGGATTATGTCAAAGCGGCGTACTACGCTGCCGAGCACGACTGGCGTTATGGCCTGCGTGTGTGGACGCTGGTCAATGCTTTCCGGCGCCCCCTCGACCTGGGGCGCCCCGACAATGGAAAGGAGGCGAGATGATTTACGTCTTACTCATCATGCTATTTGTTCTGTTTCTCATGTTCTTCCCCCGCTAACGGGGGAGGAACCCCAGTTTCAATCCGTGTCCCTTTCCCTCCCCCTCATGGGGAGGGATGTTATCCTCGTAGTATCCTTGAGGATGCTCTGGATGAGGATGTAACTGTTCTTGCATACACAAGAACAGAAGTAAGATTAGTTTATCTTAATCTTAATAAGGAGTGTGTAGAATGGAAGTTAAAGTTGTGATGTCGTGTAACTGTGAGTGCCGGTGGCACGACCTGGACGTGCCCCCCATAATCGATGCGCCGTGCCACTGCCTCGTCCACGGAGACGTCGAAATTAAAGACGTCTCCGTAACCGGCGTCGCGGACTTCTTCGTCCGCGACATATCCGGTAACTGGTGGCACAGAGGGAGAATCGTAACTGACGATGAGCTAGCACTGAGGCTAGCTCCCCTGGTGGAGGGGGAGGATTACGACACCTTCCCCGCATTTACCCGGAGTGTCCCTTTTACATTAATTACTGTATTTTAAATTAAAGGAGGATAAAATGGAATTAGAACGATATGCTTACTGGGCATTTAATCATATGCTGCGGGTAAACCCCGCATTACCGCTCACTGCACGAGATTTTAATACAGCAGTAAAAAAAATAAAAGCAACTGCAGCCCTCCTCCTCACCTTAACAGTAAGTGATGAGGAGGAAGGCGTGCTGCGATTTCTTTCTCAGGAGTTAGTAGATGAGAGATCGGCAATAGGCATTGCCGGCTCCTGGTCTGGTATCGGTTCTTGCCGGCGGTACGCTAAAGACAGAGGGGGATATTATGCGTATGCCATGAAAAGGGCAATAGATGCAGCATTGTTTGATAGTGGTATGCTGCGTCTATCACTAGATGACGCTAACAAAATAATTTTAGCGATGTTTCCCCACACCTGGCGTGCCGTGTGTGCGTTAATTAACTGTCAGAATCTCTCCGAACCAGTTACCTGTCAGGGAGAGATAGCATTAGCAGTTTTGCGCGAGTGGGATGTGTTCTATAAAATTTATCACATCCCCAAATTCACGGAAAGAATGGCACAAGAGCTTAGCTCCCCTATCAAATTCGCAATCGATGAGGATTGTGGATACATGACTTTATGGACAAAACAAGATACTGATGGGAATATTAGCGCTATCGATGACGGTTATTGGCATTTCTTCAGCGGTACTCTAGAAAATGCCCACACTAAATGCGGAGGAGTCATCCGTGGTGTGGGGTGGTACGTAAGCTTACGAACAGGAGAATAAAAATGAGCGAAAAATTAGACATTACAACAACCAGGAAAGGCTACCCCGCCCTCTGGGTGGGCGGGGGCGCCACCACATCAAAGTTCTCCGCCCGCTTCGTGATGCGGGCGGGGAAGCTCGCCCGGGCGATTTTTATCGCCCAACATGGGCACAGATGCAATTCGGGGCAGGCGCTGGTTGGGCTCAGAGAGGGGGACATCGTTATCGAACTGAGCGGCCGGCGTCCGGTGGCGCCGGACAACCCAGAAATATGGTGCCTTGGCCGCAAAATTGTCGGCTTTGGAGCCGACGAGCAAGGCAATCCAATTGCCTGTGTCGAGTACGTCGACGTTTCTGTCGACGACATTCCCCCCTCCGTGTGGAGGGGGTGCGAAATCTATCACAACAGAGATGGACGCTACTTTATAGCTGAGTAGCGCCCACTCTCCCCCATTTCCTCGCCGGCTAACTAGCCGGCACCGGAGCCGGGGCTACGTCGTAAGTAGCCCCGGCATTTTTGTTTACCAACACCGCCCCGGTGGACACCGCCCAGTGTCCACCGTCCACCCGGCAGGGGGCGGGTGAGAAAAAAAAACCAGTGCGCCAAAATGCCACCCAAGCCCCAAGGCGTCACTTCCCCCCTGGGCAACTTAAAAATGGCATTAGGCGCAAGCTAAAAATTTTTCGCCCCGATTCACGGGGCAGAAGATAAGCAAAAAACTTGATGCGCCAAAAATTCCGCCCCTGAAGCTTAGGGAAAGCCACCCCCAAAGGCGGCTTAAAAATGGCGCAAAATGAAACCAAAAATTTTACGAACAACACGCCCCCATCTACGGGGCAATAAACGACAGATAAGAAAGGAGAATAGAAAAATGTACTACTATAAAGACAGTAACAAAATCTACGAAGTGGCTTCTATTCGGGATACATACCCCGAAGAAGCTGCCTTCCCGTATTATATCTGCCGAAAGGGCGACCCTATTCCCAAAGGCTATACCATCATCTGCCGGGGTATCCGGCGATACAGTAATGATGGATTTGTTTACCTCTATCCCGTAAAGGATAACGAGGATGGAGATTATATCGTCTGTGTCTATGAGGGGGAGCAAGAGATGGTAGACGAAAAAAGTTTTGAAGAACTACTAGATAGGTATGAGCGCGCTTTAAATGGCGCGCTCTACGAGTACACAATCAAGGAGTATTCTAAAACTCACGGCGGAATATGGATATTGGAGGGGGAAACGAAATCAATTGACATTCCGCCGGGAAACCCTGTGGAGGTGCAAAAAATCGAAATCTTGATTGAGAAATAAAACTATCGCCCCGCCTTTTGTCCGATGGG